>Ga0315282_10011224_pt1 | contig 13915 bp, 11 predicted proteins | sample YL17G07_20_MG_FD_203693 | JGI IMG/M metagenome (GOLD analysis project Ga0315282, IMG submission 203693) | Sediment microbial communities from Yellowstone Lake, YNP, Wyoming, USA - YL17G07_20 | ecosystem: Environmental > Aquatic > Freshwater > Lake > Sediment | place: USA: Wyoming | collected... | reverse complement strand
ATCATCCCGCCCCCACCGCCGCCCGAAGATTCCGCGGATTGACCGTGCGGCAGGACGCTCAGCCTAGGCTGGCTATTCCCACGGGATAACGCAGAAGCCCGGAAGCCATTCATTCCTCCGCGTCTGCCCATCCCTTTGAAAGCGTCGCCGCGGAATTCACCCACCGTGCCGCCCACTGCATACCGGCCACCCAAGGTCGTGCCCAAGCGGACGCGCAAGGGTTCGTGCAATCGCCGCCCAGCCAGAACCGCGCTCTCCTTGCCGCCCTCGCCTTCCATCAGAATGGAGGAAGGCGCCAGCGTACGCGCACCCCCTGCATGCGCGGTGAATGAGGCTGCCGCCCTCGCTGCCAATGGAGGTCCGGCTAGAGTGGCACCCGCGCCGGGTTGGAATGGCAGATGCTCCGTCAAAGCCCCTTCGCTAAATTGGGCGTGGCCCACGCTCTGGGGAGTAATGACCTGGCCAATCTGAATTGTCCTTCCGGATATGGTCGTGACCGGCCTCATCAGGCCCGGCCGGGAATTCAATCCCAAGGGCGCCCAGCCGACCCATCCCGGTCCCGTATACCACGAAACCAAGGCGGGCGACCAGAATCCAAAATTACCCGGCATCCAGAACCAACCAAAGTCGGGGGAAAGATTCCAACTGCCATAGTGGTAGGGCAACCAGCCCCACGGTTCGCTGGAGATCCACGTGTAACCCATGCCGGGGTACCAACCCCACATCCCCATGCTGTAAGGGGCCCAGCCCATGGGCGCAAATGGCGACCAGCCATAGCCGAAACCGGGAAACATGGCCCACTCGCCATAAGTATCGAGATCGCTCCATCCGTAGACGGGCCCACGCGCCGCCACGGCCTGATCGGCCAGCGCCAAACTCGCTTGCGAATCCCGTGCCTCGACCCACTTGTCCCAGGAGTCCTTGACCATTCCCGCATGGATATCGAAGGCCACCTCATTTGCGCCGGTGTCGAATTCCAGCCGCTTGTCCTTGCCGAGCTTCGCGGACCTGAAGGGTGTCATGATCTGAACCGAGCCACTGAACACCTCCAGGCGAACATGGCGCTTGTCAAGGTCGGTCCTAAACAGGCTTTTGCCGCTGGGGGTCAGGCTCGCGTCGGCGACCTTTACGCTGTAGGCGTCATGTCTCTCCGGCAGGAAATGGAAGGTGGCGTACCCCTGCTCAAACGTCATGCGGTTCAGCTTGTTGCCCTCGGCATCAAGGGCCAGTTGATCGAAGGCCGCGCGGGAGAGTTCACCCAAGCAGGCTGTGGAACCATTTTCAAATTGCACTTCCGCAAAACTGTCTGCCGCAGTAGATATCTCGAAGCCTTCCTGAATGGGCGTATTCACGAGCGCTTTAGCCCATTCGGTTGCGCCCGGCCGCTTTACGGCCACTGTCCCGCTGAGATAACTCAGCCTCACCACACGCACGTGCGAGACGGGTTGTTGGGCAACCAAGCTTATGGGCAAGAGAAACAGACTACCAACACAAACCGGCAGAACGTGACCCGAAGATCGGAATTTCATCGGTGCCCTCCACCGCAGAATTTCCAAGATTATACCCGCCCTTGATAATGTGGGCTCGACATTGGTTTTTCGCTCGCTGCCCCTGCACACTCAGATGAACAATATTGATGAGGGGTTGCCATGTCCTTGCAGTGTTCAAAACTCCAATCGCAACTGAAGCGCGCTCATGCGCGGTGAACCTCCTGTTGGGTTGCGGCCACGCCGAACTGTGTTACTTTCCTCGCAGGCGCTCGAGCGCCCAAGCAGCGTGTTCACGGACCATGGGGTCAGAATGCTGAGCAGCCCACTCGAGCCAGGAGACAAACCTTGCATCGCCGGAATTGCCCATGGCGACAGAGAGATTGCGCAACCAGCCGCGGTACTTCGCACGCTTGAGGGGCGAATGGGCGAAGATTCGGCGGAAGCCCTCTGCACCGATCGAGGCCAAGGCGTCCAGCGGCGGGTTGAAGAGAGAGAAACCGGCAGGGGCCGCGGTGGGTGGTTCGCTGTCCGTGGTCAGTCGTCCGTTGTCCGTAGTCACTTGCTCGGGGGTACCCCCGTCAGGGATCGTGGGGTGGAGAGGCTCGACAGTCATCGGGTGGAATTGCGGAACCTTCGTAGTGGTTGCCGGTTTGACGCGACGCTCATTGGGCGATTGCCTCTGCGTCGAGAGGCCCTGCTGATAGCTGAAAGCTGACGGCTGATAGCTGAGGACTGACGGCTGACGGCGCCTGTTCCAGGGACACACATCCTGACAAATGTCGCACCCGAAGACATTGCTGCCGATCTTTGGCCGGAGGTCGTCCGGGATGGGCCCCTGGAGTTCGATAGTCAAGTAAGAGAGGCAGCGCGAGGCGTCCATCTGGTAGGGTTCAACCAGCGCCCCCGTGGGGCAGGCCTCGAGGCACGCCGTGCAGGACCCGCAGCGGTCGGGAGCGAACAAGTCCGGCTCGAGCTCAAGGCTGGTCAGGATGACCCCGAGGAAAAACCAGGAGCCTTTCTGCTGGTTGATGATGCAGGTATTCTTTCCCATCCAGCCGATTCCCGAAAAGCGCGCGAAGGCTCGTTCGACCACGGGGCCGGTGTCAACAAATACCCGGGTCTCGACGCCAGGCGCCAACTCTTCCAAGGCGACGCGCAGCTTTTCGAGCTTTGGCCGCATTATCTCGTGGTAGTCGCGCCCCCAAGCGTAGCGGGAAATCCAGCTTCTGACTCCCGACTCCTGACTTCTTACGGCCCCCGCGCCCACCTCGGTTGAGTAGGGAAGTGGCGCGTTATAGAGCAGCGCGACGCAGATAACCGACTTGGCAGACGGCAGGACCAGGCGCGGGTCGAAGCGCTTGGGGTTTTCAAGGTAACGCATCTCTCCGCTGAAGCCTCTTTCCACCCAGCGTCGGGAAAAGTCGAGGTCTTTCCAGACCCCGAGGGGTGCAATCCCGGCCAGATCAAAGCCGAGGTCAAGCGCGCGCTCCTTTACGGCAAAGCTAGATAGCATCGGGGCTTATCATAACGTGGCATAAGTTGTGATTCCAGCGTGCCGACGCCGTAGCGCTAACCCCGCAGGGCGGGGTCAGCAGCCGAAGTTTAGAGATTTGGCAAGCTGCTTGAGGTCCATCGGTGTCATTCCGAGCCAAGTGAGGAATGTCGCGAAATTTCGAAACAGGTCGCAAAACATTGATCTACAAGCAGGTTGCTGGAAGCGATTCAATCGACTATTTGTACCATATGGCCTCCAAATACTGCCGTTCGGCAAAATCTCCTTAGACGTTGGTCAGTTTCCACTTAACATCGTTATGTTGTATCAGGGCGAGTCTCCAGACCACTCGTCATTATCTTTTCCGGAAGATTTCCGGAATGCCAAATCAGGAGGAGAAACAAACATGCCAAGAATCCGAGGTCAGCGGCTGATGAAGTACCTCGATCAAGCCGTTTCCTCAACGGCTGGAGTGCTTTTTGATAGCATCCAGTTCTTCAACAAGTACCATCCCGGTCCCACTTTTATCCCCCGCTGGTCGGACAAGCCTCTCCTGAAATCATGGCAAAAGACCAAGCCCCAATTGGGATGGCCACGGCAGACTGACTCACATTGTCCCCAATGCGTGAAGGAAGCGCGAGAAAAAATCCTGAACGGCGAGCAGAACTGGCAAACGCTCTTGACTGAGAAGGTGGGTGAAATTAAGGCCACCATTCTTGAACGGGACGGCCAGGTTTGGATGGTCAAAGACTGCCCGATCCACGGCCACTTTGAAGACCTGATGGCGGTGGAGGCGAATTTTCTGCGCTGGATTGAACAGAACTTTCCGGGCCGCGACATCCGCGCCCACAACGACGAAGGCCTTCACAACCACGGCTCGAGCTCCATCAAGCACGGGCGCGGGTCAGTGCTCACCGTGGACTTGACCAACCGCTGCAACATGATGTGCGATCCCTGCTTCATGGACGCCAACCAGGTGGGCTTCGTGCACGAACTTTCCTGGGAAGACATCACCCAAATCCTCGACAACGCCCTCAAAATCAAACCCCGCCGGCAGATGTCGGTGCAGTTCTCGGGTGGCGAGCCCACCATGTCGCCCTATTTCATTGACGCCATCCGCTATGCCCGCAAATTGGGTTACAACAGCGTGCAGGCGGCAACCAATGGCATCGAGTTTGCCAGGAGTAAAGAGTTTTGCAAGCGGGCTTTCGAGGCCGGCCTGCGCTATGCTTACTTGCAGTTCGACGGCATCGGCAACGACGCCAACAGCCACCGCCAGGTGGGCAACCTGTTCGATGTGAAGTTGCGCGCCATCGAGAACATGCACGAGGCAGGCATCGAGATCATTCTGGTCACCACCATCGTGAACAACCTGAACAACGACCAGGTGGGGCCCATTGTCAACTTTGCCCGCGAGAACCCCAAGAAGATTGCCTTCGTGGCCTTCCAGCCGGTCAGCTTTACGGGCCGCGACGAAGACATTACCCCGCAGCGCCTGCGCCGCCAACGTTACACGCTGTCCCACCTGGCCTTGGACGTGAAGAAGCAGACGGGCATTACCGAGCCCACCCGCGACTGGTTCCCCATCTCTTTGATGGGGGCTTTCGCTGATTTTGCCGACCTGGTTCACGGCCCAGAAGCCCAGTGGGGGCAGGTGAGCTGCGGTTGCCACCCCAACTGCGGCGTGGGGACCGCCCTGATGATTAATAAGGAAACCAAGGAGTGGGCCCCGGTGCCTCAGTTCCTGGACATTCCCCAGATCGTGCAGGATATGCGGGGAATCACGGACGCGGCGCGAGGGAAGGTGTTTTCCAACTTCATGATGGGGCTGGCGCTGCTCAAGAACTACAAGCCCTTCCAGGCGCCCAAGAGCCTGGCCTTAATTGACTTGCTCAAAAAGTTCGACAAATCCTTCGCGCTCACCGGCGAAGCTCGGGCCAGGAAGAAGTATGGCGCCTCGGATCCCAACCGGACTTACGAGGACACCCTCAAGCGCCGCTCCGACCCCTGGAATTTCCTCTTCATCGCCGGCATGTGGTTCCAGGACCTGTTCAATTATGACTTCCGGCGCACTGAGATGTGCATCATCCCTTACGCCACGCAACAGGGCGAAATTTCCTTCTGCGCCTACAACACGGGAATCGGCTGGCGAAAGATTCTCGAGAACATGTACAAAAACGCGACGGTTGCGGAATGGTACAAGACGCACGGCAAACACCAGATTTACGCCAAGGGCAGATCGGTGGAACTCGACAGCCCTCGCCACTCCCTGTACGTCAATCCCGAGGATGCCACCCGCGTGCGCCCGAAAGAGCATGACATCCCGTTCACCGCTGCGGAAGAAGAACGTCAACGCAGGAAGGAAGCCTGGGAGGCTCAGCAGGCCCGACAGTACTATGAAGAAATGGTGCTGAAACAGCCGAAGACCGAATTGGTCCGGATTGCTGGCGCCGCCCCTGAGGTTGAGGAAAAGGTCCCAGCCTGACTCCGGGCTTGATTGTGGGGAATACCAGGCCGGCCGCGTGCCAGCGCGGCCGGCCTTTTTTCATCATGGGTGGGGGCAACAAAGAAAGGGAACTTGACGGCCTCCGAGAAAATATGTAAATCTGATTTTATGAAAGTACGTATTTCTGCGACGGAAACCGCCCGCCGATTTTCCGAACTCATGAACCGGGTGCGCTATCGGGGCGAGAGTTTTGTCGTGGAGCGCGGGGGCAAGCCCATCTGCGAAATTCTGCCGGCCCAGCCGCCGAGCTTCAGTGGGAGAGACCTGGCAGACTTGCTCCGTTCACTGCCCAAGCCGGATGAAGAGTATCTCGCCCTGCTGGAGCGCCTGGTGGCGAAGCAATCCAAGGTGGCAGAGTCGAGTTGAATCCTCGGGCGGCCCCGACTTTACCCTTTGCGTCGCCAGCCACTGGTCCACCTAAAAGCCTCCGCGCCATCGAGGGCGAAGTCCGTGGACTTACATATCAACCGCCGCCCGCGTGCAAATCAGTGTATGCGTCACCCGTGGGTGCGGTTGCGGGCTTCGGCAGGTACCGCTTCACTGGGATCTTTCCCGTCTTTCGCCGAACTTCGGCAACCTCGAACGCCGTCTGCATCCGAAGCAACGTCTCCATCTTAGGACCGAAGGCCTTCTCGACACGGAGCGCCATCTCGGGAGAAAGTGCCGCGCGCGTGTTCAACAGGGCCGAGAGAGCCGGCCGTGTTACACCGAGAATCCTGGCGGCCTTGGTAACCGAGAGTCCCAAAGGTAAAATGATTTCCATCCTAATGAACTGACCCGGATGTGCCGGCCGCGCTATCCGCATAATGGTGGCATTCCTCTCAGTGGTAGTTCTCATAGTCTAGGTCGAAGATTTCTCCTTCTGAGGGATCAATCCTGAACGTGATCCGCCAGTTACGGGTGACGCTGAGACTCCATGTTCCTTTTCGGTTGCCCGTCAATTGGTGAGCTTTCCAGCTTGGTACAACTCGGAGCTCCTGAGCGTCCTCAATTTCCTGGAGGAAGGTGATAATGTTGCGGAGCTTCTCGACTACAGCCGGCGCCAACCCAGAAACATCATCGCGTTCGATGAAGCGCCGCAGCCCCCGATGGACCACATTCCGTATTTTCACCTCCTAAGCTTACCCCACACTTCTGTATCGTGTCAAGCTACGCTTTACAGGGGAATGTGGCCCGTCAGGCATCGGGAGCCGCCTTGACTTGCACATGCGGTGGCGGTCTAATTCAGGGAGTCGCTTTCGGGGCCCGTTTGTTACGGTTTCGTCTTGCGGTTGCTGCGACAGGTTCTTATTCGGGTCAGCGCAAACCAAGGCGGTTGACTAAGGTCATACACATGGCAGAATTAAAAGACGATCCAATTACAGTCAAGGATCTGGAAGAATTTGTCCGCTCCAATTCCGACTTTGCCTTCGAGATGCAGGTTCTCGCACAGTTGCGAACTCTTGGCTTCGAATGCTCGCACTCGGGTACCTATCGCGATCCAGTTACCGATAAGATCCGGCAGTTCGACATTCGAGCGATCATCCACAAGGGTAATTCCACCCTGGCACTTGCGGCTGAGTGTAAGAACCTACGTCCAAACAACCCGCTCTTATTGAGTGCGGTTCCAAGAACTGAACCGGAAGCCTTCCATGATCTGATCGTATGGAACCGGCAGAAATTATTAGTGCCCCAGTCAGTTTGGGCCGTCACGGGACACAAGTCTATCTACCGACCAGGGGAATTGGTCGGGAAGAAAACTGATCAGGTTGGCCGAGACACGTCAAACGCATTGGTCAGCAACGACGAGGGGACTTTCGAAAAGCTGAATCAGGCGGTGAACAGTTGCCAAGGATTGGTCCGTGAGTACGCTCTTCACTCATCTGCGGGTCGGTTCAGAGCCATAGTACCCCTCCTAGTTGTTCCCACGGGACTCCTCTGGCAAGTTGACTACGACCCAGACGGAAAGATGGGGAAAGCTCCTCACCAGGTGACTCGCGCAACACTCTTCCTCAATCACCCCTGGTCTGCGGAAGGGGGTTTCGGTAGGATCGTCTATCGACTGTCGCATGTCGAATTTGCTACGCTCGATGCAGTACCCAGCGTTCTGGAGACCTATCTTGCTCCCGGAGGTTTCTTTGGGTCTGCAGGGTAGCGCATACGCATCGGGCGCCGCCGTTGCACTTGATGTCGGGGACCTTCCCGAAAGCTTGGCGTGACAATGTCAAATGCCACGTACGACCCGCGCGCCGATGTGATCACCGGGGACCTCAAAACCGGAGGTCCGCGCCACTCGCTACGGGCTAACGCAATTCTGAATTCAAAATTCAAGACCGCCGCGATCTGCTAACCCCGAATGCCGAGGCTCTGCATCAAACGATTGGTCTCCCGGTATGCTTCCGTGACCCATTCCACGATCTTTTCCGGCTGGGGCGAATATTCGAGCTCAATGCTTATGGCGCCATCAAAGCCCAGGTTTTTGAGCTGCTGGAGGTAGGGAGTGAAGTTCACCGCCCCCCGCCCCGGCGGCAAGTCGCCGTGGACCTTGCCATCACAATCGGAGAAGTGCACATGGGCGATGCGCCCCCGGAGTCTTGGAACGGCCTCTGGGGGTGAGTCCGAGAGCGCCAGGTGCGAGATGTCGAGGTTGGCGCGCACAGCGGGATGGTCCACATCTTTCAGGAACTGATCCATCTTATCCAAGGTGTTAACAATAGATAGCTTGAAGGGCTCGAGTTCGATGGCGACCTCGACGCCCAGTATGGCGGCGTATTCACCCAGCGTCCTGACGTTGTCGACGGCGAATTGCCATTGCACCTTGGGCGGAATGACCTCCTGCTGCCAGATGTACTCGCCTACCACCAGCAGCAGGTTCTTCGCCTCGAGTTCATAGACGAAGTCCAGATAGGCTTTGCAACGGCTAACGTGGAAGCGCTGGACGGGGGTGTTGAAGTCCGCGATGCCGAGCGCGCAACAACACACCGAAATGACGGGCAGGCCAACTTCCCGGCAGGTATCCTTGATCAACCGCCGCTCCTTGATATCAATGTCCAAGGGGTCGTTGAAAATATCGATGGTGTCGAATCCGATCTCTTTGGTCTTGCGGATGCCTTCGGCGGTGCTGACGGAGGTGCCCAGCCAAGCCGAATTGATGAGTCCAAGTTTCATGATGCCCTCTCTTCCTGTGTTCTGAATATCCCTGTCATTCCGAGCGAAGCGAGGAATCTCGCTCTGATAAGTCGAAGAGGCGAAAGTCGAAGGTCGAGGAGTCAAGGACTTTTCGACTCTCGACCCCGCGATTTGTAAGCGGAGCGAGATTCCTCGCTTCGCTCGGAATGACACCGTTCCCAAAGAGTCGCCCGAGCTAATCCTTCAGCACCTCTTCCAGCCTTACAGGCCGGTGTTCTTCGATTGATTTGTAGCAAGCCTCGACCAGGGCCATGGTTTTGAGGTTATCGCGGCCGCTGATCGCAGGCTCAGCGCCCGTGGCCAGGGCTTCGAGCAATTGCCCCATGGTGCCCTCGAAGGCGTCAGGGAACCATGCTTCTTTCCAACGCGGTGAAAACCAGCATCCGGGCTCTTGCCTGGTGGTGAATTCGAGGGTGCTGGCTGTGTGGCTCGGATAAGCAGGCCAGCCGATGGTCCCCTGCGCCAACCCTTCCGTACCCTCGACCCGCCACTTAATGTAGAGGTCGGGTGGGGTGCCTTCCCGCGCGGGACCAGCCCACACATCGTCCCAGGCGGCGGCGCGGAAGCCGCCCGGATACTCGAGGATGTAAAGCACAACTCCATCCAGGTGCTCGGAAAGAGTGCGGGGATCTTTCCGGGCGCTGACGTAAACGCACTCAGGCTCGCCAAACAGGTAGCGGAAGCTGTCGAGGTGGTGGATGCTCATGTTGAGCAAGGTCAGGCGAGTGTACGCGAGTTGCCAGGGCTTCCAGTGCGGTATGGCGCGCATTTCGATGCTGGCCAGGACCGGTTCACCCAGATAACCACGCTTCAGCAGGGTTTTGAGCGCGCGCATGGAATGGTCGTAGCGCATGTTCTGGTTGACGGCAAGGGTGATGCCGGCCTGCTCGCAGAGGCGGACGATTTCGTTGCAATCTTCGTAATTCGTGGCCAGCGGCTTCTGCGCCAGTATGCCTTTGAGGTGGCCGGAGTTCTTCACGGCCTCGCGTACGATCATCAACTGCTTGTCCGGCGGCACGGCGATGTCCACGACTTCGATCGAAGAGTCAGCCAACAATTCCTGGTACGTGCCGTACACCTTGGGTATGCCATGCGCCCGGGCCACTTGCTCCGACTCCTCCCGAGAGGCGGAAGCGATGCCCACGACGTTGTAGCCGGCGTGGCCGTAGGCCACCAAGTGGCATTCACTCATAATGAACCCTGCGCCGATGGCTCCAATCCGGTAATCGTTCCGCTTCGGCGCTGGGGCGACGTGCTCGAGATCAAGGTTGATGTTCATTATGGCTGCTCCAATCTCCGCAATCTGGCGAGGTGTCAGGTAGCAGGTGTCAGGTGCCAGGGAAAACAGGGGCTGGGGGCAGGGGACTAGGGACTGGGGAACCGCAGGTTCCCCACGCGCGCGCTCCTGGCATTACCCCCGCTTCTGATTCCCGATTCGTGCGCGTCACGCCCTATGGGGCCCCGATCCTGACACGTGGCACCTGACCTCTGTTTCAGCGAGGCGGGAAGTATAACGCCGCCTGTAAATAAGTCGCAAGCTGAAGTGTGACTTACGGACACGGTCCAAACAACGTGCTTGACCCGGCCTGCCTGAGGCGGTACATTCACCCCCTCGGGTCGGATAATCAGGAATTCTGCGGTAGGCTTCCTCCTGCCGCGATAATTGACTCTGTGCCCCCGAAAGTGCGAGTGAGGTTTGGTATGGGGTTCATTTCGAAACGCCGGTCATTCCCGCGGAAGCGGGAGTCCAGTCCGCCGCTAGCAGGCTTCCGTTGGGGCTAGGGGTGTATTCCCGCTTTCGCGGGAATGGCTGCGACTTCGAGTGCCCATGGCTCGCAAATGACACCGGTACGCCTGCGGAGGGAGGTTGGTTTCACTTGGCAATAATTCCAAGCCGTCAGACTCGACGAGAGATGTTATCCGGCATGACAATGCTCGCAGGCGCCACATTGCTCAGCCGGCGGCTGCTCTTGGGAAGCAACGGGGCAAGCGTGGCCCACTACGCTCCCAAGCTCTCGGTCGAGGTTTACATTTGGATCCAGCATCTCGCATCTGAGAAGAAGAGTCTGGCGGAAGGTGTGGAAGAAGTTCTGGCCAGCTTTCACGGGGCGGGGTACCGTCGAGTAGAGCTGAATCAGGACTTCTTCCAGCCGACGCTGCGCGAAAGGACCCTCAGCCTGTTGGCCAAGTATCACCTGGCTCCGGAAACGATTTATGCGGGCACGACTTTGCACGAGGCCGGGGCCGCCGAGAAAGCAGTCAAGGAGGTGGTGGAGTTGGGGCGGCTGCTCAAGGCGCATGGGACACGCGTGATCGTTACCAACCCGAGTCCCAAGCCCGGCCAAGCCCAGAAAACCGGGGAAGAGCTTGCCACCCAGGTGAAGTACGTTGACCAGTTGGCCACGGAACTGCTCCAGCAGGGACTGAAACTGGCGCTTCACCATCACACTCCTGAGCTGGTTGATAACGCGCGGGAATGGCGCCATCTTTTGCAGCACACCAATCCCCGCCGCGTCTATTGCTGTGTGGACGTGGATTGGGCCTATCGCGGCGGCCAGGAGGTGATGAGCTTCCTTCGCGAAACGGGCGACCGGCTCGTGGAACTGCACCTGCGTAATTCCCATCAGGGTGTTTGGGCGGAAGATTTTGGTCCAGGCGACGTTGATTATCAGAGGGTGGCCGACTACCTGCGCGGCATCAGTTTCAACGGCTACCTGGTCGTCGAACTGGCCTACGAGAAGGGCACCAAGATCACTCGTTCTCTCGACGAAGACTTGCGCTTGAGCCGCCAGTACACTGAAAAGGTTTTTGCTCTGCGGGCGTCGTGAAGGGCCGAAATGATATCATTTGCGTTCTCCGCGCCTCTATGCGCACGATGCCATTCCGAGCGCAGCGAGGAATCTCGCTCTGAGTCCTTCCTCCACAAACCAGCGGGAGATTCCTCGCTGCGCTCGGAATGACACTTCGGGGTTTTCTGGCCACGGATTGTGAACCGTCAATGGAGTCGAAGCCGGGTAAATCCGAGCTGATCAGCATCGTCCTTCCCCTCTTCAATGAGGTCGAGAGCCTGGAGGAACTGGGAAAGGCCTTGCTCGCCGTAGCTGCGAGGCACGGGCTTCGCCTCGAGATAATCTTCGTGGACGACGGGAGCCGAGATGGCTCTTGGGATAAGATTCGCCAGCTCGGGGCGAGCGACCCGCGCATGCGCGGCATCCGTTTCCGACGCAACTTTGGCAAGGCCGCCGCACTTGCCGCGGGGTTCGACGCCGCCTGCGGGCAAGTCGTGCTCCAGATGGATGCAGACCTACAGGACGATCCCTCTGAGATTCCAAAATTCCTGGCCAAGCTGGAGGAAGGGTATGACGTCGTCAATGGCTGGAAGCGAGCAAGGAAAGACCCCTGGCACAAGGTCTGGCCAAGCCGGGTGTTCAACTGGCTGGTGAGCCGTGTGACGGGGCTGAAGCTGCACGACCACAATTGCGGGCTGAAGTGCTTTCGCGGCGAGGTGGTCAAGGAGCTGCCGCTCTACGGGGAGTTGCACCGCTTCATTCCCGTAATGGCCCACGCCCGCGGCTACCGCGTCGCGGAATTGCCCGTCGCACATCATCCCAGGCGCTACGGGCGATCGAAGTACAGATATCATCGGTTTGTTAAGGGTTTCCTGGATCTCCTTACCGTGGTTTTTCTGACCGTCTTCGGCCAGCGTCCGCTTCATCTGCTGGGGGGGGTGGGTCTTCCCGCCTTCTTGCTAGGCGCGGCCGGGCTCACCTACCTTGCGGTGTGCTGGGTGCTGGCACGCCTTCGAGTGCATGGCTTTGGACCCATTGGAGCCCGGCCTCTGTTGATCTACTCTGTCGCCTGCCTCATCATTGGATTTCAAATGCTGGCCAGCGGATTTCTCGCTGAACTGGTCGCATCCCGGAATATCCGGAAAGAACACAAGTACAGCATCGCAGAACTTACCCCACCCACCCGGGGGAACGGCGGATGAAAGGCCACCGACAACACCACGCGCAAGATGGCCCATTTGCCGCGAGGAGGCGCCTGGACTTTATACTGATTGCCGTCACCGCAGGGGCGGTGCTGGGCTTGATTTTCCTGGCGCGGGCTGAACGCAACTCGCAAGTTGTGATCCTTCCTATGCACGGCGTCAACGATCGCTCGCGCTGGGCGACGATCTATAGCCTCGCCGAACGAGGCACCTACAACATCGATGAAACACCCTGGCCCGATACGATTGACCGGGTCCGCCTGCACGGCCACTTCTATTCCTCCAAGCCTCCCCTCTTGCCCACCTTGCTCGCTGGCGAGTACCTGCTCCTCAAGAAACTCAGCTTCGGCCGGCTGAGCTTTCGCCATAGCCCGGAAACCGTCATCCGCCTGATCGTGGCCTCGGTCAACCTCGTGCCGCTGGTCATTTTTCTGGGTCTGTTCTCGCGACTCCTGGACCGGCTTGCCCCTGATCCCTGGGTTCGGGCTTACAGCATGACGGCCGCAGGGCTGGGGACCTTCCTGACAGGTTTCAGCATCACGCTGAACAACCACACCCTCGCGGCCTTCAGTTCCATCTTCGCGCTCTACCCTGCCTTTTTAATCTGGTGCGAGGGGCAGCGCCGGTGGCGGCTTTTCGCGACGGCAGGATTCTTTGCAGGATTTGCAGCAGCGACCGAGTATGCCGTTGGCGCCTTTCTGGTGGCGTTGGGAATGGGGTTGGCCTGGAAGGCACGGCGGCAGACCTTGACCTGGTTTCTTCCCTTAGCGTTGCTCCCTATTGCAGGCCATTTCTTGACCAACTATCTGATTACCGGAGACCTTTTACCCGCCTACGTGCACACGTCGGCCTATTTATACCCCGGCTCCCATTGGTTGATTGCTCCGATATCAGGCCGGCTGGTGGGCAGGAGCGTAATCGACAACATCTACGAGCCTTGGCCCGTGTACATGTTCCATATGTTGGTCGGACACCACGGGATTCTCTCACTCTCCCCCATTTTCATCTTCACTCTGTTCGGGGTTTGGAGGTCCCTCCGTTCCCCCGAAAACCCGCTGCGCGCCTTCGCGGCGCTGGCTGCCTTCCTCACCTTATTGTTGCTCGTTTTCTACACTTTCTTCGCCGGCAATCGGAACTACGGCGGTCAGTGCTGCGGCCTACGTTGGTTTTTCTGGCTGATCCCTTTATGGCTGATGCTGCTTCCGGAGGGGTTGCGGGACAATACCGCCCACCGCTGGTTCCGCGGCATGGCCCTGGGCTTTTTGCTC
>Ga0315282_10011223_pt1 | contig 13915 bp, 9 predicted proteins | sample YL17G07_20_MG_FD_203693 | JGI IMG/M metagenome (GOLD analysis project Ga0315282, IMG submission 203693) | Sediment microbial communities from Yellowstone Lake, YNP, Wyoming, USA - YL17G07_20 | ecosystem: Environmental > Aquatic > Freshwater > Lake > Sediment | place: USA: Wyoming | collected... | reverse complement strand
TCCGTGATCATCGCCCGCGCAATCTGGGCCAATGCCTCCTCGCCGGCCGGGGGCAGGTGGCGGGCGATGTACGCCTGCTGATCGGAAGCCGCCGTCGTGCCCTGTAAATCCGCGCTGAACGCCGCCCACGCCCGCAGCGTGATGTCGAGCGGCGAGAGGCCTAGGGTTTGCCGGGAGAGCCAGCCGATGAGCAATGCGGGATCCGGTTTTTCCGACGTCTTCCGATCCGAAACCACGATCTCCTGCCAGCGCTTTCCCCATTGCTCCAAAAAATTCCGATGGTCCGCAGGCAGCCAGGGTGCCGGCATCGCGATAGCGAATCCCATGGCACGCCAATGGTCGATTTCATCCGGGTCGATCGTGACGATCAGACGCGTCTTCGGATACTGCGCCATCAGCGAGCGCACCCACTGGCGGACTTCGTCCTGGGCGGGGAAGGGAAGCTCATCGACGGAATCCAGGAGAAGGAGCGAACTTTCGCTCCGCATGCTGCCCTTCAAGTAGGGGGGAATCTGCGACGCGGAAAGGGTGGAGGCATAGTGCTGGACGGCGGCTTCCAATGGAGCCAGCGCGTCTTTCGAGGAATTGGGAAGCGCCAGGTCGTGGGCGCTGGCGTAGAACAACGCTTTGGGGATGCCGAGGGCCGGGGTGCCCGTCTCGACCGACCGGCGGAGCCACTCCAGTGTCAACCCGGCAAGGGAGGTCGATTTGCCGCTGCCCGGCAGCCCGACGAGCAGGATGTGCGTTTTCAGCGGAAGCAGCTGGGTAATGGGAATGCTGTTGGCGCCGTAGGATTCCGCCAGCTGGGGCCAATCGGGTGTGAAGGGGAACAGAGCCGGGGCGTCATACTCGGGAGGCTGATCCGGATCGAGCGGGGTCGGAGCGGCCAGCACCTTGGGCGGCAGCAAAATTTCCTCGAGTGCGAACAAGTGGGAAACGATGTGCGACGACTGGGCCCAATGCATCAGATCGTTGCGATAGCCTTGGGCGGCGGTGGTGGTCAGCGCTTCCACGGCGGTCCGGTAGGATTCGCTCATGGTTTCGCGGAACGAAGCAATCCGCGTGCGCAGCCGGAACAGGACGATCGAAAGAATCACGGCGAGGAAGAAACCGATCCAGAAGGAAAGCGTGTCGAAGCGCCAGCCGGTGAGGAATTTCATGCCTATCCCAGATAAAGGATCCGTCCGCAATTACCGCATTGGACGATTTCCTGCCCGGAGCGGGCGGAGTCGATGCGGGCCGACGAGGGGGCGACCCCGCACGCGCCGCACGCGCCCCTCTCAAACCGGACGATTGCCAGACCGTGCTTGGTCCGCCGGAGAACCGAATATTTTTCCAGATCCTCGGCGGCGATGGCGGGGACCGCCGCTTCCCGTTGGAAACCGAGCGTCTCGAGGGTGGATTGCAGCTGGGAGCGTTCGCTGCGGAGCTTCTCCTCCTCCGCCGAACGCAAGCGCTCCTGCTCCTCGCGCCGTTCTTGCGCGCCGGCCGCCGCTTTCTCGAGCTCCTCGCAACGGATCATCGCCTGCAATTGCCGTTCTTCGAGCACAGAGAGGTAGCGGCGCAACGAAGACGATTCCTCTTGAAGGTCCTGCAGTTCCTTCGGATTGCGGACTCCCCCGCCGTACAGTGTTTGATCGGTTTCGGTTATCCGCTGCTGTTGCCGGCGGGTTTCCTCTTCTGCCCGGCGGAGATCCTGCCGTGCGGAATCCAGCAGGCTGCGCGCATCGGTTTCTTCCGCTCGGGCTCGGTCCAATTGCGGATGCACGAGGAGGCTTGTTTCGATTTCCGACAGCCGAGCCTGCTGGGAATCGATCTGGCTATCTAGGGTTTGCAGCCGGAAAAGGTTCGAAACACGCGTCACAGGGTTGAATTATAGGGCAAAAAGGAAGCAAGTCAACACGCGCAACTTCGGATTGACCTGACTTTTTCCGGGCGGTACAATCCACCCGGTTGTGAGTATCGGAGGCAATGAATGAACAAACCATATGAAAATTTTTTATACCGGGGCATCCCGCTGATTCTGATCGTCCTGACGCAGGCATGCAATCTGGGAGTGCGGCGGGCAGGGTCCACCTTGCTCCCCTTTGCCACCACCGAAGCATCCGGCGGGATAGGGAACGCCACCGAGACGGTGCCCTCCAATCCCACTGCAACCGCCACGCCAACGTCCGTTCCGGCCACCCCCACGGAGACGCCGATCCCGTTGGTGTATCCGGTCGGTCCCACGGGGTTTCCTTCGAACGTGGATCCGCTCACCGGATTAGTCGCAAGCGATCCGTCCCTCCTGGAACGCCGGCCGCTGGCCATTAAAGTATCCAATTTCCCGCGCACGGCGCGGCCGCAGGCCGGACTTTCCCGGGCGGATATTCTCTGGGAGTTCTACACCGAATTCGGGAACACCCGCTGGATTGCGATGTTCTACGGGCAGGATGCCGAGAAGGTCGGGCCGATCCGTTCGGCGCGCGTTCTGGACACCCGGATCATGCCTTTGTATGACGCCATTCTGGTTCACGTTCAAGCTTTTGAAACCGTGTGGCAGGAAATCAGCAAATCCGGGATCGATACCATCAATGAATTCCCGGCATCGTGCCCCGCCATCTGCCGCGATACGACCGAAGCGGTGGTGGAAAACAGCGCTTTCGGAAACACCGTCGAGTTGACGAAGTACGCCAAGCGCATCGGCCTGCTCTCCGGCGGACGGCCCACCCTCGACGGGATGATCTTCGACCCGGCGGCACCCTCCGGCGCCGATCCTTCCACCGGCGTGTGGATTTATTTTTCGCCGATCGCGATGGGAGAATGGAAATACGATGCCGCCAGTGGGCGGTACCTGCGAAACTCCGAGCGGGACAACTCCGGCGTGATGATCCCGCTCACCGACCGGACCACCGGCGCGCAACTTGCGGTGGACAACGTCCTCGTCCTGGTCGTGGATATTTTCGGATACACCGGGAAGAAGGGCCAGGGCGAGCAGTTCGACATGGACCTGAGCACCTCCGGGAAAGGGTATTTCTTCCGCGACGGGGTCGCCGTGCAGGGCAAATGGCAGAGCGGAGGCCCTCATGCGCCGTTGCAATTCGTCGATCAAAACGGAAACGCTTATGCCTTGCACCCCGGAACAACGTACATCGCCATCCTGGGAGACCGCTCCACGGGCGGCCGCACGGCATCGACGGAATGGAAATTTTACGATTCGCTCTAATCGGACAACCGGCTCGGAAAATAAAAATCGGATGAATTTTGGAATCCGGCCCGAATCGAGGATCGGAATGTTGCCGTTACGGTACATTCTTCCCTCCCCGATCCTCGGCGTCGTATAGTACAAAGAAGGAAAGCCACTCGAAAAAAACATGGACCTGCCCAAAGCATTCACTCCGCTCTCCATCCGGAGGCGGAGGAAATTCGGTTTATGGATTCTGGGACGAACGATTCCCAAATGGGGAATCATCGGGCTGCTCGTGCTGGCTGGATGCGGTTCTCCCGCGTCTATTAAACCTCCAGCCACCGCACCCGCCAATTCTGAAACGCCGGCGAGTCAGGCTGCGGATTCGCCGGTGTTTACCCCCACGGTATCGCCGTCGCCCAGCGACACACCCACCCCAACCCAGACCGGCACGCCGGAGATTATCAACCCGCTCACCGGCCTTCCGGTTTCCGACGCTTCGTTGATCGAGCGGCGGCCGCTGGCCGTCAAGGTGTCGAACTGCCCGCGCACGGCGCGGCCTCAGGCCGGATTGTCGTATGCGGATCTGCTGTTCGAGTTTTACCAGGAATTCGGAATGACCCGGTGGCAGGCTCTTTATCTGAGCCGCGATGTGGACAAGGTCGGCCCGATCCGTTCCGGCCGCAAGATCGACGTCCCCTTGATAAAAGCCTACCAATCCCTTCTGGTGTTTTGCGCTGAATTTAAAGGTACGTGGAGTTTCATGGAACTCGAGGACGTGCGCAACCTGCTCCTGTATGTCGGGCCGGTCTCCTGTCCGGCTCTCTGCCGGGATAATTCCCAGGTCTCCATTAACGGAATATACGGAAACACATCCGCCCTGCGCCAACAGGCAGCCGATGGCCTGAAGATCCCCGATTTCGTTCCAAACCTTCAGGGAATGGTATTTTCGGAGGAACCCCCCGCCATGAGCGGCCCGGCCTCCTCGCTGCGGGTGCGGTTTATTTCCGACAACGCGATCGCCCAGTGGCGGTACAACTCGCAGGATAAGAAATATTACCGCTCGTCCGAAACCGACAGGGGCAACGGCGATACAGCACCGCTGACCGACCGGCTGACCGGCCGGCAGCTTTCCGTTTCCAATTTGATCGTCGTGTACGTCAACTACATCCGGCGCAACGGCGATGAAATCTATGAACTGGAATTGTTCGGCGGCGGCAAGGCGCTCTTCCTCCGGGACGGGATGGTGGAAACCGGGGTGTGGCGGCTGCCGAGGATCGACCGCCCGCTGCAATTCTACGGACCGGATGGACCCTTCTATTTAAAACCCGGTGTCTCCTGGATCGCCTTGGTGGAAGATACGTCGACCGAATCGCACACGGGGGATGCGTGGCGGGTCGAGTTCGGCATGCCGGCCATGGGACATTAATATTTTGACAGGGCGGATCCTCGCGGGCGCGCGTTCGTCGGTCAGGTGGGAATTTCCATTGACGAATCTTCCAGCGGCGGGAAGGGGTTGCGGATCGCGGGCAGGTAGACGTCGCGGACGTATTCCTTGAGCATCCGCCGGGTGTTGAACATCGGCGATATGGTGCGGATCGATTCCTTGACCCGCGCAATCCATTCCGCCGGAATGTTTTCCACCGTGCGGTTTTCATAATACAGGGGGATGATTTCCTCTTCCAGCAGGGAGAAAAGCGATTCCGTATCCTGGGTATTCTGCACCTCGGTCGTTTGATTCTCGCTATCCTCCCCGATCGCCCAGCCGTTTCTCCCGTTAAACCCCTCCCGCCACCAACCGTCGAGGACGGAAACGTTCAAGGCGCCGTTCAGCGCGGCCTTCTGCCCGCTGGTGCCGGATGCTTCCAGCGGGCGCAGCGGGGTATTGAGCCACACGTCCACCCCCTGAACCAGGTAGCGGGCCAGGTCGATATCGTAGTCTTCCAGGAAAACGAACCGTCCGCCGGTTTCAAACCGCTTGGCGAACTGGTACACCTCCTGGAGCAGGCGCTTGGCCGGATCATCGGCTGGATGCGCCTTCCCGGCAAAAATAAATTGGACCGGAAGGTTGGGACGGTTCAGGAGCGCCAGCAGCCGCTCCTGCTGCCGCAGCAGCAACCCGGCCCGTTTGTAGGTGGTGAACCGGCGGGCAAATCCGATAATCAGCATGTTGGGGTCAAGCAGCACGCCGGCGTTGACCACTTGGATGGGATGCAGCTTGCCCGACAACCACTGCTTCCGCGACCGATCACGGATGTGGGCGGCCAGCCGCCGCTTGAGGTGGATGCGGACTTCCCATAATTTCTCGTCGGGGATATCGAGGATATGGTCCCAGACCGCCTGCTCATCCATCCGGTCCCGCCATTCGTTGCCGAGATATTTATCCAACAGAAATCCCATCTGCCGCGCAAGCCACGTCTCGGTGTGAATTCCGTTGGTGATGTGGCGGATCGGCACCTTATCCTCGGGCAGGTCGGGCCAGAGGTGGTGATACATCCTGCGCGACACCCGGCCGTGGATTTCCGACACGCCGTTGGCATGGTCGGAGAGCCGCAAGGCCAGCACCGGCATGCTGAACGTTTCGCCCCAGGATTGACGGTGGCGTGCCAGGTCGAGAAACGCGTCGCGCTCCAGATTCAATTGCGGCCAATATTTCGAGAAAAATTTGTCCATCAACCAAAGGGGAAATTCGTCCGCGCCGGCCGACACCGGGGTGTGCGTGGTGAAGATGGACGTTTTCTTAACGAGGTCCATCGCCTCCGGAAAAGCCCGACCGGCGGCCACGTACTCGCGGGCACGCTCGAGAAGCGCAAACGCCGAATGGCCTTCGTTGAGATGCCATGCAGTGGGGTTGTACCCCAGCGCGCGCAAGGCGCGCACGCCGCCGATCCCGAGGATGATCTCCTGGGATATCCGCTGTTCCAGCTCGCTGGTGTAAAGGCGCGCCGTGAGCTCGCGGTCGGAGGGCGAGTTGCTCTCCACGTTGCTGTCCAGCAGGTAGAGCGGAACCCGTCCCACGCGGACCTGCCAAAGCCTGGCCAGCAGATCGCGCTCCGGGAGGGAAACGCATACGGTGAGCGGTTTGCCGTCGCGTCCGACCACCGGCCAGACGGGAAGGTTGGCGAAATCGAGCGGTTCATACAAGGCTTCTTGCCAGCCGTCCTCGGTGATGCTCTGCCGGAAGTATCCCAGCGTGTAGAGAAAGCCGACCCCCACCAAGGGGAGACCGAGGTCGCTGGCTTCCTTAATGTGATCGCCGGCCAGCACCCCCAGCCCGCCGGCATATCCTTGAATCGTTTCATGCAACCCGTATTCGGTGGAAAAATATGCAATCGGCCGGTTGAGCAGGTCGGGATTCTCCCGTTGATACCACGTCTGAAAGGTGCTCAGGTAATGGTCGAAAGATTCCATCACCCGGTCGTACGTTTCCAGATAATTCACGTTGGAGAGCGCGGCATTAAGCTGGGGGCGTTTGATCTGCCGAAGGAATTGCACCGGGTTGTGATGGACTTCCTCCCACAACGAGAAATCGATCCGGCTGAACAGGCCTTGCGCCTCCGGATGCCACGTCCACCGGAGGTTGTAGGCCAGATCCGGCAGCCGGGCGATCCGTTTGGGAAGGGAGAGCTCTTTGGCGATGGGGGGTTCGATCCCGAGGAAATCTTCCAGCATGGGGCGTTTCTCCAATCCCATTTCCGGGAGGAAAAGATTCCCCTGCCCGCGGAAAAAGGGAATTCGGTGGATAAATATATCACACGGAAGGCGTTTCCGCAGTTTGGAACCTCTTATCCGGATCGGGATTCCCCCAGCGCTTTCCACAGGGCGATCAGCGCCGTATTCGCCCCCCATTCGGCGGCGATTTCGAACGTCGCAGACTGCGAGCGCTGCTCCCGTTGCTCCGAATCGTCGACCAGCAGGATGCTCTCCGACCGAAATCCGTGGCCGGCCGGTTGAAGGGATAATCCGATGGCGTGTGTGGCTTTCCGCTCCTGCCGCCACGCGTGCAGGGCGGACGGCAAATCCTCTTCCGGCCGGAGAGCTCCGCTCAACACCAATCCGCCGCAGAAAAGCGCCGAACTCTCCCTGCTCAGAGCGCCGCAAAGCGCGCCGCCCGTCCCGCACTCCAACGTCACCAGACTCGAGTTGGGGGGAAGACGACGGAGCACTTGCCCGGCAAGGGTGTCTGCGTCGGTTCCCAGGAGGTAGCCTTCCAGGGCGGACCGGATTTCCTTTTCCGCCTTCGCAATCAGCTCCCAGGCACCGGCTTCGTCCGGGCCGCGGCCGGTGATGCGCACGTCGGTTATCCCGGCGTGGGCCGCCAGTCCCACTGCGGGATTCTCGGAATGTTCCCAGCGGCCGATCCGATCGTCGATTTGTGATTCCCCCAACCCTACGATAAGGATCGTCCGCATGCGGATGATTTCCCGGCGGCCGCCGCGGCGAACCAGGAGGGGGAGGACATGCTCCCGGATCATCGGCTTCATTTCTCCCGGAACGCCGGGGACGGCGCACAGCAGCGTTCGCCCGATCTCCAGGGAGAATCCGGGGGCGGTTCCAAAGGGGTTGGGCAGGGCGGCGGCGCCGCCGGGAAGGAAAGCCTGCTGCCGGTTGTTTTCGGTAACAGGCCGGTTCAGACGCGCGAACCGGTCCCGGATCGCTTCCCAGAGTTCGTCATGAAAGATCAGTTCCACTCCGGCCGCCCGGGCGACCGCCGCGCGCGTCGGATCGTCCACCGTGGGACCCAATCCGCCGGTGGTAATGATTGCATCCGCCCGGCCTGCGGCCTCGCGCACGGCCGCTGCGATATGCTCCGGGTCGTCGCCGACCAGGGTGACGCGCCGCAGGGCCAAACCGCCGTCGCGGAGCATCCGCGCGATGGCTTGCGTATTGGTGTCGGCAGTTTCCCCGAGCATTAACTCGCTTCCGATGACGATGAGTTCAATCTCCATAAAATAAAATCCTCGCATCAGGGTTGCACAATAGCGGATGGAAGAACCATGGAGGTGGTTTGGATTGATTGCCTCCGGTTTCCCCGAGGGAAAAAAGGGAGTGGCCGGGGGCCACTCCACTCGGACGGCGGGCAAAAAATCGGGAGCATGGGCTGGGGGTGAAGGCTCGCCTTCCTGGTCGACAAAGCTTCCTTCGATTCCCTGCGGGCCGGATCCGGCGCGGGGGTTTCGTTAAGGCAGGCCGACCGGCATTGCGGCTGATCGAAGAACCCGACGCATTCCGTGCACCGCTCCGGGTTGATTGCATAGTAGACATCCCCCCTGCGGATCGCCTGGTTGGGGCATTCCGGTTGGCACACCCCGCAGCTCAGGCACTCTTCGGAAATTCTGAGCGCCATGTCTCCTAATTAAATGAAGTGAAAAGCAGTCCGCGCCGCGGTTATTTTTTACCGCCGGCGAATTCTAACACCTGTTGCAGTTGATCCGGCGCAAGGTTCGGCTTTTTCGGAAGATGGCGGATGTACTCTTTGAATTTTGAGGCGTGGAGGACGGGCAGGGGGGCGGCATCGCACTCGACGCGCGTTTTATCGTTCACGAACACGACCACCGGTTGGATGGGGGGCAGGTCCTCGGTCTTTAATATCGTGCGGAGTCTTTTCGATAGCCGGTCCGCCTCCGCTTGGGCATCCAGGACGGGATTGCCCAGCGCCTCGGTGCCGAAGAATTTCTGCACACTGGAGACCCCGGTCTGGCGCCACTTCTTTCCGTCGTAGGTGACCAACCCACGTTCGTACTTTCCCAGAATGGCGACGATGCCGTTGGGGGTGAACAGCGCGTGGTCCGCTCCGAGGCGGAAATGGACGATGGCGTAATGATCGTCCAGCCCTTTGAGCAGGTCGTCCACCGCCAGGTCCGGAGGCGGCACCCGGTTCCAGCGGTTGTTGAACGAGGCGCCGATGTTTACCAGAATAAAACCGAGGATCAGGGAAATGTAAGGAAGGTCCAATCGGTTGGGGACCAGGTAGACGGCCGCGAATCCGCCGACCAGGACGATCATTCCGCCAATCTGGCTGTAGTTGCCGATCTTCTGATTGCGGCTGATGAGACTGGGGTTGGAAATTTTCTTCAACGGTCCTCCCATTTGCGCAGAACCAGGCACGCGTTCTGCCCGCCCAGCCCGAAGGAGTTGGAAAGCGTGGTGTGGACGGGGGCCGGACGTTTCACGTTCGGCACGTAATCCAAGTCGCATTCCGGGTCGGGGGTATCGTAGTTAATGGTCGGATGGATGACGCCGCGTTCGAGGGTCAGCGCGCAAACGATCGCTTCCACGGCGCCCGCCGCGCCCATCGGGTGGCCGATCATCGATTTAGTGGAGGAGACGGGGATGTTCCTGGCGCGGGTGCCGAATACCTGCTTGATCGCGTTGGTTTCGGCCAGGTCGTTGGCCGGTGTGGAGGTTCCGTGGGCGTTGATGTAATCCACCTCGTCCGGAGCAACCCCAGCATCCACCAGCGCCCAGCGCATGGCGCGGCAGGCGCCGGCGCCGGTGGGATCGGGCGCGGCCACATGATACGCATCGGATGACGAGGAGAGGCCGAGGATTTCAGCGTGGATCCGGGCGCCACGTTTGCGCGCACTTTCCAAGTTTTCCACAACCAGGATGGCGCACGCTTCGGAAAAGATGAACCCTTCACGGTTCTTGGTGAACGGGCGGGAAGCGCGCTGCGGGTCGTCATTAAAGTTGACCGGCAGCGCGCGCATCGCGCAGAAACCGGCGATCATGAAATCGGTCACCACGGCTTCGACTCCGCCGGTGAGCACCAGATCCGCGGAACCGCGGCGGATCAATGCGGCGGCTTCCCCGACGGCTTGCGTCCCCGCCGCGCAGGCGGTGGCAATGGTGTTCAGCGGTCCCAGAGCATGATACTTCTGTGAAAGGTGGTGGGCGGGCATATTGGGTATGGCCGACGGCGGCACAAAGGGACTGACCCGCTCGTACCCCTGCGTGCGCAATGTCGTCACCCCCTCGTCAAATCGTTCCAATCCACCGACGGCCGTGCCGAGCACGACCGCTGCGCGTTCCGGGTCCGGCAGGCCGGCCGGTAGGCCCGCGTCTTCCAGGGCCTCCTGGGCCGTTGCCAGGACAAATTGCGAGCAGCGCGCCATGCGGCGGGCTTCCTTTATATTAAGGTAGCGGGCGGGATCGAACCCCTTGACTTCGCCGGCGATCCGGCAAGGGAAGGGGGAGGCGTCGAATTGGGTGATCCGGCCGACGCCGGATTTCCCCTCCAGCAGGCCGTCCCATAATTCGGCGACGGTCAGCCCGAGCGGGGTGATCGCCCCCATTCCGGTGATGACGACGCGGGGTCGCTGGTCAGCCATGTTACCCTACCCCTCCGGTTTTCGCATCGTCGGGTCCGCGCCGCGCAATTTCCCGGCGGATCAGGTCCTGCATTCCCGACCGGGCGGCCTGGGCCGCCACCCGCACGGCGCTTTGCACCGCGCGCGCGTCGGACCGGCCGTGGCCGATGAAGACCAACCCATCCACCCCGAGCAGCGGCGCCGCGCCTTCCTCGCTGGGATTGAGCATCTTGCGAATGTCGGCGAGCGCGGGTCTGACCAGCAGCCCTCCGATCTTTACCGGCAGGGACGCCGATTGGATCTTGTCTTTGATCATGTCGGTGATCATCTTGGCGACGGCTTCCGAGGATTTAAGGAAGATATTCCCGGAAAATCCGTCGGTTACCGCCACGTCGACCGCTCCGGCAAAGACTTCCTTCGGTTCGACGTTGCCGATGAAGTTCAGCGGACCGGCTTTGAGGAGCGGGGTCGCTTCGCGGACGAGGAAATTTCCTTTGCCGGTTTCCTCGCCGTTGGAAAGCAGCGCCACGCGCGGACGCTTGACGCCGCGGACCGATTCCGTGTATATCGCGCCCATGATCGCAAACTCCACGAGATTTTGCGGGCGGATATCCGGATTGATCCCGATATCCAGGACCACGCAAAAGCCCTTGCGGGTGGGGAAGACGGGCGCCAGCGCAGGGCGTTCGATGCCGGGCAGCATCCCCAGCCGGAAGAAGGCGATGGCGGCGGCCGCGCCGGTGTTGCCCATCGTCACGAACGCATCGGCCTTCCCCTCCTTGACCAGATCCACCCCGATCGCCATGGATGTTTTGGGTTCTTTCTGTTTCGCCTTGAGCGCCAGCGCAAGGCCTTTTTCCTCCATGGTCAGCATTTCGGGCGCATGGATGATCCGAATGGGGAGGTTCCCGGGTTTTAGTTTTTCCAGGACGGGGGAAACGATTTTCTCGTCTCCGATGAGCAGCACTTCCTCGCCGTATTCCCGGGCCGCCGCAACGGCGCCTTCCACATCGGGTTGGGGGAAGTTGTCGGATCCCATGGCGTCGAGAGCAATCTTCATCGGGGGCCTCTTTCCATTGCGCAATGCAGTGCGGTAATTATATCCTTCCGGCGGCTTGACATGTGGACCAACCTCCGGTAAAATTCCGCCCATCAATCATGAACACCATTCTCTTGAAGCCTCGCGCTCGTCGCATTGAATCCCACCCGGACAACGGGAAGGTGGGCTAGTTTGGCTTGGGCCGAGCGCGCACAAGCCGTTCCTGAGTAAATTCAAAGCCCTCCGAATCCCGGAGGGCTTTTTCGCGCTTATTCCCGGCGGTAATATGGAGAAGGAGACCGGTATGAAGAAGAACAGCATTAAGAAAGCGGTGCTTGCCTATTCGGGCGGCCTCGATACATCCATCATCGTCACCTGGCTTAAGGAAAACTACGGGTGCGAGGTGATCTGCTTCACCGCCGATATCGGCCAGGGTGAAGAACTCTCCTCGCTTCCCAGGCGGGCCAAGGCGTCCGGTGCAAGCCGCCTGATCACCCGGGACCTGCGCGAAGAATTCGCGCGCGACTACCTGTTCCCGCTGCTCCGCTCGGGCGCGATGTACGAAGGCAAGTATCTGCTCGGGACGTCCGCCGCCCGGCCGCTGATCGCCAAATATCAGGTGAAAACCGCCGAAGACCTGGGCGCCGACGCGGTCGCGCATGGATGCACCGGAAAGGGGAACGACCAGGTGCGCTTCGAGCTCACCTACACCGCGCTCAATCCGCGCCTGAAGATCATCGCCCCCTGGCGCGAGTGGGACATCCGCTCGAGGGAAGACGCCGTGGCTTACGCGCAGGCGCGGGGCATCGCGCTTCCCGCCAGCACCGGGAAATCGCTTTACAGCCGGGACCGGAACCTCTGGCACCTTTCGCATGAGGGCGGGCCGCTCGAGAACCTGGCCAATGCGCCGGAAGACGGTCTCTTCCAGTTGACCGTTTCCCCCGAGCAGGCGCCGGACGAACCGACCATGGTCGAGATCGGCTTTGAGCGCGGCAATCCTGTTTCGGTAAACGGGAAAAAACTTTCTCCGGCCGCGCTGATCGAGCGGCTGAATGCGATCGGGGGGAAGAACGCAATCGGGCGCGTCGATATGGTCGAAAACCGGCTGGTAGGAATGAAGTCGCGCGGCGTGTACGAGACGCCGGGAGGCACGATCCTGATGGCGGCGCACCGCGATTTGGAAAGCATCACCCTGGACCGGGAGACGCTGCATTATAAGGAACTGATCGCCCTGCGCTACGCCGAACTGGTGTACTTCGGCCAGTGGTTCACCCCGTTGCGCGAGGAATTGCAGGCCTTTATCGACCGGACCCAGGAGAAAGTGACCGGGTCCATCCGGCTCAAGCTCTACAAGGGAAACATCATCCTGCAGAAGCGGTCGAGCCCCTACAGCCTGTATCGCGAGGACTATGCCACCTTCGGCCATTCGGAGGTGTACGATCACAGCGACGCCGAAGGGTTCATTCATCTGTACGGGCTGCCCTTGAAAGTACGGGCGCTGATCGAACAGGGCGGGAAGGGCGTTCCGCCGGTAAAGATCGAGCAGGTGCAGCGGGATTAAGCCGGGCGGCACTCGCCGCCAACCCGCAGGTTTCTCCCTTGCAACCAAGCGATCCCTCGCTTCGCTCGCATGCCCCGGTGGTTCGGGCCGGGGGGATGACGACCAAAGCGGGAAAGGAAGCAGATTCGATGAAACAGTTGTGGACAGGCCGGATCGAGGGCGAGATGGACGAAGGCGCAGCCGCATTGAATGCGTCGCTGGCGTTCGACAAGCGCCTGGCGCCGCAGGATTTGCGCGGGTCGATCGTTTGGGCGCACGCGCTCGCCAAGATCGGCATCCTGACCGCGGACGAAGCGGATCTGATCGGACGGGGTCTGGATAAAATCGGCAAAGAGATCGCCGGCGGAACCTTCGTGTTCGCCGCGACGGACGAGGACATCCACACGGCCGTCGAACGCCGGCTGGGCGAGCTCATCGGCGACGCGGCCGGCAAGCTGCACACCGGACGCAGCCGGAACGACCAGGTGGCGACCGATTTCCGGATGTGGCTGATGGAGGCGGATGACCGGCTCCAACACGAGCTGCGCAATTTGCAGGTAAGCCTGATGACCCGGGCCGAGTGGGATTTCGGGATCGCGATGCCGGGATACACCCACATGCAGCGGGCGCAACCGGTGCTGCTCTCGCATTGGTGGCTGGCGCACTTCTGGGCGCTGGCGCGGGACGCCGAGCGGTTGAGTCAGCTCCGCGCGCGGACGGCGGTCTGCCCGCTGGGAAGCGGCGCGCTGGCGGGAACGGCCTTCCCGGTGGATCGCGAGGCCATCGCACGTGAACTCGGGTTTACGCATCCTGCGGCCAACAGCCTCGACGCCGTCTCCGACCGGGATTTTGCGGCCGAA
>Ga0315282_10011222_pt1 | contig 13916 bp, 8 predicted proteins | sample YL17G07_20_MG_FD_203693 | JGI IMG/M metagenome (GOLD analysis project Ga0315282, IMG submission 203693) | Sediment microbial communities from Yellowstone Lake, YNP, Wyoming, USA - YL17G07_20 | ecosystem: Environmental > Aquatic > Freshwater > Lake > Sediment | place: USA: Wyoming | collected... | reverse complement strand
AAGGGCTATCAAGGGAAATGTGGTCGATGTGAGTTCAGAAAGGTCTGTGGGGGTTGTCGCGCTCGAGCCTACGAAACCTCAGGAGACTACATGGGGGAGGAACCTTGCTGCATCTATGAACCCGCTTAAGTCTTTCTTGCGTTCGCGAATCAGCCTGACCTTCAAATTCATTCTGGCCATGTCGGTCCTGGTCTTGATCACCACGTTGATCTTTGGATGGTTTGTCATGGGGAAAGCGATGACCCTCCTCCAGAGTCAGTTGGACGATCATGGGAGGTTGATCGCCAACTCTTTCGATCTCTTCACCGAATCGAGCATGAATGAGCCTGATCCAGTCCTTCTCCAACGCATGGTCGAGATCATCGTGAAGGATGAGATGGTTATCCAATGCTCGTTTCGAGACCGGCGGGGAGAGCAGATGGCCCACGCTGTCAGGGAGGGAGAGTCCTCTGACACGGACTTGATTCATGAATATATTCATCCCATTGTGTCGAAGAAGGGTCAGGTCATTGGAGCTCTTCACATCGGGCTCTCCCTGGGTAAGCTGGGAAGCGAGATCAATGGACTGAGAAGAGATATCCTCCTCCTGGCAATCGGGGTGATTGCCTTGGGGATTTTTCTCACCCTCATGTTTACGCGGATTCTCCTCCGCCCCATCGAGAAGCTTGCGGGCGCAGCCGAGAAGGTCGGTGAGGGAGAGTTGGCTATGACGGTCGATATTCAGTCGAGAGACGAGATTGGAGACCTCGCCAAGGCCTTCAACCATATGACCCTCCAGCTCAAGGAATCGAGAGATACCCTCGAGAAAAAAGTGGAAGAGCGTACCGGGCAACTGGAAGAGAACATCAACGAGTTGAACCAGGCGAGGATGGCCATGCTGCGTATGATTGAGAATCTTGAGGCTGCCAAGAGGGGGTTGGAGAAGGCGAACCGCGAGCTCAAGGAGATGGACGAAACCAAACTGAAGTTCATCGGAATGACCTCTCATGAACTGAAAACCCCTCTCACCGCGATCAAGTCGAATATTGACTTCATCCTCTCCGAGAAAGCGGGAAAGGTTCCCGAGGAGCTCAAGCTCTACCTGACGACCATTCAGAGAAATACCAATCGGATCCAGGGGGCCATGGATCAGATGCTCGATCTGGCCCGGATCAAATCGGGCCGACTCTCCATTTTGCGAGAACCCATCGTTCTATCTGACGTGATCAGGGGATACATTAACGAAATCAAACCCGTGGATAAACATCTCTCCATCGAGATCCATATTCCCGATCACCTCCGTGTCTATGCGGATCGAAATGGCTTGCACGACATCTTCATGAATCTTCTCACAAATGCCTTTAAGTTTACCTCCGAGGGGGGGCACATCACGATCATGGCTAGCCAGAAAGATAAATTTATCCTCCACGAGGTTCATGATACGGGCATTGGCATTTCTGAAGATCAGAGCGAAAAGATCTTTGTAGACTTCTATCAGGTCGAGGGCGGTAAACATGGGGGAACAGGTCTGGGACTGGCGATCGCCAAGGCACTGGTCGAGGAACACGGGGGCAGGATCTGGGTGAAGTCCCAACTGGGAAAGGGGGCAAGTTTTTATTTCACGCTTCCTATGGCCTGAGCAAAGGTGTGCCTCGAAGCCTTTCCGACCGGCCTGCTCTGTTCCGTGCCATGATCTTTACATTGATTTGGCCAAACAGTTACGAAAAGAGAGGTTTTCGAGTTTTAGCTTTTGGACGTTCCACGATGGCAGTGAAGCTCCCCACCCTAAAGAGTGGAGCTTCCCGGTAAGGTGATTTCCTTTTATATTGTGCCCCTTGACCCCGCCCTCAAGGGCAGGGCTTGCGGGGCACATGCCGGCCAACGCTTGATGATCATGATGCGTTCCTTTTTGGAGAGCGGAGATGGTAGAGAACCCACAGCAGAAATTATCTAAGGGCAAAGTGCTCATCGTTGATGATGCGCCTGACACGGTGGAGATCATCGAGAAACTTCTGGTATTCGAGGGGTATGAAGTACTCACGACCTCGACGGGCGAGGAGGGCGTTCAGAAGGTGGAACAGGAGAAACCGGAGATCGTCCTCTTGGACATCAGCCTTCCAGGGATCGACGGGAGCGAGACCTTGAAAAGGATTCGAAAGGTCGATCCCATTGTGTCTGTCATCATGCTCACTGCCTTTGCTACGGTGGACAATGCGATCAGCGCTCTCAAGGAGGGAGCCTCTGACTTCATCAAGAAACCCTTTGAAAATGAACACCTGGTCCATTTGGTGAATCAATGCCTCGAGAAGTATCGAACCTTGAAAGAGAAAGGGAGACTGGAAGAAGAGGTCCAGAGACTCTCGATCACAGATGATTTGACCGGGTTGCATAATTATCGTCACTTCTATAAAACGTTGGAACTCGAAATCGCCCGTTTGAAACGGCAGAGGACTGCCCTATCTCTGCTGATGTTCGATATGGATAATTTTAAAAGATACAACGATCTCTACGGCCATCTGGAAGGGGACAAAGTCCTGAAGAAGGTTGGAGAAGTTGTGGACCGTCTGATCCGAAGCCATGTCGACTCTGGCTATCGCTACGGCGGAGATGAGTTTGCTGTGCTCCTCGTGGGCGCGACGCTTGATCAAGCCATGCCGATTGCAGAACGTCTTCGAATCTCCATCGAACAGGCCGGATTTCGGGACATCTCGGTCAGCATCGGAGTGACGGAATTCTATCCCGATTACAATCTAAGAGAATTCGTTAGATTAGCGGACGATTCACTCTACGCAGCCAAACATTCGGGTGGAAACCGAGTCTACGCCCATATCCGTTGAGCTTCCTCCATTCCGAGAGGCAGTAATGTCCAGTCGTCCTAGACTCTTTCTGATCGATGGTTCCTCTTATATCTATCGCGCCTTCTATGCCATCGGCCATCTCTCAAATTCCAAAGGCCTTCCCACGAACGCCATCTACGGTTTCACCCAGATGCTCCTGAAGGTCCTGAAGGAGCATCAACCGGACCACATCACCATCGCCTTCGATTCACGTGTTCCAACCTTTCGGAGCCAAGTCTACAAGGAATACAAAGCCAACCGACCTCCCATGCCGGAGAACCTGAGCCTCCAGATCCCCTATATCAAAAAGATCGTCGAGGGATACCGGATTTCGATGCTGGAGGTGGAAGGGTTTGAGGCGGATGACTTGATTGGAACGGTGGCCAGGGCGGTCGAATCCAAGGCGGATGTTGTCATCATCACGGGAGACAAAGACCTCCTTCAACTAGTGAGTGATCGGGTCTGGGTCTACGATCCCATGAAGGAGAAAAAGTTTGGTGTGGACGAGGTCATGGACCGCTTTGGTGTGAAACCCGAGCAGATCGTCGAGGTCATGGGTCTTGCCGGAGATGCCATTGACAATATCCCCGGGATTCCAGGGATCGGGGAAAAGACGGCGATGACTCTCATCAAGACCTTCGGATCCATAGACAATCTCCTGGCCCATGTGGATCAAGTTCCCCAGACAAAGTTGCGCGAGAAACTCGTGACCCATGCAGAGGTGGCGAAGCTCAGTCGGGAGCTCGCAACCCTTCGCACCGACGTGCCCGTCACGGCCGAGTTAGAAAACTTTGTTCTTCCATCCGCCGACCTTCAGAGCCTGAGAGAGATCTTCAAGGCATTGGAGTTCAACAAGCTTCTAAAGGATCTTCCGGAGGAAAAGAAAGCTCACGAAGAGGACTACCGCCTGATCACAGAGCAAGGGGAGTTTGCCGCATTGCTGGAAGAGCTCAGTAGGGTTGGCCTACTCTCCATTGATCTAGAAACCACCTCGCCTTATCCCATGTGGGCGGACCTGGTGGGCATCAGCCTCGCCTGTACACCCCATCAGGCCTACTACGTTCCTGTTGGGCATCAACCCGAAAAAGCCCCTGAGCAGCTTCCCCTTTCTTGGGTGCTCGAACAATTGAAGCCAGTTCTCGAGAACCCCGCGATCAAGAAGGTTGGCCAGAATATTAAGTACGAATGGATCATCCTCAAGCGTTATGGCATTGAGCTTCGGGGAGTTCACTGCGACACGATGGTCGCCTCCTACCTCTTGAACCCCACCAAGCATAATCATAATCTGGGTGAAATCGCCCGGGACTATCTTGATCGAACGGTGACAGACTACAAAGAGGTCGTGGGGACCGGAGGGAAGGCCTTGACTTTTGATCAGGTCGAACTTGACCGGGCCCGGGACTACAGCTGCGGAGATGCCGATGTGACCCTTCAGCTCTCCCACCTGCTTCTCCCGAAGATTGCAGAAGGCGGGCTCCAACACCTCTATGAACAAGTGGAGATTCCATTGGTGACCGTCCTGGCCAAGATGGAGATGAACGGGGTCAAAATGGATGCGGATCTTCTCCGTGATTTTTCGAAGGAGGTGGAGGGTCAGCTTCAACAGAAGATGGAACGCATCTATCAGCTTGCCGGAGAAGTGTTTAACATCAACTCCTCCCAACAGCTCGGGAAGATCCTCTTTGAAAAGCTGAGACTTCCCGTCGGCAAGAAGACCAAGACCGGCTATTCCACCGATGTGGACGTCTTGACCAAACTGTCTCTTCAGCACGACCTCCCTCTGGAGATCCTCAGCTATCGCAACTTGACCAAGCTCAAATCCACGTACATCGATGCCCTTCCCAAACTAATCCATCCGAAGACCGGACGGATACACACATCCTACAATCAGACGGTGACCGCCACGGGTCGCCTTTCCTCGAGTGATCCCAACCTTCAGAATATTCCTATTCGGACAGAGGAAGGGAATCGCATTCGACAGGCCTTTGTTCCGGAAGAAGGATGGAGGATCATTTCTGCAGACTACTCTCAGATCGAACTGAGAATCCTTGCCCACGTTTCCCAGGATGAGGTCTTGGTCCAGGCCTTTCGAGAAGATGAAGACATTCATGCCAGGACTGCCAGTGGCCTTTTTGGCATTCCTATGGACAAGGTCACTCCCGCCATGCGAAGAGAGGCAAAAGTGATCAATTTCGGTATCCTCTACGGAATGAGTTCCTATGGTCTCTCACAGCAGTTGGGAGTGGAACCGAAGGTCGCTCAGGCCACTATCGATGACTATTTCAGGAAGTACACGGGTGTTAAGGCGTATATCGACAAGAGTCTGGAGGAGGCAAGAGAGAAAGGATACGTCAGCACGCTTCTCCATCGACGCCGCTATCTCCCAGACATCCACTCTCCGTCCATACCGGTACGGCAGGCCACGGAGAGGATGGCGGTGAACACGCCGCTTCAAGGGACCGCAGCAGATATCATTAAATTGGCGATGATTCGCATCCAACATCGGATTGAAGACCAAGCGCTTTCTGCGAAGATGATTATGCAGGTCCATGATGAATTGGTTTTCGAGATCCTGGAGGGGGAAATGGAGAAAGTGTGTCCGTTGATCCAGCAAGAGATGGAGGCCGTGATGCCCCTATCTGTTCCGCTGAAGGTATCGGTTTACTCGGGAAGGAATTGGGCGGAAGCGCATTAAGTAAGTTCGAGAAGACGAGTTCGGAGTTCGGAGACATTCATTCAGACTCCGAACCCTAAACTCCGAACTCCTACCTTTTTTCTCACAAGGGGGAAGAGTCATGAAACGCGCAAGTCTTGCTTTTTGGGTTGGATTCATGCTTGTCTCTTCGATCGTCTCAGCTCAGGAGATCTACCGATGGGTGGACGAAAAAGGAGTGGCTCATTTTACGGACGATGCAAGTGTGATTCCAGAGAAGTATCGGGATCAAACCAAAACGGAAAAGATTCCAACGGAGTCTTCACCGCCAGCCTCCCAAGCGCAACCGCAGGTCGGGCCGACCGGACCTCCATCGGGAAAAGCAGCGGCGCCTTCTTCAGAACGGAAAGATGTCCTAGGTCGCGGCGAAGACTGGTGGAAGGCTCAGGCGAAGATGTGGAAAGAAAAGCTTCAGAATGCGCAAAAGAACTACGAGACCGCGAATGCTGCTGTCCAGGCCAAACAGAAGGAAATCGAGGACGCGAAATTTAAACCCAATAGTTATATACGAAAGCTTGAGGCTGAGAAGAAAGTTCTCCAAGACAAGGCCGATGAATCGGCGAAACAGGTGGACGAGGCAAAGAACATGCTCGAGACTGGGTTGGTCCGGCAAGCCGAGGAATATTTGGCTGATCCTGGTTGGGTCAAGTGAAGCTCCCCGCCCAGAGGGCGGGGCTTCCGGGAAATGAAGATATGATTATAGGGTCGGCTTCCCTCCCCGACTATCCTGCTAAAGCGGAATGGGGCATCCAGCCGACTTGCCCGTGACGGATAAGTGAGAGGAGGGACTTGTAGGTCAAAGACGAAACCTCTATGGATTCGGCGAACGGTTCGTCTTGTCTGACTCGTTCCACTTCCCTTTGAACTGTTGCAAGGGAAATTGGTCGACGTAAGGCACAAAAGCGAGACTGAGGTTTCCCTGGGTTAAGATACTGGTTAGAATTTCATCAATCTCCTTCGCTGGAAGAAGTTCATAACTCTTCCAATCAAGAATCTGAACCTTCATCATCACTCGAGATGGATCTCCCACTGAACGAATAGCCCTTTGTGCCACCTCCGTCATCAGATCGATCGCTTTCTGGGCATCCAGATTAAGCTCTCGCATGGTCTGGCGATGGTAGGCCATGATTGCGTAGTAGTCGAAATTCTTTTCTTGGGTCCTCCCGAGCGTTTGGGAAAACCAGGCGAGTGAATTCGTGGCGTTGAGAGCAGCCTCGTAGTAGAGATTGATTCCGAACTCTAGCTTCGGGTTGGAGGAACGGGCTGCAGTCATGAGCCGTTGGGCCACATTCATCAGCCAACGATTCTTCCAATCCGCCCACGCCCAGAACTGATGGGTGTAGGCTCTCACATAGTATTTCCCTGGCTCGGATTTGTAAGGATCGACATAAAAGAGATCGGGATAAGGGGAAAACCCGAATTCCTTCAAAAAGACTTTGTTGGCCTCGGGGCCAAAATCCTCATTGTGCCTCAAAATGAGATCATCCTGAAAAAGAATTCCTTCTATAGGGTAACGACCGAGGTCGCGAAAGATCCCTTCAAGACGCCTGACGACATCGGGATGAAACATCGTTAATCCTCGGGCAGGTTCGACTCTCTTGGTCTCAAAATTATAACTGTGAACACGGTGTTCAACATTCCCGTCCGAATTGAAGTCGGAGTACCGGGTCGTGATCCATGCGAAGAGGTCAAGTTCGTTACGGTGACTGATGTCTGCAAGTTGACCAAGAACATCATCCACCACCGGGGCATAACCCGTTTTGAAATAAACACCTTCCTCGCACCGAGGATGAACAAACTTGAATGGGCGGTCCCCTTTGGTTTGAAAAACTCTGACGATTAGCGTATTGACGCCCGCTTTCTTCAGTTCCTTAAGTTGTTTGTTTACATCCTCCAAGGTTTCAGAATCCAAATAAAAGATCTGCGCACAAATTCTTCTCTTGGTCTTCTTGGCCAACGATAGGGCAGATACCGGCAAACGAGCCTGCAGAGCTGGAGTGGGCGGAGGACTTGTCTTTAGCTTCCCCTTCTCTCTTGCCATCTGGATGGCCTTCTCAGCTTCGTTCACTCGGTCTCCATCAGGATATTGCCTCAGATACAGGTTGAACTGCTGGATGGCGTTGTCAGGTTTTCCCATCCAGAGATAGGATTGCCCAATCATGTAAACCGCATAAGGAACAGATCGGCTGGTCGGGAAGGTCTTAATGAGCTTTGAAAAGGCTTCGATGGATTCTGTGTATTTGCCTTGGTAGTAAAACTCCATCGCCACATCGTAGAGCTTTGCGGAATCAAAAGGAATGTCCTGTCCCTGATTTGCGGGAACCCCCATGAACAGGAAGAAAAAGACAGCGACAACAAAAACCCACTTTCGCATCAGATTTTCCGGTTGTGCATTAGAATTCGAGTCACAGGATTCAGAACGCTCTCGTTGGGATCTTTTGGGTTTTGGACATTGTTATTTGGTTTGTTTAGCCAAACCCGTATTGGCCAATGCGGCCGGAGCAGGGCAAACCGCTCTCTAAGGCTTCGAATGGCGGTCTTTGAAGTTGAACGATAACCAGACGATTTGGCCTGAACGGGCCTCCAGATCTGGACGAAAGGCCAGTGCTGATTCGTCACAAGGTGCGCCTCGAAGCCTTTCCGACCGGCCTGCCCTGCTCCGTGCCATGAGTATGCCTTTGTTGGCTAAACAGTTACGATATCTGTTGAACGCATAGCCTGCCTCCGGCAGGCAGGTGCTTCAGATTTAGGATTTTTCTCCTGAGAAAAGGATTTTCGTAGCTTCTTGAATCGTTCTCACCCCAATCAATTCGATTCCCTTAATCCCCTTCATCTTGTCTTGGTTTTGTTTGGGAAGAAGGCACCGTTTGAAACCCAATCGGCTCGATTCCTTTACGCGGACCTCGGGTTGACTGATTCCTCGTACCTCTCCCCCCAGGCCCACCTCTCCAAATACAACGGTCTCAGGATCGATGAGCGTATCCCGAAAACTCGAGGCGATCGAGGCAATGATGCCTAAATCCAAGCCGGGCTCCTCCACCTTCATCCCGCCCGCAATGTTGACGAAGATGTCATGACTCAGCAGGTGAAGGCCTAATCTTTTCTCCATGACGGCAGCCATCAGGGAGATGCGACTTGCATCCACTCCTTGGGCCGTTCTTCGGGGAGCCCCAAAATGGGTGGGGACGACCAGAGCTTGAAGCTCGATCAAAATAGGTCTGGAGCCTTCGATGCATGGCATGACCACAGAGCCAGAGGCATGTTGAACCCGCTCAGAGAGAAAGTATTCCGACGGGTTGGCCACTTCCACCAATCCCGAGTCCTTCATCTCAAAGACACCGATCTCATTCGTTGATCCGAAGCGGTTTTTCACGGCTCTCAGAATGCGGAACGCTTGATTCGCTTCGCCCTCAATGTAAAGAACGGTATCAACCATGTGCTCTAACACTTTCGGTCCTGCGATAAAGCCCTCTTTGGTTACATGGCCGATGAGAAAGATAGGGATGCCGAGATGTTTGGCGAGATACAGTAAACGACTCGATGCTTCTCTCACTTGGCCAATCGAGCCAGGAGTGGAAGGTAAATCAGAGGAATAGATCGCCTGAATTGAATCGACGACCACCGCGGAGGGCCGGAGTGACTGGATGTCTTGAAGGATCTTCTCCAGGGATGTTTCCGAGACGACAAAGAGGTGGGCTGAGGCCACTCCCAATCTGTTGGCTCTCATCTTTGTTTGTTGAAGGGATTCTTCTCCGGAAATATAGAGGACCTTTGCTCCCGAGGCAGCCAGTTGGTTCATGGCCTGGAGAAGGAGGGTCGATTTGCCAATACCCGGATCTCCTCCCACCAGAACGAGCGAGCCAAGAACAATCCCTCCGCCCAAGACCCGATCAAACTCTCCCATGCCGATGGTGAGTCTTTCTTTTTCTTCACCTGTAATCTCAGTGAGAGGGACAGGGATGGCACTTGATTCAAGACCCAGGAAGTCCCGTTGAGGTTCTTTCTCTTCAATAATCCGTTCTTCGACGAAGGTGTTCCATTCTTGGCACCCTGGGCATCGCCCCAACCACTTGGGCATCTGGTATCCACAGGACTGACAAACGAAATGGGTCTTGGTCTTGGCCATGGGAGCGGTGTAGTGAAGGGATGATTATTTTTCGGAAATCTTAACAGATAGGGCTTGGGAGGTCAAAAAATAGATGAAGCAGGAAAGCGTTCCTCTCAAAAGGAAGTGGAACCAGAGTGCCTGCAAAGGCATTCTGGCTCATACTTTAGAATTTCTGTGCCAATTCTTTTGCCGCTTGATCAAGTCATCCCATAGTTGGCTCTTTGTTTCGTCATTTCTTAGGCCGCCCTCAGCTCTGAGGTGCAATGACCGCATCGGCTCGCCTTAATGGGTATGGTTGAGAGACAGTAAGGGCACTCCTTCGTTGTCGGCACAGGGGGCGGGGCTTCTTGCAGTTTCGCGAGTTTGTTGACATTTCGAATGAGCAAGAAGATGGCAAAGGCCACGATGAGAAAGGTGATGATGGTGCTAATAAAAAACCCGTAGTTGATCGATACCGCACCAGCCTCCTTCGCAGCGGCAAGGGAGGCATAGGGTCCAGCGACCTTCCCCTCCTTGAGAACTGCAAAGAGGTTGGAAAAGTCGATGTTCCCAAGCAGCAAGCCGATGGGTGGCATGATGACATCCGCAACGAATGAGTTCACGATGGTACCAAAGGCTGCTCCAATGACAATTCCGACTGCCATATCCAACACATTTCCGCGCATTGCAAATTCTTTGAATTCTTTTAGCATAAGAATCCCTCCTTTCATATCATTGCACTCTACCAAAATTCCGAGAGTTTTTCAAGCGTTTTGTGACCCACAAACAAAAATGCAACCACAGCAACCAAAGCACAACCAAAGCAAATGTTGACAGTGGATGGGGTTCCTCTATATACTTGAAAATTAAACGACCTCAGACAATTCAAGGGGGAAAATATGGCCGGTTCAATACCGCCGCTTCCAATTGCGAAAGGGAAAGAAGACATTTCGTTACTGCCCAAGATGGCGAACCGTCATGGGCTGATTGCTGGCGCGACCGGCACGGGCAAAACAGTATCTCTACGGGTTCTCGCGGAGCAATTCAGCAGGATAGGCGTCCCAGTCTTCATGGCTGATGTAAAAGGAGATCTTTCGGGGCTACCATTTCCCGGGGGAGAAAACCCGAAGGTGGTTGAACGGGTTCAGAAACTAGGGCTCAAGGATTTCAAATTTGAAGGCTTCCCTACCGCCTTCTGGGATGTCTTTGGAGAACAAGGTCATCCTGTTCGCACCACGATCTCGGAAATGGGTCCTCTGCTTCTCAGCCGCATCCTCAGTCTCAACGAAGTCCAGAGCGGAGTGCTCAGCCTAGTGTTCAAAATCGCCGATGACAACGGCCTTTTGCTCCTTGATCTCAAAGACTTACGAAGCATGAGCCAGTTCGTAGGGGATAACGCAGACCAATTCAGGACTCAGTACGGAAATATCTCAGCGGCGAGTGTGGGTGCCATCCAGCGGAACCTTCTCACTCTTGAGGAACAGGGAGGGGATCGATTTTTCGGAGAACCTGGTCTAAACATTCAAGACTTCATGCAAACCGATGGCAGCGGGAGAGGAATGATCAATATCTTGACCGCTGACCGATTGATGCAGTCTCCGCGGGTCTATGCCACGCTCTTGCTCTGGCTCCTTTCCGAGCTCTTTGAAAAACTTCCCGAAGTGGGCGACCCGGAAAAGCCTAAACTGATCTTCTTCTTTGACGAGGCGCATCTTCTCTTCGAGGATATTCCCAAGGCCCTTGAGGATAAGATTGAGCAGGTGATTCGCCTCATTCGTTCCAAAGGAGTGGGGATCTACTTCGTCACACAAAACCCCTTGGATCTTCCTTATGTGGTCTTGGGGCAGTTGGGGAATCGCGTGCAGCACGCACTCAGAGCCTTTACTCCCAGGGACCAAAAAACGGTGAGAGCTGCTGCCGAAACGTTTCGCGCAGACCCCAAGCTCGATGTGGTCAAAACCATCACCGAGTTAGGTGTAGGTGAGGCGCTTGTCTCCTTTTTGGACGAGAAAGGGGCTCCCACCGTTGTGGAGCGAGCTTTCATCTACCCTCCTCACAGCCGCCTAACTCCTCTCAGCCCTGAAGAGCGGACCCAGATCATTCAGAAGTCCGTTCTCTACGGTCACTATGAAAAGGTCGTAGACCGAGATTCAGCCTATGAAAGACTGAAGCAAAAGACCGAGCAGATCCAAGCGGATGAACAAGAAGCTGCAGCCGCAAAAGCACGAAAGGCCGCCCCAAGATCTCAGACCACGGATCTAGTGACAGCGGCAGCCAAGAGTGCAGCCCATGCCATCGGTAGCCAGATTGGCCGACAGATCATTCGGGGCGTTTTAGGATCCTTGTTCGGAGGACGGGGGCGTTAGCGGATGGATTTTTTCGTCTTTACTTTTTTCAGCGGGTGATTTACTTTGGAAGTAATTCCATAAGACGAAGGAGGTTACCTATGAAGCGCGCGATCGTGGTAATTGGGATTCTTTTAATTGTTGTGGCGTTTGCTTTTGCTCGGCCGGCAAAGAGCGACTATCAGTGGACAGGAAACGTCGTGGAAGTAGACAGTGACCACATTATTGTCCAGAAGGGAGACGAGAAGTGGGAGTTCGCCCACGACAAGACCACCAAGATGGCTGCCACCCCAAAGGTGGGCGCCAAGGTGACGGTCTCCTATGTCATGAAAGCGACCAAGATTGAAGCGAAGTAGGAGGCAAAGAAGGAGCCGGAAGAAATATTCGAATCGCTTTCAGTATCATTTAAAGAGAGGGTGGCAGCTTCGTGAATGTATGGGGCTGCCATCTTTTTTTGAGCTCTACACCACACTCCCCTCTATTGGTTCTTTACAGCGACTCCACTCTTTGTCGTCTTGCCAACCGTCTTTTTCAATTCAGGCGGCCACCTGCGTGTACACTTTTGGCTAACCTCTCCTTTCTTCCTAAACGGCTAAAATTAAAAAAGAAACTGGCCGTACCCTTTTCCCATGAATTTTAGAATAAAAAAGGGGATGCCCTCGTCTAAAAAGGTGAATACAGAGGATCGAAAATGAGAGCCATCGACCTGAACAAAAGGTTTCAAAAAGGAGGACCAAAAATGAAAACGCTAAAGCTCCTAATTCTAATTTCGGTTCTTATCTTTTTGCCGGGATATGGTTTCTCGCATTCTCTTGAGAATTTACGGATCAGTTTGATCGACGGTGACGTTCAGATCAGAACAGAGGACACGGGCGAATGGGTTCCAGCCTCGATCAATATGCCTCTGAGAGGTGGCGACAACGTTTGGGTTCCTGAAGGGGGCAGGACGGAACTTCATCTGATAGAGGGAACATTGCTGAGACTCGATCAGGAGTCTGCACTGGAGATTCTCACCGTTGAGAAGGACTCATTCCAGTTCTATCTGACGGAAGGCCGCGCATACGCCAATTTTACAGGAGGCCGAGGAGACGTATTGCAGATCGACACGCCCCTGTCTTCCGTGAGGGCCTATGAGAGGGCAGATTTCGGGATCGATGTGAGCCGAAGTGGTCAGACGACTATTTCTGTGTACCGAGGTTTTGTCTATGCCGAGAACCAGAGTGGCAAGACAAGAGTCGAGGCGGGGAACGTACTTTCTATAGCCGAAGGGAATTATGCAGAGCTTTTTCCCCTGGGGCCGGCCGATGAATGGGAGAAGTGGAACAGGAATAGAGATCTTCAACTGGCACAGCGAAGACCTCCTTCTCGTTATCTCCCTGAGGAACTCTATGGATATTCGAATGACCTGGATGAGAACGGCACATGGGTCTATGTCATGGAATACGGTTATGTCTGGAGACCCAGCGTCGTTGTCTCTGCGGGATGGGCTCCGTATCAAATCGGCGGTTGGGTATGGATGGCTGGCGATTATGTATGGGTTTCTTATGAGCCTTGGGGCTGGGCGCCCTACCACTATGGAAGATGGGCCTTTGTCGTGTCGGTGGGATGGTGCTGGGTTCCTCCGGTTCATGGAGCAATCTACTGGGGCCCTGGATTTGTGGGATGGGTCTACACACCCACCTATGTGGCGTGGGTGCCTCTGGCTCCTGGAGAAATCTACTACGGTCATGGTTATTACGGCCCTTACAGCGTCAACATCACGAACGTAAATATCACGAACATTTACGTTCAGAATACTGTCTACAAGAACGTCAATGTTCACAAGGCTGTGACGGCAGTTCCTCACGATTCGTTTGTTAATGGGAAACACAAGGTCGTTGAGCCAAAGGAAAACCCCTTTCTATCGAAGGAGGCCCATTCTGGAAGACCCAATGTTACCCCAGACAAAAATATGG
>Ga0315282_10011221_pt1 | contig 13916 bp, 12 predicted proteins | sample YL17G07_20_MG_FD_203693 | JGI IMG/M metagenome (GOLD analysis project Ga0315282, IMG submission 203693) | Sediment microbial communities from Yellowstone Lake, YNP, Wyoming, USA - YL17G07_20 | ecosystem: Environmental > Aquatic > Freshwater > Lake > Sediment | place: USA: Wyoming | collected... | reverse complement strand
CATGCCGTGCCCCTACTGGATTCCGGCGCCTGCCCCGGACCCGATCCGGGGTTCACCGGAATGAAGGAAATACGTCTTTTCAGACTTTTTACGAGATCATCATCAGAATTGGGTTAAAATAGAAAGGCAGTCTCTTGTGGGGAGGTTTGCGGGAAGGAACTTGCATAATACTCTCCAGAAGGGTGGAGTTTAAAGTTTTAATTTAAAAAAAGCTTGGCAGGAGATGCTGGGGGAAATAAATTTATTCCGTAAAAACAGGAAGTTGGGTATACAGGGGTTTTTTTGGTTGAGCAAACCTTGCACTGGGGAGTTAGATGTCTTAGAATATAGGGCCGCGCATTCGAAAGGGACATTTATTCCCCCCCCGTTCTTTGTTTTACATTAGGCAATTTATAGTGGAAAAAATTTTGCCAAAAGTGGAATTTTTTTTCTACTTTTTGAGAAGGAGGGAACAAGGATTTGTTTCGAAAATAAATGAAATTGGTATGTTATAGAGGTTGAAAGGTTTGGCTCGTTCATTGCTTTTATTATTATCACTGGGCTGGCCGGATGCAGACTGTTGATTCAGCTGCGAGGAATGCGGGCAAAATTGAACGGGTAGCAGAAGGGGGGCATGTAGGGGCAAAGGGCAAGGGGCTTAAAAAAGTGTAGAATTTGCGTGGGAAACCGGGGCACTGACAGAAATGGAGGTAAATGCTAATGAACTTTTTGAAAATGATGGTCGCGACTCTGATGACGGCATTTTTGGTTTCCGCCTTTTGGCTGGGATACCATGCGAACCAGCGGGAGAAGATCAAGGAATTGGGGGAGCAAATCCAAGACCTGCAACAAGTGCAGTATGAACAGAGAAAGGAGATTGCCGAGTATCATGGCCAGGAGATCAAGCTCCGGCAGGAGATCAGCCGGTTGAAATATTTGTCGGAAAGACAGAGCAATGACACATTCCAGAACGTGATGGCCCGCCAAAGCAATCGGAATGAGTATTGAAAGTTTATCGAGATCAAAAATTTAAATAAACACATAAAGATGTCGATATAGACCATGAGGTAAAATTCATAAGGGATCGTTTCTGAATTACCTCCTTCTTGCCCGTTTCATATTGGGGACAGAAAGCCGGGAGGAGTGGACCTTGGATTCCAAAATACTGGAAGAAGTCAAGAAACGAAGAGGTAAGCCCAGCCCCGTTAACATTTATCAAAGGCTGGTTCTTTTGGCCGGAGCTGCCGCCTTAGTCTGGACCATATGGACGAGCCCGGCTTCCATGCCGGCGGTGGGAGTCATCGGGACAACCCTGTTGATTTTCTTTGTACTGAAAGATTCCAAGGAAAAGCAGGATAAAGGTAAGAAAGTCGATCCCAAGGAGATGCTCTCCGAATCGAAGGAAAATGTGGACCTGCGGGAGACACTTCCCAAAGCGGTGGAAAATGTGGACCTACAGGAGATGCTCTCCGAACCCGAAGAAAAGGAAAGAGCTGAAAAAGTAGTCTAAGAGTAAATCATGGCCGGGTCAGAAAGGCGCTGCCTTTCCTGGCCCGAGGGCTTCGTGGCACTATTTCGAATCGGCCGCAAAGTAGTCATGGATAAAATGGTCCACTTTTGTTGATAAAACCCCAGCGCTCGCCAATTTTCGCAGCCGCCAGACCCTGCGAAAAATACCCTGCTCCATCGTAGCTTGCCGGGATGACCCATTTCCCTCTGCCGTCAACAAACCCCCATTTGGCTCCAACCTTTACAGCAGGCAATCCTTCGGAAAAAAAACCGACTTCATCAAACTGCGGTTGGATGGGATACTCTCCTTTCCGATTCATGAATCCCCACTTGGTGCCAACCTTTATCGCTGCGAATCCTTCTGAAAAGTCTGCGGGAGGGGCAGAGGGGAAGAGGCTATAAGAACCCAATATCCAGATCAATATCGTAATAACGGCCCACTTGCCCAATGCTGATCTCTTGTACCTCATTCTGTCCATCTCACGGATCCCTTTGCCCTCGCCCTGGCAACCCTTTTTTATCCGCCAGGTTTGCGCCCCGGCGGAGATAGAGCGCATCCCTATTTTCGGATCATATATTTACTCTTCGGGTCGGGAAGAATAATTTTCAATAAATTATCGGTGCCGGGCTCAAAGGATGAGGCTTAACGCTGAATTTTTCACTAAATGCGAATATTCGGATAAACGGGCAAAATTAGGTAAATCATACGCAAAATGACAAAACGATCATTTCAGCACAAACAATTTTTTCCCCCGCTATCCGAATAAGTCATTTAGATTAAGTAGTTATCAAAATAGGGAAGGAGTTGACTGTCCACAAAGCAGAATTATGCCGCTTCCTAAAAAATGAATAGATTGGTTGAAAAATGTTATTGCATTGTGGTTCATAAATAAATATTATACTAATCAAAAAATTCTGCGGTTTGATAAATTCCAGGGAGGTTCAACATGAACGATCACGAAAAATCCTTAGAAAAGCTCCTCAAGATGGAAAAAGCCATTAATGAGATGCTCGAAATGCACCAGCAGGTCATTGAATTGCGAGAACTGGAAAACCAGCGCCAGAGGGCCATGGAGGCGCTTCAGGCGGGCGAGGAAAAATACAGAGCCGTCGTGGAGAATATACCCCAAAAGCTATACCTGAAGGATAAGGACTCATATTATGTATTCTGCAACGGAAAATACGCTGCGGACCTGAAAATTAAGCCGGAGGAAATTTCCGGAAAGACGGATTTCGATTTTTTCCCGAAGGAATTGGCTGAAAAATACCTGGCCGATGATAAAAGAATCATGGCTACGGGTCAGCCGGAAAATATCGAAGACAGGTATGTCCATGAAGGGCAGACGTTTATCGTGCATACGGTTAAGACTCCGATTATCGATGCCAAAGGGGAGCCGGTCGGGATCCTGGGTATTTTTGGGGACATTACGGAACAGAAGCGGAACGAAGAAGAAATGAGGAAATACCGCGTGCATCTCGAGGAACTCGTATCCAATCGTACGGCCGAACTCCAGACGGTGAATCAACAATGGGAGCGGGAAATCAGCGAGCGGCGGCGATTGGAGGACCAGCTGCAGGAGACCGCCGGGATGTACCGGACCCTCCTTGAAAATACGGGAACGGCCATGGTCCTGATCGAAGAGGACATGACCATCTCTATGGCCAACGGCGAATTCGAAAAATTCTCCGGCTACTCCAGAGAAGAAGTAGAGGGGAAGAAAAGTCTAACCGAATTTGTAACGCACGCTGATTTAGAGAGGATCAAAGAGTCCTGTCTGGCCAGCGGAACGATTCCGGATGCTCCTCCGGGACATTTTGAAGGCCGGCTCGTTGATAAACAGGGAAATATTCGAGACGTCCGTATCTGGGCCGCCGGGGTCTCCGGAACCCAGAAGGCGGTGGTTTCTTTACTGGATATCACCGAACGCAAACAGATTGAGGAATCCCTGCGCCTCTTGGGGGAACACTATCAAGCGTTGGTCGAGAATGCCAATGAAGCGATTTTTGTGATGGAAGAGGGTCACCTCAAGTTTGGCAACCCCAAAATTTTCGAAATTTCAGGCTACACCAAAGAAGAACTCTCCTCCAGGCCCTTTACGGAATTTATTCACCCCGATGACCGGGATATGTTTGAACTCGGCCAACGAAATCAAAGCTTGGAAAAGCCTTTCCAGGCCCAACCGTTCCGGCTGATTCACAAAGAAGGCCACATTCAATGGGTGGAGAACAAGGGATCCTTGATTCACTGGGAGGGAAAACCGGCGGTATTAAGTTTTATGACAGATATCACAGTGCGGAAGCATACCGAGGAGGAATTGCGTAGCTCTATAGAGTCCTTCCGAGTGCTGGTAAATGACATGGAAAAAATCCTAGTTGCTTTGGATCGGGAAGGCCCTGAAAAGGGAAAGTGAGTCTTGGCTTTTTTTGCCGGCAGAAGAAAAGCTTGGGCCGGATCAGTGATGAGGGGCGGGAGGGACCCAATCCAAGCTACCGATAGCCCTGTTCGGCAATCTCCCGGGGAGTGGGGATACCGCTTCTTCCCCCCATCTTGCGGCTCACCTGGGCAGCTGACCAGGCAGCGAAATCCAGGCTTTTTTCAGCGTCCCACCCTTGAATCAGGCCATAGATGAAACCTGCATGAAAGACATCGCCACAGCCAGTCGTATCCAGGGCTTCGACCGGGTAGGCGGGCCTCTGAATGACTCTCCCTTCGACCCAGGCTACATACCCTTTGGAGCCCAAGGTCACTCCGACACCGCGGGGGCCGAGGCCGGCAACCTTGCGGCAGGCCTCAACGGGATTATTCTCCCCCACGAGAGCCGCGGCGAAGGGTTCCGAAGCAATAAAATAATCGCTTAAGCGAGCCAGGTCCAGAATGCCCTCACGAAGGGAACCGGCATCCACGACTACCAGGCCCCCGGCCTTGCGGCTCTCCTGGCAGGCAGCCAGCGCAGCCTCCTGAAAAAAACCATCCGTATGCAAGACTCGCGCTTCCCGGACCCGGCTGAAATTGATCTCTTTGGGACTGGGGGGTGAACCTGTGGACCGGCGCCAGAAAATGGTCCGCCGGCCCACGACCGGTTCAGCGGCAATAAAGGCCAATTGCGATTCAAACCCTTTGCGGGTCAGAAGGCCGCTGATATCGATTTCTTCTTCGGCCAGTGAGGCCCTGATCATGGTTCCGAAAAGATCGTCTCCGATCACCCCGACATACGCACAAGATAAGCCCCACCGGGCCAGGGCAACCAGGGCCGTGGCCACGGGGCCACCTCCCTGGATGACCAGTTCCGAAAACTCGCACTTCACATCCGGCGAGGGATAAGCCGGTACTTTAGCAATATAATCCAGAGAACAGGGACCCAGGCCGAATACTTGGACGGGTCGCTGTACCCTATTATTCATCGCTGATCCTTTTCATTATATCCCAGAAAGCCCCCCGGTATCCCCGCTGGATGGCCTCCATCAACCGGCTGTTCTCGTTGTAATTGTAATTTCGCTCCGCATTATTCTTGCGACTCCCGAGGAGAAAACGGGGGTCTCCGGCGGTCTGTCTTTCGATGAACTCCTCAATGTCCTCCCCCAATCCTCCGGGCAGGTAAAAGATGGGCTGAAGCATTTCCTCGTTTCCCTGGACCACTCCATGAAGATTTTTGTTGGCCACTCCAAACCCTTCTTCGCCGATCACTCTCCGGGCCAGGGCCGTCCCCCGGTATAGGCGTACCCCCAGGCTGATGCCCACCCGATCGGGAGAGACTCTCTTCATCAACTCCATCGTCTCCTGGATCGTCGCTCTCGTCTCCCCCGGCCCGCCCAGGAGAAGGTCGAACATGAAGGAGAAGCCATGTTTTCGAGCCACGCGGGCCGTTTTGACAATGTCTTCCCGGTTATGCGCACGGCCCAGACGCCGGAGCATTTGGTCATTTCCATGGTCCACTCCAAAGTCAATCCCCACGCAACCTGCTTGCTGCATCCAGTCGGCCAGCTCTTCTGAGAAAGGCGCTGGCGTGGCATACGCATACCACCGGATTCTATCGCCCAACTTCTTCTGCACGATTTCTTTGCAGACCTCGAGCGCATGCCCTTCGGGAATGTTAAACTCACTGTCGCAGGTGTGGAAATGGTCTACCCCTTTTTGGTAAAGATGGACCAACTCTTCCGCCACGTCTTTGGGGCCGCGCATGCGGATTTTTCTTCCTTTGCTGAGCGGGTCTGCGCAGTAAATGCACTTCTGGTCGCAGCCACGTTTCGTTTCAAAGCCCGCCATTCCCCCTTCTCTGAGGTAACGTGGATGATCCAGGGCCTCGCGGCGCGAGAGACAAAGGTTGTAAAGAGAACCATAGCGCACCGGGGTATGATAATAATTTTCCCCCTGCTTGAATACAATCCCCGGGATATTCCCCAAAGCTTTTCCTCCGGCCAGCCTTTCGGCCAATTGAGGTAGGCTCCATTCCCCTTCCCCCTGGATACCGATCTCAACGCCGCAGTAGGAGAGGGCGGCTTCCGGCCGGATGGAGAACCCGACTCCGCCAAGGATCAGGGGCGCTTCGGTTAGACCCCGGATCTGATCGATCAAGGCTTTGGTTCGCTGCAGGCAAAAATCCTGGCTGGGAAAATAAGAGTCATCAATGTTCCGAATGGTGATGGCCATTAAAAGGTATTCCCCATTCCTGCAAGATCGGGCGAGCTCTTCGCGGGGGTCCGCGGCGAAGGCCAGGTCGAGAACCTCTGGGACGAACCCTTTTTCTTCCAGAGTCTGGGCCAGATAGTCTATGGCCACAGGGGTGACTACAGGTTTCATAAGATTCGGGTTGATTAAAAGAACCTTCCTGGGCAAATGACGCCTCTCCTCTGCGGGTATTATATATCTTTGTCGATAATCGGCTTCTCCGGCTCTTCCTTAATTTTTCTTTGGGATTCTTGAATATAGGCATTGCCGCATACCGAACAAACTCCGTTTTCGTCCAAAATTCCAAAACAGGACCCAATGTTGCAGAAAGCCCCAAATTTCTTTGGAGAAGCGGGCGTCCGTGCGGAGCGGGGGCTTTTTTCCCTTCGGCGATCTTCAGGGATTATTGGGCGTTGGTCTCTATTTTTGAGCCGTTCCCTGTAGGCGGCATCATATTCTTTTTTTCTTACGGGGTGGGTCAGGATCTCGTGGGCCTCGTGAATCAGCCTGAACTTATCCGCATCGCCCGTTCTCTCGTTGTCGGGATGATATTTGGCCGCAAGCTTCTTATAGACTCCTTCTATGGCTTCGGGCTCCGCTTCGGGGATCAGCTGCAGTATGGTGTAGTAATCTTTCCACTCAATTTGCCAGGGATCTTTCATACTCCACCCGTTTCCCGGTCTATGCTGTTCTCTTACGGTATTTCCGGTCATACAGATTCTGATCATAGGGGGCTCTGCGGCCGCGGCACCGTTCCCGCGGGCACAGCCGGCAGCTTTCGAAACTCTCCTCGGTGGGAAACCATATTCCGGAAACCGATTTGATGGGCTTCATCAGGAATGAATCCGTAAGATGAATCCCGATCAAACCCGGGCCGTTGCCCAGGAGATCAAATAGAGGGCGCTGCTCCGGCAAGGGCCAGTCCGGCAACGATCCCGGGTTCATTCTCGAAATCCGCACCAGGCGATAGTGTTCGATGAGGTGGTCATGCAGATATTGGACGGCGGTCCGCAGGGCCATTTCTTTGAGCGCATCCGCCCAGTACTTATCCAGCATATCATCGAACGAAAGCGACCACTGCTCCAGCTCCAAACCGCAGGTGGCAACGTATGCAAAAACCCGGTGAACTCTCTCCAGGTTAACCCGCAGAACCCGGCTGGTAAAGTCAATGCCGCTGATGACCACCCGGTCATCTGCCCCGGATTCAATAAAGGCCGGCCTGTAAAAAGCCTTCGGTTTTCCGACGGACTGGGCCTGGGCGAGCAGCCGTTTCAACTTGCCGACATGTTCACTCCCTTCCTTCACTCTCAGGTTCTGGCAAAGTTGTTCAAGGTCGAACTGCGGCGGTATGCTATCCAGGGTCAACGAATTCATGTGCCTAACCTCAAAGAATGGAATGGGCCAGGCGTCTCCAGGCCCGGCGCATGCCCCAATTACTGGGGATAAAAATTTGGTGGCTCCGGCGGAGCGGCAGGAAACGCTTGAACATGGAAGGGTAAGAATAGAAGCGGCGATTGGTCCAGTCGTGCCCTTCCTGGAGCTGTTCCACAGTCATTCTCTTGGGCCGAAAGACCACGTGGCCCATATCGTAGAGGTCCCAGTCGCGAGAGAGGATCCGATTCTCTTGCACGTATTGCTCATAGATGCGTGTTCCGGGATAAGGGGTCAGGATGGCAAAAACGGCGGCATCGATCTTGTTCTCTTCACAGAAATCCAAGACCTGGCGAAAACTTGAGTCGTCGTCGTCGTCGGAGCCAAGAATGAAAGATCCTTCGATGCCGATCCCTTGGTCATGGATTTTGCGGATCAAGTCTCTGTACCGATGGACCTGATTGGAAGTTTTATGATAGCTCTGCAAAGTTTTCTGGGAAAGAGATTCAAAGCCGATGAAGAGTCCGTAACAGCCGCTTTCGGCCGCCTTCTTAAGAAGCATATCGTTTTCGGCGATGTTAAGGGAAGCATGGCTGAGCCATTTGACCCGGAAATCTTTGAGAAGGGAGAAGAGGTCCATGGCGTAGACGGGGTTCCCGATGATGTTATCATCGACGAAGAAGATGAATTCGTTCCCTTGCCGCAAAAGTTCCACTTCCCTCCGGACCTCTTCCAGGGGACGCAGGCGGTAGGTGTGCCCATAGAAGGCGGTCACGGAACAAAAAGCGCAATGGAAGGGGCAGCCGCGGCTGATCTGCATGGTGTTGATGAAGAAATAGCCCCCTCTTTTCAGAAGGTCGCGACGTGGTATGGGGAGGCCTTTCAAGTCGGCCAGGTCGCCGGCTTTGTAAAATCTCTGCGGCGCTCCTTTTTTAAAATCTTCGAGCACCCGGGGCCAAACCCCCTCGGCTTCCCCCAGGACGACCGCATCCGCATGCTGCGAAGCCTCCTCGGCCATCCAGGTGGCGTGGAAGCCTCCCATGACCACGGGGATGGACATCCGGCGGAAACGGTCGGCGATGGCATACCCTCGGTTGGCCAGAGGGGTCATGATGCTGATGGCCACTACGTCTGGCCGATCCTGGAAATTAATCTCCTGAACATTCTCATCTTCGATCCTGACCTCAACGTCATCGGGGGTGAGTGCCCCCAGCAGGGTCAGGCTCAGGTAGGGGAAACGAAAACTAAAATGGCGCCAGAGGCTACCCTCTGGCCAGCGAGGGCAGATGATTTTGATCTTCATTTTATTATGGGACGCAGATTGGCGCAGATAAACGCAGATGAAAAATTTAAGAACATTGAAAAATTCATCTGATTCTCTTCGCCTAACACCCAGAAAAATTCAACCCTCAAACCCTTAAAAAGTTCGTATATTTTTTATTTTTATCCTAAAAATCTGCGTCCATCTGCGTCCCCATTAAATTTCCTTTTTGAATAACAAGCAGACATTGCTTCCGCCGAAAGAGAAGCCATTCAGCAGAGCGTATTGAATCTGCTCGGGTCTCGGCTCGTTCATAATATGACCCAGTTCGAACTCCGGGTTTTTCAACCCCAGGGTAGGAAGAATCTTTCCGTCCCTCATAGAAAGAAGAAGAGCGCCGGCCCGCAATGTTCCGGACCCACAAAAATCTCCGATATGGCCGTTAAGAGAGCTGACCGGAATGGACCACGGCTGCGGGAAAACCTTTTGGATCGCCAGGGCTTCCGCCCGGTCCAGCTCGGGGGTGGAATTGGCCGCAGCGCTGATATAATTCACTTGATCCGGAGAAACTTTTGCCGCTTGCAGGGTATTTTTCATTGCCCGGGCCATCTGCTCTGCTCCGGCCTCGTATTGGTGGATTCTCACGGGGCTGCCCGTGGAACAACAGGCCACCAGAGAACCATAAATCTTCGCGCCCCGGTCCTGAGCCTGCATTTTTCTTTCCAAGACGAGCATTCCGGCTCCTTCTCCCAGAACCCGGCCGTTCCTTCGTCGGTCAAAAGGACGAAGGCCCTCTTTCCCCGAGGCCTCTTTTGGAGATAGGGCTCGAATCGCGGCATAGCTGTGGAAGAGAACGGCGCTCAATTCATCTACACTTCCCACGAGGAGTATTTCAGCGCGTCCTTCGGGCAGCAGGCGGAGGGCGTAAGCCATGGCTTGCTCGCCCGAAACTTCGTTATGGCTGAAGGTGGTGTTCGGTCCGGTAAGGCCATGATATATGGACACCTGGCTGGCCGGAGCGTTCGGTACAGTGTCCGGGAAAAGGCTGGGGTTAGCCCCTTCCGGTCCCTCTTTGAGCATTCCCAGGAAAAAATCGTCGGTATGGGACGTGCTTCCGTACCCCGTGCCCATGATCACCCCGATCGATGAGGCGGACCGAGGGGAGATTTCCAGAGCCGCGTCTTTCAAAGCTTCAATGCTGGCGGCGACGGCCAGACGGGAAACCCGGCTCATCCGCCGGTATTTTAAAGGGGGCATAAATTCTTTGGGGTTGAAATCCCGGGCCTCAGCCCCGAGATGGGAAGGGTGGGCGGAAGTGTCAAATGATTGGATCGGAGCGACACCGGTCTTCCCGCCCAGACAATTCTTCCAGAATGCTTCCTTCCCGATTCCGCAGGCGGAAATGATTCCGATTCCGGTAATTACAATCTCTTCCATAAGTAATTATAAGCCACAGAGGTCACAGCGCGGCAAAAGCTGGAAACAAAAAACTTTACCACAGAGGGCACAGAGTTCCGAGAGATGTTAGCAAGAGAAAACGTGGGACATCCATGACCACTGAATGGTCTTTAACCTTCTAACTCTGTGCCCTCTGTACTACTAACGTTCAAACTCTTTAAATTTCGTAAAGATTTTTTGTAAATTTTAGGCATTTAAGGCACTTAAGCGCATTTAAGGCATTTTGTTTGGTTGCGGCTCTGCCGCGCTGTGTTCTCTGTGGCAGAATGTTTCTTTCAGCCTTTCCATTTCCCAAACACCAGTGCCGTATTGTTGCCCCCGAAGGCGAAAGAGTTGGAAAGGGCAATCTCCACTGCTGCGGTCCGCGACTGGTTGGGCACATAATCCAAATCACACTCCGGGTCCGGAGTTTGGTAATTGATCGTTGGCGGAATTCGGTCCTCCCGGACGGACAGGATCGTAGCCACTGCTTCCACGGCGCCGGCGGCCCCCAGACAATGGCCGACCATGGATTTGATGGCGCTGACCGGAATCTTCGCCGCCCTTTCCCCGAAAAGGTTCTTGATAGCCTTCGTTTCGGCCAGGTCATTGACCGGGGTGGCTGTGCCGTGAGCGTTGATGTAATGCACGTCTCCCGGGCGGATCCCGCTATCCCGCAGGGCCTCCTTCATCGCCCGCAAGGCCCCGTCTCCGTATGGGTCCGGAGCCGTCATATGGTGACCGTCGCCGGTCAAGCCATACCCCAGAATTGCGGCGTAGACCTTCGCCCCACGGCGCGCGGCGTGCTCCGCCTCCTCGACCACCAGGAAGGCCGCGCCCTCTCCCAGGGAAAGGCCTTTGCGGTTGAGGTCGAAGGGCCGGCAGCGGTCCTCGTCGAGCGACCGCAGGGCATTGAATCCACCGAAGGTGACTTCAGAGAGAGATTCGCTCCCTCCGGCAATGGCCACTTCAACCTCTCCCAGGCGGATCGAACTTAAAGCGTAGCCGATGGCCGTAGCCGAAGAGGAGCAAGCCGTGGCAACGGTCGCCCGGGGGCCGAGAAAGCCATACTTTTGGGCAATGGCATCCGTGATGGCACAGGTGGCAAATGGGAGAAGAAGGGACGGCCTGACCCGACGCCAGCCTTTCCGGAGCATCTCTTTGCGGTACCGTTCGGCCGAAAGGATTCCTCCCGCACCGCCGCCGACGAATATCCCGATGCGCTCTCGATCCTCAATCCTCCAATCCAGTCCGGAATCCAGGATGGCCTCTGCGGCGGCTTTCAGACCCAGCTGATCGCATCGAGACATGCGTTGTAGATCTCGGGCTGAGAAGAAGAGGAGGGGGTCAAACCCCTTCACCTCCGCGGCCTTCTGCGACCGGTAATGAGAAGCATCGAATAGATGGACGGTTTCAATTCCACAGGCCCCCTTAATGAGGTTTTCCCAGAAGGAGGGGATATTCGAGCCGATGGCCGTGATGATTCCCAGCCCGGTCACGGCAGCGCGGCGGCGCTTCATGGCGGACTCTGTTCCAGCACCCTTACGGAAGGAGGAATCCGAATTTGCAGGTCGTCATCGGTTAGGGGCGGGTTGATCTGAAGGTTTTTAAATTCCAAGCTCCATTGATCCCGGTGAAACTCAACCATTTTGCATCTTAGGATGGCTCCGGACGTTTTGTCAATCCACAAATCTGCCCTGGATAAAACCTGCTGATTTTTTTCTTCTCTGGGTTGCAGACGGAAATGGTAGAGATGATCGGCTTCGATCCCTTCGAAGCCGATGGTATATCCTTCAGCGAGCTGGGCAAAGGTTTTCTGGAAGACCGCGGTCAGAGGCTCCAGATATCGGGCGATTCGTTTGCCTCGGGCCAGAGAGTACTTCTCGGCCTGAGAGCGGCCTGGATTATAGAGCCAAAGGGATTTACCGTCGAGGGCGATTTCCCACGGTTCTGGTTTCAAATAGATCCAGTGGATCCGGTCCGGACGCTTAAATTTCACCAAGCCCGAGGAGATCAAGGGCTCTCGGGTAAAGGAAGTCTCCTTCACTTGAGAAAAATCTGCGATGACCGTCTGGATTCTTTGCTGCTGTTCATCGATGGTTCGGATCAGCTTCGGGAGATCCTGGCCGGAAGCAGGGGATAACAGCTCCAATGGAACGATTCCCCAAACCATTAAGATCAAGATTGTCGTCCAAAGCATCCGGCGCACACTCATATATCTTTACCTATTTTTTGGGGACACTCTTGATGATCTCGTAAAAAGTCGTCACTCCGGTGGAAACCGGAGTCCAGAGAATTTTTAAGTATTTGAAATAACTAGATTCCGGCTTTCGCCGGAATGACGGGAAACCTCACTTTTTGCCTTTTCGTCCTTTCCCTTTCTGCTTACGCCCTCACGCCGGTTCTGCAGCACCGCAGCACATTTTCATCCCCTTACGCCTCACGCCTTGCACCTTACGGTATTATTCCACTTCCTTGCTCATCCCGAAAAGTTTGTCAAGGGTGAGAAACTCCATCCCCCGGTCTTTGAGTCCCTCGAGAATTTCAGGTAAAGCCTGAAGGGTGGCCGTCCGGTCTTCGTTGCGGGCCGAATCGGACCCATCGTGAAGCAAGATGACCCCTCCAGGCTGGATTTTTTGCAGAATTCTTCGGGCGATCCCCTTCGGGTTCTGAAGCTGGGTGTCGAATGCTCGAACCTGCCATCCGACCATCGAAATCCGGAGTTCCCTTAGAATGCCGAAGATCCTGGGATTCCGGAATCCGGTGGGCTGGCGGTAGAAACGGGGTTTGTACCCGGCCCATTTCTCCACCTCGTTCTGACACGCCAAGATTTCTTCCCGGATTTTTTTGGCCGGGAAAAAATTCATCGCCCGAAAGTGATGATCGGTATGATTGCCGATGACATGTCCCGCCCTGGCAGCGGCGGCGACCAAGGCTCCATGCTCCCGAAGATGCCTGCCAATGACGAAAAAGGTGGCTTTGGCCTGGAATTGCTTCAGAATATCCAGGACTCGGGCGGTCTGCAAAGGGTGGGGGCCGTCGTCAAAAGTTAGGCCTACCCCCCGGCGATCCCCTTTCCAGAGTACCTTGCCCAGGAAAGCCCGCCGGGGGTTGGCAATCTCGTTTAAAGCAAAAAGAATAAATCCGGAGATGGGAACGAGCCACGGGCCCATAGTTCTAAGAAACCCTGTGTTTGGAAAAGTAATCGTAGAATGTATACCACTGGTCGGGATAAGAACGAATAAATTTTTCTGTGAGAGTCGCGATTCGCTGTGTATTCACGGCCAAATCTTCATCACGGTTTCCGGTCCTCTGGAGTTCGATGGGGGGTTCAGCCCGGCAGAGGTATTTATCTTTTGGGCCCAGGAGAACGAATGTCGGAATCAAGGCGGCTTCCGAGAGATGGGCGAGGAGAGCTGGGCCGAAGGGAAAGAACACGGTCTTTCCGAAAAACTGCACCGGAATTCCTTTGTCGAATAAGTCCCGGTCTCCCAGGAGGGCGACAAGTTCATTGGCCTTAAGGGCTTTGAGGACGGCCAGAGAAGAAGAAAGCGTATCGTTGAGAGTGATCACTTTGATTCTCTGGAGCTGCCGGAGGCGGATCCGATAATCATGGAGGCGAGTTTCCACATCCTGGGCGGTGATGACGTTTAAGGGGTAGTCCATCAAGGTCAGGAAGACCCCCCCCATTTC
>Ga0315282_10011220_pt1 | contig 13920 bp, 13 predicted proteins | sample YL17G07_20_MG_FD_203693 | JGI IMG/M metagenome (GOLD analysis project Ga0315282, IMG submission 203693) | Sediment microbial communities from Yellowstone Lake, YNP, Wyoming, USA - YL17G07_20 | ecosystem: Environmental > Aquatic > Freshwater > Lake > Sediment | place: USA: Wyoming | collected... | reverse complement strand
GGGCTAAGCCCGTGGTACCTCCACAAGAATACCCTCCTACGCCCATGGGCGCCGAAGCGCTTCGGTACGCAGGCACCAAGGCTTCGGAGGGTTATCCGCCAGTGGCGAAATCCGTCGAAGCAGTGATACCTCGGCTCAGGATTAGCACCGACACCTCTCACGCATTCATCCACGGGCAGAGCCCGTGGTCTTCTGCGTAGGCGGATAAAAAAAGAGAATTTTCCGAAAGGGCAGCAAAAGATATGGACATGGCTCTGTTTTTGATCTCTCTTTCACTTAACTTTGCGGTACCTCCGCGACCCTGGTCGTTGACTGTACTTTCGCCTGGATGGGGAGTTGTCGACGCCCTGGAGGAGTCAGGCAGGTTCTTATTTTAGCCCAAATGAGTCAAAAAAATGCAGAAGGAAACCCTTAATCTTGGGTGGAGAACCCTTTGTGAGATAGATATGATCTTCAGTTAGGCGAATAGCTGAGTATGAACTTCTTAACCGCAGGCCTTTTATCAAGGCTGTGCCCGAACATGGGCAGGTCTTCAAGAACCCTACTGTTTGGCTCTTTCAGAACGGCGACTTTATAGACGGCAACCATCATGCTCGTTCTCATAACGCCCTTTTCGCAATGGATCAGCACGGGAAGCATTGCGGGGTTTGTCACGATATCGAGGAATTGTTTAGTCTGATCCGGCTCTGGTGGCGTATCTGGGCGTAACGGGATGTTTACCAGATTGATCCCCATTTCTATGGCGAATTTCTTTTCAATCTGATACCAGGAACCTTCACTCATTTCAGATTCCGACCGGAGATTGATGATCGTTTTAATGCCGACCATTCGATGTGCTTTTTCGAGTCCCTTCCACGAGAGAGTACCGCTTCTATAGAGCCTTCCAGGGTCTACCGGCTTGAAATGATATAGAACTGTTTGCTGATAAACCGTATAGGCGGAGGCCACCATTGCCAAGAACAAGATACAACATGCCACTCGAAGTAAGTTCTTTTTGGAGGAAGTAAATTTCACTTTTTCCACGGCGGGTCAATCTCCTCAATCCGGCGCATATGCTCCGTTGATGGGATGATCTCCAACAGAAGCAGGCGCTGTCCAGACAATCTGTAAAAACCATTAGGATGGTGCCGGGTGGCAGGGGTTGGAGGAACGATGCACAATTTGAGCGCCGCGCCGCCGCTTTGTGAACTTTGACGCCGCGTCATGTTGGAATCATCCGGCCATCCTTGGCGATTTCAAAAATTCTCCCTTGCCACTCGATTTGTCAATCAAACGATCCGATTGATCCAAAATGTTAACAGACGGAATCAGATTTATCAATTATGGATCGAAATCTACACTATTTAGGCAACGCATGTCAGTAGCGATTACAGGAAGGACGAGTTGAGAAAAGGGGTCGTTTAGTTCACCTCCTTTTTCTGATCTGATGCATGATACAACTAAGGCATTAATGGAAGATTAGGATAGAGTTACAATTCTGTAATTCTTGGTAAAGGTCAAGGCTCCAGTGCATTGCCTGTTTTTCCCGCAAATTGCCTCTTATAGAGAGGGTCTGTGTAAACTTGATCGCTGATCATTGATAGTAGTCTGCAAAATCGGCAGCAGAAAATTTCGTAAGGGTTTCAGGAGGGAAGTGCTAGCTAACTTGACAGTGTCTGGTAGGTGAAATCGTAACTTTAGCGGTGAAGCTCTCCGTCTAGAGGGAAGAGCTTCCCGGCAAATATTTATTATATTGTACCCCTTCCTGCCTGCCAGCCCCGGTCCCGACGGAGGGCGGGCAGGCAGGGATTCCGCCTATTCCGTCAGGGCGAAACGGAGCAGACTCCGGCCAAAAATTTCTCTTTACCGTTACCCCTGTTTCATGTATATTGCTGAAAAAGCCATAAGGAGGAACCTATGAAAAAGCTACTTATTCTGTTGGTGATTCTACTCCTTCCGGCATCTGTGTTTGCTCAGGCAACGTTCCGTATCGGCAATGGGGCAGAACCCCAATCTCTGGATCCCCACCTGATCACGGGCGTCCCAGAGCACAGGATCTACTCGTCCCTGTTTGAGGGGCTCGTCGCCTACGATCCCAAGACTGCAGAGCCAATCCCTGGCACAGCTGAGAGCTGGACGATCAGCAAGGATGGGCTCACTTATACGTTTAAACTGCGGAAGAATGCGGTCTGGAGTGATGGAACCCCGATCACGGCCAAAACCGTCGTCGATTCCTGGCTAAGGTGTCTGAACCCTGAAACAGCGGCAACCTATTCGTCGCTGATGACAGCGGTCGTTAAGGGGTCCAAGGAGTACAACACCAAGAAGGCTGGTCCTGAGGCTGTTGCGATTAAAGCCATTGACAACAACACCTTCCAGATGACCCTGGAAGCTCCTGCACCCTACGCTCTAGGCATGCTTGCCCACTATGCCTTTGCGATCGTACCCATCCACGCGATCCAGAAGTATGGCAAGGACTGGAACAAGCCCCAGAACTGGGTGAGTAACGGCCCCTTTGTCCTGGCTGAGTGGAGACCCCAAGACAAAGTCATCGTGAAGAAGAATCCCAAGTATTGGGATGCGGCTAATGTCAAGCTCGATCAGGTCGTTTATTACCCCATCGACGACAACAACACTGCCTTTAACATGTATCTCAATGGAGAGCTTGATTGGCAGACGGTCACCCCGCGGGACCGCATCGAAGAGGCTAAGAAGAGGCCCGATTTCCAGAACGCACCTTACCTCGGGACGTATTATTACATTTTCAACCACACCAAGCCTCCCTTCAACGACGGGCGTGTCCGAAAAGCCTTCTCCATGGCCTTCAACCGGAAGGAGCTCGTGGAGAAAGTAACCAAGGGAGGCGAAATTCCTGCCTTTGCGTACACTCCCCCAATGGCTGGTTATGAGCCACCGAAAGGGTTTAAAGAGGGCATCGAGGAGGCAAAGAATCTCCTGGCAGCGGCTGCTTTTCCAGGAGGCAAGGGCTTCCCCAAAGTCACGATTCTTTATAATACCTCAGAGTCTCACAAGAAGATCGCGGAATATCTCCAGCAGAAGTGGGAGCAAACTCTCGGCGTGAAAGTAGATATCGTCAATCAGGAATGGAAGACCTACCTCGACACGCGCCGCGACGGCAGAATGGGAGGCTTTGAGCTCTGTCGTGCCGGATGGATCGGCGACTACAAGGATCCCTACAACTTCGTCTTCATGTGGCTCGCAGATAATTTCGACTTCAACGACGGTCGATATTACAACACCGCCTACGATGCCCTCGTGAAGAAGGCGAATACCATGCCGGGCGGCCCGGCGCGGATGAAGGTATTCCAGGAAGCCGAGAAGATCCTCATTGAGCAGGATCACGGCATCATGCCCATCTACTATTACGCAACGCTGAACATGATTGACCTGAAAAAGTGGAATGGGTGGTATTCCAACGTCCTGGACGTCCACCCCGCGAAGGCCGTTTCGTCGAAGAAGTAGAGTAAAATCGTACATATTCACCACAGACACAGAGAGCACAGAGAGGTTTTTCATGGGTTTGTCGGGAGATGCCGACAAACCCATGAGAATCTCTATTTTGATTCTAATGAACCCGATGGTCCGCAGGGGCTGACGCAGCAAGAAATTATTTGTCCGTATGACGAAATACATCATCCGAAGATTCCTTGGCCTCATCCCTACCCTCTTCGTCATCATCACGCTGAGCTTCTTTATCATCCGCATTGCTCCAGGGGGCCCTTTTTCAGAAGAAAGGGCACTCACCAAGCAGGTTCTTCAGAACATCGAGAAGAGATACCACCTGGATGAGCCCCTCCATATGCAGTACGGTCGCTATCTCCTTGACATTTTACGCGGGGATTTGGGCCCTTCGTTTCGTTACAAAGACTATGATGTCAATTACTACATACGAATCAGCCTTCCAAACTCCATGGTCCTAGGACTACTTTCCCTTTTACTTTCAGTCTTCTTTGGAATTAGTACGGGCCTTATTTCCGCCACCCGTCAGAATAGTACGCTCGACTACCTATCGATGTCCGTGGCCGTCATCGGTATTTCGGTCCCCTTGTTCGTCGTCGGGCCTGTCCTCATGTATATTTTTGCGATGAGACTGAACCTTCTCCCTACCTCGGGGTGGATCATGAGCGGCGACAGTTGGAAGACCCTGCTCATGCCCATGGCGACCCTCGCCCTCCCTTACTTTGCCTATATCGCGCGCCTCTCCCGAGCCAGTATCCTCGAGGTCTTGAGGAGCGACTATGTCAGAACCGCGAGGGCCAAGGGGCTGAGCGAATCGGTCATCATGTTCAAACATGTCCTGAAAGGAGCCTTACTCCCTGTGGTGAGCTATCTGGGACCCGCCTTTGCCAATATCGTGACAGGCTCCATCGTTGTGGAGACCATCTTCCGCGTCCCCGGCCTGGGAAGGCACTTCATCCAGTCGGCACTGAACAGGGATTATACGCTCATCATGGGTACGGTGATTGTGTATTCTGTCATCGTTCTCATCATGAATTTCATCGTGGACGTTCTCTATGGCTTTATGGATCCACGTATTTCATACCGTTAACGGAGGCTAAGTCTTGGCACAAGCAACTGTTTCAGCCAATCAACACCCCCTGAACCAGTTTGATCAACCCATCAAAGGCGTGAGCCTCTGGATGGATGCGTGGCGAAGACTCAAGAAGAACCGAATGGCGATCTTTGGTCTAACGCTAGTCACCTTCTATTCCCTCCTCTCCCTTTTGGCCCCGATCCTCCCCATCTACTCCTATAAGCACCAGGTCCTCGATCACCAATACCTTCCCCCCTCTCTGACGAAGACTGCCGGTGAATTGCTTTACGAGAGGGATGAGAAAACGCTGATGGAAGCAGCGAGGGACCAGGGGCGAAGCGGGCTCAACGAAAAGGAAGAAGAAGAGCTTTCCGCCTTGAAGCAGCGGATCAATCATGAAACCATGATCTTCGATGGAAAGGCGGTTCAGGTTCACCAAAAGCGTTACATCCTTGGTACGGACTCTCTCGGCCGGGACCTTCTTGCTCGGATCATCTACGGGGGGCAGGTGTCGATCAGCATCGGCCTTGTGGGCACACTCACCGCCGTTCTCATTGGACTCATTATCGGGGCCCTGGCCGGATACCTGGGACGGACATTTGATTACATCGCCATGCGCATCGTTGACATCATGTATGGCCTGCCCTACATGCTTCTGGTCATCATCTTCATGGCCATCTTCGGCCGCAACGTCATCAACCTCTTTCTCTGCTTGGCACTCGTCAGTTGGCTCACCTTGTCGCGGGTCGTCCGGGGGCAGATTATTTCCCTGAAGAACTCCGAGTTTGTCCAGGCCGCTCGCGTTGTCGGAGCGAGCACGGGGCGTATCGTCTTCCGTCATCTTGTCCCCAATATCCTTGGAGTGGTGGCTGTTTTCACCACGCTCCAAATCCCAAGTTTTATTCTTATGGAGTCTTTCTTGTCGTATCTTGGTCTCGGCGTACAGGCGCCCCTGGCCTCTTGGGGGTCTCTGGTGAAGGATGGCGTGGATGGGATGAAAAGCTATCCCTGGATGCTCTTCTTCCCTGGACTGGCCATGACGATCTTCCTCTTTTCAATGAACTTCCTCGGCGACGGGCTAAGGGACGCCCTCGATCCCCAGAGCAAGAACAAACTCTGAGAAAGGACCATGCAGAACCAGGAAATTCTTCACGTCGAGAACCTGAAAACATACTTCAACACAGACGATGGAATGGTGAAGGCTGTCGACGGCGTTTCCTTTACCTTGAACCAGGGAGAAACCCTCGGCATCGTCGGCGAGTCGGGATGTGGGAAGTCGGTGACGAACCTTTCCGTGATGAGGCTCATTTCCTCGCCGCCCGGGAAGATCATGGGTGGGGATGTCTTCTTCCATGGCAAAAGCGTTCTATCCATGTCCGAAGACGAGTTGAGAGATCTGCGGGGGAACAAGATCTCCATGATCTTCCAGGACCCCATGACGTCGCTCAATCCCTTCCTGAGGATTTCGACCCAGCTCGTAGAAACCTTATGCCTCCACCAGGGTCTTTCCAGATCGGAAGCCCGAGAGAAAGCGGTCCAGATGCTACGCCTGGTGGGAATTCCGACACCGGAAAAACGGATCGACGCCTATCCCCATCAGTTTTCCGGCGGGATGCGTCAAAGAGTCATGATCGCCATGGCGTTGAGTTGCAATCCAGAAATCCTCATCGCCGATGAACCCACCACCGCTCTCGATGTAACCATCCAAGCCCAGATACTGGAGATCATTAAAGACCTCACGGTTAGGCTCAAAACGGCCGTCATCCTCATCACCCATGATTTGGGAGTGGTCTCAGGGATGTGCAACAAGATCTGCGTCATGTATGCCGGCCGGATTGTGGAGCGGGCTTCTACCGATGACGTGTTTCGGAATTCCAAGCACCCTTACACGCGTGGCCTCATCCGCTCCGTTCCCAGACTCGACAAGACAACCCAGGAGCGACTCTACTCGATTCCAGGAACACCCCCGAGCCTGATTAACATCCCGGAGTGCTGTCCCTTTCACCCTCGCTGTGAACATGCGATGGATGTCTGCCGCGTGAAATATCCCGACGAAACCGACTTTGGAAGTGAACATAAAGTTTTCTGCTGGCTCTATGGAGACTCAAATCGTACCGCATAACGATATTTTGCTCGACGTCAGGAACCTGAAAGTCCACTTTCCGATTGAGGAAGGGGCCCTCCTCAGAAAGGTTGTGGGCACCATTCGGGCTGTGGATGGCATCGATTTTGAGATCAGGAAGGGAGAGACTCTCGGATTGGTGGGGGAATCCGGATGTGGAAAGTCAACGACCGCACGGGCCATCGCCCAGCTTTATGAACCGACCGCAGGGGAGATCTACCTCGAAGGCAAAGATTTGTGCAAACTGAACAGAGAGGATCTGCTCAAGGCCCGCATGCATATGCAGATGATCTTCCAGGATCCTTATGCCTCCCTCAATCCCCGCATGACGATTGGCGACACCATCGCTGAACCTCTCGAAATTTATAGAGGACGAGGATTTCTTCAGGTGTCGAGCAGCGATATCCGGAAGCGGGTTGAGGATCTGTTGGAAAAGGTCGGGCTCTCTCGCTTTTTCGTGAACCGCTTTCCTCATGAGTTCTCCGGAGGCCAGAAGCAGAGGATTGGAATCGCGCGGGCGCTCGCTCTGAATCCGAAGCTTATCCTCGCCGACGAACCGGTGAGCGCCCTTGACGTGTCCATCCAGTCCCAAATTCTCAACCTTTTGCACGATCTGCAGGAGGAATTTGGATTGACCTATCTCTTCATCGCCCATGATCTCGCGGTCATCCGCCACATCAGCACCCGCGTGGCCGTCATGTATCTGGGCGTCATCGTGGAAATGGCCGAGTCGGCGGAACTCTACAGGGATCCGCTTCATCCCTATACGAAGGCACTTCTCTCCGCAGTTCCCATCCCCGATCCTCAGATCGAGCGCACCCGAAAGAGAATCATCCTCGAAGGAGACGTCCCTTCCCCAGACCGGGAAAGGCACGGCTGCTACTTCTATGACCGCTGTTCACAAAAGATGGACGTGTGTCAAACGAATATCCCGCACCTTACCCAAGTCAAACCTGACCACGGCGTGGCCTGCTTCCTGTATTTTGAGCCGTAACCTCATTCCTCAGAGGCAGAATGGATCTACCCAAAATCCACTCGCTCGCCTGCCACAAATGTCCTTAAATCTCTTCAAAATGGATATTGCAGAAGTCGGCGATTTTTCGGCCGATGAGGCGGAACTCTTCAATTCGGTGAGCCCTGTTTGAGTCAAGGACATAGGCTTTTTCCTGTTTGTCCACGACCCGAAGGCGGATGATGCGATAGATATAGCGTCTTTGAGGGGCTTTGAGAAGACCGTGAAGGTGAGATTTCTCGGATCTTTGAGGCGAATTGGGAGTTTGCTCGTCTTCAAGGGTGTCCCTCGTCTCTACCATATGGCCCTTCATAAAAGAATCGAGTTCCACCCGGGCAAGTTCGGTGAGAGGGACACTCTTCTTGCGGGATAGAATTAGTAAGCCAAAGCAGTTTTCCAAGATGTCTCTGTTCTTATCAAAGATCCATCGCTCTTCATAAAGAGCGCTGAGCCCTGTGACACAGACCAGGATAAGAGGGATCGTGTAGCTTCCCGGGTTATCCTCGGAAAGAATGCTCGATAGAAATACAAGACACGAGAGGACGAAAAAGAAGGCAAAAACAAGCCGTGATCGAAGAGGAATACAGAATTCCAACCGATCTCTGCCCTTGTTTTTCAGCGAAAGAGAAATCCCAAACGGAAACATGGCATTGCGCCCGCGATGGAATACGTTTCTCTTGCTCGGTTGCTGAACCCCTTCACCGCTTCACGTGAACCACAGCTGGTTGGATGTTTCGCCCTAGTGGGTAGGATATGGCGAAGGGGACGTTGTTGACTGAGTTGAATTACTCTTTATTCTTTGTGCCAATAATTTTGTTTCGAGGATTTAGAAGGATGAGCTTAAAATGCTCTTTGGCTTTGTCCTTAATGCTTGAGCGAATAGCCTTTACAACACTTTCAGGATTCTTGATATTAAAATCCTTTGCCTCTGGTTCTAAATCCTCTCTCTTTCCAAGCTCAAAACATGCTTTAATCTGGGCTGCTTTTGCTAAGCCGATCCCCTTGATCTGAGAAAGCTCTTCTAGGGTTGCTTGGCTAATCGATTTGATATTGCCAAATTTGGTCAGTAATTCTTGTGCGATATTCATTACAGATTTTTTTGGAATACCCCGCCCAATGACCAGAGCCAAAAGCTCTTGAGCAGAGAGCGCCTCTGGGCCAAATCTTTGAAGCCTCTATCGAGGTCTTTCTTGCCTCGGGAGATCACGAACAGTAAAAGACGATTCTCTATTCACCGTGTCATCCCTCTCTCGAATTATGAGAGGAGACTTACCACCAAGTGTGATTTGGTTTAGAGTTTATTGAATTTAGGCGAAGAAGTCAAATTAGATTCAAAATGGTAGGTTCAACAAAAGGGAGATTTTAACGACTAAAATCCCAATGCAAAGAGCAAGGCTGACCGTAGTTCTGACATCCTGGGAGAACTCAACGTTGTAATCAAAGGCCCGATCTTCCCTTTTGAAACGGTCTGGATGTGATCGAGGTTCACGGCGCAGTCCTTTGGCATTCCATCTTCCTTAGTCAACAAAACCTCCGTGGGTATGCCCCGGATCGTGGAAGTAATTGGAGCGACTGTCACCTCTCCGAGAAACTCTAGGGCGGAATTACGGGTCAGAATCACCACTGGCCGATTCTTATCGGGTTTTATGAATTTGTACCAACGGACTTCTCCCCTTCTCATGGTTCTACCCAGACCTGCTCTGTTCCCCAATTGTCGAACTCTCCACGTTTAACAGGTTTACGCTTATACCCCTCGCGATGTTTCCTCTCCAGTTCATTGATTCGAGCGTCTCGAAGGGCATTCTTAAGAGCCTGCCTTGTAAAAGCAGATCGAGTTGTCCCAAGACGTTTCACTACTTTGTCAACAGTTGTTAAAAGGTCCTCATCTAAGGTCATCTGGACAGTCTTCATAACACCTCCTGTTTCAGGGAATAGCTACATCTATAGCTATATTAATCCACCTCTTTTCAAAAGTCAAACTGAGTCACTTCTCTTACAAGCATTTTGATTTGGAATTCTTTAGAAATACGTCAGCATTAAATGCCGACGCTACCTCTTTCCCGCAAGAATCAGGGGGACCAGAAATTACATCAATCCGGCGATTGACTTCTGGGCAAAGGAGAAGACATTGGCAGGGAACAGTCAAAAGGGATTCGCTTGCATAATCCTCCCAATTTCATTAAAATTTCTTCAGTTTTCTCCGAAAGGCCTACCATGGATCGGGAAAAACTCTATTCGTTAGATCGTATCCGGAGTCTCAAAGAGAGTCGTAGATATTCCGAGGCCGAAGGAGAAATCCGGCGTCAGCTTCAAGAAAATCCTGAACAACCCTTCCTCAAAACCAGCCTCGCGGATCTTTACCTCCGGCAGGGACGTCTGATCGAGGCGAGAATCCTAATTGACGAGGTTCTGGCGCGTGATCCTCAACATCCGGAAGCTTTGTCTGTACTGGGAGACCTTTTCATAAAGCAACGTTCTCCTGAGAGAGCGCTCGATTGTTATCGGCAGGCTTTTGCTCGGGATCCAAAACCTTATCTGGTCCTCAAAACCGCCCGGGCTTTCAAAGAGATGAAACTTTTTGACAATGCCCTTCAGGAACTGGAAAAGGTCCTTGTCGTGAAACCGAAACGTCTCCCCTTCTTGAAAGAGAAAGCTTTCATACTCAACCGGATGAAGAGGTTTGATCAGGCCCTCGAGACACTTGAAAGGGTCAAAGAGATCTCACCGGATGACCCCTTCATTCAAAAAGAGATCCTCCGTTTGCGAAGCCTCAGACGACCTGAACCGCAGGTGCTCAAGGAGCTCCAAACGGTCATCGGCATGGAATCGAAGAAAGACGACGCCCAGCTTCACGGACTCCTGGCACAGAGGCTGAAAGGGGCCGGCCTGGTCAATGACGCTGCGGCAGAATATAGCAGGGCTTTAAATCTGGAACCCAATAATCCCTATTTCCTGAAGCAGCAGGGGTTCTGCCACTACCGCCAGAAAGAGTATGGCCAGGCCATCCATTGCCTCAAGGAGGCTTTTCGAAAGGACTCTTTAGATTACGTCGTCCGAAAGACCCTGGAGAAAAGTTATGAGGCCCAGGGAGACATAGGAGAGTTTCTTACCCTCCTCGAAGAAACCCTGTTGCAACACCCAGATCAGAAATCCCTTCTTGGAACGATCAGAAGGATCCGCACCAGATTAAAGACCCTTTCGACTCGCTCCTCTTAGACCGGTAACCGATGTGTTGCTCAAAGAAAGGGAATTTCACAGGATTCAAGGATTCATAAATTGCAGGACGTCCTTCCTAATATTGATCAACGCCTTTCACAGGCCCAGGAACTCATGAAGAAGGTTTTTGGATTCCGTGAGTTTCGACCTGGCCAGGAGGCGATCCTCGAGGCCATCTTCTCGGGAGAGGAGACCCTGGTGGTCATGCCTACCGGGGGAGGAAAGTCTCTCTGCTATCAGCTTCCGGCTCTCATTCTTCCCGGGACGACTCTGGTCATCTCTCCGCTGATTGCATTGATGAAGGATCAGGTTGATTCCTTGAGGGTATTCGAAGTCCCCGCTATTTCCGTGAACAGTCTCATGGGGATCGGAGAACAGGAAGAGGCTTTGAGGAAGATTGCGGAAGGATCTTATAAGCTCATCTATGCCTCTCCTGAACGCCTCCGGAGTGCCTCCTTTCTGAGGGCCCTTAAAAAAAAGCCCATTTCTCTTGTGGCCGTAGATGAGGCCCATTGTATCTCCATTTGGGGACATGACTTCCGCCCGGATTATCTCAGGATTGGCCAGGCCCTGGATTGGCTCGGAAGGCCTCAGACCATTGCCCTCACCGCGACGGCAACGGATCGTGTGAGGGAAGATATCGTTTCCCAGCTTAAACTCCGCGCTCCGAAATTGTTCATTACCGGCTTCGACAGAAAGAACCTCTTCTTTGAGGTGGTACCGGTGAGGCGTCCAAAAGAAAAGTTCTCTCATCTTGCCGGCCGACTCGAACGACTTCGAGGTGGAGCCATCGTCTACGCTGGAACCCGGAGGGGAGTTGAATCCATTGTTCGAAGCCTCGACCGGGAGGGCATTGAGGCTCTGGGGTATCACGCTGGGCTCGAGGAAGAAGAGAGAAGCCGTATCCAGGAGACCTTTATTGAAGGCCAGGCAAAGATCGTCGTGGCCACCAATGCCTTCGGCATGGGCATTGACCGTTCTGACATCCGCCTTATTATGCATTACAACTTCCCGGGTTCAATAGAAGCCTATTATCAGGAGTGCGGCCGCGCCGGCCGTGACGGAGATCCTTCCACATGCCTCCTCCTCTTCTCTCCTTCGGACCGAAGGCTTCAGGAATTCTTTATCGAAATGAATTATCCGGACCGCGAGGTTATCCTGTCGGTCTATCAGAACCTGCTCCAGAGACCGGAAGATCCGATATGGCTAACCCATCGGGAGATAGGCCTTCTGTGCAATCCCCCGGCAGCGGAAATGGCGGTCTCCTCCTCCCTCAAGATTCTTGAAGAGGCTGAAGTGGTTCACCGCCTCCATCGCTATGAGAACTTGGCTGAGCTCTACCTGAAGCATAGGCCGAAGGAGATCCTGGACGGAATTTCAAAGAAGTCACCCTCCAAAACTGCTATCATCGAATTCCTGGCTGACCGTTACACCGAGGAAGAACTTCTTGAGGGGATACAGTTCCTTCCTGACGAGATGATCGAAAAGGCTCACCTCTCCAAGGAGACCTTCCGGAGGGTGATGGCCGACCTGGAGGAGCACGGGGAAGGAACCTACATTTCCCCTTTTCGTGGAAGGGGAGTTCGCCTCCTTTCGCGTGTAGCTCTATCAGAGCTTCCCATCAACTTTGAGACCCTGCAACTCAGAAAGGCACATCAGCTTGAGAAACTAAACCGGATGATGGATTACGGCACTTCAAGTCGATGCCGGAGGGTCTTTCTTCTTCAGTACTTTGGGGAATACTTTCCTTCCCCAAACTGCGGTGGGTGCGATCATTGTCAGAATTTGAAGGTAACGCCAGCTACCGAAGAAACTATGTCCGATCCCCTTCTCGCCATAAAGATCTTAAGTGGCGTGGCCCGTATGAAAGGACGTTTCGGCCTGGGCATGGCTGTAAGGATGCTGACCGGCTCTAAAGAGAGGGCGATGGGTAAATTCAACCTGGACCGGCTTTCAACCTACGGGCTTTTGGCTGAATTCACCCAGGAACAGGTTGAAAATTGGATACAGGAACTTTTGGACCAGGGCTATTTGAAGCAAGAGTCCGCCGTGTTGGGAGAGAAGAATTACAGGGTTCTCCTTCTCACCCCTCAGGGGTGGGACGTCATGAAAAATAGGGGAAAGATTCCGCTCTCTCCACCTTCCAGAAAGGAGATTAAGGAAAGCAGGATGGAAGGTGAACCTGACAAAGGCCTCTTCGAGGACCTGAGAAAACTGAGATTAGAGCTCGCTCGTGCCGAAGAATTGCCTGCCTACTGCATCTTTCAAGATCGCACCCTGCGAGAAATGGCGAGCAGACTTCCCGATAGTCGGGAAAAGATGATGGCGATCGTGGGTGTTGGAGAAGTTACCTTTAAGAAGTATGGGAGTTTTTTTCTTGAACTGATTTCGAAAAGGAAAGCAAAGGAGATGGAACATTGATCAAGGTTGGAGACCTCATTGAGATCCCTGAAATTAAAACAGTGATCCAGTTGAAAGATATCGAGGAATCGAGTCTTAGGCAGATGATCCTCGACTCCTTCGTCGTCACAACGGAGGTCATGAAAAACCTGGAGATGATCCTTACCTCTCTCTCCAAACCGGAGGGGAAGGGAGCTTTTCTGAAAGGCCATTTTGGGTCAGGAAAGTCACACTTCCTCAGCATCCTGAGTTTACTTCTTCGCACTCCCGATTCCTGGCATGCCCTGCTTTCTCAAGAACCCTCTTTGGAGCCCTTCAGGAGAGATCTTCAGTCCCGCAGATTCTTCGTCGTTGAGATCTCTCTGATCCAGCATCGGGGAACGGAATTCCTGGAGGACATCTTCCTCAAAGAGATCTTCCGTAAGCTTTCCCTTCAAATCGGGAAGCCTTTTGAAGGAGCGGAATCGAGGCATGAAACTTTTCGGGAGATCAGAAAGGCGTTGAGAGACCTTGGCTATTCAGGGCTGGTCTTACTGGTCGACGAACTTTCGGAGTTTCTCCGATCCAAAACGGATGCCCATGCCTATCAAGAGGATATTCGATTTATTCAGTATCTCGGAGAAGAAGCCTCCTCCT
>Ga0315282_10011219_pt1 | contig 13921 bp, 12 predicted proteins | sample YL17G07_20_MG_FD_203693 | JGI IMG/M metagenome (GOLD analysis project Ga0315282, IMG submission 203693) | Sediment microbial communities from Yellowstone Lake, YNP, Wyoming, USA - YL17G07_20 | ecosystem: Environmental > Aquatic > Freshwater > Lake > Sediment | place: USA: Wyoming | collected... | reverse complement strand
TAGGAGCTAATTAACGATGTCCAAGAATCTAGTTATTGTGGAGTCACCTGCCAAAGCGAAAACACTGGGCCAGTTCCTGGGGAAGGACTACTCGGTCAAGGCATCCCTGGGCCATGTGCGCGACCTCCCCGAGAAAGAACTCGGGATAGATTTAGATAACGATTTCTCCCCGAAGTATGTTGTCTCCCGGGGCAAGACCAAGGTGCTGAAGGAGATAAAGGAAGAGGCGAAATCGGCCAAAGCGGTCTACCTGGCCACAGACCCTGACCGCGAGGGCGAGGCTATATCGTGGCACCTGGTGGCAGCGGCGGGACTGGGTAAGAAGCCCCTCAAGCGCGTGGTATTTCACGAGATAACCAAGGAAGCTATCACGGATGCCTTCAAACACCCCCGAGCCATCGATTTGAAGCTGGTCAATGCCCAGCAGGCGCGGCGCATCCTGGACAGGCTGGTGGGGTACAAGCTGAGCCCGCTGCTGTGGAAGAGGGTGAGGCGGGGTCTCTCGGCAGGAAGGGTGCAGTCGGTCGCCGTTAAGCTGATCGTGGACCGCGAGGCCGAGATACTGGGGTTCGTCCCCGTGGAGTACTGGTCAATCGAAGCCGAGCTGGCCAAGGAGGGCAAGAAGTCGCCCAGCTTCAGGGCAGGTCTGGTGGGACTGGCCAACGGCGACAAAATAGAGCTCAAGGACAAAGAACAGACCGATAAGCTGGTAGCCAAGCTGGAAAAGGCCAGCTACATTGTGTCCGCTGTGCGCCAGAAGAGGACAGCCCGGCAGCCGGCGCCTCCATTCATCACCAGCACGCTGCAGCAGGAGGCCTGGCGCAAGTTCAGATTCAGCGGCAAGCAGACCATGGCCATCGCCCAGCAGCTTTACGAGGGCCTGCCGCTAGGCAAAGCAGGCCATGTGGGGCTCATCACGTACATGCGCACCGATTCGACTAACGTTGCAGCATCCGCCCTGGCGGAGGCGCGAGATTATATCTCCCAGAAATATGGTAACGATTTCCTGCCACCGACGCCGCGCCGGTTCATCAAAAAGGTGAAGGGGGCACAGGAGGCGCACGAGGCGATACGCCCCACCTCGGTGCGCAGGGAGCCGGAACAGGTCAAGCCCTATCTAAATTCCGCGCAGTTAAAGCTGTACACCCTGATCTGGCAGCGCATGGTGTCCAGCCAGATGGCAGCGGCGCAGATAGATACCACCACCGTGGACATAGAGGCGACGGCCGCCAGGGAGAAGTATCTATTCCGCGCCGCGATTTCGGTGATAGCCTTCCCGGGGTTCTTAACCCTGTATCAGGAAGGGAAGGACGAGGATGAGAACGGGGAGAAGAAGAGCAAGCTGCCCGAGCTGACCAAAGGGGAGAAACTCAGGCTGCTGCAGCTTATACCCGAGCAGCACTTCACCCAGCCGCCGCCGCGCTATACTGAAGCCACGCTGATCAAGGCGCTGGAAGAGAAGGGTATCGGGAGGCCCAGCACATACGCCCCGATACTATCTCTGATACAAGAGCGCGGCTATGTAGAGCGGCGCAACGGGAAGCTGGGGCCCACCGAGCTGGGCACAATCGTGTCGAACCTGCTCAGCGAGCATTTCGCCAACATCGTCAACGTGGGGTTCACGGCGCAGATGGAGGAGAAGCTGGACCAGATCGCTGCCGGCGAGCTGGAGTGGGTGCCCATGCTGCACGAGTTCTACAGCCCATTCCAGGAGACCATTGCCAAAGCAACCAAGGCCATGCCCAAGGTCAGCGAGCCCACTAATGAGATATGCGAGAAATGCGGGCGGCCCATGGTTATCAAGTGGGGGCGCAGGGGCAAGTTCATGTCGTGCAGCGGCTTCCCCGAGTGCAAGAACGCCAAGTCGATATTAGTCACCATAGGCGTGAAGTGTCCTCAATGTAAGGGCGAGCTGGTGGAGAGGAAGAGCAAGAAGGGGCGCACCTTCTATGGCTGCGGCAACTACCCCAGATGTAAATTCGCGGTGTGGGACAAGCCGCTGCCCAAACCATGCCCCCAATGCGGCGGGCTACTGACACTGTCGAAAAAAGGAACGGCGAAGTGCAACCAGTGCAGCTATGAAGGGGAAGCGGGCGAAGAGGGATAGAGGGTGGAAGAACTGTTCCAGAAGTATATTAAACACCTGCAAGTGGAGCGAGGCATCTCCGCATATACGGTGAGAAACTACAGCACGGACATCCAGGGCTTCCTGGATTTCCTGGGCAGCAATGGAGTGACCTCGCTGAGCAAGGTTGACCGCGCCATGATGCGCCGGTATCTGGGCTGGCTCCAGGAGCAGGGCATAACCCGAACCAGCATCAGTCGCAAGCTCAGCGCACTGAGGTCATTCTACCGGTATCTGATGCGAGAGAACCTGGTCAATACCGAGCCGCTGTCGTCTCTGTCGGCACCCAAGCTGGAGCAGAGGCTGCCCACGTTCCTTTCCACCGATGAGATAGTGCGGCTGGTCGAGGCGCCTGATACCTCGACACCGAACGGCATGCGGGACAGGGCGATACTGGAGATGCTCTACGCCGCCGGGCTGCGCCTCAGCGAGATCGTATCATTGAATGTAAACGACGTTGACCTGAACTCACGCCAGGTCAGGGCCTGGGGCAAAGGCTCGAAGGAGCGGATAGTGCTCATGGGCAAGCCGGCAGCGGAAGCGCTCAGACATTATGTCAAGTATGCCCGCCCCAAGCTTCAGGGTAAGAAGAGGAGCCAGGCGCTTTTCCTGAACCGCTTCGGGGATAGGATCGCCCGGCGCCGCATCGAGTACATAATCAAGAAATACGCCCGTCAGGCAGGGCTCGACATGAGGGTTTACACCCACATGCTGCGCCACACCTTCGCCACTCACATGCTCGACGGCGGGGCCGACCTCAGAACAGTGCAGGAGCTTCTGGGACATGCCCGGCTGGCCACCACCCAGGTCTACACGCATGTGAGCCAGAACCAGATCCGCCGTACTTATCTTGCTGCCCATCCCAGGAGCAGCAAGAGGGAAGGAAAGCGATGAAGATACTGGTTATACACGGGCCCAACCTGAATATGCTCGGTTCCCGAAAGCCCGAAACCTATGGCAACAAAACCCTTGCCGAGATAAACTCCCTGCTCCATAAAAAGGCTGGCGAGCTTGGCATGGAGATAGAGACCTATCAGTCCAACCATGAGGGCTATTTGATAGATTTCATACAGAAGAAGGCAAAAAAGGCAGCGGGCATCATCATCAACCCGGGAGCGCTTACACACTACGGGCTGTCCCTGCGTGACGCCCTGGAAGATTCCGCCCTGCCCGTAATCGAGGTCCATCTCTCCGATATCCAACACCGTGAGGAGTTTAGAAAGGTGTCTGTGATCGCGCCCATAGCGCGAAAGCAGATATCAGGTCAGGGATGGCAGGGGTACATTGAAGCCCTAGAGACCCTAGCAGCTATGTTAGCAGAAGGTAAACATGACCGACCGCCTCGGTAAACTCCGCAGCCAGCTCGCTGCAAAGGGGTTGGATGGCCTCATCGTCTCCCAGGCTGAGAACCGCCGTTACCTCTCAGGATTTACAGGCTCGGCGGGTTTCCTGCTCATTTCGCAACAGAAGGCTATTTTGGCCACCGATTTTCGTTATGTCGAGCAGGCGCAGGCCCAAGCGCCAGGGTTCGAGGTAGTCCAAATACAGGGCGAGATAGCGAAATGGCTTCCCCAGCTGACTACTGAACTGGATGCTCAGAAACTAGGGTTCGAAGGCAAATCCATCTCCTTCTCCACCTACAAGGAGTTGACGGATGCCCTCAGCGATGCGAAGAGAAAAATCAGCCTTACATCCACCGACGGGATGGCGGAATCCCTGCGCGCGGTGAAAGATAGAGATGAATTGGAGCTTATAGAGAAGGCAGCAGCGCTGGCCGATGCAGCGCTGGAATATATAATACCTCGCATCAAGCCGGATGTCTCGGAGAAGGAGATTGCCTGGGAGATAGAGAGCTTCCTGCGACGAAACGGCAGCGAGCCCGTGCCTTTCGAGCTAATCGTGGCCTCCGGCCCTGACTCGGCAATGCCCCACGCCAGGCCCACAGACAGGGCTATTCGCGAAGGCGAGCCCGTGGTCATAGATATAGGAGCGACGGTCGAGGGATATACCAGCGATATCACGCGTACCATCTGCCTGGGCAGTGGCGATAGCATGTACAATAAGGTTTATGATATAGTTTTAGGCGCACAGCTCACGGCCATGGCGACGCTGCAGGCAGGCATGACCGGAGAGCAGGTTGACCGCCTCGCTCGCACGGTGATAGAGCAGGCAGGGTACAAGGACGCCTTCGGCCACGGTCTGGGACACGGTGTGGGCCTGGCTACCCATGAGGAGCCCCGGCTGGGCACGAGCTCCACCGATGTCCTGGCGGAGGGCATGGTGTTTACCATTGAGCCCGGCATATATATCAGCGGCTGGGGCGGGGTCAGGATAGAGGACATGGTAGTGCTGGAAGAAGGCAAAGTCCGAACGATAACCAAAGCCAGAAAAACATGGAGACCTTGAGATGATTCCTGCCACCGACCTGAAGAAGGGCATGGTCATCGAGCTCGAAGGGCAGCTCTACGCCATACTCGACTTTCAACACATCAAGATGGGACGGGGCAGCGCTCAGGTCAGGCTCAAGATGAAGGATATCCAGGCAGGGCATACCACCGAGCGCACTTTCCAGTCCGGGGAGAAATTCAATCAGGTGCAGATCGAACTGAGCGACGCCCAGTACCTGTACCGGGATAGCGATTTCTACTACTTCATGGATACCAAGAGCTTCGAGCAGATACCGTTGACGTCAGAGCAACTGAGCGATAATTTCAAGAAATACCTCAGGGAAGGGATGACGCTCATCATCTCGCGGCATGGAGACAAAGCGGTGGGGGTCGAGATGCCGCTGACCGTGGAACTGAAGGTCGCTGAGACCGGCCCCAGCTTCAAGGGGAACACAGCGCAATCCGGGACAAAGCCAGCCAAATTGGAGACCGGCATGACTGTTCAGGTACCGTTCTTCATCAGCGTCGGCGATGTCATACGTGTCGACACCCGCAGCGGGAGCTATATAGAAAGAGCATAGTTTTTAGTGAGCAACCTGTTAAAAGCCGACCTTCACGTGCACACCCGCTACTCGGAAGACTCCATATCGCCTCCGGAAAAGATTGTGCAGCACTGCCTCAAGGCAGAAATAAATTGCCTGGCAATCACCGACCACAACGAAATCGCGGGGGCGTTCGAGGTAAAGCGCCTGGCCCCGTTTAAAGTCATCGTGGGGGAGGAGGTATTATCCAACAGGGGCGAGATTATCGGCTACTTCCTCACCGAAAAGATACCAGGCCATCTCTCGCCAGAGGAAACAGTGGCGCGAATAAAGGCGCAGGGAGGGCTGGTCTGCATTCCCCACCCCTACGACCTTTTACGCAGCGGAACAAGGATTCGCACGCAAGCTTTGGAAGAAATACTACCTAGTACAGACTTGATAGAGGTCTTCAATTCCAAGTCCATGCTGCTGCGGGATTCGGCACGCGCCCTTGAACTCGCGCAGAAGCACGGGCTTCCGGGCACAGCGGGAAGCGATGCTCATATTATTGGAGAAATAGGCAGCACCTACATGGAGATACCGGAATTCAACGATGCTGAGCAATTCCTGCAGTCAGTGAGACAGGGAAAGGTCTTCGGGCATCGGACCAGCTTGTGGATGCATTTCTATATAGGTATAAGGAATAGACTGGTCAAACAGTTTCAAAGGACGGGCAGCCATGTATAAACTGGGCTGGTTCTCCACAGGCCGGGGCGGGGGCTCTCGTGCCCTGTTGACGAGGATGCGCGATGAGATAGAGACAGGCAATGTAAAGGCAGAGATTGAGTCCGTGTTCTGCAGCCGCGAGCCGGGAGATGCCGAGGGAAGCGATACATTCATTAAACTGGTTGAATCCTACCATATACCCCTGGTGTGCCTTTCCTCGAAAAGATTCAGGACGAGTGCTGGAGAATACCTCTCTCCACAATGGAGGCTGGAGTACGACAGAGAGGCGATGAGACGGCTCAAAGCCTACAGCCCCGACCTCTGCGTGCTCGCCGGCTACATGCTCATTGTTGGCCCTGAGATGTGCCGACACTACAAGATGGTCAACCTGCATCCTGCTGCCCCCGGCGGCCCTAAAGGCACCTGGCAGGAGGTGATCTGGCAGCTCATCGAGAGCAAAGCCACCGAGACTGGCGTGATGATGCACCTGGTCACCCCCGAGCTCGACGAAGGGCCTCCAGTGACTTATTGCAGGTTCTCCATCAGAGGCGAGCCTTTCGATAGGTTCTGGGAGGAGATAAAAGGCCTTAGCGTAAAAGAGGTGAAAGCCAAACAAGGGGAAAATAACGCGTTGTTCAAGCTAATCCGTCAGGAGGGCTTTAAGAGAGAGCAGCCGCTCATTGTAGCCACGGTCAAAGCCTTCAGCGAGGGCAAGGTGCGCATAGAAAAAGGGAAGATAGTTGACAATAAAGGCAAAGCTATCAAGGCCTATTCTTTAACCAAAGAGATAGATGAGATAGTGAAAGGCAAATAACCCAAATCCAATATATGGAGAATAGTAAGGGCGCGGTAACCGCGCCCTTCATTTATGGTCTGCTTTCCCCTGTTTACTTCGGCTTCTTTTTGTCCTTGGCCCCGGTGAGGATCTCGTCAATTATCCCGTACTCCATCGCAGAAGGAGCACTCATAAAGTAGTCGCGGTCAGTATCACGAGATATCTTTTCCAGAGACTGCCCAGTATGTTTCACCAGAATAGAGCGGATGACATCCTGCTCTCTCAATATCTCCTTGGCAGCGATAGCTATATCTGACGCTGGACCTCTGGCACCGCCCATCGCCTGATGCATGTGGATGGTGGAATTGGGCAGGGCGTAGCGCTTGCCCTTGGTGCCCGCAGCAAGCAAGACCGTGGCCATGCTGGCTGCCAGCCCCACGCAGATGGTGGATACATCGCAGCGGCTGAGCTGGATGGTATCATAGATAGCCAGCCCGGCATTTATCTCACCGCCGGGACTATGTATATAGAGGCTGATGTCTTTATCGGGGTCTTCACGCTCCAGAAAGAGAAACTGAGCGATTATCAGGTTGGCTATCTGGTCGTTGATAGGCATGCCCAGAAAGACGATGCGTTCCTTAAGCAGCAGTGAGTAAATATCGAAGGCACGCTCACCTCGGGCGCTGCTTTCTATTACGAACGGGATGACATTACTTGGTTGGTTCTCCATTCTCTTTTCCTCCTTCCTTTCCCTCTAAAGTTGTAGTCTCCTCCACCTTGGTAGCTATGTCAACCAGACGGTCGATAGTCTTCTGTATATTTATGTTTCTTCTTAGGGACTCGCGTCCAGATGCCGAAGAGAAAAGCTGTCGCACCCTTTCATCATTATTAGCGCCCTGTATAACACGCTCCACTGCAGCTTCAACCTCAGAGTCGCCGACCTCGATCTTCTCCAACCCACCAAGTTTCTCCACGACGAGCGAGCTCTTGATGAAAGCCTCAGCCATCGGCTTGAGCTCGTTTCTAAACTCCTCCTCGGTCTTCTTAGCATTCTTTAGATAATTCTCCAGGCTATCCTTCTCGCCAAGATATTGTTTGCGCTCATCAACGAGACGGTCGATCTCGTTCTCCACCAGAATATCCGGGTATTCCAGACGAGAAATAGCGACCAGAGCATCGATCGCCTTAGCCTCAAGCCTTGCCCTAGCTACCCGTTCCTTCTCAGACTTAATGTCACTTGAAATCTTCGCCCTTAGGGCATCCAGAGTCTCTACACCACGGCCCAGGCTTTTGGCATATTCATCGTCCAGGTCTGGCAGATTCTTCTGCTTGATGTCGTTGACCAGAACTTTAAAATTGCATTCCTGCCCGGCAAGCTCTTTAAAATCCTGAGACAATTTCAAGACGAATGTCTTCTCCTCACCTTTTTTAGCCCCCTCAAGCTGCTCGGAGAAGCCAGGGAGAGACGAAGACGGCCCAGGCGATAAGGGATACCACCCACCTTTTTCGCTGACAACAACTTTGCCTTCGACAGTGCCCTCTACATCGATATTCAGCAAATCCTCAAGTTTCGCCTCTCGTTCCACAGGCTCCCAGGTTGCCCGCATATTGCGGAGCCTTTCCAGAGCCTCATTAACCTCGTCATCGGTAACTACTACTGGCTCGGGGATAAGCTTGATCTCGTGATAGTCGCCCAATTCTACAGTGGGGCGTACTGGCACAGTGGCCTTAAAAGACAGCGGCTCGACCTGGATGACCTCCACCTGAGGCCGGGCAATAGCGGCTACCTTCTGCTCTTCTAGAGCCTTATCATAGGACTCCATCAGCAAAAGATTAACGGCTTCCTCAACCAGGGCTTCTCTTCCCAGATATCTCTCCAGCATGGGTCGTGGGGCCTTACCCTTGCGGAAGCCAGGCACTGCTGTCTTTGCCGCAAGGCGGCGGTAGGCCTTCTCCATAGACTTATCCATCTCATCCTTATCGGTTTCGACGTTGAGAACTACTCTACTTCCTTCAATTCTTTCCGTGGTTACCTTCATCTCATCTCCATTATACTACTAGCCAGCCTCACAGTGAATAATTGAAGCTGAGCTTCATCAACTTATTTCAACCCCCTGTAGTCCCCCAATCTTGGGGAACTGGTAATCTGGGGGACATCCTTCGACAAGCTCAGGACAGGCCCCCATACCCCTGGCAAAGGGGCTTCGCCCCTCTGCACACTCCATAAGGGACGAGGGCACATGGCATGCGCCCCTACATTTTTGTAGCACTCCCTTCCGTATAGCTAAACCGTCTCGTCTAGTTTCAGATGCAATTCTTTAAGCTGCTCCGGAGGGACAGACGACGGCGAATCGAACATGAGATCAACGGCATTCTGGTTCTTGGGGAAAGCAATGACCTCCCTGATATTGGTCTCTTCGGTGAGCAGCATCATCAGACGGTCGATCCCCGGCGCTATGCCGCCATGAGGCGGAGCGCCACATTCCAGGGCCTCTAGAAAACCTCCGAATTTGGCCTGGATCTCCTCATTGCTATGGCCAAGAATGTGAAAAACTTTTTCCTGCAGTTCACGATTGTGAATCCTGATGGAGCCGCTGGAGATCTCGGAACCATTGCATACAAAATCATAGTGCCTGGCCCGCACTTTCCCCGGCTCAGTATCGAGCAAAGGTATATCTTCAGGATGAGGAGAGGTAAAAGGATGATGCATTGAGTCCCAGCGCTTTTCCTCCTCGTTCCACTCAAAAAGCGGGAAGTCCAAGATGAAAGCGAATGCCAGAAGCTTGGGGTCTGCCAGTTTCAGGCGCTGCGCCATCTCTGTGCGCAATGCGCTCAGGACAATGTCCGCCACCTTGGGCTTATCGGCGACGATAAGCAGAAGATCCCCAAGATTAGCTTTCAGCCGTCTGGCGATCTCTAATGCCTGTTCTCTAGTGAGGAACTTGGCCACGACAGAGCGAACCCTGTCCGGGGTCAAGTTGGATATTGGCTCATCGGCCTTACCATCGAGAGCCATAGTGATGAGCCCTTTGGCACCGCGACTGCGAGCGAATTCAGTTAGCTCCCCCAACTGGCTGCGTGTGTAGGTGGCGCAGCCCGGGGCAGCGAAGCCCTTTATCTTCCCACCTTCGTTCAGAACCGTGCGAAAAACTGAGAACTCGCTTCGAGCAAAGAGGTCGGAGAGGTCAGCCATCTCCAGGCCGAACCTTAAATCGGGCTTGTCGCTGCCGTACTTCTCCATCACCTCATTCCACGAGAGGCGAGGGAAGGGCTTAATCAACCCGAACTGGGGGGTTACAGTCTCTATCAGGGAGGTGAAAAGCTCCTCCATCAGGTTCAGTACATCTTCTTCACCTACAAAGCTCATCTCGAGGTCAAGCTGGGTGAACTCAGGCTGGCGGTCAGCCCGCAAGTCCTCATCACGGAAGCAGCGGGCTATCTGGAAATACTTATCGTATCCCGCCACCATGAGCAACTGCTTCAACTGCTGCGGCGATTGAGGCAGGGCGTAGAACTTGCCCGGGTATATCCGGCTGGGCACCAGGTAGTCCCGCGCTCCCTCGGGAGTGCTCTTGATCATAATAGGCGTCTCTATCTCAAGGAAACCCTTGGCATCGAGGAAGTCGCGCATAAACTTGACCACCTTATGCCGCAGGATTAGATTGCGCTGCATCCTCTCGCGTCTCAGGTCGAGGTAGCGGTACTTGAGACGGAGCGTCTCATCTACCTCCACCTCTTCATTTATGTAAAATGGAGGCGTCTTCGCCTTGTTAAGTAACTCGGCCTGCTCAACGATAAGCTCGACCTCGCCTGTAGCCAATTTGGGGTTCTCTGTGCCCTTGGGACGCGGAGAGACCTTGCCTTTCACTCTAACCACGTACTCACTGCGCAAGTCAGAGGCAATCGAGTGCGCCTGAGCCGATACCTCGGGGTTGAACACTATCTGGGCAATTCCTTCCCGGTCGCGGAGGTCAATGAAAATGAGCTTTCCATGGTCGCGTCGCCGGTGAACCCAGCCGGCGATGGTCACTGTCTGGCCGACATGTTCCTTGCGCAGTTCCCCGCAATAATGCGTTCTCAAAGCAGTCCTGGATTTAGTCATAGGCATGATTATATAGGAAAGGCATAGCACTTTCAATCTTGTCAGCTTGAAAGTGTTTAGCAACCCAATCTTCAACCCCCTTGTTCCCCCAGTCTTGGGGGAATTTGGAGTTGGGGGGACACCCCCAAAGCCCCTGGCAGAGGGGAATTCCCCCTCTGCACTCCCCCTTAGTTAGTAAACAATTTCTTATGCAAGGGGCACGGCATACCATGTCGCAAAGTTGACTTCATTAGCCTTCAAATGATACCCTAAATCTAATTACAGATATTTGGGAAAGAGGAATCGGTTATGTTCAAGACCAGGCTAACTGAGCTATTGGGCGTGAAGTACCCCATTATCGGCGGGGCGATGGCTTATTTGAGCGGAGGTAAGCTGGCAGCGGCAGTCTCCAACGCTGGAGGATTCGGGCTTATCTCTGCAGTTACTTTTTCGCGAGAGGAGTTACAGAATGAAATACGGCTCTGCCGGAAACTCACTAAAAAGCCTTTCGGCGTAAATATCGCGCTTATTCATCGCGACCCGAGAAAGATAGAGCAGGACATGGATGTGGTCATCGAAGAGGGTGTCAGGGTTATCGAGACGGCGGCGCTCAACCCCGAGCAATTTGTGGAGCGACTCAAGAAGAAAGGTGTGACAGTGCTGCACAAATGCGCCGCCGTAAGACATGCCCAAACGGCAGAGCGAATCGGTGTCGACGCTGTTACCCTAGTTGGCTATGATGCTGCAGGTCACACTGGACTTGACGACCTGCCCCTTTCCATCATGATTCCTCTGGCGGTAGACTCCTTGAAGATACCGGTGGTAGCCGCGGGAGGGGTTGGCGATGGGCGCGGATTCGTGGCTGCTCTGGCTCTGGGAGCCAGCGGTGTGCAGATAGGCACACGACTCATGGCATCCAAGGAGTGCCCTGCCTGCGCCAAATTCAAGGAGTGGCTGGTTCAGACTGAGGCGACCGATACCGTACACGTAGAGCGCTCTATGAACAGGGCTTACCGGGTACGCAGGAACGAGGCTGCGGAAAAGGTGCTGGAGATGGAAAAGAGAGGCGCTGATATTTTTGAGTTGCTCACCTATATCGGCGGCGAAGCCCTGCAAAAGGTGCTCTTTGAAGGAGAAGTCGAGGCAGGAGTCGTTGCCTGCGGACCGGTAGCAGGACTGATTAAAGACGTGCCCTCAGTAAAGCAGATCATCGACCGCATGGTAAAGCAGGGCCAGGATATTGTAAAACGGCTGAACGCTGGTTAATAAATGGAAGGGTCGTCCTTCCTGAAAGAATGCCCCTGCAGAATATTCTCCTCCCGGGCAAAGTTGCCAACTTTTAAAAATCCGTTAAAATGTAGTCTATTATCTAAAACTATCTCTAAGAGGAGAGCTACCTTGGAATACTTTTTAACCGAACAGCAGAAGCTCATCAAAAGCATAGCTCGCAGAGTAGCCGAGGAGAGGATTCTCCCCGTGCGCGCCGAACTGGACGAGAAAGAGCAGTTTCCCTGGGAGATAGTCAAGGACATCGCCAACGCCGACCTGTTTAGAATCTTCATTCCAGAACAATACGAAGGCATGGGCGAGGGTTCCTTTGCCCTCTGCATCGCTGTTGAGGAACTCAGCCGCGCCTGCGCCGGCGTTGCCCTGACCTATGCCGCCGACGCTTTGGGTACTCTCCCCATCTTGCTTTACGCCAGCGAAAAACAGAAGCAGCAGTATCTCCCTGCCATAGCCAGCGGAACGAGGCTCACCGCCTTCGGGCTCACAGAGTCCGGCGCTGGCAGCGACGCCGGAGCTATTAAGACAACCGCAAAGCGCGACGGCGATAGCTATATACTCAACGGCACCAAGCAATTTATCACCAATGGCGGCGAGGCTGAAATATACACCATCATCGCGCTCACCGACCCCACAAAGGGAGCGCGTGGGGCCAGCGCCTTTATCGTGGAGAAAGACACGCCCGGATTCACCTTCGGCAAGAAGGAGAAGAAAATGGGCATACGCTGCTCTGCTACAAGAGAGCTGGTCTTCCACAACTGCCGGATTCCCAAGGAGAACCTGCTGGGCAAAGAAGGCCTGGGGTTCATCGTAACCATGAAGACGCTGGACTCCTCTCGCCCAGGCGTCGGCGCCCTGGCAGTGGGTCTCGCCCAAGGTGCACTGGAGGCTGCGGTGGCTTACGCCAGGCAGCGCGTACAGTTCGGGCACCCGGTATCAGCTATCCAGGCCGTGCAGCACATGCTGGCGAATATGGCGATGGAGTTAGAGGCGGCCAGAGCTTTAGTCTATGCCACAGCCAAGACTATAGACAGTGGAGCCAAGGACTTCACCGAGGAAGGCGCTATGGCGAAGGTCTTCGCCACCGATATGGCGATGAAGGTGACCATCGACGCCGTGCAGGTATTCGGCGGCGCGGGCTATATGCGCGACTACCCGGTGGAGAAAATGATGCGCGACGCCAAGATAAATCAGATATACGAGGGCACCAACCAGGTGCTGAGAAACGTCATCGCGCTCGAGCTGTTGCGTCGGAAGGGTCTGAGAGAGTGAACATTATCGTCTGCATCAAGCAGGTGCCGGGCACTACCGAGATTAAGATAGACCCCAAGACCAACACTTTGGTGCGTGAGGGGGTGAAGAGCATCATCAACCCCTTCGATACCTACGCTTTGGAGGAGGGCGTTCGCCTCAAAGAAAGATACGGCGGCAAGGTCACGGTTATCACCATGGGACCTCCCCAGGCGGAGGAAGCTTTGAGGGAGACTATTTCACTCGGCGCTGACGAGGCTATCCTGCTCAGCGACCGCGCCTTCGCCGGCTCGGATACCTGGGCGACATCGTACGTACTCTCCAAGGCAGTCGCCAGGATAGCAAACTACGACATCGTCATCTGCGGACGTCAGACCCTGGATGGTGATACAGGACAGGTGGGTCCCGAGCTTTCTGAGATGCTGAAGTTACCGTTTGTGTCATACGTGAGCAAGGTCGAGGAGATAAAGGATAAACATATAAGGGTGCAGCGGATGATCGAGGAGGGACACGAGGTAATAGAGACGACTCTTCCAGCCGTAATCACCGTGGTCAAGGAAATAAATGTGCCTCGGCTGCCCTCGCTGCGCGGCTCGATGAAGGCGAAGACCGCCGAGATACCCGTCTGGACAGCCGCGGACACCGGCGCGGAGCCAGATAAAGCGGGCATCCCAGGCTCCCCCACCCGCGTGGTCAAGATTTTCTTCCCCAAGAGAGAGCACAAGAGCGAGATGCTACAGGGGACGCTGGAGGAGCAGGTAGCGAAGCTGG
>Ga0315282_10011218_pt1 | contig 13922 bp, 14 predicted proteins | sample YL17G07_20_MG_FD_203693 | JGI IMG/M metagenome (GOLD analysis project Ga0315282, IMG submission 203693) | Sediment microbial communities from Yellowstone Lake, YNP, Wyoming, USA - YL17G07_20 | ecosystem: Environmental > Aquatic > Freshwater > Lake > Sediment | place: USA: Wyoming | collected... | reverse complement strand
AGGCGCAGGTGGGCGTGCCTTTTTGCCTCGGCGAAACTTCCGTCCCGCAGGAGGTCCTCCCAGGGGGTCACCTGTGCCCGTATGAATCCGCGCTGCATGTCGGAATGGACCGCTCCCGCGGCTTCGTGGGCGGGGGTGCCGCGATGGATGGTCCACGCGTGCGCCTCGTTGGGAGCGACCGTGAAGAACGAGATCAACCCCAGCGCATCGTAGGATACCCGGATGATGCGGAACGCGCCGGGCTCCTTGATTCCGTATTCTTCGAGGAAGACGGCGCGCTCATCGGGAGGCAGCTGAGCGATTTCCATCTCGGTTCGGCCGCAGAGCGCGATGAAGCGGGGGAGTGCGCTTTCGGGAGAATCTCCGGACGGCTTCCTGATCCGATCCTGGAGTTTCGCGAGGAGGGCCTCGCCGGTCTCGCCTTCGGATATGTTGAGCACCACCAAAAGGGGCTTGGCCGTCAGGAACTGGAAGGAACGCAGGAAGCGGTCTTCGTCCGGATTGAGTTCCAGCCCCAGGATGCGCCGTCCCGCTTCAAGTGTTTCTTTAAGGCGCTTGAGGATGGCCGCTTGGTACTCGAGGCTCTGGCGGTCCTTGCCGCCGATGCGCTGGATCTGGCTTTCGAGGCGCTGGAGCCGCGTGTCCACCTTGGCCAGGTCGCTCAGGACGAGTTCCAGGAAGATGGTCTCGAGGTCGCCCTCCGGATCGCACTCGACGCCGCTGTCGTCCTCGAAGGCCCGAATCACGGCCACCAAGGCGTCGATCGTGGAGATCGTGTGGAGCATATCCTCGCCCAGGCTGGCGCCGTGTCCCACCTGGTCGCGCCGGATTCCGACGGGGTCGAGGTAATCCACCGTGGCGTGGACGAGTTTCTTGGACTGGAAGAGTTGGTGGAGCCGGTCGAGCCGGGTGTCGGGGACCTCGACAACGGCGCGGTGGGTCTTGGCCTTGCCTGTGGCAAAAGCGGAGACTTCGGCGTTGGCGCCGGTGAGAGCGTTGAAAACAGTGGTTTTGCCAGACTTGCTGAAACCGATAAGGGCGATCTGCATGCGTGTCCTTTCCTCCCGGACCCAAAGGTCCTCCAAGGATACTATGATAAGATGGGTTTTTTTGCGAAGGAAAAAAGGAAAGCGAGGTCGAGGAGGGCACATCTTGATGAAGCTACCAGATCCAAGCGCTGGATAAAGTAGCGCGGGCGTCTCGCCTGCGAATCTGTTCGTAGTGCGGGCTTTAGCCTGTCTTGCGAGGCGAGCATCCCCCGTCGCGAATCGCCGCCGCGAGCCAGGTCTGGAAATGTGGCAGGCGAGACGCCCGCCCTACTTTACCGCCCCGCTTTGCTTTGCCTGCGCAGCTTCATCAAGATGCGCCCGTCGAGGATGAGCGTTCCCGCGAAAGAGAGAGGGGGCGGGCCTGGCGCCTCAACCGGTTTGCCCCGAGACGGCACTCTGGGGCGAAAAGCGGCCCCGGAATTGCCTCGGCAGCATTCCTTTGATCTCGCGGAACTTCCGGTCGAAGTAGGAGGGGTCGGAGAAGCCGCACTCGTAACTCACCTGCGATATCGTGAGGTCGCCGTGCAGGAGGAGCTGGCAGGCCATGTTGACTCTCAGGGCATTGACGAATTGGATCAGGGTCTTGCCGGTGTTCCTTTTCATGAAGCGGGCAAGAGTGCGGGGCGCCATGTGGAAGAGCTTTGCGACTTCGGGCAAACGGATGGTCTTGCCGCAGTTCTGATGAAGATAGGTGCAGATCTGATCCACGCGCCCGAGGTCTTTCTCGGTGAAATCCGACCGGAAGCCGGGCGCGCAGAAGGGGACGACTTCGGGCGAACCCGCGATCTCCTCGAGGATCTCCAGGAGGGTGAGAAGACGGCGGAGTCCGCTCTGTTTGAGGAGGTTGAGGAGTTCCCGCGACGCGGATTCTCTGGTGCGTCCCACCATCTTCAAACCAGACTTGGCCTTTTCGAGCAGGGCCGCCACACGGCGCAACTCAGGCTTGTCGAAGAAGCCGGCGCCCATGAAGTCTCTTCCGAACTGGACAACCAAAGCGGATGCGTGTTTCCTCGGTTTGCGGAACCGCGCGTCTTCCTGCCAGGCATGCGGAAGGGCCGGGCCGAAGAGGAGCAGGTCTCCTTCGTCAAAACGCGTGGTTGTGTCGCCGATGAACTGCATGCCGCTGCCGCGCAAGACCAGAAGGAACTCAAACTCCGGATGGTAGTGCCAGAGGGTTTTCGCCGCGAAGCGGACGCGAAAAGCGGCGAAGGAGGAATCCGTTTGTGTTAGGGTGATTTCCCGCACCGGTTTCACGGGATCTGTCTCCTGGAAGGGGTTTACTGAAGCGTTTTGATTCAGACAATTGTGTCAGTGGCTTGGGGGAATCCATCCCAAAGCTGGCAGAATTGTACTATTCTTTGGCGGTGGAGTCCAGCGAAATTGCTTCCCTCTTTGCGGAAAGTCGGGTACCATCACACGTGGAACACTGCTCTATAGAGTAGGGCTAGAGTTAAAACATGTGTCAAAACCAAGAATCTGGAGGATCTGTGTCATGTCTCGCGGATATCGAAAAGCCTTTACTCTGATTGAACTGCTTATTGTCGTGGCCATCATCGCCATCCTCGCGGCGATAGCCGTACCCAACTTCCTGGAGGCTCAGGTGCGCTCGAAAGTGGCGCGCGCCAAGAGCGACATGCGGAGCCTCGTCGTCGCGATGGAGGCGATGCGGGTGGACCGCAACGCATTGCTCTGCGACTTCTGGGACGATGACCAGGGCGACTGTGACACGTGGAGCATGAGAGTACACATGGTTCACTGCATCCACGACAACCGCGGCGGGACAACGGGAGTCCTGGTTCCCCTTACCACGCCGGTGGCCTACATCACATCCATTCCCGTGGATGTGTTTTCCGAGAAGCTGCAGGAAGCCTATCTGTATCCGGACTTGATCGCGGCAGACTGGCTGAAACCCCACACATACATATATGTGGGCAACAATCCCCATTGGCCGCAGGATGACAAGTTCGGCCTCAAAGTGGGGGAGTACAAGCTTCAGTCCTGCGGACCGGATCGTCAGTTCAACCAGTATGCCTCAGGATACTTCCGCTACTACGATCCCACAAATGGCACGACGAGCGGCGGCGATATCATCTATACATCGAGGAGCAATTTCGAACCATATCCCGGGTGGATTGGAATGTAAGACCCGGCTTTATCCGGGAGCGGTTTTTCGCGGATTCCTGGTATTCGAACCACGGAGTCCTTGGAGCAACACAGCCGCAACCAAACGGAAAACTTGACACAGAAAAAGAAAGAACAGAACTCACCACGGAATACACGGAACACACGGAAAGGGAGCTCTTCCGTGTGTTCCGTGTATTCCGTGGTAAAACATATAAGCGCCTCTTCTCATGGTTCTGTGTGATTTGTGGAATCATTGAAGGACCGTTGCGAGAGAAAAACAGGAAATTCCTGGCCGCTTTGGTCAGTGTTCCGGCGGTTGAAGTTAAACCACTTATGGAGATGGCCCCATGGATTTCTTGCTGAGAAAACAAGAAAATGGTGGATAGTAGTACGGAGGACTCGGAGAAAATCCCTGTGTCGTCTTCCGCGTTCTTTCTCGTTTGCCTCTCTTGGCGTCCGGGAAAACACTTGCCCCGACAAGACGCATTCGGGAAAGTGATTTCTGGAGGCAGAAGAGACGGAGCTGGTCAATCCCTGGGGTAAATGACATAAGGAAAGTTCTAGAAGTTCCGCATACTGACGGGCTGCCCGCCGGCCATGTTCACCGTGCCCGCGAACGACACGTAGGGAATGCGTTCCGGTCCCACCTTGGCGATCCAGGACTGGAGTTTGTTCAGAATGGTGTCGCCTTGTTTGATCATCACCTTGCTCAAGATGTGCTCCGCGGCTCGGCCCAGCTTCGTCTTGTTCTGTCTATGGCTCTCATTCTCGTTGCTCCTTTGTGCATGAATGCAAACCGCTTTGTCCAAGAGGGGGTCCAACATGCGCCCCAGACAGCGGAAAAAGGACGCGGTAGACTTCATCAACAGAAAACAGTGGCCTTTCGCGCCGGTCTGGGGACATAATACACCCAAGAAGGAGAGGGACGGGGCGCGGCGGTTTCCGTGTGTGACACATGCCGCCAGGCGCACAATGCGGCGGGAATGGGACGTCGAGCATGAGTGAGATCACTGCCGAGCTTTGCCGCGAGGACCAGTGCCGGCTCCTGGGGCTGGCGCGGCGCACACTCGAGCACCTGGCGCCCGCCGGCGCCAAGGTTCCCGCCGAGGAAGCGCTGATCGGGCCATCGCCCATCCCCGAATCCCTGAGTTTGCCTCGCGGCGTGTTCGTCACGCTGCATACAAAAGGCGCTCTGCGGGGCTGCATAGGCTATGTGACTCCGGTTGCGCCCTTGTACCGGGCTGTGATAGAAAACGCGGTGAACGCGGCCCGGCGCGACCCGCGCTTCGCGCCGGTGGAACTTGACGAAGTCCGCGACATTGATATCGAGATCTCCGTCATGACGCTGCCCAGAAAGATATCCAGCGTAGATGAAATCGAGGTGGGCAAGCACGGCTTGATCGTTTCCAAGGGATATGCCCGCGGGCTGCTGCTTCCCCAGGTGGCCACCGAAAACCGGTGGAACCGCGACACTTTCCTGGATTACACATGCACAAAAGCCGGCCTGCCCGCGCGCTCCTGGCGCGAGGGAGGCGTCGAGATCGAGGTCTTCTCCGCGCAGGTTTTCTCGGAGATTTCCCTGGGGCTGCGGCCCCGCTGATGGACACGCTATACAGGTTTCGGGAGGTGAAAGAAACATGCGGATCGTTACGCGCAAGCCCATGTCTTGGGCTTTAACAGTCACCGGGATATTGCTCTTTCTCGCGTTAGCGGAGCATTCAGCCGCCGCGCGGCAAGAACCCAAGAAAATCCCTCCGAGAGAACTGCAGGCGGGGGAGAAATTCGTTGTTTACACCATTCCGCTCCATGCGGAGATTGACGGTTCCTCCGCCTTCTACATCCACCGCGCCGTCACGGCGGCCAAGGAGGCCAAGGCGGACGCGGTCATTCTGGACCTGGACACACCGGGCGGCTATCCCGATTCCGCAATGCAGATCCGCGACGACCTGATCCAGTTGAAAATGCCGACTTACACCTTCGTTAACCCTCACGCCTACTCGGCCGGCGCCCTCATCGCGGTGGGGATGGACCAGATCATCATGGCGCCGGTTGGCGCGATCGGAGCGGCGCAGGTGATAAGCGCCACCGGTCAGGACATTCCGCAGAAAATGGAGCGGAAATTCACCTCGGCTCTCAAGGGTGACATACGTTCCACCGCCAAGTACAAAGGCTATCCCGTTCAGATCTGCGAGGCCTTCGTGGACAGCGAGATTGACATACCCGGCCTGAAACCCAAGGGCGAGGTCCTCACCCTGGATTCGGAACAGGCCGTGACCGTGCAGGGCCTGACCGATCCCGCCGATGCGAAGTCATCCCGTACCCTGGGGTCGTTCATCGCCACGGATAGCGAGGGGATTCTAAGACGGGAGAAGATCTGGCCCGCGGAGATCCACGAGTACAAGATGACCTGGTCGGAGAACCTGGCGGGGTTTCTGCTGAAGATCAAGGTCTTTCTCCTGCTGATCGGCCTTGTCGCCATCTATCTGGAGATAAAGATGCCGGGCCTCGGGATTGCGGGAGTGATCGGAGTGACCGCGCTCGCGCTCTTTTTCTGGGGGAGCTACCTGGCCGATCTCGCCGGCTACCTCGAAGTGGTGCTCTTCGTCGCGGGGTTGGGTCTCCTGCTGCTGGAGATATTCGTGATTCCGGGGTTCGGAGTGGCCGGGATCTCCGGGATCATCCTGATTTTCGCGAGTTTGATCCTGGCCATGATCAAGCTCCCGCCCCCCAATGTCCCTGAGATCAGCTTCAACACCGACCAGCTCAGGAACGCGATCTGGACCCTGGTTATCGCCTTCGGCGGCTTTATCCCGGTGGCCATCATCCTCGCGAAGTTGCTGCCGGCGACTCCGCTTTACCGGTATCTTGTTCTCAATCCGGAGGAAACGAAGGCGGCGGACCAGCGTCTGAGAGCGGAGGCCTCCTCCTCGCGGGTCCATCCGCTCATGAAGCAACTGTCCCCGGAGGAGCTCGTGGGCAAGAGGGGGGAGGCGATCACGGATCTCCGCCCATCCGGAATCGTCCGGGTCGAAGGCATGCCTCTGGATGCAATGACACGCGGGGAGTATCTGGACAAAGGCACACAGATCCGGGTTTTGGAGGTCCAGGGGCCGGTGCATATCGTGGAAGAAGTGTCGTCCCCCAAAGACCATTCATAGGCGCAGAAGGCGCTGGTGTGTGCCCATGCCGGAGAGGTACGGGTAGCGCTCGACAGGGGGGGCGGATGCGTTTAACGAACATTGGCACAATATTTAACGAACATTACTCCGGAGCCGGGGGCAGTGGGACGGGTACGTTGGAGTCTGAAAAATGGTCAGTTGGAGCGATTTTCTGAAAAAAGTCTTGACATGACGGCCAATGGGCGGTAAATTTGCATTTACTGTACCAGGGTCCCCGCCCCCGGGGGCGACGAAAACCCTGGTTCATGAGACCCATTTGAGGATGCGTTCACAGATGATCAATTGGAGTCATTTCCAGTATGCCCGCCGTCAAATTCTCCCGTGCCCTCTATGACTTCGAGGCTTTTCTCGACGTTGAGAGGAATCTGTCACCGCGCACCCGCCGCGCGTACGTCTATGACCTGGAACGTTTCGCCGATCACTGGATCCGCCGCAACAAGCGAAACCCCACTCTGGATCACATCGCGCCGGAGGACATTAAGCGTTATCTCGAACACTTGCGCATGGACCGGAACTACAAGAGCACCACGCTTTCGCGCACGATCGCGTCCATCCGGGTTTTTTTTGAGTTTTGCGTGATGCAGGGGGCCATCGAAGCAAGCCCGGCGGCTCACATCCATAATCCGAAGACTCCCAGGAAGCTTCCCGTTTTCCTGGTGGAAAGCGAACTGAAGAGCTTGCTCCGCGCCCCCGCAGCCGAAGAACGGGAAAAGAAGGAGGCCAGCCGCGAGGACTACCGCAATCTTCCCGCCCGGGACTACGCTCTGCTCGTAGTCCTGGCGCTTACCGGCTTGCGCTTGACCGAGTTGACTGGCTTGAACTTGGGGGACGTGGACTTTGAGCGGAACAACATCCGGGTCCTCGGCAAGGGCTCGAAGGAACGCATCATCCCTCTAAACGAGACCGTGATCCAAGCGCTTCGGTCCTGGCTCGAGGTCCGGACGTCCCCGCCGGACGTGGAATCTGTCTTCGTAAATCGTTATGGTAAAACGTTCTCGGCTAGGGGAGTTGAGAAACTGGTTGAACGCTATGTGCGCAAGTCCGGCATTTCCAAGGGTGGCATCAGTCCACACAAACTGCGCCACACTTTTGCCACTCTGCTGCATGTGAGCGGCGTGGATATTCTCGAGATTCAGGCTTTACTCGGTCATTCCTCCATCACGAGCACCCAAGTTTACACGCACACCAGTTCAACCAGGCTCAAGAGCGCCGTGAAGAAACTGGATGAGATCTCCTGGGGGTAAAGAGCCGCGGAGGAACGATGAGTGTTGACCCGGCGGTGGAAATCTGTATTATTCTTATGGGATTGAGCCTTCCGAGGTCTTTCTTCCTGAACCCCGCCGTGAAAAGGAGACTTGGACAGTGGACTTGCGCACCTTCATCCGCGATGTTCCGGATTTTCCCAAGCCGGGCATCATCTTCAAAGACATCACTCCCCTGCTGGGCAATGCGGAAGCGTTCCAGTATGCCATCGAGGTGCTGGCTCAGCGGTACGAAAACCACTCTTTCGACAAGATTGTCGCCATCGAATCGAGAGGTTTCTTCTTCGGGGCGGGCCTGGCTCTGCGACTGGGGTGCGGATTGGCTCCCGTGCGCAAGCCGGGCAAACTCCCCGCCGCGAAGATCAGTCAGACGTTCGATCTGGAATACGGGCAGGACACGCTTGAGATTCACAAGGACGCCCTGAAACCCGGAGACAGGGTGCTTCTGGTGGACGACGTTCTTGCCACAGGCGGCACGCTGGAAGCGGCGGCCAAGCTGATCGAGACCATCGGGGGGAACGTGCATGAGATCGTCACCGTGATCGAGTTGACTTTCCTGCACGGGCGCGAGCGGATACTCAAGTACCCCTACTACGCGTGCATTCAGTATTGACGGCGCAAGGCGCAGAGGCGCGTGCCTGTTTTTGCATGGGGCCGCGGGGCGGCCTAGTCGCTGAAGGTGAGGTTGGGGATCGTAGGGATGTATCCCGCGAGGACCGCCCCGGCGGTGAACAGGGCCACGAAGAGGACCATGGCTTTGAAGCTGGAGACGGTGAGCCCTGGCAAAAAGCGGTTCAGTAGGAACATGAGGAGCAGATTGAGCGCGAATAGGGTCGTGGACAAGATGGCCAGGGCGTTCTCATGCGCAATGCGAGGCGATTCCATCAGATAAAGCCGGGCGGCGATATTGATGGGAACGAGAACAAAGACGATCAGGCAGTAACCCGCGAATCCTTCGAGTATGAGCCGGTCGCGGAAAAGGTAGGTGAGAAGAAGGAAGAAGATGACCAGAACGATCCACCTGGCAACGAGATCGAGTACGTTAGGCATGGTAAAAGAGTCCTCCTTCCCCTTCCTTAGTATCTTATACCCCAAGCGGCGAACGGAAATCCACGGAAATCGCGATTCTGTTTGCAATCGCGGTTCGCTTTGGGTAGTAATGGGAAACAGAGGTTGCGAGCCCCAGTCCCGCTTTGGAGAACAAGGAGACGGTCTCTTGTTGCAGCGCGGCCGGGGAGCCTTCTAGCGCAAGCGCGATAAAAACACAGACATGAACCCAACACCCCATCAGGCAACCCAACAGGCCTATCTGGACTTGGTTTCGCACGTGAGCCGGATTGTTGCCTCCACGGCCAATCTCGCCGATCTTCTGCGCTCATCGGTCCGGGTCATTCAGACGGTTTTGGGAGTTCAGAACTGCTCGATCATGCTGGTGAACCGTGAGGGGACGGCCCTGACTATGGGGGCCTCTTCGAGCATACCAGAGGAGGAGTGGAAGACCATTTCCACTCCTTTTGGCTCGGGAATCGCAGGGAACGTGGCCAAGACGGGCAAGGAAGTGGTGGTGGCACGCAGCTGGCGGGTTCCTGCCGAGGAGATTCCCGAAGGCGGGCGGGCGCGGAAATACCAGACGGATTCCTACATCTGTCTGCCGCTGAAAGAGGAAGAGACGATCGTGGGCGTGGTGAATGTGACCGACCACGCGGAGAAGCGGCAGTTTAACATGCAGGACCTGGGGATGCTGCAGGCCATTGCACGGCTGATAGCCTCGGCGGTCGGCAACCATTACCTGTGGATGAGGACCCGCGAATCCCGCGAGCACATGTCCCAGGTGATGGACGGCCTGCCGGTCGGGATGTTCACGATAGCCTCGTCGGGGGAGCTCATCCTATGCAACCGGGCGGCCAGGCAACACCTCAGCCTCTCCCCTGCCCTGGAGTTGGGCAAGCCGTGGAGCGATTACTTCCCGGAGTCGGTCCGCCAGCACATCTCCCGAGCGCTGCGGGAGATTTCCCACGGGCATTCCTCGTTCAGCGCGGAGTTCGAGGTGATGGACCAAGCGGGCACCAAGAGGCGGTCCGTCCGCATATCGGCGCTCGAAGCGGAGGATTTCGCCAGCCTTGAGAGCAAGCACGTTTTATTCCTGATCGAGGATATGCAGCAGATGCAGGAGCTCTGGGAACTGCGGCGCAGCGACCAGATGAAATCCACGTTCCTGTCTCTGATCTCTCACGAGCTGAGAACCCCACTGGCCTCGATCAAGGGTTCCATCCATCTGCTCAATCAGCTGGCTCCGCCCGAGATGCGCGAGAAAGCCAACCGCCTTTTCGCCATTCTCCACCGCAACAGCGACCGGCTGACCCGGCTTGTCAACAACATCCTCGACGTGATGGATCTGGAATCGGAGAACCTGACACTGTACCGCAAGCGGACCGACCTTCACGACCTGATCGTGCGCGTGGCCAAACGGTTCGAGACCTCCGAAGTGGAGAAGAACATCCACTGGGAAGTGGACCTGAAGGCTCCGCGCACGGAGCTCTACGTGGACGAAGGCCGGTTTGGCCAGGTCGTGGAGCACTTGGTGGAGAACGCCGTCAAGTTCGCCCCCGACGGAGGCAGCATCCATATCGAGACGGGCAGCGTACAGGGCGAGTGGGTCCTGAGTGTCGCGAACTCCGGCAGGGAGATAGACCCGGAACTGCGGGAAAGGGTGTTCACGCGGTTCTACCAGGTGGATGGCACCCTCACCCGAGATTGCGGGGGCAGCGGGTTGGGTCTCTACCTGTGCAGGGAGATTGTCCGGCTTCATGGAGGCAGGATCTGGGTGGATCCGGACTTCAAGGGCGGCACCTGCCTGAAGGTATCCCTGCCGGAAGTCACCCGGTTGATTTAGTGCAAGGATCACGGGAGCAGGGGGTTTCGAGGCCGGGCAGAAAGAAAGAGGGACAGTTTGCTGGTTTTGATTGACGAGCGGGGGGAAAACGTGGTTTTAGTTACAAGATGCGCGGGTGGGGGAGGTACTCACCATCCCCGGGCCGAGGCAAAGGAGCCGTTGCCATGACTGACAAACAACCTGTAGTTCTGGTGGCAGACGACGAGGAAGACATCAAGGTGGTCCTTCGGATGTTCCTGGAGGCTGTGGGCTACGAGGTGGTCACCGCCTTCGATGGGCTGGATGCGCTGGAGCAGATCAAGAGCACCAAGCCCGACGTGGTACTCATGGATATCATGATGCCGGTGATAGACGGGATAGAAGTGGTCCGCCAGATGAAGGCCACGCCGGGGATTCGCGATATCCCGGTGGTGATGCTGACGGCGGCGGCGCAGAGCGATATGGTGGAAAGAGCCATCCAGGCGGGCGCGGCGGACTACATTGTCAAGCCCTTTGAGCCCGAGACGGTGCAGAGGGCCATCGAGAAGGTTCTGGGAACGGCATAGAGGCGCATGAAAAGCAAGGAGATGAACAACAGTATGACGACGGAAGAAAGCACGCAGACCTCTAAGACGCCATCGGAAGCGGAAACAGCGGAAAGATCGGTCGAAGCGAGGCAGAATCTCTACGAGAAGCAGAAGACCGTTTACCGGTCCAGCGTGAGCGAAGACCCGGAGAGCGGTTTTTCCCGCTACGGATTCGGGTACTTCTACTCGGTGCCTGCGGAAGAGCGTTTCCTGATCCAGAGCAAGATTGGGATGCCCTGCCGGGAGGCGGCGGACCATTACAATCTGGGAAACGCCCATGCATCGCGTGAGGAATACGACCGGGCCATAGAATGCTGGAAGAAGGCGTTGAAACTAGATTCGTCTCTCCACGCCGCGGTGTTCAACATCGCGCTGGCCTGTGAACGTCTGGGTAAGACGGGCGAGGCCCACAAGCACTATGAGACTTACCTCGGATCGGTGGAAGACCCCGAGGAAAAGCAGCGCGTTGAAGAGCATCTGGCCCAGCTGCAAGCCTGAAGGGGATCCGTTGCGTTGTGATTGCGCTCCGTTTTGAGGGAAAGGCGTTCCGTCCGGGATTGGCGCTGGTGATGCTGTGTCTGACATGCTCCGCCGGCGCCGCGACTCTTCAGTCCAGCGGCGTTCTTATATCCCGCTCCACCGGCCTTGACCGTGTTTCCATTCGTCTGGACGCCAAAGCGGACGTTCGCGTGGTGGGCGCCGTCGAGGAAAAGGGCTTCTTCTTCGTTGACATCTACTCCACGGCGGCAGCTTTCCCCGACCGGGTCTTTCGGGTCCAAGGCGGTGTCTTGAAGGCATACGAGACCCGCTCTTACCCCGAAAGCAAGGTGCTGCGGGTCATCTTCTACCCCGAAGACGGATCTTTCTTCCGCGTGATGGACGAGCCGTCCGGCTTTCTCTTTCCCGTCTCGTCTCTCTCCGACGGGGGTTTCGCGCGGCCCGGCAACAAAACCGCTTCGCTCGTCATCGAAATCGGCACGGCCACTATCCGGCGAGACCCGAAGGCGCCCAAGCGGATCGTGATCCTGGATCCGGGACACGGCGGGAGGGATCCCGGGGCGATCTCCCGCCCCAAGAGCGGCAAAGGAATTCTGCGTGAGAAAGACCTGACGCTGAGCATTGCGAAGGCGCTCCAGGCCGAGTTGAACCAATCTCCCGATATCGAGGCAGTCCTGACCCGCAAGAATGACAGCCACATGAGCCTGAAGGAACGGCTGGACTTCGCCGAGAAGAAGAAGGGCGATCTTTTTGTCAGCATTCACATGAACGCCACCAAGTACCATCCGCGTGGGATCTCGGCGCGCGGAGTCGAGCTGTATTACCTCGGCAAGACCTCCGACCCCGACACCTCGGCCTTGGTGGAAGGCGAGAACCTTGAGAACGGCCCTTCCCTGGACCCAGCGGCTACGGCCCAGTTGGCTCAAATCATGAAGAAACTGGCCCAGGATTTCCTGGAAGAGACCCGCGCGTCGGGAGCCAAGGCGTGCAAATACCTCGCCCAGGCTCTCTGCGAGGACCCCTACTATAAGACGCATGTTCGGGGGATTAGGGGCGCGCCCTTCAAGGTGCTTATGAACCGCTTCATGCCGGCGATCCTCCTGGAGGTTGGGTTCATTGACCATCCGCAGGAGGGGGCGAACCTCGCTTCGCCCGCTTTCCAGAAGAAAGTTGCGCGGCTGCTGGCGGCAGGCATCCGGAAGTACCTCTCCCAGGAGGAGGCGGAGCTGGGGAAACTAGCCGGTCATTGATGCGGGACGGGATCGCACGGTGGGAAAACGCAGGCACCTCTCTCGAAAACTGGCGCTGCAAGTGCTGTATGCCCGTGAGTATCTCCGCGAGCCGCCCGATGATATCGCCAGCCGCCTTTTCGAGACCGGAAATCTCTCCGAGAAGAACTGGACGGCGTTCTGCAGGGACTTGATGGCCCGCACCGTTGAGCACACCAAGGACCTGGATTCGGCCATCAGCGCGGTTTTGGCCCATTGGCGCCTCGAACGCCTGTCGAAAGTGGACCGGCTGATTCTGCGCCTGGCGCTTTGTGAAATGCGCCACTTCCCCGATGTTCCTCTCCGTGTCACGCTCAACGAGTACATCGAGCTCGCCAAGCAGTTTGGGACTGAGGATTCCTCGGCCTTTGTGAATGGTATCCTGGACAAGTTGGGGCAGGATTTCCGCCACAAGGATTTCGTGCAGGCCAAGGAACAGGAGTGAGGGCTGTAGGCTGTAGGCTGTAGGCTGTAGGCTGTAGACTTTAGGCTTTAGGCTGTAGGTTGCTCCGCGGTTTCATCTCTGATAGGGCCGCAACGTGGCTGAGGAAACCCACTCCCTTTTCCAGATCGGCACCGCGGGCTGGTCGTACCCCGACTGGGAAGGGGTCTTCTACCCCTCCCCTGCCCCGCGCCGTTTCCGCGCGCTGGCCTACTACAGCCGTTTCTTCAACCTGGTGGAGGTCAACGCCACGTTCTATGCCGTGTTCCCTCCTTCCCACGCGGAGAAGTGGTGCCAGGAGGTGGCGGGCCGCCCGGACTTCACCTTTTCCCTCAAACTCTGGAAAGGCCTCACTCACGAATCCCCCTCTCCCCTGCCGCGCGTGGAGATCCAGTTTATCCGGGATACCTGCTCGGTATTGTCCGGACACGGACGCCTCGGCGCGCTGCTGATGCAGTTCCCCTGGTCTTTCCGCTTTTCCCCGGCCAACTTGGACTACATGAAAAGGCTGCTGGATGCGTTCGACGGTCTTCCCCGCGCCGTGGAGATCCGCCACAGCGGCTGGCATACCCCGGCCTTCTTCGACGTCTTGCGGGAGCGGTCCGCGGCGTTCTGCAACATAGACCAGCCCCTCCTGCGCG
>Ga0315282_10011215_pt1 | contig 13927 bp, 9 predicted proteins | sample YL17G07_20_MG_FD_203693 | JGI IMG/M metagenome (GOLD analysis project Ga0315282, IMG submission 203693) | Sediment microbial communities from Yellowstone Lake, YNP, Wyoming, USA - YL17G07_20 | ecosystem: Environmental > Aquatic > Freshwater > Lake > Sediment | place: USA: Wyoming | collected... | reverse complement strand
GGGTGGGACGCGCCCTGGAAGCCATCAATCGCGCGGCACGCACGCAGACGGTGCTCGTCAACGACGTGCTCGATCTGTCGCGTATCGTCAGCGGAAAGATGGCGATCACGCACGCGCCGGTCGACATTGCCCGCGTCGTTGAGGCCGCCACCCACACTGTCCGCGCGCAGGCGGAACAGAAAGGGATCCGCCTGACAGCGAACGTGGGTTGTCACGCGATGATTCGCGGCGATCCCGACCGGCTCCAGCAGGTGTTGTGGAACTTGCTGTCGAACGCCATCAAGTTCACGCCGGCCGGGGGCGAGGTGACCGTCGATGCGGAGGCAAGGGCCGCCGAGGTCGAGGTGCGCGTGCGCGACACGGGCCCGGGCATCTCCGCCGACTTCCTGGCGCACCTTTTCGAACCGTTCAGCCAGGCGGACAGTTCCGCCGCACGTGAGCACGGCGGTCTCGGATTGGGCCTCGCGATCGTCAAGCACGTGGTCGACATGCATCATGGCAGCGTGAGAGCGGAGAGCCTCGGCCCCGGGCGGGGTGCGACGTTCACCGTGACGCTGCCGACGGCGCAAACCGATGACGGGCGGAGGAAGCCGCGCCGGACCGGTGCGGTGCGTCCTGACGACCAAGCGGGCAGGTCGCTGGCCGGCCTGCGCATCCTGGTGGTAGACGACGATCCGAACTGCAAACCTGTCATTCCCGCCGACCTCGTCGAGGTAGTCGCAGACGTGGCGGGCCTGCCCGGGCGAGGATCGCAGGCGCCGTGTGTCCCTGCCCGCAGCGACGCTCATTGACGCATCAGCTATTCACGCGCCGACCTCGCTTGGCCGCCACGACGATCTCCGAGCTGACCCCGAAGGCGACGATCGTCTGCGGGTACTCGACGCCCCAGCAACCGCCGGAGAGGTAATCAGCCGCGTGCAGGGGCCGACATCCACCGACCAGCAACGGATTGCGACGCTGCAGCCACGTCCACGCGGCGGTAACCAGGCGTGCGAAGCCCCGGCTGCCGCTTGTCAGCGTCACGACGCACAGCAGACCGTCGTCGGTCAGGATGCGGTGCGCTTCCGCCAGGACGTCACGAATGGCGCGGTCCGAGAGCAGATCGAGCACGTAAGTCGCGACGAATCGGTCGTGACAGGCGTCGGGCTCGCCCGACCGCGCCGAGCCGCCGGTCAGCCGGACGTTCACGCGCCCGGCCCATGGCCGAAGTCGCTCGGTCGTCAGGCGCACCATCGTCGCGCTGACATCGACGGCCGTGTAGCGAGATCCGGCGGACAGCACGTTCGCGAGGAGCCGAGCCGCCAGCCGGCCCGTGCCGCAGCCCAACTCGAACACGGACTGCGCCGCCTCGAAGCGCGAGCGGGCGACAAGCGCGCTGACCGCGCGGTCCTCGTAGAAACGCTGCGTGTCGAGCCAGGACCCGAGACGATCATAGAATCGCCTCGCCTGAGCGGGGCTGAGCGTACGGTCGCCGTCGGAATCGATCAATGTGCGCATGGCAGCCACCGGCGGTCGTCGGAAGTCGCACCAGTCTCTATTCTCCAGCTGCTCGCGGTGCGCGCCTACCCCTCAGCCGGTACGCCTTGGGCCCTTCACGCTCATCCTTGTCGACATCCGCTTTGTCGACATCCGCCTGACCTGATCCGACACGACGGGCTGGACCTCGTGTCGATGCCTGACATCCTGGCCGCCTACGACGCTGCGCACCAGCATGCGGGCGCAACGGCTCCAGGCACCGCCGGCGAAATGAGATAGAATCGGTCGTTTCGCGGCCGTGACCAGTACGACCAACGACCTCGACCAACGGCCAACGACCAAGAGAGAGCCATGTCGTACCTCGATCCCAAACGCCGCCTGGCGCCTTCACCGCTCGATGGCGCGATCGACGTCGGCCAGTTGATCGACCAGTACTTCAACGCGTACAACGCCGCGCGATTGCGCGAGGCCTGCCAGCTGCTGGTGCAACTGCTCGACGAGGGGGCGACGCTGGGCGTGTCGCTGGCCGGCGCGCTGACGCCGGCGGGGCTCGGCGCCGTGCTGGCGCCGCTGGTGCGCGCCGGGTTCATCGACTACGTCTCGTCCACCGGCGCGAACCTCTATCACGACCTGCACTTCGCCCTCGGTCATCCGCTCTACCGATCGACGGCGGGGGTCGCCTCGGGCGCCAACGACGTCGAGTTGCGGCGCGAAGGGGTGATCCGCATCTACGACGTGCTGTTCGATCAGAAGGTGCTGCTCGACACCGACGACTGGCTCTACCGCACGCTGCTGCGCGACGACTTCCGCAAGACGATGGGGACGAGCGAGCTGCACCACGGGATCGGCAAGTACGCCCTCGACGCGTGCCGGGCACATCGCACCGACCCGGGGCTGCTCGCGACGTGTCACGAATACGACGTGCCGATCTACGCGCCGAGCCCCGGCGATTCGACCGTGGGGATGAACATTTCGGCGGTGTGGACGGCCCGCCCCGAGGCGGCCCCCCTCATCAACCCCGCGATCGACGTGGCCGAGACCGCGGCGATCGTGCTGGACGCGAAGCGCAGCGGACACCCGAGCGCGGTGCTCATCTTCGGCGGCGGCGCACCCAAGAACTTCCTGCTGCAGACCGAGCCACAGCTGCAGGAGGTGCTCGGCATCGAGGAAAAAGGCCACGACTACTTCATCCAGGTGACCGATGCGCGGCCGGACACCGGCGGGCTGTCCGGGGCTACGCCGTCGGAAGCGGTGTCGTGGGGCAAGATCGATCCGAACCAGCTTCCCAATACCGTCGTCTGCTATGCAGACAGCACGCTGGCGATGCCGCTGCTCGGTGTCTACGCGCTGTCGCGCGCGAAGCGCCGCGAGCCGAAACGCCTGTACGGAAGGCTGCCGCAGCTGGTCGAGAACCTTCGAGCGGAGCACCGGCAAACGAAGCTGTACAAGGACCGATGGGGAACGGGTGCTTAGTGCTTGGTGCTTGGTGCCTGGTGCCTGGTGCTCTGTGCCCGTACGCGGCGCCTGGCACAACACTTCGCACATAGCACTTGGCACCGCACCTGGCACATAGCACTCAGCACCTAGCACCCGTGATCTATGGACAAGCCCTCGCGCGCCGATCGTCGTCAGTTCCTCCGCGCGCTGCTCCGCGTCGGCGGGTTGTCGGCCGTCAGTGTCGGCGCCGGCGCATGGCTGAAGACTCGCAGCCGCAGACCCGTCGAACCCACGGCGTCGGTGGTCCGGCGCCGCCAGTTCGTGGCCGCTTCTCCCTCGCTGCCCGACCTTGCCATCACCCGCGGCGAGTCGCCCCGCGCCCTGGTTCGCGGGGCCGTCGACGTGCTGGGCGGCATCCGACGCTTCGTGTCGCGCGGCGAAGTCGTCGTGGTGAAACCGAATATCGGCTGGGACCGTGCGCCCGAGTTCGGCGCCACGACCAACCCGGAGATCGTCGCGGAGGTCGTGCGGATGTGCCGGGAGGCCGGCGCCGGCCAGGTGATCGTCACCGACATGAGCTGCAACGACTCGCGGGCATCGTTCGAGCGCAGCGGGATCGCCGCCGCCGCCGCGGGAGCCGGCGCGACGGTCATCCTCCCCGAGCCGCGTCGCTTCAAGACCGTCGATCTGCGCGGCGAAGTCCTGACCGAATGGCCCGTGCTCGAGCCGCTTCTGACCGCCGACAAGGTAATCAACGTCGCGATTGCCAAGCATCACAGCCTGACGGGCGTGACGCTCGGCATGAAAAACTGGTACGGCATCATCGGCGGCCAGCGAAACCGCCTTCACCAGCGGATTGACGAGAGCCTCGTCGATCTGACCGCGTTCGTCGCGCCCGCGCTGACAATCATCGACGCGTACCGCGTGCTGATGCGCAACGGCCCGACGGGCGGGAGCCCGGCCGACGTCGAACTGCGGAAGACGCTGATCGCCAGCATCGACCCGGTCGCCGCCGACGCCTGGGTGGCCAAAGCCTTCTTCGATCTCGATCCGCCGCGGCTTTCGTTCCTGCGCCTCGGCGAAGCGCGCAAGCTGGGCACCCTCTCCATCGATCCTGCTCGCGTCGGGGAGCGCGCGGTATGAGCCAGGGCGCCGTGCAGCCCCCGGCTCGGCGCCGGGGCGGCATTCGCCGCATCCGCCTGGCGTCGCAGGCGCTCTTCTTCGCGCTGTTCGTGCTGCTGCTCGTCCGCACCGAGTTCAGCGCCTCGCTCCTGGACGCGGGCGCCGCTCTTCGACTGCCGCATCCGGTCAGCTTCTTCCTCGAGCTCAACCCACTGGTCGCGCTCGTGACCGCGCTCTCGACGGCGAGCCTCTATCGCCGTCTTGTCTGGTGCCTGGTCATCCTGGTGCCGACCTTCGCGCTCGGCCGTTTCGCCTGCGGCTGGATCTGCCCGCTCGGCTCGTTGAACCACTTCTTCGGTGCCTGGAAATCGGAGAAGAAGCGCGGCGCGAAGCTGATCGCGTCGAACCGGTACGGCCGATGGCAGACGGTGAAGTACTACGTCCTGTCGGCGGCCCTCGTGCTTGCGCTCTTCGGCAGCGCGCTCGCGCTCCTGCTCGATCCGATCTCGCTGCTCGTGCGGTCTTTTGCGATCGTCGTGTTGCCCGGCGTCCACGCGCTGGTCGCAAGTGTCACGACCACGCTGTACCTCTGGCCCCTGCCCGGCGCAAAGACGACGGCCGACGTGCTGCAGCTGGTTGCCAGCCACACGATCCTTGGCTTTCGCCAGCCGCATTTCCAGCAGGTGTTCGCCCTCGGCCTGATCTTCGCGGCGATTCTGTTCCTGAACCTGCGGATCACGCGGTTCTGGTGCCGCGCGTTGTGTCCGCTCGGCGCGCTGCTCGGGCTCGCGTCGCGCTGGTCGCCGGTGCGCCTGCAGAAAAACGAGGCAGTTTGCCGACATTGCGCCGCCTGCGACCCGCCTCCGCTCGCTCATGACACGCGCCAGCTACGGCGAGGCCTCGCCGTAGCTGGCCAAGCAGCGGAACCGCCAGCGAAGGCGGGCAACTGCAACCGCTGCCTGCTGCATTGCCAGGGCGGCGACGACCCGATTCCCGGCGCCCCCTGGCGCAAGGCCGAGTGCCATCTCTGCTTCAACTGCGTTGCCGATTGCCCGCAGGACGCGTTGCGGTTCGGTTTCGCCGCCACGCCGCACACCGCAACCGACGGACCGCAACTACAGCGCCGCAAGCTCCTTGGCAGCCTGGCGCTTGGCGCCGGACTCCTTCCAATCGTGCGCAGCGCCGGTCTCGTCGCTTCGCAGCCAGACCCGCGACTCATCCGCCCGCCCGGCTCGCTGCTCGAACCGCGATTCCTCGAACGCTGCGTCCGCTGTGGCGAGTGCATGAAGGTGTGCCCGACCAACGGCCTGCAACCGAGCCTGACCGAAGCCGGCCTCGAGGGCTTGTGGACGCCGGTGCTCGTGCCCCGCGTCGGCTACTGCGAGCCCGGTTGCGTCCTGTGCGGGCAGGTGTGCCCCACGGGCGCGATCTGGGAGATCACCCTCGACGAGAAGATCGGGCGAAGCGCAGGGAACCCGCAGGCGGGGGACCCCGTCAAAATCGGCACGGGGTTCTACGACCGCGGCCGCTGCCTCCCGTGGGCGATGGGCACCGAATGCCTGGTGTGCGAGGAATGGTGCCCCACCTCGCCCAAGGCGATCTACCTGGTTCCCGCCGACGTCGTCACCCCCACGGGCGAGACGAAGCGCGTGCGGCAACCGTACGTGGACCCGAAGCGGTGCACCGGCTGCGGCGCGTGCGAATACGCGTGCCCGGTTCACGATCGTCCTGCGATCTACGTGACGAGCATCGGCGAGAGCCGCTCGAAGGCCAATCAGATTCTGCTCGAACGCGGCCAGCGGCCACGGCCAAAGGCCGCAACGTAGGGCGGGTAAGGCTGGTGAGACAGGTAGGGACGCACGCAACCCAAGCCCTCTTCGAGGTTCCGATGCAGAAGTACCGTTCAATGACCGCGAACCTCCCTCCCGATCGCCGCGAGTTCCTGAAGACGCTGGGCGTCTGTTCCGCGGCCGTCAGCGGCGGCGCCATCCTGGGCACGCCTGCCGTACTCGGGGCGCAGGCCACTCCGCCGAAACCCGTCGAAACGAACCTCGACGATTTCATGAAAGTGCCGCGGACGAAATTCTCGGTGCCGGGCCCGTTCCCGGGAAGGGTGGTCAAGGCGACCGACGCCAAGTCTCTCGCCGGCGACCGCTTCGACGGGAAGGTGATCGCCGGCATGGTTCAGAAGGGGATCACCAGCCTGACCGGGCGGGACATGAAGAAGAGCTTCGACCTCTTCTTCGACAAGAAGGACATCGTCGGCATCAAGGTGAACCCGGTCGGGCCGCCGCTCATCAACACGCGCCCGGAGGTCGTGGACGCGATCGTGAAGTGGCTCACCGATGCGGGCCTGCCGCCCGGGAACATCGTCATCTGGGACCGCTTCGACTACATGCTCAAGGATGCCGGCTTCACGACCGAGCGGTTCAAGGGCATCCGCGTCGAAGGGCTGCAGACGATGGACGAGAAAGGGAACAACTGGAAGGACAAGGACGGCAACCACCTGAGCATCAACAATTTCGATCGCGACGTCTTCCTGTTCGCAAAGGGCATCGTCGGCAAGAACGTGCCTAATTACCCGAACGACGAGTTCTACCTCAACCAGCACGTGTTCAACGGCGAGTATTCGTATTTCGGGAAGCTGCTCACGCAGCGCTTGACGAAGATCATCAACGTCGCAGCGTACAAGAACACGGGGCCGGCGATCTCGATGGCCACCAAGAACATCGGCTTTGGATCGCTCTGCAACGTCGGGCGACTACACGTTCCGCTGGGTTTGAGGACCAACACCCAGGTGATCGCCGCGCCGGTCATCCGTGACAAGATGGTTCTGAACATCACCGACGGATTGCGCGCACAGTACGATGGCGGCCCCGACAAGAACGCGCAGTTCGTTTACCCGAACCACTCGCTCTACTTCGCGACCGATCCGTTCGCGCTGGACATGATCTGCCACAACGAGCTGAAGGAGAAGCGACGGGCGATGGGCGTTACGGTGAACGACAATCCGCGGTTCACGGAGTACCTGACCTACGGGGCTTCGCTCGGCCTCGGCGTCGCGGACGTGGGGAAGATCTCCGTCGTCAGGCTTTAGGCTTTAGGCTTTGGGCTTGAGGCTTTGGGCCTGACCGGGCTTTCGGCTCAAGGCTCACGGCCTGACTGGGTTCAGGGCTCGGAAGGCTTACGGCCCCGGAGGCGCGGGGGTACGGCAAGGCTTTAGCCTTGCCGCGTCATCATGAAAAGAACCCTTCTCATCTCTCTTGTCGTTCTCCTGGTCGCTCCTCCGCCCGCGCGCGCCGTCGATGACACCGCGCTGCTCCCCCGGGACGGCTTCCTGGGCGCGTGGCGGAGAAGCGAGCCGCCGAAGCGGTTCACCGAGGCGGATCTCTACGGCTACATCGACGGCGGCGCGGAGTTGTTTCTCGAGTACGGATTCGAGCAGCTGACGGTGCAGAAGTATCGCAACGGCGCGGACGACTTTACCGTGGAAGCCTACCGAATGACGGATCCGGCCGCGGCGCTCGGGATCTATCTGATGAAAGCGGGCAAGGAGACGCCCGCCGTCGGGTTCCGTGAGCGGCACACCGCCAACCGCTATCAGCTGGTGTTCTGCCGCAACCGCTACTTCGTGATCGTCAACAACCTTGCAGGCCGCGAGGCGCTTGCATCCGTTCAGGTGAAGTTCGCCTCGTACATCGCCGGCAAGCTGCCGCCGCCTTCGCCGGTCGCCGAACTTCAGCTGCTGCCGCGCGAAGGCCTCGTGCCCGGTTCGGCACGCCTGGTACGCGGCGCCTATGGACTCCAGGCGGTATATACGCTCGGCGACGGCGACATCCTGCTGCTCGAGCGCAAACGGATGGCCGCGAGCGGCGACTACAAATCGGCAAAAGGCAGCTACACGCTGATCGTCGCCAGCTACGCCGACGCGGCGCAGGCCAGGCGCGCATTCGATCACCTGCAGAAGAACCTCGATCGGTACCTGAAAGTCGTGGACCAGAAGCCGGATCGGTTCGTGTTCGAGGACTACGCGAAGAAGTACGGCGTGGTTACCGTCGCCGGCAAGCGCCTCGAAGCGAAGGTCAAGCTGGCGCAGAAGCCGTGAACGGTTGGCAGTCGAGAGTCAATCCTTGACAAGATGCGCGGCGACGCGCTCGAGGCTCGCGACGCCGTGCACGTCCGATTCGAGCAGGGGCACGCGCGCCTTCGCCAGACCGCGAAACCGCCGGTCGATCTCCTCGAGGTAGACGCGCTCCTGCGCCTTGCGCGCCTCGTAGTACTCCCCGCCCAGGTTTTCCGGCAGGACGCGATTCACGATGAGGCCGCCGACGTGCAGGTGGGCGTGTTCGAGTTCGTGGACCGCGCGCGCCGATTCTTCAATCGGCAGGCGCTCGGGAATCAGAACCAGTACAAACGCGGTGGTCTCGTAGCGCGTCAGGACATCGCGCACGCTGGCGAGTTTCGCGCGGCGGCGGGTGAGCGAGGCGAGGATGGGATCCTTGTCGGCAGGGCTAAAGCCCTGCCCTACCGGGGAATCGTCCGAGCCTTGCCGTACCGCCAATGCCTGGCGGCGGCGGTCCGACAACGCCTGCACCCACGCCGCCATCGCCTCGGGCATGTGCAGCAGGCGCAAGGTGTGACCGGTTGGAGCCGTGTCGAACACGATGAGGTCGTACGTGTTCGAGCGATTCAAAACGAGGTCCCCTATCCGGTCGAAAAGCGCGACGTCGGTCAGGCCGGGCATCCCCGCGACGAGATCCATCTGCCGCATCGCCTCGCGGACGACGCCCGGGTTGAACATCGTCGCCACCTGGCGCTTGACATGTTCCAGGTAGCGTCGCGCCTCGAACTCCGCGTCGATCTCGATTCCCGACAGCGACGGCAGGATCTCCCGTTCCTCGCGCCCGAAGGGGCGTTCGAAGATGTCCGAGGTCGAATGCGCCGGGTCGGTGGACACGAGCAGCACCCGCCTGCCCGAGCGCGCGGCCGACAGCGCCGATGCCGCGGCGCACGTCGTCTTGCCGACGCCGCCCTTGCCGCCGAAGAACAGCACCTGTCGTTGAAGGAGGTGGCGCACGTCAGCAACACGAGAAGGTGGCGAGCGGCGAGCGATCGAATCCCATGCGCCGGTGCCACAGGTGAAACTCTTCGACCAGATACGGATGGAGATCGAGCAGGTAGAACGCCGCCGGGTTCGGCAGGCCGAACATTTCCATGCAGGCCATCAGCATGAACAGATCGTTGAGGTCGGCCGCCTGGCCGCGCAGGTGCTTCTCGTGGCCGCCGAACGCCATGCCATGGAAGAAGTCGGAGAGATTGCGCCGCAACCGCAGCCAGTCCATGGGGCTATCCTAACGCACCTGGGGAGTCCGGAGTCCGAGGTCCGGGGTCCGAAGTCCGTGGTCCGGAGTCCGAGGTCCGGGGTCCGGGGTCCGAAGTCCGAACGTCGACCTTCGGACCTCGGACATTCGGACATTCGGACTTTCGGGCTACCGGCTCCCCGGCCGCCGATACACCATTCTCCCCGCCACGATCGTCATCTCGATGCGGCCGCCGAGCAGTCGGTCCGGATCGCGTTCGCCGACGGCGAGCGGATCGATGTCCATCACCGTGAGGTCGGCCCAGCGGCGGGGCGCAAGCACGCCCGTTTCCTTCTCGAGGAACGCCGTGTAGGCGGCCCACGTCGTGTACCCGCGCAACGCCTCTTCCGGGCTCATGCGCTGCTCTGCGCGCCAGCCACCCGCCGGCTGCAGCGACTTGTCGCGCCGCGTGATCGCGGAGTGCAGCCCATAGAAGATGTTGTAATCGGTGCCAGGCAGATCGGAGCTGAACACGAGGCGCGCGCCGCTGCGGCGCAGCGTGCGCCACGCGTAGGCGCCGCGCACGCGGTCCGCGCCGAGGCGCTGTTCGGCCCATCCCATGTCTTCGGTCGCGTGCGGCGGCTGCATCGAGGCGATCGCGCCCAGCGCCGCGAAGCGGGGGACGTCGCGCGCGTCGAGAACCTGCGCATGTTCGATCCGATCGCGCGTGTCGGTGCCCCCAGCCGCACCGGTGCCACGTACCGATTGGATATAGTCGAGCGCCTCACGGTTCGCGCCATCGCCGATGGCGTGCACCGACAGCTGGAATCCGGCCCGCATCGCCTGGGCCACGAGCTTGGCGTCGAACCCGTTCTCCGGCCCGCTGACGCCGCGTTGGCCGGGTGCATCCGCGTAATCCGCCAGCAGCCGCGCGCCGCGCGAGCCGAGCGCGCCGTCGAAGAACACCTTCACCGACCGGGTGGTAAGCAACTTGTCGGTCGTCCGGTCGGGGCCGCGCGCGATCCACCGCCGCACCAGGTCCTGGTCGCGGCCCGACACCATCGCGTACATGCGCGCCTGCAGCCGGTGCTCCGCGGCCAGCGTCTCGAACGCGTTCATCAGCGCGGCGTCCGCGCCGGCCTCGTGCACCGCCACGTAGCCGGCGCGCGTCATCGCCCTCAGCCCCGCTTCCACTTTCTCTTTCAGCTCTTCCGGCGATTCGGCCGGGACCGCGCGTTCCAGCAGGCCGACGGCCTGGTTCAGCAGAATGCCCGTCGGGCGCCCCTTGCCGTCCTTTCTGATCTCGCCGCCCGAGGGCGCCGACGTGGTCGCGTCGATACGCGCCTTCTGGAATGCGAGCCGGTTGCCCCACACGGCGTAGCCATGCAGGCCGCGCAGGTAGACGGGATGATCGGGAACTTTCGCCGACAGCAGCGTCATGTCCGGATAGTGGTTGGCCCACGCGCCGTCGTCCCAGCCGTAGCCGACGACCCAGCTTCCCGGCGGCGTCCCCGACGCCCAGGCGGCCACCTTGTCGACGGCCTCGACCTCGGTCTGGACGCCGACCAGATCCACGCGACCGAGCTTGCGACCGAGCTCGAGGATGTGGACGTGCGCGTCGACCAGTCCGGGCACGACGGTGGCGCCGTGGAGATCGATCACCTGCGTAACGGGGGTGGCGTGGGCCATCGCCCCCGCGTTGGGCCCGACGAAGACGATCGAGCCATCACGAATGGCGATCGCCTGCGCATCCCCTTTCCATCCGGCCGCCGTACGAGGTGCGGACGCGGCGGGCGCGCCGTTTGCCGGCGACGGATCGGGCCATGCGAGGGTGTAGACGTTGCCGTTGATGAGAATGAGGTTCGCCGTTTCCGGTGGCTTGGAGTGGCAGGTTGAGAACAGCAGAACCGAGCACAAGAACAGCATGGTCGGTTTCATGATGCGCGACTCTGCGGGAAGCGGGAGGGAATGTCAAGGACGGCGCCAAGCCGCGTCAAAGCTGAGCCGGCACGGCGCCGAGCGCTGTGTCGGCGCGGAGCGCACATTGATGCGCTGTACATCTGGAGCGCATGACCGACGAGCCGACCATCTCATTGACCAACAGGCACCACACGACGCTCAACCGTTGATCATCCGCTGCGCGCACCGGACGCTGACCGAGAAGGCCCTCTCCGACGCGGTGCGGTTCTTTCACCTGCACGCGATGTCGTCGAGCGTAGGGTTCAGAGTCGACTGCGACATGGCGGTACTGGTCACTGCCAGAGGCATGTATCGCCTGTTTGCCCGACAGATGCGCGGATATGCAGACGCCCAAGCCCTGATATCTTCCTGGAAGGCACGAGATCTTGGAAGTACAAAGGACGCCGGTGACGAGAAACCAAGCTGTGGCGATGGCCACGGCGGCGTCTGGCAGCGGAGGCGCCGGGCTGCGGTAGAAGCCAAGCAAGACCAGCCCAGCCGTTGCAGCACACAACGCGGTAACTCTAATCCTCACGGCCGGCTCCACTGATATGCGCTCACTCACCGTGGTTGCGGGCGGACGGCCACGTTCGTCTGGACCTGCAGGTCCGGCGTCTACATTTCCTTGAGAGCGGCCTGGGGGCTGCTGCTGGCGGCCTGCCTCGCCGGCACATAGCTGGTCGCCAGGGCGACGATGACGATGAACAACGAGACGAGCGCGATGACGACAGGGTTGAGAGATGGAAGGTATCGCAAGAACATCGGTCGCAGCGCCATGCTGGCGCCGATGCTCAGCAGAATCCCCGCACCGATGCCGGCGATGACCGGTTTCAGGCCTTCGCGCACCACTGCCCACGCGGTGACCGCGGGGGTCGCCCCGAGCGCGACACGGATGGCGATCTCGCGCCTTCGGCCATTCACGAGCGTCCAGAGAAGGCTGCCCAGTCCGCCCATCGAGAAGAGAAGTGCAGCGCCGCCAAGCAGTGCGGATGCCCTGGCCGTCCCGAGTAGCGGCAGGTTCTCGGTCCCTCCCATCCTGGGCCCGGTGCCGGACAGCGCAACGGAAGTGTCTGGATCGACCTTCCAGACTGCGGTGCGCATGGCCTCCAGAACATCCTCTGGGTGCTCCGCTCTTGCAACGACCGCCATGGCAAAGAAATAGCTCTGAGCGAACGGCACAAAGGCCACACTTTCCGAGCGACGCCCAACGACGTCAGAATCGACATCGCGGACGACGCCGATGACGGTCAGCGTCTGCACTTCGGGCGGCGGCTGCCCCTCCCATCGTTGACGGAGAAAGAGAACACGTCGCCCTATGGGGTACCCGGGTCCAAAGAGCTTCGATGCCGTCAACTCAGTGATCACGACGACCGGCTCTGTTCCCTCGGCGTCCCTCGAGTCGAAGTAACGGCCGCGCGACAGACGGATGCCCAACGTGCGGAAGACTTCTGGAGTGCTAACGAGCAGATGAGTCTGCTGGTCGATTCTCAGTCGCTCGAGGAACGGCCGATCGGGTGTCGTAATCCACCCGCTCGAGAAGGCCGTAGAGCCGAAAGGGAGACCGGACGAGAGAGCAGCGGTCTCGACACCTGGAATCACCTTGACTTGCGAAAGGACCTGCTCACTCGTTCTGCGCACACGCCGGGGAGGCGGGGGCGAAGGCCCGAACGCTCTGCCCGCAAAGTCTGGGAGGACTACCGCAAGCCGGTCGAGGTCGATGCCCGAATCATACGCAGCGGCGACCGCCAACTGTCTGCTGCAGAGCGCACCTGCGGAAACGAGCACAAACGAGAGCGCGATCTGCACGACGATCAGCGCCAGCCTAAGTGAGCGGTTCGGTACCCCGCCAACCGAAGCCGTCGTCCAAAGAAACTCCGCCACACGGCGCCGGCGAAGCATCACGGCCGGCGGCACGGCGCCGGCCAGGAAGCAGGCCAACGATGTGACCACGAGCAATGCGGAAAAGACGTCCCCGCGGCCGATCTCGAAGTCCTTGAAGCCATGCCAACTGTGGACGGTGACAACCATCCGACCGAGCAGCACGGTTGTGGCCAGCCAGCCGGCCGCCGCGCCGGCCAGCGAGAGAAGCGCAGCGTCGAGGGCATGTGTGCCGGCGAGTCGCGCGGGAGAAGCCCCCACGCTCATCCGGATTGCGGCTTCGTGCCGCCGGCCGATGGCCCGCGCAACCGACAAAATGGCGAGGTTGACACAGACGATCAGGAAGACCAGCAGGGTCGTCGCCATGGCAAGCTTGCCCAGCGGCAGCCCTGTGACGTCCTCTGGTTCGTCAATCCGGACGGTACTGGCGGGTCGCAGCCGGTAGGTCCGCTTCACAGCGAACGGTTCGTTGAGTCCGCCGGTCTGCGGCGGATGTTCCCGATCCATCTGCGCAGCGAGCAGAGCGGACTGTGCTCGGGCCTGCGCCATTGACACGCCGCTCTTCAGCCTGCCTTCGAGCCTTAGAAAACCGAGTTGCTCGTCGCTCGCTTCCGTCCAAGAGTTCAGAACGCGGGCAGCCGCCAGCGGAATCCAAATCACGGTACGTGACGCATTCGGCCGAAAGAGCCCACGAAACGAGGAGCCCACGACGCCGACGACTTCGAACCGGTGGTCACTGAGCTCGATGGCGCGGC
>Ga0315282_10011214_pt1 | contig 13928 bp, 17 predicted proteins | sample YL17G07_20_MG_FD_203693 | JGI IMG/M metagenome (GOLD analysis project Ga0315282, IMG submission 203693) | Sediment microbial communities from Yellowstone Lake, YNP, Wyoming, USA - YL17G07_20 | ecosystem: Environmental > Aquatic > Freshwater > Lake > Sediment | place: USA: Wyoming | collected... | reverse complement strand
CTTCGTAGTATACCAAGTATCCACGGAACACTCAGGAGTTCAATAACATGAAGGTAAAAATTGGTTTTACCATCGAACCAGAGCTCTTGAAGGAAATCGACAGGCTCCGAGGCATAACAAAGCGCAGCACATTCATGGAGCACATCATCAGGCTTGGAATAAAATCCTACAAGAAAGACAACCCGCACGCCACGCCCGTAACAGTGCAGAAGGAGAAGTGAAACCATGGAAGTTGAAGAGTTAGCCTTACCCAAAACACAAGCAGAAACGGAATTTAGCGCCTTAAGACAAGCCCTAAAACAGAACTCTAACCTGCGAAGAGAACAAATCCGCAGAGACATGTACGCCGTCTACGGACACCTACGCCACGGAAAGAAAATCATCGACATATACACAAGCTTCCAAAAAGCAGGCCTAAACAAAGACGGAGACCCAAAACTCGCGATATGCCGCGCAGATGCTAAACAATGCTACTGCTACAAATTCAAAGACGGAAGCGCACTGTTCGCCGACCAAAGATGGATCACCGTTCCAAGGAAAACATTTGGCGATGTCAAACTTCCTCCAGAAACCTTCAAATGGATTCCACTAAAACCTGAAATCCCATTAGACAACTGGCAAAACGACATCAAAGGCGACAAAAACATCCAAACACTCGTTCCCATCATTCCAGCAAAAATCCTCGTCAACGAAGTCAAGGTCCTGCTCCGAAACTATCACATACTCTGGGAAGTTGAAGAGTGGAAACCCGTCCCACCCAAAGACCCCATTCTATTGAAGCAATTGACGCCAAATCTGTTCGGAATCCTTGCGACGTGGGACCTCACACCACTTGAAAGAGCAATAATTCGAGGGAGAATCCAATGAAAGAAATCGTTTACGACATTAAAGAGTTTAAGGCAAAAGTGGATAAAGCTAAACCAGTTCACCATTGCGCCATGCGAAAATCAATAGACCAACACGGAATTTTCTATCGAATCATCTTCCGCGTCTACGGAATAGACAAAAACAATGGGCATGTCTTGATTTTTGAGGCTCAAAAGCGAACAACAGTTGCCGAGTTGGAGCAGCATCCGAAGGACTATCAGAAAACTTGTGGAAGAGTTTGCCAAACCTTTGGGTTCAACTGAAGGAATGTGGATACCATGAGCTTCAGGCTTTCAGGCGAAGTAAAGGACAAAGAGCTTTTCAAGAACATCATCGAAGTCGGCGTAAAAAACGGAGGCAGACTATTCTATCGCGAAGACGCTAACGGAAACATCATCGAACTGGTTTATTTCAGCGGAGCGAAAAGGGTCAACTACACAGGCGAAATAGACCAGCAGTTTGCAGGCATAATCCGAGCTGAAGGAGCCAGGGTCAAGCTTCTCATGTTCAACGAAAGTGAAGGCATTCTAAAAATCGTTCAGGAATAGCCTTTGAGGCTAAAGGCGGTTGTGAGATTTTTGCGGAAAAACCAGGTCTTTCATACTGGAGAAGCTAAAGTTGACCGCACCTTCAACAGCGACCAAGGGCAAGGCAGGTTCCAAGGCTTCCCAAAACAGTTTGTTGAAGCCCTATACCGGAAAGAAGACCCATGCGACGGAGAAGTCGCGGCGTGCATTTTCGAAGTCAGCACTGATGAGCATTTCTTTCCAGACCGAAAATGGCTGATATGGTTTCCAAAGGGGCACGAGCTGAAGGCAATCTCAGAATCCATAGCAAAAACGGATGAAACAACCGAAGACATGCTCAAACGAGGATGGAAAGGACACCCAATTTCGAAACTGCATAACCTGATTGGATAAACCCCGCTTGGAGCGGATGAGTCAAATGGTAAGTAAGGCGTTTAAGAACTGTGTTGAACTTGTCGAGGAAATACTCCGAGAAGGCTATCGACTACAGATTCCCAGCACACATGTTGAGAAGCTGATTAAGGTTCACGTTGGAGCTGACAAACGGACGATACAGAAGTACATGAAAATGCTAACAGAAGACCTGGGATTTCTCGAAACCACGGCAAAGAATCCCTTAGGAATCATCATTTACAGAATAGACATCGCAACAATTGAGCAGTATGTCAGTGAACACTTGAAAGAGAAGCTGAGACAGCTGACGCTCTTGGATGTACGCCTGAGAGAAGAGGAGGTGAACGCTGAGAAAGTTTAGTGTGTGTGCGTGTGCAGAGAGGCTGAAGAGAGACTAAACACGCTCACAGAGAAAAAGAGATGAATAACATAGAGATAGGTTAGCGGAGAGGCTATTATTCATCTAAAAGAAGAAAACTGATTCTTAAAGAAACAGAGAGACTATTAGCGTAGGCGGAAGCGTGCACGCACGCACACGCACACACAAAATTGGAAGACCAGCAATAAAAGAAAAAAAATGGGGAATGTTTTGCGATGCTATTTGACCGTTTGAAATCCGAATGTGCCTATGAGCATGTCTTTTCTCCAGACTTCGACCACGTAGGTTTTTGGCGTTTTGAGGGTCTGGAAGTTTGTGATGTACTGTTCGCTGAGGGTGTTTATGCGGTAGTCTCGTGCTGTATCTCCGAATGTGGATGTCTGTAGGATATTGCTTGGGTTGTCTGTGGCGTAGATTTTGATTGTGAGTTCTTCGTTGTAGACGAAAGGTTGGTTCGGATCTACTGAGGCAGCTACTCTCAGAGCGAATTTGACTGGCATCGTTCTTCCTGCTTTGTTGTTCGGCGTGGCAGGTAGTAGCTCCAGTACAGCCCAGTTTCTGATGCTGTAAGGAACTGTTATCGAGGCTGTGTGTCCAAGATTATCCTTGGCACTGACCAAGACTATGTAGAATCCGTCTGGAAGCTGCAGAGTGTTGAAGAATAATTCCCATTTTCCTGTGGTCGTATTGTAGGTGGCTGGTATGTCTTCGAACCCTACTGGTATTCCTTGGTCGCCGTTTGCTTCGCGTATAGAGAAGTTTAGTGAATGGGTTCCACTTGCATCGCTGGATGAGGCTATGAAGGTGACCCCGTCTTGGAGAGCCCATCCGGCAGGTGGGTTCTCGACGACTATTGAGGGGCCGGAATTATCAAGGGTGACAGAGACTGTGTGTGTCGTTTCAATATTGCCAACGTTGTCAGTGCTATTGTAGTCTATGAGGTATATTCCATCAGCAAGTCCAGTAAGGTAGAATTCTATTGGAGGTGCAGAAGTTATCCACCCAGAATCATAGCTTGTATCGTATATTCGATAGCCAGTGATAGCTACACCAGTTCCGCCAATGTTGTCTTCTGCGGACAGAGTAAATGGCGTAGCCGAGGTTACATGAGTATTTCCGCTTGGATCGATATAGTTTGGATATCCTACTGTCAGAGTCGTGCTTGGTGGAGTACCATCTGGGGGGGTTGACGTTACGACTGGTCCTCCTGGAGTGTCCGTTACTGTAAGAGTTGACCTCAAGACCTCCCCTTCAGTAATATGCCCAGTATATTGGATTGAATATATCGTGTCCAATCCAAGTCTCGCTGTGTATGAGAATGTGTAGTCGTCGTCTCCTGTTCCAATAAGCTCGACCACATAGCGTCCAGGCAGCAACTCCGGTATATTGAATAGCTGTGGCTCAGTGTGCGGACCAGTGTAGGTTGCCCAATCAATCTCGTCGATGAGACCCGTGTCCTCACTGAATCCGACCCTATTGCCCAATGGGTCTGTCACCATTAGAGTCAATGGGGACCATCCGCCGCCGCCCCCGGATGGATGATCAAAGGAGACTATTTTAACTTCAAGTGTCCCATGAGCTATTCCAGGACCTGCAGAACCCTGTAAGCTAATTCCGTCTGTTCCTACGCAAATCTGTCCTTGACCTTCGATGATATAAGGCAAGTCGCCGCCAACACCGATGCATCCACCCCACACGTCAGGATCTGTCAGGCTGGCATATACGCTTACTCGTATCAGCTCACCGCCTTCTACTGTCAATGTGCCAGTGGTGTCTATACAACCTTGACCAATCCCTATGTCTACCGGGCATGTCTCTAAACTGGGGGTTATCTCAGGATTGAAACCATTGACTTGTGTAACATCTTTCGTTTCTCCTGGGTTGACCGTGACCGTTCTCTGTTCCACGTCATTCACTGAAAGCGTTGCATCAACGGCTGTCGTTCCTGCATTCTTGACTTTCAGACTTGGGAATGATGAAAAAGTCACTTGCATTCCAACGTTCAGAATACATGTTGTTGTTACCGAACCTGCGTAAAATGCAAACAAGAAAGATCCTGCTTTGGTTGCTGTAATTGAGTAAGTGAATCCACCTTGAGCATTAGTTGTTCTCGTGGTACACCAAGCATTAACTGGATCATCTATACCAACTTGCAAATTCGAAATGCCGTTCCCAAATTCATCTGTTACCTTTCCTGTGAAAGCCACCAGCTGATTTGTGTTGACCGTCGAGTAAGCGGGAGTAACTTCAAGCAGGATTTGGGGAATAGATAACGGAGTGTTGCTGGATTCAAACAACCCACCGGCGATATTTGCATCATCTAACTCGCCTTTTCTGGAATCATATTCTCTGAAATCGCTATCGACATTGGTCCGTTTCAAGATCAAACGTTCGATCGGCATCGTATGAGAGTCATAGTTCCATTCAGGTATGGTTCCTTTCGGTCTCCATATATGGAAGTGCAAGTGTGGGCCGGTTACATCTCCTGTTGCCCCACTCTTGGCAATGATTTGACCTTGGCTGACTGAATTTCCCACTGTTACCAGTATATCGTTGAGATGAAGGTAGACCGTGACAAATCTCTTTCCTGATTGACCTTTATGCTCTAAGGCTAATTCTTTGCCACCTGCTCCACTTGGGTCATTATCGACATATTTGACGATCCCATCTGCGGGTGCAAGAATGCTGCTTCCAACAGAAAGAGCGACATCAATTGCAAAAGTGTTGTCCCAAGTGCCATGATCGTAATGGCTCGTCATCCCATTGTTTCCTTGCGTGATTGTCGCAGTACCTGTCCAAGGTGCTTTTAATTGAGGTTGCTCGCTAAGGGATTCGCCACTCGCCGCCCACTTCAATTCATTGTAAAGCAGTATCCGTGGACCATCGCCTGGGCCGTAACATGTATGGTATTCAGGATCTGAAGCGCAAACGACGATCTTCCCGTTGCCATAGGTAACAGCGACTAAGTGCGGGCTGTTGTATGCAGTCGACTTCGTGACAATAGTCGATCCAGATGGTATCGCAGTTATCTTTCCATGCACCGAGTTGCCCCAAGATGTGAGCAGGCTATCTGTTAGCCCTGCGACCAGCGGGTGCGTAGGTTCTATAATGTGAACCCCATCTGTATGATACCAGCCAGTCTCGGTATCAAAACTGACAGGCAAGAAAGAGTACGGATTAGTCACTCCGAGGTCTCCTTTCCATTCCGCATTTACAACTATCCCTCCTCCATTGTTGATCCAATTTGCGATGTCAGTTTTTCTTGCATTGAGCGCATTGACTTCTGCTTGGGTTGGCATCCAAGAGACAAATATAATTTTAAAGTTACCCAAGACAACTGAGGCAAATCCGCTGGCTGTTACCTTTGTGTAAGTGAATCCGAATATGTCCAAAGCCTTTTTTCCCTCTTGGCCTGGTTGTCCTCCATCATCAAGCAAAAGTATGCTCCCTGGCTGTGATGGAGGGAGCCACGAATGGACTTCCACTGGAGGTGCAGGGTTTATTGCATCATCAGCTCTGACTTCAGATCGAAAGACAAGGAAAGTTGAGAAGCATAGAAGAGCAATTGCGATAAATGATAGTGTTCTCTTCATTTTTCTCTCTCCTTTTTCTCTTTTTTGAGAGTTTGCAAAATCAATCTCTCGCGTATTTGTGCTTTTATACTTTGTGGAACCGTCTTCTATGGCATCAAAAAAGCATATTTTCAGAATGAATATGTATCAAATGCAACAGAAATGAGAAAAATTAATATCCTAAACCGTTACCCAGCAATCTGCGGTTCATAAGAGACAAATTGGCTATGCATAGTTCAATTCAGTTCGTACAGCAGTAGAAAAAGAAAATCATTATGTCAGCCGTGAACTTTCTCTGTTACAAGATTTAATTTCTCAGCGTATTGCAGGAATGCCATGCGCAGAGTTTCGCTTTCGCTCTGCCCCAGTTTTTGGCATATGTGATCTAACAACTCCTTATGCTGTCGACTCAAAACTACCCTAACAATATGCTTTTTAGCCACTCTTTGACCAGCCTATTGTACAATTCAACTTATGTTTTGAATGATATAATCTTAATGGGCAGAGCGCGTTAAAGGTTGGTACAAACCTCTGCCATGGGAAGAAACTGATCAGTATATTCGTTCTGGACATCGTAACCCTGAAGATTTTGAGCAAGACAGCCTCCGCACTATTACGCTTTCTGAAGAGGAAGGAATCAAAGCCATAATCGGCAAGCCCAACGGTAAGGATACAACCGAAGTTCAAAGTTACTTGTTTGACCGTTCTAAAACGTGGAATTTGGAGAAGGCTAAGGAATGGTTTGAGCAGCATCGTGAAGGCTTAAAGCCCGTTAGAGAACATGTCCAAGCTATTTTGCCTTTCAAGGTTTTGGAGAAGATTGTTGACAAGCCTCTGCGGATTCGCGGCATAGCCATAACCGCTGGCATGAGCCGAAACCTTAACATTTACACGCCCGAAGAGCTGCAGAATTTCGCCAACAAACTTGTCTCTGCTCCTATCTACGTCGAGCATGTTGCCGTCCCTAACGCCATTGGAAAAGTCGTCAAAACAGATTGGGATGGACGGAACCTCTGGTATGAAGCAGAAGTCTACGATGAAGAGATTGCAGAAAAAATCCGCAAAGGCTTAATTCAGCATGTCAGCGTCGGGGCAGACTACGAAACCATAGACATTTTGGACGGTAAGGTTCCGCACGGACTGCACAACGCGGAGTTAAGCCTCGTGGCTGTGCCCGGCATACCTGAGACGAACATTAAGGTTTTGGAAAAGCTTGTCCCTCCGAATGAAGAAGAATTGAAAAAGCTTGTTGAAGCGCAAGTTAAGGCAATCCTTGAATCTGAGCAAAAAAGGCTGAAAGAAGCAGAATGGGACACAGAGACCATTAATGACCTCCCAGATTCAAGCTTCGCTGTTATCTCCAAGGGCGGACAGAAGGACGAGCAAGGCAAAACCGTGCCCAGAACACTACGCCATCTCCCACACCACAAGGCTGACGGTTCGTTGGACATTCCCCATTTACGCAACGCTCTGGCACGACTCTCACAAACTGATCTGTCACCTGAGGAGCATGCTGAAGCAAAACGCCACTTATGCGCTCACGCCAAAGAATCAGACATTGAAAGCGAGTTCTGCAAAGAAACAGAATCATGCTCCATAGCTGAAACTTTGCTCAAGAAGCCAACCGAACCCACTATCCCAATAAGTGAAGCAGTAAGAATTCTTGAATCGCTTTTGCCAAGCCCCGCTGTTGAACGCAGCACAATGGGAATGCAAAGGGAATGTCAGGAGATACGTCAAGCAATCTTCAAACTAAAGGAGAGAATGAAAAATGCCTGAAGACAGAACTTTTTACGAGTCAAGCAAAAAGGAAACTTTGGATAATTCTCAGCTTGCAGAGTGGCTTCGCCAACTGGAAGATAGAATCCGCAAACTTGAATCACAGTCACAAAAAGTGACCGGGAGTAAATCGGGACGAACCGATTGAAATCAAAACCAAAAAATGGAGTAATGTGAAATGGCTGATGTTTCAGGAAAAACTTGGATGGCAATAGGCGAAACAGACGACCCAAACGCCATAATCGAAACCTTCGAAGCCGCAGCAGCCATAACCAAAGGTGACCCAGTCTATCTCTCAGCTGACGACAAGGTTTCACCCAGCCCAGGCGGAGACGACGCCATAGGCATAGCCACAAAAACCGTGGCTTCAGGACAGCCCTGCCCAGTTCTAACCCGAGGAAGAGTCAAAGTCAAAGCTGGCGGAGCCATAACTCGAGGCAAAGCAGTTTGCAGTTCTGCCAACGGCAAGGTCATACAGCTTGTGGATCAAGCAGTGAATGAAGGCGGAACAGCAACATACACCATATTCTACAACCGCAAACTCGGAACAGCCCTTGAAACCACCACAGCCGACAACGACTTGCTCTTCATCCACGTGTGCAAGGGATAAGCCATGAAACCAAAACTTTTCGAAAGCCTGATGCAAAAGGACAACGAGTTCAAACTGCTCGTTGAAAAAGTCAAAGAACGAGCGGTGACGCATCCATTTCTCAAGCGGTACATGGAAGTCGGCGTTAAAGAAGGCTTATTCAGCGACATGACGGGCGCCTTAGGACGCATGCACGACACCCTCGTAGAAGCAGCCTACCCAGAACTAATCGGCAGAAACATCATAAACGTAAAGTCGACAACCGAACCGTTAGAACGCTTCCCACTCGACGAAAAGGCAGTGGCTTACAACTATGCTGAAGGCGCAATCGCAAGGCTCAGCGGCAAAAAAACCAGCACCGTTGACATCCAAACAAACACGCTTGCAGAAGTCTCCGAAGAATGGACCAGAGAATTCGCAGAAGACGCTACATGGAACGTCATGGACAACATGATCGAAAAAGTAGGCAGAGCCTTAGGCGAAAACGAAACAACAAAAATCCTCTCACTCTACGGAGCCATAGCTGATGCGGACTTGGCAGGAGGAGCCCCAATCGCTGGAGGCGGCGCGGCCCTAAGCTGGAATGGTTTGCTAAAACTTCACAACGCAGTTAGAGGCGAAAACTGGAGACCAACAGTCCTCGCAGTGCACGAAACACAACTGCATCAACTATTGAACGATGACAAATTCATTCATGCCCAATACTTGCCCTCGGGACAAACAGACTTGGAGCAAGGCATAGTTACAAGCGTCTTAGGCATGCGAGTCCAAGCAAGCACACTTGTGCCTAACGGAACCGCTTATGCCATTGACACTCGTGTAGCTGCAGTCATGCTCTTGCGAAGAGACGTAACCGTTGAAGACTGGCAAGACCCAAAAACTGGCGAATACGGCGTCAGAGCCACAACACGCTTCGGCTTAGGCGTCCTACGCAGCAAGGCTGTTGCAAAGATGACCAACATAAGCACCTCACTGTAACCATAGCCATCCAGGTTAGAAGCTAAATGGAAAAATATGAAGGCAAATGCTCGAAGTGCGGAAGAATCTACCATTCGCACCGCAAAAACGACTTAATCGTTTGCGACTGCTGGCGCTTCTGCCCAATATGCGGAGCCACAATGCAACCTTACACGCCTGACCTAACGCCCAACACGTACGGCAAAGATGGAAAGCGCGACCTACAGATACTAATGGTCTGCAACAACCACTCTCCCCCCTTTCTATAGCACACAAAAACCCGTAGAGGTTTCCTTGACATGAGAAGGCTGTCTGAAAGATTGCAACTTGCGAGAATCGTCTTAGCGGAGCTTAGGAGACAACCTCTATGCCGAACTGAGCTTGAGAAGAGAACAGTTAAACGATGTGGCACACACGGAACTTTTGAAAGCATATTCGATTTCCTCATCCAAAACGGCTACATAAGAAAAAGCGGAAAGGAACACCGCGCTCCATACGAGATCACTGAAGAAGGCATCAAGTTTCTTGGCGGTTTAAAAAGTGAGTAACATCGTCAAGAAGCTTATCGAGGCTTTCACCCGCCCCACACGATCAGGCGCCGCTTACCCACCCACTCAAACGGTCACTGAAACTTCTCCAGACATACCGCTTGCAGACATCATGAAGCTTTACGAAAGAGACCCAACCTGCAAAGCGTCAGTTGACCTGCTTGCCTCTGCCACCGTTGGCATGGGCTTCTACACAACGGCAAACGAAAAATACCCTCAAATGGAAAAAGCCAAACAAGCAGTTGACCAGTTCAATGAAGACATCAACCTTGACGCTCTGCTTAACGACATGGCACGAGTTCTCATAGCTTGCGGAAACGACTTTTGGCTCAAAATCACGCCTGAAAAACTTGCCAGCTTACATAGGCTTCCGATAGATGCCGTCGAGAAGGTTAAGCAAGCCTACATAGACGACGGCTTGAAAATACCATACAAAACCGAGGGGTACAAGTTGCGACACAGCTATGCCGAAGCCGACAAGGAACTTGTCCCAGAAGCTGTGGTCCACTGGAGAATAAACAACATTGGCAATTCAGGCTTCGGAATAGGCATTCTCCAAGTTCTGCTCCACACTCTCATTTTCAACTCGAACAGGAGACCCAGCTACGCTTGGATGAAAGCCAAAATAGAACGAATAATGCCAAGCATCTTCGAAAAATACGCAGGACCAGACGTTCTGACACTGTTGGAAAACGCAAAGGACGAAGACATCAAAAAGTTTGAATCAGCCATAAGAAACCGCCCAGAAGAAGGAGCATGGCTCTTCTACAGAGGCAAAGGCGACATAAAACCAGTAATGCTCGACCCAAGAGCCCGCTTCGAATACTACATAGACCACATCATAAATCAATTCTACCTCGGCTGCGAAACACCTCTGCCCCGCTTGTTTAGCACGCCTGGCTTTACAGAAGCCTCAGCAAACGCAGCCTTAGACCTTCAAAACCTACTCATAAACCCAATACAACGCTACATCAAAAGACAAGTCGAAAGGGATATTTTTGATGTGATTTTGACTCAATCAGGCTTCAGTCCAGCAGAGGCTCAGGTTCGCCTCAACTGGGGCAGCCCCGAAACTCCAGAGGTTGTCATGGCTGACCTCATAAAAGCTGCAGAATTAGGGCTTATACGCTCAGAAGAATTCCGCAAAAACGCCACAAAATTCGGCTGGGAACTGTGGCAAGAAACTGGAGAGGAGGTGAAATAGTGGGATTCCAATTCAAACCGAAACTGGCTGCGGTTCTTGCTGTGCTTAACGGCGCCTCAGTGGGTTTAGCCTACATAGTCACCCAAGGCGACATAACAGTAACCATTATTTGGTTCGCTATCACGACAGGAGTCACAGCAGGACTAAGCTACTACAAGCAAGAAGAATGAACATAGGCGCTTAGTTTGGTGGATGACTGCAAATTTCCTTCGAAAAATGAAGGCCCAATTGACTATACTCCTGGTGAATTGCCAAATGGTTTTGGGTCAAAGTCTCTTCCAAGTCCATGTATAGACCTGCAAAGACATGGCAACAAGGAGATAGAACCTTCTTCTATAATTTTCTCTGAAAAATTCTAAATACCGAATCAACACATATTTAAGTTCAGCAAGGTTTTGTCGGAGGAGAATGACTTGAAACCCAATTCTTCGGGCACAAACATCGACAATATAGAATCAACCACATGGAGAATTCAGAACGAAGAAAGTACGTTCGAGTTAAAAGGGGACGTAGTGATTGAAAAAATACTTGAAGGAGAAATTGGGTATTCCGCTAACGTCTACGAGGAAAAGAGTGGCAAGTGGCTTCCAGTTTCTGAGAAGCCAGAGTTTGCTATCGCTTTTCCGATCATTCCCTTCTTGAAGCTTGGAGATGGGTTCAAGAACTTTATGAAGGTCTTCGAGAAAGGACTTACGGGAATTGTCAGTATAGCCTCTGAGCCAAAAGAGTTGATTCCTATTGCAAAAGCATTCAGAAGCCAAGGTCTTCCCAGAGGCGTAACGTTCTTCATACCAATACTTAGCAAGGACACAACAAGAAGAGTAACAAGACCAATTACTATGTTTCATGTGCACGATAATTTCTTAGTCAGTAGCTTCTTCGAGGATAAGAAAATTCCGGCATCAACAGAAACACCTCTATTTGTATTAGCGATGAATATTTCCTCGAACTATGTTAGTCACTCGATGATTCCATATGAATTTCCGATTCCTGAAGCTGAAAAAAGCAAGCTCAGCTTCGGAGTACCACCCAGGAAATGGGTGCTTAGATATTTGAGGATTGATACTACTGGATCCAAGTATGGTCCTCATAAGATTGAGTTCAGAACATCATCAAGAGCAGAGAGGGCCGCAAAAGCTGCTGTAGCTGCAGCCTTGACCCTGGGCATGCTCCGATATGATTCAGGGTACAAAGGATTTTCTTTTTCATTTGAGATTACTCCGCCAGATGCGAAAAAAACCATTACTGAATATCTTGAAAAAGGGGAACTGCTTTACCGTATCAATGACTATTGTGCAGCGCAGGAAGAACTTGAAAATGCTGTCAAACTGGAACCGGCTAATTCAAAAGCACACAGGACGCTTGGAATAGTTTACAGTCTACTGAATGACAATGAAAAAGCCGAACAGGAGCTGAAAGAGGCGATTAAGTTAGATCAAAATGATGATGTCGCTCACAATAACCTGGGAGCAGTTTTTGATAAAATGAACAGGGCCGATGAAGCAGAGAAAGAATTCCAGGAGGCTATTCGAATGAAACCGAACGACCTTATTAATCGCTACAACTTGGCAGTTTTCTACGGAAAGAGAGACAGATTCGATGAAGCAAAAAAAGAATACTTGGAAATGCTTAAGTTGGACCCTAAATCTTTACCTGCCTACAGTGGCTTCTTCTCACTTCTCATGAAAATAAAACCACAGGAGAGGAAGAGCCTTAGACAGATGTATTTAGAAGCAGAGTCGATATTCGCTGAAGCGATTCCACGATTGCCTAATGATGCAAACATGCACAGTTATCTTGGATATGTTCAATTGTGTCTTAGAAAATTCGCTGAAGCCGAACGTGAATTTAATGTGGCATTACGTTTAGATCAACGAAACCAGCTGGCTCAAGCTTTCTTGGCTCTGAAGAGAAAGGGAGAATGGGAAAAAATAGGGGTTGGCGAATAACATAAAGGAGAAAGAACCATGTTTGGTAACGAACATACATACGCTTCACGCTTCCGATGTGAATATTACAGTAATGGACTATGCAGTATGACAAACTTGGCAGAGATAAGAGAGAAACAAGGATGCAAGTCTGAACAAAGAAGCATTTGCTGCCAAGAATGTTCTGATAACATGGGTTGCCCCTCCCGATGCAAAATCAGAATCTCCACAAAACCACCGAGCCTACAACCTCGACCGACACAAGTTGCTGATATTCACAACTTGCCATTAGGTATAGTCGGAGGAATTATAGCAGCATTGGTTGCAGGTTTCTTGCTGAGCTTTATGACGCAGATCACTGGTCGATTCTATTTTGTCTTTGTAGCTGTATGTGGCGGAATAGGCGGACTCGGGTTTGGATTGCCCACTGAAGGAGACAAACTGAAACGCGGATTGATCGGTTGTTTCTTTGCCAGTCTGGCGATGTTGGTAGGTTACTATATGATCTATTTAACGCCAATCAGCATTTACTCTATAACTGTTTCTCCAGCATCAATAATGTCCTTTCCAGAATTTTTGTCCGAGTTCTTGGAACCCCTTGACTACCTTTTCATCTTTATTGGGATTGTTGCAGGTTATTTCGGAGGTATAGGCTCATTCGTATTCAAGTAAACCTTTAATGCCTCTTTTTTCCTCCCTTTAATTATGTGGTTTCTATTGACCGATTTCAGAAGTTAGATTCAACATTGCCTTTTTCATCGTGAAAATTGCTTAATTTTGGCTTCTTTCTCGAATTATAGGCAGAAATGGAGAAAGAATGTCTTGGCAAGCGTAACAGTTGACGATGTTCGCGATGTAATCAACATCAGTTCAGCGGATGTCCCAGATGCTAAAATTCTGAAGATGTTGAAACGTGCTGAGGTTACGTTAGAGCTTGAGCTTGGAAAAGAAATAGACTACCAAAACTGCACAGACGCAGAGAAAGAGTTCATAACAATTCTTGCAGCCATCTACGCAATCTGTTACCTGACCGGCGGATCAGCAGTTGGCTTAAGCTTCAGTGTAGGCGATCAAAACGTCTCCGCACTGGGCAATGCTCCGCCTCTGGATGTCTTGCGGTCTGAACTTGAACGCATGCTGGAGCGTTTAAAGGGAACTTACGTGGGAAGGGTCTAAATCTTGGGA
>Ga0315282_10011213_pt1 | contig 13928 bp, 11 predicted proteins | sample YL17G07_20_MG_FD_203693 | JGI IMG/M metagenome (GOLD analysis project Ga0315282, IMG submission 203693) | Sediment microbial communities from Yellowstone Lake, YNP, Wyoming, USA - YL17G07_20 | ecosystem: Environmental > Aquatic > Freshwater > Lake > Sediment | place: USA: Wyoming | collected... | reverse complement strand
CTACCAGCGACTCCAGAAACCCTGCGAACTGATCAACACTGCGTTGCCATAGCTTCTGATTCCATTGCATGCGCCCATTATAGCCGCTCAATCCAAACTATCAATACATAACATAGTAAGACTAGGCGACCGCACTGGCGATGCGCGGCCCGACGTCTTCAACGAGATAATCACGGAAATCAAACTCCTGCACCCGGATTTCATAATCGGCACGGGGAACCTCATCGAAGGCCAGAATTCGGACACCGCAGTCATCCGCGCCGAGTGGGACTCTGTGCTCGGACTACTCAAATCCGCCGATGTCCCCTGTCATTTTGCGCCCGGCGACCACGACGTTTTCGACTCCCGCAGCGAGTCCGTTTACACCCGACGCGTCGGCCGCACCTGCCAGGTCCTCCGCTACGGCAACTCGACCTTCATCCTTCTCGCCAACAGCCGCTGGCCTCTGGCCGAATCCCTGCCGCCGGCGAAGTGGCGTTGGCTCGACACGGAGCTGGCCAGGTCCAGGAAGGCGCGCCACACGTTTGTCTTGATGCATCGTCCCTACTGGCGCTATGCACTGGATGGGAATCGACCCAATCCCATGCACGAACTCCTGAAGAAACGGGGCGCGGATTACGTCTTCACCGGACACGAGCATTTCTACTGCTCCTCTGTCCGGGATAGTATCCGCTACTTTCAGGTCGGGCCGTCAGGCGGCCGTACGAAGGTCTACGACGACCGGGCTGAGGGCGCGTTCCAGAACTACCTATTCTGCCGGGTCAGCGGCGAGAGCGTGACGGTGACCGTGCGCGAGCCGGGGAAGCACGAGCCCATGCCCCCTGACATTGTCACGTTTGAATCTAGCAAGGCACTGGAGGACACGAAACGACGGGCGCTCACGCTGGCGCAGGTGAACGTGCCCCAGGCGATTGACATCTCCGCCGAAACCGACCTAGCCATAGAGAATGTGACGGCGCAACATCTTACCGGCACACTCACTTGGCATGACAGTGCGACCTCCTGGCGCGCGGCGCCCAGGGAAATCAGCTACAGCATGACGCCCGGCGGCAGAGTGAGCCAGCGCGTCAGTCTGACCCTCGGTCACAGCGACAGCCTGTACCCGCTGCCCTCATGCTCGTTGCACTACGAATACATACCGGGCCGTTCGGTGGAGCTCCGGCCGCGGCTGCCGGTTCGACGCCAGAGCTCCATGCTCAGTGTCACGAGTAAGCCATCGATTGACGGCAGGCTGGATGACCCGTGCTGGCAGGTTGCCCCGCCCGTCAGGTCATTCGGCAGCAAAACCGGTGACCGACCGCGGGTCGAACCAACGGAAGTCTGGATTGGAGCCGACGACAGTACGCTGTACATCGCTGCCCGTTGCCGCGAGACACGGTTGGACAGGCTTAGGGCCGACGTTACGCAACCAGATGGCAGGGTATGCGATGACGACCACTTGGAGTTCGTGCTCGACCCCGAACGCCGGTTGTCTGCGGCCGACTCGGACGTCTACTACCAGATTTTCGTCAACGCCCTGGGCACGGTTGCCGACCGTAAGTACCGGCTCGACGCGGACAAGAACACGAAGGACAATCCGTGGAATGGCCGCTGGCGGGTCGCGACGGGTCGGGTCGACGGCTGCTGGACTGTCGAGATGTCCTGCCCGCTGCCCGACTTGGGTCCAGCAGGTTCAACCTGGGGCTTGAACGTGGTCCGGTTCCAGTCCCGCCTGAAAGACACCAGCGTCTGGCAGGCCCCATTCGAGCACGACCCGTCGACGTTCGGGGTTCTTGCCCGGTAGTCTCGACTAGAAAACAAACAGGTAGCGCAGCTTGGCGACCGCGATGCTGCCCGAAGGCTTCACGCGGGCGTCGAGGTTCGTATCATCCAGCCGTTGGTTGAGCGCCACGTAGATTGTACTGCGCGGTCTTATTGTCCAGCTGTAGAGCAGCGACGCGTAGTACGAGGTCTGGGGCCGTTCACTGACCAGGTCAAAGCCTCGGACAATCTCACCGGCAAGGCCGAGGCTCATCTTGGGGGTAAACGCGACGTCCAGTCGCGGTCGCGACATGAGCGTTACGTCCTCGTCCCTGTCGAGATAGGCGCCGCTCTCGAACTCAAACACTGCCTCGCTGTTAAGGGTAATTGAAACGTGGTCGCCCGGCCGAGCCAGAAGGTCGAGCTGGGCGTCGACGTTGGGCGCTAACACACCGCGGCGGTAGTTGTAAACGCTCGTCGCGTAATAGCCGCTCATGCTTGCGCTCAGCGACCGGCTCGCGTCGGTACCGAAGTTGCCCCCGAAGCTTACGCTCAGGTAATCCTGCCAGCCGTTCTCTCCGGGAAACCACGCCCGGCTCGGTCCCAGCCATGCGCCCGCACTCATAAGGTTGAGAAAGTCGGCGTACGTGGAGAAGCCGGCTTCCCAATCCTGCACGTCGTCCGTGTAGGCCCATTCGCGGCTGATCGTGAAATAGCCGCGTGCCTGCGCATAGCGAAAAGGCCCGCGCGAATAGAACTCCGGCCCGCCGCCCGCCTCGACCGACTGGCCTCGCCAGCCGGTCAGCCCGATGCCGTTCACGTCGAACTTGGGCGCAATCTGTTTGTACGTCATGTACATCGCCGCGGAATTGGACTGGTACCTGGTCGATGTGACCAGGGCATAGTCGAGGCTGTCGCCGAACTGGCTGCCGGCCAGGTTCAGGCTGCCGTTGAAGTTTCCCTCGCGCAGCATCGCATCCAGCCCGACTGCATGGCTCGCAAGTCTCGGGTTGTCCTTGCCCGCGTAGAGAAAGCCCACCTGTGAATTGTCGAGGACCAGTCGCCGCAGCGACACGACCGAGTAGATGCTGACCGGCTCGGTTGCAGGCACGCCGTAGTAGGCGTAGTTCTCTTCTCCTGTGACAGCGGCCAGCGCCCCGAACGAGAACCGGCTGAACCGGTCGGTGTACTTCGCGCCTCCGAGTATCGGCACCACCTGTCCGTCGGGCAACGGCTTGCCGATTCGGCGCGAGTAGAAAAGCTGCACCGTATTGCTGCTGCCGCCGAAGTTCTCCGCCGCCTCGACGAAGAACGGCCGTTTTTCCGGCAGCAGCAATTCGTACTTCGAGAGGTTCACCTGGTACGGATCGGCTTCGATCTGGGCGAAATCCGGGAACGTGGTCAGTTGCAGATTAGCGGTCGGCGTAGGCAGCCAGGCCGCATCCAGTCCGCCCGAAGGCTCGTAGTGCCGCGTTGAGTCGTACTGGAAGCGGAACAGACCGACCGGGTAGACTTCGAGATGTAGTCCGGCGGGGGGCGTGCGGATGCTCGCAATCCTCCCCATCTCCGAGACCTTAACGCCGATCTCCCCGTGCGGCGCCCAGTAGCTTTTTTCGCCCCGGTACACGACATAGCGGCCGAAGTCGATTCCCCAACTGGTCAGGCCCGGGGGATAGCGCAGCGCCTTGAACGGCAGTGCCAGCTCGACCGCGAATCCCCATTTCTCCAGCCGCACGCTTGATTGCCAGACCCCGCTCCAATCCTCTACCCGGCTGCCGTCATCGGTCAGCCGGTAGGTCTGTTCCACTCCCGACGCCGCCACCGCGAAGACATAGCAGCTGTTGTTGTCGCCGAAAGTATCAAGGAACAGCCTGATGCCGTCGTTCTCACCCGACATCTGCGCCCGGCGCGTCCGTGGGTCTCTCACGAGGCAGCGGAACGCGACGTAGACGTTGTTCCGGTCGTAGAGCAAGTAGACGGTCGTTGCTTCAGTAGCCGGCTTGCCGTAGTCCGGGGTGAGTTGCGAGAAGCCGCACGCGGAGTCCGCGCCCCACCAGGCGTCGTCGATGACGCCGTCAATCCGTGGTGGCCTGTCCGTGAAGTGCGCCTGAATGACCGAGCCCACCGAATCCGGCGCCGCCAGCACCAACAGCAGACCCAGGATAAGTGTCAACGCAACCGCAGTTTATCCGAGCTGTCCCCGAAGTCAAACCCGCCCAGTGGTGCGTAGTCCGGTCGCGGTTGTACTCAGATGGCAGTCAGAAGCTGACGACCGTCTCGCCCAGAATCGCGTTAGTGACACGGCCTCTGAGGGTGAGGCCGAGGAAGGGCGAGTTGGCAGACTTGGAGAGGACGCGTTCCGGGGCGTAGGTCCAGGACGCCTTCAGGTCAAGAATCACGATATCGACCTCGCTGCCCGGCTCAATCAAGTGCACGGGCAGGTTCAGGATGCGCGCTGGTGCCAGAGTGAGCCGCGCGATGCAGTCGGGCAGACTCATGACCTTGGACTGCACCAACTGCTCGTATCCGAGGCTGAACGCCGTCTCAAACCCTATCATTCCGGCCGGCGCGTTGTCCCACTCTGATTCTTTCTCACCTTTGATGTGCGGGGCATGGTCCGTGGCAATCACGTCAATCGTGCCGTCGGCCAGGCCCGCGACAATCGCCTTGCGGTCGGCTTCGGTGCGCAGGGGAGGGTTGACGCGGTAGTTGGTGTCGAAATCGGCAAGCGCCGCTTCCGTGAGCGTGAAGTAGTGCGGGCAGGTTTCCGCAGTGACGGACACGCCGCGCTCCTTGGCCCGGCGAATCAGGTCAACCGTTGCCCTGGCCGAGACGTGGCAGATGTGGAGCCTCGCGCCGGTGAACTCGGCCAGCAGAATGTCGCGCGCGGCTTGTGCTGACTCGGCCACGTCCGGCCCGGCCTTAAGGCCCAGCCTGGTCGACATCCAGCCTTCGTTCGCGCAGCCCTCGACCAGTTCCCTGACCTCGCAGTGAGACAAGACGGGCACGTCGAAGACCTTGCTGTACTCAAGGCAACGGCGCATCACCATCGCGTCCGCGACCGGGTCGCCGTCATCGGAGAACGCGACCGCGCCCGCTGCGACCATCGCGCCCATTTCCGCCAGCTCCCTGCCCTGCCGGCCTTTAGTACAGCACCCGACGGGGTGAATGCGGGCCCAGCCCGCTTCCTCGCCGCGCCGAATCTGGAACCGGACCTGCGCCTCGGTGTCGACCGGCGGTTCGGTGTTGGGCATCGGGCAGATGCGCGTAAACCCGCCCGAAAGCGCGGACAGAGCGCCGGTCGCAATCGTCTCCCTATCCTCCCGGCCCGGCTCACGCAGATGGCAATGCATGTCAACGAAACCCGGCGAGATGTGCTTGCCGGTGCAGTCAATCCGTTCCGCATCGCCCGTGCGCAGGCCCGTGCCGACTGCGGCAATCCGGCCGTTCTCAAGCAGCACGTCGGCGCGCCGGGCAGTGCGCGCGGCCGGGTCGATGACCGTGCCTCCGGCAAGCAGCAGCTTCCGTACGGTGCTTTTCTCAGGCATCATGTCGCTTCGTCGAACGATGCCCGACCATCCTGGCTTCTGCCCTTTGACATTCGCACCTCGACTCGGGGCCTCACGGAGTCTGTTCTCCACCCGCGAGCAGGTACAGCACGGCCATTCTCACTGCCACGCCGTTCGTGACCTGGCTCATGATGAGCGCCTGCGGGAACTCGGCCACGTCGAAGTCCATTTCCACGCCCCAATTCACCGGGCCGGGATGGGTGACGACGACATCGGGCGCGAGCTTCTTCAACCGCTCTGCGGTAAGGCCGTACAACTCGCGGTACTCGCGCAGGGTAGGCAGGCACCACACGCCGATGCGCTCCTGCTGTACCCGCAGCATGTTGACCACGTCTACCTCGTAGAGAACCCGGTCGATGCGGCAAAAGACCTCGCAACCCAGCTCCTCGCAATATCGCGGGATGAGCGTGGGCGGGCCGCAGACCGCGACCTTGGCCCCGAGCCGCGTGAAGCAGAAAACGTTGGACCGCGCGACCCGGGAGTGGGCGATGTCGCCGACGATGAGTATCCGCCTGCCCTTGAGGTCACCGAGTTTGTCGCGCAGCGTAAAGGCGTCGAGCAGGGCCTGGGTCGGGTGCTCGTGCGCGCCGTCGCCGGCGTTGACCACGAACGCCCGCACGTGGCGCGCAAGAAAGTGAGGCGCGCCCGGCATCGAATGGCGGATGATTATGCCCTCGGCCCGCATCGCCTCGATGTTCCGCGCCGTGTCGAGCAGGGTCTCCCCTTTTGACACGGACGACGCCGTCCTGGAGAAGTTGACGCACTGGGCGCTCAGCCGGCTGGCCGCGAGTTGGAACGACGTGGCGGTGCGCGTCGAGGCCTCAAAAAAGAGGTTGACCACGGTCTTGCCGCGCAAGGCGGGCACGACCGGGATAGGCCGGTCCAAGACCTCGCGGAAGGTCCTTGCCTGGTCGAGAATTGTCAGAATGTCGGAACGGTCAAGCCCCTCGATGCCAAGAAGGTGCTTGAACCGGGGTTTCATTTCCTGGTTAGAAAGACTCCGTCACGGCCGTCGGTTTCCTTGAAATAGATGTCAACCAGGTCTTCGCGTCTCGTGCGGATGGCCCGGCCGGTGAAATCGGGCTGGATGGGCAGCTCGCGGTGGCCCCGGTCGATGAGCACCGCCAGTTGAATGCAGCGCGGCCGGCCGAAGTCGAGCAGCTCGGTCAGGGCGGCGCGGATGGTGCGGCCGGTGAAGATGACGTCGTCCACGAGTACCAGAGTCCGGCCGTTGATGTCGAAATCAATCTCCGACCCGCGCACTATCGGCGTCTCGGCCACCATCTTCAGGTCGTCGCGGTAGAGCGTTATGTCGATGGCGCCCACCGGGATTCTGACTGTCCCGCTCAGCCTGGCGGCGATGCGCCGGGCTAGGGGGACGCCCCGGCGCTTGATGCCAACGAACGCAACGTCTTTCGTGTCCTTGTTGGCACGGCGGATGGTGCCGGCGAGCCGGGTGATGAGTTGCGCGACTTCCTTCTCGCCCGCGATGCGCCGCGTCATTTGATGAGCAGCGATACGGGAATCAGGACGCAGTATCCCAGCACGAGCAGTATCGGCGCCAGCGTAATGGACCCGGTCGACAGGGTGATGAACCCGGCGATGATGGTCACAATCCCCACGCCCATTACGGCGTAGTTCTTCCTGCCCAGGGCAATCATCGGCCTTGCCGGCTTCTTGGGCGCCTTGGGCTGTTGCTGCTGCTTTGCTGGTTTCCGGTCAGGTTTCATTCAGGATAGCTCCTTGGCGCTTATGTTAGCCGCCAAGCCCTGGAAGTCAAGGCAGCCGGAACTCCCCGCCGGAGTGGACCGGCACGAACAGACCCCATGTCATCCCGGCATTTGCGGCCTGGTATTTTCCTGGTCGGGCTCCTCCCTCGGCTCATCAAGTCTGAGGCGGTCGTCGGGCGGGGGCGGCGCGAATCGTTTCTCAAGATAGGCCACAATCGACGCCGGGTCATCGGGCAGGAGCAAATGCACCCCGCGGAAGTTGTCGAGGTAGGTCCGGTGCGAGAACGGACTGATGACGATGCCGCCCGTGGTGCGGAACCACCTGCGGAACTGCTTCCACTCATAGTTGGCCTTGTACAACCGCTTATCCACGACGATGCCCTTATCGGTGAACGTGTAGGTTATGGGCAGGAAATAGGCGTTCAGGGCCAGGAAAAACACCAGTGCTGCCAGGAGCGCCAGCAGCGGCCCGAATACCCAGAAGGCGAGAACAACGTAGACCACGATGAAAGCGAACGCCGCCCCGGTCTTCCCCGGCGTCTCCCTGGCCCGGTGAACGGACCACGTGAGTTGACTCGAGGGTACTACCATAGCGATACGCCTACGCTATCCTATCTTGGAAGCATGAGGAAGCAAGCCGAGGCGCCGGCCCGGACATCCTCCAGCTTAGACGGCTCCCATCGCGACGCCGGCGTAGTCAAATAGCGTTTGACAGCGATAGTCCAACCGACGTATATTATGACCGACCTGACGAAGAAGAGGAGGCACACTGAACCCCGCGAACTGCGCCACGGCTGACGTGCTTGAGAACGCCATCGAGGCAGAGAAAGAAAGCCTGCGTGAATACCTGGACTGGGCCTGGCAGACCCGCGACCCGGCGGGAAAGAACGTGTTCGTGCGGCTGGCGTCCGAGGAGTTCGAACACATGCGCCTGCTGGAAACGCAGCGGTCGGCGCTGAAGGAGACCGGCGAGTGCCGGCCCGCCCCGGTCCCGACCAGCCTGGTGGAACGGCTCTTACCCAGGATACCGGCAAAGAGCATGCAGGTTCGCGGCATTGCCGGCCAGACCGAATTGTCCGCGCTGCAAGTCGCACTCGAACACGAGAACCGCACGGCCCGGTTCTATGCGGAACAAGTCGGGACAACCGCCGACCCGGCAGCGCAGCAGGTATTCCGGCGTCTGTCCGAAATGGAGCTGGCCCATGTGGCGTTGATACAGGCTGAGCTCGACAACATCCAGCGCGATGGGTTCTGGTTCGACATCCGGGAGTTCACCCTGGAGTCTGAGCGCTGACTATGCACGCGGCAACCGGCCGGAGGAGGTATGAATGACCGAAACGAATGAAATGGCCGGCTGGGAGCTCGGCTCCTGGGTCGACCCGGCGACCCACGGCACGCCGATAGTGGCGACAATCGGCCCTGCCGTATTCGACCCGGCCAACAACGTTGACCTGCTGTCACAGCTCCTGGATGACGGCGTAGCCGTGTTCCGCATCAACTTCTCTCACGTTACGCGGGACGGCGCGAAAGACGACCGGGGCCGAACCCGCAAGTACTCATACGCCCTCGTCAGGCAGGCGATAACCCGGATCCGCGAGCTCGAACGACAGCGGAAAATGCCTGTCCCCATCATGATGGACCTCAGGGGCCCGAAAATCCGTGTCATGCGCATCTACGACGACCGCAACCCGGTCGACTCGATGACGGTCGAAACGGGAGAAACGGTCACGGTTGCGCAGCAGGACGCGGCCCCGGACTCCGGCAAGATGATAGTGGTTGAGTTCGACGGCGAGTTCGCCCGCGAGGCCGTCCTGGGCAACCTCATCCGGATTGATGACGGTCGCGTGGAACTGCGAATCACGCTTGCCGGCGCGGTAGCAGCCGCCCGGGCTACCCGCAGAGGCACGATTGCTCTCGGCAAATCCGTGAACCTGCCGCGCCGGCATCTCGTAACGGTCGATTCGGTTACGAGGAAGGACGAAGAAGACCTGAGCCAGTGCTTTGACGTGGACTTAATCGGCCAGTCATTCGTCCGCCGGGCCGACGACGTCGGCAACCTGCACCAGACCCTGAAGCTCAACTATGAGGATAAGTCCCGCAACCCCGACCGGCACCCGACGCCGAGAATCATCGCCAAGATTGAAACCGCCGAGGCGGTACAGGGCATCGACAGCGCAGACAGCGGAGACAACGCCTTTCTGGCCATCCTCGAGCACGAACACACGTTCGGGGTCATGGTCGCCCGGGGAGACCTCGGCTCGGAACTCGACGTCGCCCGGGTTCCCGCCCTTCAGGAATCGCTGCTCGACTACGCCAACCGGATAGGCAAGCCCGCCATCGTGGCAACGCAGATGCTCGAGACGATGATGAAGAACCCGGTGCCGGTCCGAGCCGAGGTCGAGGACATCTGGTCCGCAGTACGGGAAGGCGCTGATGCGGTCATGCTCTCGGGCGAGACCGCCGGCGGTGACTTCCCGGAAAGAGCGGTTCAGCAGATGAAGGAAGTGCTGGGCCAGACCCGGCTCGACACCGACGCCTATCGCCGGAAGTTCAAGGGTGACTTTGTCTACGGCGGAACCAGGCCGGATGGAACTCCGCCCGCCAGCGCGGTCGACGTCGTCGGCTACGCCATCGTCACGATTGCCGAGGAATCGAGGTCGCCGTTCATAATCACTTACGCGACCCAGGGCCGAAGCGCGGCCCGGATTGCCCGGTTTCGTCCCGGAAACCGGACCCCGATTCTGGCCCTCACGCTCAAACCCCAGACCGCCCGCATTCTGAGACTACTCCACTCGGTGTGCCCCGTGCTTCTCAAACGCGGCAACGCGGACATCCAGGAGCTGCCCAGAGAGCGCCGTGGAGTCATCGAACTCGCCCGTCACGTCATAGGGAATCTCGTGGCGCTCAACCCGGACTTACCGAACCGGCTGGGCCGCGACTGGGAAGAACGCTTCATGGTAGCCACCCTGGCCGACGAGGAACCGGAGTACAACTGGGACGAAGCGCGCGACGTCGTAGTCTTCAGGTACCGCTAGGGCCGTACGCCGGCCGAAACTCATCTGTCCGTAGAATCGATACACCAGCGCGTCAGGGATGGCCATCGGCTCACGGCACCCGCGTCTTTCTGGCCCCGCATCCGACCGAGGCCGTAAGCTGCAAGCCGTCGGCTGTCATCATCCGCTCGACCAACTCGACCATCCGGTCATGCCGTGCCGGGCTTGTCAAGTGTGCGGGACGTCTGAAATCCTTTACTGTGTCCCCGGAAATCCCCTGACAGCTTCTCAGCGGCGGCGGGGCTCTGGCTTGGACATAAGCCAATCCCAGACTCGGGCGCCGACGTCCTTCGCCGGTGCCGGCCGGGCTGAAACCGGGTCGCGCAGCCGCAGCATCGGGACCCGGGGGTCGCCGGTTCCCGGCCCGCGCCGCTGCTGCTTTGCCGCGCCCGGCGCGACAGGAACCCTGCCCCGGTTCTCCCGATAGAGCAGGTAGGCGTAGGTGATGAATATCTCGCTGGGGGAGACCTCCAGCGTGCCCTCGTACAGGAACGTTATCTCGACGAGTCCGTCGTCAAACACCGAGATGCGCGCGTCCGGGATGCGCGAGTCGCGGTTGAGAAGGTCGATGGCTTCCTGGTAGTGACTGGCGACTACCTTGCGTATGTAGGCGGAACCGTCCCGGCTTACCTGGAACTTCCGTATCTTCCGGACCGCCTCCCGGCGCTGCGCCGGCGTGCGCAGCGAATCTACAAACTCGTTGTATTTCCGGATGACGATGTGCGCCAACTCGGACTCGTGGTGCGCGCTCGGTGCCGGGGCCGGTCGCGGAGCCTTCTGCTGTCCGGGCCGGTTCCGGCGGGTCCATAACTCCCGCCGGGTCGGGTCGCTGAGCAGTTCGTAGGCCGAGTTGATGTCCTGCATCAACACGGTCGAGGAGCGGTACTTCTCCGGGTCGGTGGCAAAGAGGTCCTGGTGGTTCCGCTTGGCCAATCCCAGGTAGGCCTTGCGTATGGCAGCGGGGGTCGCGTCAGCGGTCACGCCCAGTATCTTATAGGGGTCCTTGTGGTCGAACGTGGTGTCGAGGGAGTTCTTCACAGGAAGTCAGACCACGTGCAGAAGGACATTATCTTCCATGCTGCCGTCCGTCCCGCTTCGGATCATCAGTGAGTAATATACCCATTCCGCCGCGCGCGTCAAATGGGGATGGGAGAGGCTCGCGGCGAGCCGATTTCAGATTGCAGATTGGCGGGCGGAACTGACGTACCCCCCCCGAAACTCCCCGCGAACCCTGAGGACGAGTCTCTCAGCGGTCCCGGTGTCCCGCATTCTCCCCACTGTTCTGGGGCTTGAAGCAAAGAACGCAGGACCCGGACCCAACGCTCACGGTGGCGATGATTCCATTGGTCGCGCCGTCTATCACGGTCACGGTGCCGTTGGTGTTTGAGGGGTAGCTTTCTCCGTTCGGGCAGTCGGCGGAACGGGACAGCGGGGCTGTTGAAAAAGTGCGTCTCCACGCTCCGGCTGCGACGCAGACAGAATGACGCCGCTGGAAGTGACGCTGCGGCGGCGGTTGCGGACGACCGTTTCCCCGTGATGCCTCGAGTCGGCCCTAAAGTGAGGTTTTTCAACAGCCCCACAGCCACCAACTCCCGCTGCGGGGAATTGGATGGCAGGCCCGGCGCGAGCGGCCCAGAATCCCCAGGGGGGATGCCGCCAGAAACACGTCCAGGGGACGGCCCCGAGGATAACCCCGGGGACGGTCCGGAGGGGAGCCCCGGGAACGGCTCGGAAAGCAGCCCCCCGGACGGTCCGGGAAATGGCATCCCGGACGGTCTGGAAGATGGCCCCCCGGATAGTCCGGAAGATAGCTCCCCGGATAGTCCGGAAGACCGCCCCCCGGACGGTCCGGGGTACCGTACCCCGGGTGACCCGGGGGGCCTAGGCCGGATTTCGGCCATGCTCTTGAGAATCCTAGAGTTAAGCCCGGTTTTCGCGGTTTTAGAGAGTTGTCATAGAATGAACGCCGGGGCGGCGCGCTGGGGCGCGAATCACCAGTTTCCAGTGACCAGTGTAGCGGGCTAGCTCGGGACACGATTCGAAATCCCCGGGCGGATTTCGGTCATGTCCCTCGAATCGGGTTATGTCCCGCGCCGCAGCCGCGTTTCAAGACCGGGCGAGCAACCGGCTCACTCGGTTGGTTCGTTCTTCTGCTGACAGTCTCGCCCGCACGGGGTTGCGCTCGCCCACGAGCTCGCGGTGAAAGACCGGCTTGTCCGTCTCGTAAATCACGCCTATCGGCAGCTTGTCTTTCCTCTGCGCCACGGCCAATGCCTCACGCTTCCAGCCGAGGTCGAGTGGGACAAGAGCTCAGAACTGCCTCGCTTCCTCAAGCTACACTTGCAGGCGCTGGGAAATCTGACGATTCGGTGTTTCCGCCACCGCCGCCTCCCCCGGCGCCTGCTTCGTTTCTGCCCACATAAGCAAGAGGGCGCTTTCGCGCCCCTCGACTGTTCCAGGCCTCACTCTCACTTGAGGAGCACGACTCTCCCGGCCTGACCCAGCCCGCTGACAAAGTATACGCCCGAAGCAAGCCCGCTCACGTCATTCGCTCCGCATGCCAGCCCCATCACCTTCCGGCCGGAAATGTCGAGCATGGTCATTGGGATTTGGTCATTGGTCACTCCTGCCCGTGGCACATACAGTACCCCGCGGACAATGGTGGCCTGCCGCATGGCACGGGTGACTGGCGGTCCGTTCTCTTCGACGCCCGTGATGTCCTCGCCCTTCGCCGTGAACACGCCCTGAGGCGTAACGTAGGCAATCAACGGCTGTCCGTCCTGCCCCGGCATCACGTCAACCGAGCTGACCCCGGTCACGCCCGGGCTGAAGAAATGCCAGCCCCGGCCGTCGCGAAAGCAGAACCGGAGCTCCGAGCCGAGGACGTACGCTACGAGCGGCCGGTCCATAAGGTCGTGCCGCAGCGCGGAAAGAGCGACGCAGCCGGGCTCGAGCGTGGTCCCGTCGTACGAGAACCCGCTGACACCGCCCACGCCGTTGCTCCAATAGCAGGAACGTAACTCCCCCGCGCTGTCCACGTCTCCGGCCGCTGCTCCGAAGCGGGCGAAGTCGCCGCCCTGCAGCATGTCCGTGACCCAAGCTCCTTCCCAGGAGAACTCATAGATGCCTTCCCAGTCAACGCCGATGTCCCGCACCGAAAGGACGTACACGCCCCAGGCCCGGCCGTCGGTCCGAACCCCGAGTTGTACGGGCAGGAAGTCGCCGCGAAATGCCTGGTCTATCGTATCGGTCACGACCCATGTCGTGTCCTGGAGCCGGGCCAGCCCGAGCATCATGTCGAGCCGCACCAAGGCGAGCGCCTGCCCGGCCGTGTCGAACGCGCTGGGAAAAGTGCCGAAATCGGTCGGCAACGGTTCGGGCAGGAGCGTATGAGTCCAGCCCGGGCCGCTGCGTAGCGCGTACCAGGTGCTCTCCGAATCCCCGTACCCGACCCCGAGCTCGGCGCTCGGCCCGACGGCAAGCGACAGAGGCCCGGGTCCGGTCCGCCGCACCGGCACGTCCTCAAAGTGCCAGAGCGTGTCCTTCCATGCCAGCCGTACCGCGCCGGTCGTAGCGTGTCGGTAGCACAGAAGCATCCTGCCGTCCGCAAGGCGTCGCATCAGCACCCCGCTTCCCCAGCCGGCCGAATCCACCTGCTCCAGCACCCAGTGCTGGGCCGGCGCGACCGCGCCTAAGAGCCCGAGCAGAACAACGGACTGCCCCCAATAGCGTGGACACGCAGTTAAGTGAGTTTTCTCAACTGCTTCTCGTACTCGGCCGGGCTCAAGTAGCCCAGAGCTGAGTGTCTCCGGCGACAATTGTAGTAGGCCTGCAGG
>Ga0315282_10011212_pt1 | contig 13929 bp, 7 predicted proteins | sample YL17G07_20_MG_FD_203693 | JGI IMG/M metagenome (GOLD analysis project Ga0315282, IMG submission 203693) | Sediment microbial communities from Yellowstone Lake, YNP, Wyoming, USA - YL17G07_20 | ecosystem: Environmental > Aquatic > Freshwater > Lake > Sediment | place: USA: Wyoming | collected... | reverse complement strand
AAATCCGGGAACCTTCCACACTCTTCAGTGCACCCGCAGGGGTGCGGTAAATCCCAATGAGCCATAATCGAACAACTTATGATTTAGAAAGGGTCATTTCCATGCAACTGCAATCTCTCAACGGCGCCTGGGAGTTTCGCCAGGCAAAAAGTAAAAATTGGCTGCCGGCCCAGGTGCCGGGCGGCGTTCATACCGATTTGTTGGCGCTGGACCGCATTCCAGACCCGTTTGTAGGGGATAACGAGAAACGTGTTCAATGGGTGGCCGAAGCGGATTGGGAATACCGTCGCAATTTCAATGTATCCCCTGAAATGCTGGCCGAAACGCAGATCAACCTGGTCTGTGATGGATTGGACACCCTGGCACGCGTTTATGTCAATGGCGCCTTGGTAGGGCGGGGTGAAAATATGTTCCGCCAGTATCGTTGGGATATCAAGAAGCTGCTGCATCCTGGAGCGAACGAGCTGGGCATTTATTTTGAGTCCAGTGTGGCTTATGGTCTCAAGCGTAACAAAGAACGCCCGCTGCATGGCGTTACCCAGGCCATCCCCGGGGGTATGTACGTTCGTAAAGCTCCTTGCCAGTTCGGTTGGGACTGGGGCCCGATGCTTCCGCCAGTTGGCATCTGGAAGGATATCCGCCTGGAGGGCAGCAGTGTCGCTCGTTTTAAGGATATCCACCTGCGCCAGCACCACGAAGGCAAAAAAGTAACTGCTACGGCGGATGCTTTGCTTGAACGGTTCTCTGAAGGAACCCTCACCGCCCGCATGGAAATCACCACGCCCGATGGTACTCACCTGAAAGTTGAACTGCCCGCGCCTGGAAAAGATCAAAAGCTATCCATTGAAATCCCGGCGCCACGGTTATGGTGGCCTTATGGTTATGGGGAACAGCCCTTATACCAGGTGGTTATGACCTTATTAGATGGTAAGCAAGCGCTGGATGAACGCCATTTCCAACTTGGCTTGCGCACTATCGAGCTGCGCCGCCAACCTGACCAATGGGGTGAGTCCTTCACCTTTGTGATCAATGGTGTGCCGGTCTTTGCCAAGGGTTCCGACTGGATTCCTGCCGATTCATTTCCTACCCGCATTACTGAAGCAAGTCTCAGCAAACTTCTGCGGGATGCAATTGCCACCAACCAGAATATGCTGCGGGTATGGGGCGGGGGTTTTTACGAGACCGAGATGTTCTACGACCTTTGTGACCGCCTGGGTATCCTTGTCTGGCAGGATTTCGCCTATGCCTGTTCAATCTACCCGATGGATGAGCCCGAATTCCTCGAAAATGTGCGGGTAGAAAGCTTTGAAAATATCCGCCGCTTGCGCCATCGCGCCAGCCTGGCTTTGTGGTGTGGTAACAACGAAATGGAAGAAGGTTGGGAATACTGGCATTGGGACAGTCCAGAATCCAAGAGCCTGAAGGACGCCTACGAAAAATTCTACTTCCATACCTTGCCAGAATGGGTTGCCGAGTTGGATCCTGACCACCCCTACTGGCCCAGCTCCCCTTCCTCGAATACCCCCTTTGTTAATACCAATGCGCAGGATATAGGTGATATGCATTACTGGGACGTGTGGCACGGGCGCAAGCCATTTACTGCTTATCGCAACGTTTACCCACGTTTTATGAGCGAGTTTGGTTTCCAGTCGCTGCCGCCCTTCGAGACGATCAAAACCTATGCCAGTGAACCAGACTGGAATATGACCTCTTACATGATGGAATATCACCAACGCAGCGGCAGCGGGAACGGCCTGATGATCGGCCAGATGACGGATACCTTCCGCATGCCTAAAGATTTCCAATCGCTGGTTTATCTTTCGATGGTGTTGCAGGCCGAAGGTATTCGTTACGGCGTCGAGCACTGGCGGCGCTACCCCGAACGCATCAGCGGCATCGTCTACTGGCAGTTGAACGACTGCTGGCCGGTGGCGTCCTGGTCCAGCCTGGATTACTTCGGCCGCTGGAAGGCGCTGCATTATGCCGCTCGCCGTTTCTATGCCCCTGTGATGCTTTCGATTTTTGATCATGGAGAGCATAAAGGCGCGGGTGAAGGCAGTGTATTGCCGAGCCTGGTGGCCGATTCAATCGTGGGAACCAGCCTGGGGTGGCGCATGAGTGTCCATGTAACCAACGACCTGCTCCAACCCTGGCAGGGTAAGGTGCGCTGGGGGCTGGTCACGCTCTATGGCGAGGTGCTGCAGTCCGGTGATGCAGTCGCCAATGTAAAACCACAAAGCTCGACCGAGGTCTGCGCAGTGGACTGTAAACTGGATGACGAGCAGCGCCGCAAAGCTGTTTTTATAGCCGAATTGTTTGAAGGCGAAACCCGCAAGGCGCTGAATGTGGCGACTTTTGTGCCAAACAAGCATCTCGAATTGGTGGATCCGGAACTCAAGTATGAGCTGCGCCAGGAAGACAAGATCCTGGTTATTGAGCTAACTTCTCGCAGCCTGGCGCGCTTTGTCGAGCTGAGTTTTACCGGGATAGATGTGGTTTTCAGTGACAATTACTTCGATGCGCCGGCTGGCTGGAAGGTGATGGTTACCTGCCCGATGCCCACTGGCAAGACCGAGGCTGAGATGGCGCATGCCTTGTGCGTGCGCACGCTACGCGATTCGTTTTAGAATGAGTGACTGTTCAGCCATCCTGGCGAAGTTCCCGTATCTGAGTTGTAAGGCTGTCCCAAAAGAGGGCGGACACGCTCCTTACAGGATGCTCCGCGAAGGTCCGCCCCTACCTGTAGGGGGCGAACTGAGTGTCGCACCTTTTTGTGGTGATGTGAAATTACATTATTGTTCTTTTGGACAACCCTACAACTCAGATTAGGAGCTTTGCCTCTATCGCCTGAATAGTTACAAATGTGCTATACTATTTCTAATTATTATCCAATTCACGGCGAGGCGATTCTGGGAAAAAAATAAAATGGCCATCATTTCACCGGTGCATTGGAAAGCACTAACATCTCCCTTGCAAAAGGCCTTTACATTTGTCGAACAGCAGGAGTTTGCGGACCGCTTTTACCTGGCAGGTGGCGCCGGTCTGGCAATGCAGCTTGGTCACCGGCGTTCACTTACCCTGGATTTTTATTCCCTGAGCGATAAAATCCTTTCCGATACTCGCCAGGAAATCATCGGGGATTTCGCCACCTTATCCCCCCAGGTAATTGATAACGCAGATGGCAGGCTGCTGTTGAATGTAAACAGCGCCCCGATTGGATTTTTCTTTTATGACCGGTCATTGTTAAAGCCTACGGGTGAGATTGATTATATGAATGTGGCTTCAATCATCGACATTGGCCTGATGAGATTGGAAGCCTTAATCACCACGGGCAGCCGCAATGATTTCTATGACGTGTTTGCAGTTTCGCAAAAGATACCGCTCTATGATTTGCTGGACATGGCAAAAGAGAAATATCCCGAAGTACCCGAATTCACCAGAAAAGCGGTCGAAGGCCTGGCCAAATTTGAAAAGGCAGATCGCGATCGCCAACCTTATCTTTTCATCAATTATCCCTGGGGCAGTGTCCGCCAGTTTTTTGCAGATACTAATAAGGTGCTCAGCGAACGATAAAGCTATAGAATTAAGGTGACTGCTCAGGCTGAAGCCTTCGCAGTTTAAAACTCCGCAAAAATGGTGTGCATGTGGGGCGTGCGCCCCACATGCACACCATTTTTGCGGAATCTCTCGCCCAGGCTGAGTAGTTACCCGAATTGTTGGGTTGGAAATCGACATTTAAGACTGCATTAAATGATGTTGATCATTCATCATACCTTTTAGAAAAGATGACTATAATAGATTCAGTGATGAGAAGTGCGGTTCTTGTCAACCGCGCTGCTGACAGGTGTTGAATGGGTAAGTTTTCTATCCTACCCAGTCCTGGCGGCTTCTTCAATCAGTGGGCTTCACTAAATTATCTCCCCGATGAAGTTCAACGGGTATTCCGCGCACTGTGGGTCAAACCCCATTAGGAGGCTTATTGATGAAAAACCTTGATAACCCGAAGGAAGAACATACCTTTCTTCTTGTTCCCACTATTAGGGAAGGTGAACAAGCCACGGTAAACGATATCATTTTAGCAGTATTGGATAATTTTCCCTTCTACGTTATGCTTATTGACTCAGAACATCACATCCAACTGGCAAACGAGGCAGTAAGGAGCAACTTGGGCTTGGATCCGCAGGAGATCGTTGGCAAGTACTGCCCTCAAGTGGTTCATGGACTTAACCACCCCTTCCCAGGCTGCCCATTGGAAGAAGCCGTACGAGAAGGTCATTTCGTTGAAAAAGAATTATTCGACGAAAGAATCGCGTGTTGGTTGAACTCAAAAGTCTATCCTACCCAATTTCGGACCCAAGAAGGTAAAGCAGTATTCTTGCATACAATGCATGACATCACCAAGATCAAACAAACTCAAGATGAAAATGTACGCAATTACCAGATTCAATCCATCCTCAATGATTTACTACAAAGCTCATTATCAGCGACCCCCCTTGAAGAACAGTTAAATCGCTGTATCGATCAGATCACTTCTATTCCCTGGTTATCACTGGAATCCAAAGGGGCAATTTTTCTAGTCGAAGAAGACCCTGGGGTACTGGTTATGAAAGCCCAGCGTGGGTTGGAGAAACTGATGCCGACGTGTGCCCGCATTCCTTTTGGACGATGTCTATGTGGTAGGGCGGCCAATTCCGGTAAGATAGAATACGCCGACCACATTGATGAGCGCCATGAGATTCGTTACGAGGGCATTTCCCCACATGGTCATTACTGTGTGCCCATTCTTTCTGCTGGAAAGTTGCTTGGCGTAATTAACCTTTATATCAAAGAAGGTTATCCTCGCGATGAAAAGATTGAGGGGGTACTCGGCGCAGTAGCCGATATCTTAGCTGGCATCATCGAGCGCAAGCGAGCCGGGCAACAGCTCGCCCAATATTCCGAACATCTCGAAGAAATGGTGAAAGAACGCACGCGCGAACTGCTCGAGGCGCAGGAGCGGCTCGTGCGCCAGGAGAAGCTGGCGGTGCTGGGCCAACTGGCCGGCAGCGTGGGCCACGAACTGCGCAACCCGCTGGGCGTCATCTCGAACGCGGCCTACTACCTGAAGCTTATCCAACCGGACGCGGATACTAAAGTCAAGGAATATCTCAACATGGTTGAAAAGGAGACGATCACTGCCAATAAAATCATCACCGATCTGCTGGACTTCACCCGCATTAAATCGGTGGAACGGGAGCCGGTCGCCGTCTCCGAACTGGTGCGGCAAACGTTAGAGCGTTTCCCGGTCCCCTCGCCGGTGGAGGTGGTGCTCGAAATCCCGGCAGACCTGCCGCCGGTCTATGCCGACCCGCGCCAGATGACGCAGGTTCTCGGCAACCTGACCGTCAACGCCTGCCAGGCTATACCCAGCGGTGGAAAATTGACCATCACCGCCCACCGGCAGGAACAAAAGGTGGCCATCGCCGTAAAAGACAATGGCGTGGGCATCCCGCCGGAGAACATGAGCAAGCTGTTCGAGCCGCTCTTCACCACCAAATTCAAAGGCATCGGGCTGGGGCTGGCCGTCAGCAAGAAACTGGCCGAGGCTAACGGCGGCCACATCGAGGTCGAGAGCGAGCCGGGCCAGGGCACTACCTTCAGCGTTTATTTGCCGGTGTATCAAGAGTAAAAATGAGCCCAAAACATCGCATCTTGATTGTAGACGACGACAGCCGCATGACTCACACCCTGGCCGATATCCTATCTCTGAGCGGGTACGAACCGGTGGAAGCCTGCTCTGGCCCGCAGGCGCTCGAAAAAGTGCGCACACAGACATTTATCTGTGTCCTGACGGATGTGCGTATGCCAGACATGGACGGCGTGGAACTGCACCGCCAACTGCGCCAGGCCCAGCCCGGCCTGCCGGTCGTATTGATGACGGCTTACGCCTCCGACGAAATCGTCCGTCGGGGGCTGGACGAGGGCGTGGTGGGCGTGTTTGACAAACCGTTTGATTTAAACCACCTGCTGAATTTCTTTACTTCGCTGGCCAAGAACAACATCGTCACCATTGTAGACGACGACCCGAACTTCTGCCAGACCCTCGGCGACCTGCTTCAACAGCGCGGCTTCAGCGTGGCGCAAATCACCGACCCGCATACGGAGGTGGAACGGATGGCATCTCACACCCAGGTGATTCTGCTGGATATGAAACTAAACGGGATCAACAGGCTGGATGTGCTCAGGGAAATCCGGGTACGCTACCCGGCCTTGCCGGTTCTGCTGGTGACCGGCTTCCGGCAGGAAATGTCGGCTGCCATTCAGACTGCCATGGATATCGGGGCTTACGCCTGCCTGCACAAACCGCTGGAAATTCCGGCGCTTCTGCAAACGCTGGCCCAAATCCAACTGGATCGCCTGAGAGGTGCAATCAAGCGGATATAGATTAACAGCGGCTGGAAAAGGCGGCTGGCCTAATGCAGCAAACTGCTACCCCGGCCATCATCACGACGAGTGAGACCACCACCTGCCACATCAATCTTAATTCGTTAGGCGGCACTTGCAGCATAAGTAGGATACGCAAATTGCACAAGTTGCAAACGAGGTAAATGAGATGACTGCTCAGCCTGAAGGAAGAAAGCGAGCAAAACCAGGAACGAAAGGGGAAGGCGACTATTTCCGAATTGTTATACGATCAAAGGAGGAATTCACTACGTTTAGCTACCATGATGTTGGTGAAAAGGGCCATATTCTACGCCTTGCTGGTAAAAGGAGAAGCGGGTCTTGGGATACGCAAACGTGGCTTATCAGCAAAGACGATGCCCATATTGAAGGCGATACATTAGTTGCCGATACCGATGATGCCAAAAGGTTGATCGAAGCCCTAGGATCAAAGCCCAAACATGTTAAGGGAGACGTATTTGAGGCGAAAGACAGGCCCAATGTTCCTGAGAGTAAAAAAAAACAACAGAGGCACAACAGAGAGCCAGGCTCGAAAATATAAAAAAAGCCCAACAAGCTCGTCGGACACGCACAGCGAAGAAAGAGTAAGTCACACGCGCGAATGTCTGTGCCGATGTGACCAAGATAAGCGCAGTTTAAGGAAAGAATAGACCCGGCTTCCCAATTATGTGCGTGCCAGACTCAGACTTCCGAAGTCTTCAAGACTTCGGAAGTCTTGGCTTCCCAAATTCCCTATTCTTTGACAACCAGCTCCATCGGCTGAGATTCGCCGGTCACATTCGGGTTATAGTAGTCGTAAGCGGAGCTGGCAGGGGTCTGCGCCTTGAGCGGGAACCTGGCGCGCAGGCGGTAACTGAACTGCAGCGGGTTCCCATCGCTTAAGTTCTGGACGTAGACCAGTATCTGCCGCCCGGTCAGCTCGTAGCGCGAGAGGATCGGGAAAGCATAGTCCTTGGGGGTGTCTTTGAAACGCGCCACCAGCGCATCCAGGTCTTCAGTCTGCACGGTGAAACCGGGGGGCAGCCCCAGGTCTACCATGGCCGTTTCGACGCGCCCGCCGGCCTGGTTCAGCTTGACCGTCACGTTGACGTTCACCATATCATTGACTGCCAGCTCGGTACGGTCGTATGCTAAGTCGATGGTCACCAGCTCATCCGCCGGGGCCAGCTCAGGATATTTGGACAGCTTATCCCAGGGCAGGTAGTAACCGCCGCTGATCTGGTACATCAGGCTGCCCTGGCCTTCGGTGGTGATATCGACTACGTTCTCCCGCCCGATGTTTATATCGCTGAAGCTCAAAAGCTGCACCACATCGAAATTTTCAGGAGTCACATTGACCACCTTCTCCTGGCTGCCGTTGAGTGTCACTTTGACCGTGGCGTTGATATTATTTGCACCGGTGCGTACTGACTGCAGCAGAGCCTTAAGGGAGAGCACAGTAGCTTGCGTGCTGTGCCAGGTGCCATAGCTGTCTTTCTGGTGGATCAGGTAGACCAGCGCCGCATTCGCCAGGTCGGGATGGCTGTTCGCGCGTAGAAACGCATAAGCCACCATGGCAGTGGTTTCGATGCTGCCGACCTGCCCTTCGGAGCCCATGAAAGTTGCAATCTCACTTTGCCAGTAAGATGTGTCGCCTGACTGAACTGCCAGGCCAGCCAGCCGGTCAAGCACAGCCTGGGTAGTCTTATCAAGGTTAGACGCGCTGTTTTTTACATCATTGGCTACCAGGGCATTGGCGACCAACGCCATCACGTAAGGGTCTTTCGCCTGGGCCTGGAACTCACGGATATACTGTAAACCTTTCTGTGTCCGGGGGTCCTGTCCGAAACCGGCTTCGACCAGGCTCCAGGTGATATAGGCCGTCACTGGCAGGCGGTCATTTTCCAGTTTTTTCCAGGTGTCTTCGTGCACCAGCCCGAGGTCATTCTCCCATGAGCCATCGGTAGTTTGCTGCTGCAGCAGCCATTCGGCGGCGCGTTTGATCAAAGCCGGGTCCACATCATGGACGCGGCTCATGTCGCTGAACTCTTGCAGCCCGTATGCCGTCAACATGCGGTCAGCCGGCACATCGCCAAACAGCGAGAAGCCGCCGGTGCTGCCTACTTCGAAGGTAGTCAGCCGCTGGTAACCCAGGTTGATGTATTCCTCTGCCTTCATCTGCACTTCGGGTGAGGTCTGTTGGGTGGTCTTGAGATAATCCATCACCAGCAGGTTTGGGTAAGTGCTGGATGAGGTTTGTTCAAAGCAGCCATTGGGCATGCGCAGGATGCTGTCAAGCCCTTCGACCACCTGGCTGACGATCCCAGGATAGATCTTGACCACCAGCGACTGTGTGCCCGGGATAGCGTCAGCAGGAATATTGACTGTCTGGCGCACGGGTGTGCCAGGTTGAAGCCGGTCAGAATTGGTGAACTGGATCGGCTTGCCGTTGGGGAAGACCTGCACCTGTTTGAGGATGGCGTCGGACATTTTTGAGCCGTTGGCGGTTACTTTGAAGGGTTGTGAGCCGGGTTTAAGCGCCCGGATGCGGAAGTACACCACACTGATATCGTTGGACGCGATGTTGATCGTTTTGCTGGGTTCATCCAGCAGTTCGAACCAGTCAGCTTTTTCCAGTTCCAGGGTAACTTGCTGGTCTTCAGGCAGATAGTTGAACACACCCACCGGGATGGCGACTTCGTCGCCGGCGGTCATAGCCTGCGGCAGGTCCAGATCGATAAAGAAATCCTGAAAAACTCGCAGCGGTCCGCTGGCGCTGCCCAGGCGCCCATCCTGTGATGAAGCCAGGGCAGTGACTCGCCAGGTGGTGATGCTGTCCGCCATCGGGATATCGACCCGCAGTGTGCCATCAGGTCCGGTGACGCCATCGGGCAGCCACAGCATGGTCTCAGGGAAATACTGGCGCAGGCGGGGGGGTTCAGCGGCGGTGCCAGACTGGCCCTTATCCTCGGCTTTATTGGCGCCGTCGGCTTCATCCATAGCGGGGGCCTGGGTGGCAGCCGGCGCGGCCACGGGCTGTGCGAAGCGCATGTCTTCTTTTTCAGATAAAGCATTCCCATTGAAGAGCATTGGCCCACCTGCTCCCACAGCGCTGCTGGCCGAAAGCGCCAGTAGAGGTAAAAAGCCAAGCAGCAGGAAGAGCGCCAGCGGCAGGCTGGCCAGCGCCGGCAGGATGCGCCGGTTGGCCGCATAACCAGCAAAACGCAAGGTGAAGGTCAGCGGGATGAACAGGAAGGCCAGGAAAACCAGGATCAATTGAGTCTCGCCGCGCATCACATCCGCCTGGCGGGAAACGACGGCCAGCATACCAAAGGCTGCCGTAAAAAGAACCAGCAGCCCCAACAGCCAGCCCAATGAAGCTTCTTTCCTGGCAATTGCTACTCCAACCAGGATCAGGAAGCCAACTACGCCAGCCAGCGCCAGGATGACGATAAGGGCTCCCAGGTTGTTTGTAACCCCATTCAACAGAACACCCAGGCGGTCGAGCGGTGATTGTACCCACTGGTTGTCGGAGCCCAGCGGCCACAGGAAGAAGAGCAGCACCAGCGCCAGGGCCAGCGCCAATACAACCACCATGCTTTGGATAAGGTGTTTCTCGCGAAAAATTGAGAAACCAACCAGCCCGATCATTGCCAACGGGATCAGCAGCACCAGGCCAAATAAACCCTTGCCGATCACGGTAAAGGATTGCATTTGCAGCGTGTTAGCGCGCTGCACGGCGTCCTGGTGAGAATTAGCTACCAGGCTGAAAGCTGGCTGTCGGGCTTTGCCTTTGAGCATAACATCTGCCAGGGAAGCCTGGGCGGCGTCCACCGCGGCGGATTTTAGATTCGGGTCGCTGCTCGGGAGGCCATTGACCAGGTCAGTCATTGTTATACCATGCAGGTCATAGCGCGGCTGCATGATTTCCTGTTCGAGCAAGAAATAAAGCCTGGCAAAACCGGGATCGGTTTCAGCGAGAGCGAAGACCGACTCATCCACTACCGCCAGTCCCACTGCCGATTGGACCCCCTGGCCTTCTTTTCCGGTGACCAGGATATCCAGGCTGCTTTTCTCACCCGGGCGGTAGGTCTCTTTACCGGGTTTAAGATTGACCAGAAGCTGGTCAGCATTATCGACCACCACCAGGCGTGTGTCGCGCGTGATGGCGCCGCTGGTCAGGATTTTATAGGCATGCAGTTCGAGCGTTCCATACAGGTCGGGGGTCAGGTCTACACTAAGCTGCGCCTGGCCCTGCTTGACATCGATACTGCGAGTGCTCATCGTCTGGCCCTGGCGTACGATATCCAGGTAAACGGTTCCGGCAGGCTGCGAGGTGAGTATGGTCAGGTTCATCGTTTCGCCCACCTGGTAGAGCGGTTTTTCCGGTCGCAGCAGAACACTTTCCTCTGCGTAGTCGCCTTCGAAGCTAAACTGGCGGCTGGCCTGGTTGCCTTGAGGATCGCGGGCATCGAGATTAAATGCCAGCCAGCCCTGTTTGGGTGTGATGCGAATTTCGGCCAGACCGTACTGCCCGGTCTGGGTGTTCATGGTTTCACCGTTATCATTTAAAGTCAGCACCAGGCTGGTTTGAGCCGGTGTGCCATCCGGGTAGCTGGTCAGCACATAAACGATATTTTCCACTCCCTGGCGGATAATGCCGCCTTCGGGAACAGCTTCGATCTTCAGGGCGCTGCCAGCGACCGGCAGCGAAAGGTTGGAAGTCTCAACGTGCTGGGTCTGGTCTGTGACGCTCGCCTGCAGGTAGACAAGGGCCTGCCCACCTTCCAGGTCGGTCCCGGCGATGTATCCGGGCAGGTCTAAATCGAATTCGTAGTTGCCCTGGTCATCGGTGCTGCCCTGCAGTGTGGCAAACGCCTGCTTTTGAACGTCGAAGGTAAAGCCTTCGATCTGGACCATGCCTTTCGCTACCGGCTTACCAAAGAAATAGTTGGCGTTGAGCGTGGCATGCACATGCTGTCCCGGCAGGTAAAATTTACGATCCGTTTGCAGCTTGACGGCGTACTTGGGCAGAACGTAATGCTCGACCGTCACCGTTTTCTCGGATGAGGTGGTGTCGAGGACCGCCGTGATCTTATAGGGACCGGTGTTCACCTCACTGGCGAGTTGGAAGTCAGTAGCAGCCGCGCCAAAACTCGAGGTATTGAGTGACTTGCGGAAAACTTTATTACCCTTTCCGTCGGCGATGGTTATTTCCAGCGTCTGCCCGGCAGCAGGGTTTAAGTCGAATGTACTCAGGGCCAGGGCGCGCACGTGGATCAATTGCCCGGGTTGGTAAATGGGCTTGTCGGTAGTTAAAAGGACCCGGTAATCGCGTTTGACAGTTACCGGGCGCTCCATCCGGTCAGAGCCCAGTTTGGACTGGGTCTCAACTACCAGGTTCTGGTCAGGCTGGGTGTCTTCTGGCACCTTAAAGACCACATCCGTAGTGCCCTGGGCATTGGTAGTACCGCTAAAAAGCGCCACACTGGCGCCGGTACTGTTCGAGCGCAGGCTTACCTGCACCCGGGCATCCTGCAATGGAGCTCCATTTTTACTATCTCGCACCAGTAGCCGTAAGGCAGATTGGCTGCCCGGCACCAACCGGTTTTGGCCCAGCAGGATGGTTTCATGCTGGCTGAGGCGTTCAGGCAGGTGGCTGTAATAATCTATGGTTATTCCGATGCCAGTGAAAAGGACAATCACCAACAGCAGTGCGATCAGGTTAAAAACTGTTTTTCGAGACATGGCGTTCTCCTCCCCAAAATAGAAACGAATACTGTCCCTAAGACGCCGGCCGGGTAAAAAGGGTTCCCATCAGGTTAAAAAAGACTCAACCCTGTTTCATCTAGCTATTAATCTTTCTGGATAAGATAGAGTCAAAAATAAGGGAAGAATAGAATAAGGAACAAAATATGCAAAGTTGTGCCGTGAATGACGGAAAAAGAGGAAGAAAAGAATCAGATTTACTAACCGAATCATCCCGATTCGTAATTATTGGAGGTAAAACAAAATGAAAAGCAACACAAAGATTTTTAGTTTATTTTTAGTCGCCTTTCTAGCGGTGACTATGAGCGCCTGCGGCGTCGGCCTGGCGTTACCAAACATGGCCAGTCTGAAGCTCCCTTCATTGGGCAGCAGCAGCCAACCTGCCGCGGCTGTTCCGGATGCGGTTTCAGCGGCGCCCGTTCAGCAGCCTGCTGCAAATTCCGCTGGTCCTGTGTCAACGGGTGTTTTGGATGAGGAACAGGCGTTTATCGCAATTTATCAGGCCGTGAATCCCGCCGTGGTCAACATCACTGTGGATCTGAACGCCAGCACCGCATCTACTTCTTCGCAAACTCCCAATGGTCAGACTCCAAGGACTCCAAGAACTCCACAAAATCCACAGAGTCCGCAAACTCCACAGAATCCGCAAGCCCCCCAGGCTCCGCAGCTGGCAATCGGTTCGGGTTTTGTCTATGACACACAAGGACATATTGTCACCAACAACCACGTAGTGGCAGACGCCACGAGGATCGTGGTAACTTTCCCGGATGGTTCTCAAGCTGTAGCCAAAGTAGTTGGCACCGATCCTGCTTCTGACCTGGCGGTAATACAGGTAAACGTGGATGCTTCAATGCTCCATCCAGTTACGCTTGGCGACTCGGACTCGCTGAAGGTTGGGCAGATGGTCGCCGCTATCGGTAACCCGTTCGGGCAGGAAAGCTCGATGTCCACCGGGATTGTCTCTGGCCTTGGGCGTTTGCTGCCAACTGACAGCACCTCATCCAGCACCCAGTCTTATAACATTCCTGACATTGTGCAGACTGATGCTGCCATCAACCCGGGTAACTCTGGTGGCCCGCTGCTTGCCATGGATGGTTCTGTCATTGGTGTTACCACCGCTATTGATTCACCCGTGCGGGCAAATTCTGGCGTCGGCTACGCTGTCCCGGCTGCCATCGTCAAGATGGTTGTTCCTAAACTGATCAGTGATGGTAAAGTCGAACATCCTTACCTGGGAATCTCAGGTGTGGCTATGAATGCGGATTTTGCTAATGCCATGAAGCTCGACCCTAACCAGCACGGTGTGTTGGTAGGGACACTAACCCCCGGTGGTCCAGCGGCTAAGGCCGGGCTGCAGCCCAGCAGCACCAATGTGACGATTGATGGCATCGAAACTCAGGTGGGCGGCGATGTTATCGTGGGTATCAATGACCAGCCAGTCAAGATCTTTGATGACCTGCTGGCCTACGTAGTGCGCCACACTCAGGTTGGAGAACAGGTGACACTGCACATCATTAGAGATGGTAAGGCGATGGATGTAACTCTGACTATGCAAGCCCGTCCCACCCAGTAACCTTGGAACATTTTAGATCGCAAAAGATTTAGTAAACAGGGCTGGCAGCCTACACTGCCAGCCCTGTTTTATCGATTATCCAATACTTTTCGTGCGGTTGTTCTTGCACCAGCGGTTCATTTTCGAACTTCTTTTTCAACACCCTCTGGTTTTCTGTATTTATCGTA
>Ga0315282_10011211_pt1 | contig 13929 bp, 13 predicted proteins | sample YL17G07_20_MG_FD_203693 | JGI IMG/M metagenome (GOLD analysis project Ga0315282, IMG submission 203693) | Sediment microbial communities from Yellowstone Lake, YNP, Wyoming, USA - YL17G07_20 | ecosystem: Environmental > Aquatic > Freshwater > Lake > Sediment | place: USA: Wyoming | collected... | reverse complement strand
AAGAAGTGACCCCATTCCGCGTTCCGCGCGAGCGCGCGCTGCGGAAATTTTTGACCGGAAGGATTTGACAACCCTTCGAAATTGTAGTAATTTCGGCTGAAATTTAGCGGCAAAAATTCTAGGTTTGAGGGATGGGGTTTTGTAGAATAAAGGTGAAATTGACGGCACTTTTCAGGTCAATCCATCCGTAGTGGGGAATAAACCTAAAAGGAGGGTTTGAAGATGAGTGAGGGTCTATTACTGGCAATAATCATTGGCTTCAGCATCCTGGGTCTGGCAGCGGCTTTTGTGCTGGCCAAATGGGTTCTCAAGCAGGATATGGGGAACGCGGCCATGCAGAAGATATCCAACGCCATCAAGCAGGGCGCGGAGGCCTTTTTGAGAAGGCAGTTCACCACCATCGGCATCCTGGCGGCCTGTTTCGCGGTGGTGCTTTTCATCGGTTACGGCTTTATCCGGAAGAGTCTTCCGGGGATTGACCCGGTTGACAACCGGGTGGTGCTTGCGGGATGGATTACGATTTCCTTCGTGTTCGGCGCCATCTGCTCGCTCATTGCCGGCTACACCGGGATGTGGGTGAGCATCCGGTCCAACATCCGCACCGCATCGGGTTCTATCCGGAGTGTGAATGACGGACTCCAGATTGCGCTGCGCGGTGGAGCGGTCTCCGGGTTGATGGTGGTTGCGATGAGCCTTCTGGGCGTGGCCGGGCTGTATGCCGCGGTTAAATATATTTCCGGGGTGGAAGCCACCAAGATTCCGCTTTTGATAGTGGGCTACGGGTTCGGCGCCTCTTTCGTGGCGCTCTTCGCCCAGCTCGGCGGCGGCATTTACACCAAGGCCGCGGATGTGGGCGCAGACCTGGTGGGCAAGGTTGAGGCCGGCATTCCGGAGGACGACCCGAGGAACCCGGCGGTGATTGCGGACCTGGTCGGAGACAATGTGGGCGACTGCGCGGGCCGCGGCGCGGACTTGTTTGAATCCACCGCGGCGGAAAACATCGGCGCCATGATTTTAGGCGCGGCCATGGCCATCAAGGCCAAGGAGCTGTGGGGATTGTCTGACCTTTGGGTGCTGGGCGTGATGATGTTCCCGCTGGTCGCCCGCGCCTTCGGCATCATCGCTTCCATCATCGGCATAGTGTCGGTGAGAGTCAAAGGCAGCGAAGACCCCATGACCTCATTGAACCGGGGCTATTATGTGGCGGTTATCCTGGCCATGGCCTTTTTCGCCCTGGCCACCAGATGGCTGCTCCACGCTCCTGATGCTCCCCAAGCCTGGTGGCACTTCTTCCTCTGCGGAGTCATTGGCGTGCTGACCTCGGTCGCCTATGTTTACATAACCCAGTATTACACCGAATATAAATATCGCCCGACCCTTTCCATCGCCGAGGCCAGCCAGACCGGCCCGGCAACCAATATCATCACCGGCCTCTCGGTCGGCATGGAGTGCACCTGGATGCCTATTATCGTCATCTCCGCGGCCATTCTCGGCGCCTATTATCTCGGCAACAGCTCGGGCTTTGAGCACGCCGGCCTGTTCGGCACCGCGGTCGCCACCATGGGTATGCTTGCCACCGCGGCCTACATCCTGGCGATGGACACTTTCGGTCCGATTGCGGACAACGCGGGCGGGATTGTGGAGATGAGCCAGCAGCCCAAGGAAATCCGGGAAAAGTCCGACCGGCTGGATGCGGTCGGCAACACCACCAAGGCGCTGACCAAGGGATATGCGGTCGGGTCAGCTGCCTTAGCCGCGTTCCTGCTTTTCTCCGCTTACTTTGACGAGGTCAGGAACTACCTGCCGGCGGATATGAAGGGAACCTTCCAGACGATTGACCTTTCCAAGCCGGTGGTCTTCGTGGGTGCGGCCCTGGGCGGAATGCTGGTGTTTTTGTTCTCCGCGCTTGCGATTCGCGCGGTGGGCAAGGCGGCGTATTATGTCATAAATGATGTTCGGGCGCAGTTCAAGGAAAAGCCGGGAATCCTGCAGGGAACTGACCAGCCGGATTATGGTCGGACGGTGGACATCGTCACCCGCGGGGCGCTTCGGCAGATGGTTGCGCCCGGATTGCTCGTGGTCTTGATGCCCATTGCCGTTGGAATTCTTTTCAGAGTCTTCAAGACCCCGAATGACCCGACCATCGCCGCGGAAGCGGTCGGCGCGCTGCTGATGGTCGGAACCATTGTCGGCATCCTGATGGCGCTGTTCCTCAATAACGGCGGAGGCGCCTGGGACAACGCCAAGAAATATATTGAAACCGGAAAGTTCGGCGGCAAAGGCTCCCCCACCCACAAGGCCGCGGTCGTGGGAGACACGGTCGGAGACCCCTGCAAGGACACTGCTGGCCCGTCACTGCATGTGCTCATCAAGCTGCTTTCCACCATCACCCTGGTGCTCGCGCCGCTGTTCATATAGCGCTAGCTCAAACCAAAAGGCGGAGGAGGCGAACTCCTCCGCCTTTTTTATTCAACAAAACTTTTTTCTAATCCCTGACTACTGGCTACTTTTTGTTTGATCACCGGCTTCCGCCTCTGTCCCGTCCCGCCTTAGGCGGGAGACTACGGCGGACTTGGTGTCTCACTTGCCGCGCTCACTTTCTAACACGGGCTCCGAAATAATATTTGCTTTTTTCCTTATTACTGGAGTTTTCCAGCGGCCAACCGTGTAATAGACCAGGCTCAAGACCATTCCGGTGGCCACGCTCAAGGTCATGGCGGTCCAGATTCCGCGCACGCTGTGGGTGTAGCGCGGGAGGATTGCCGCGAGCGGCACTCTCACTCCCCAGAGGTTCAGGATGGTAATCAGGGTTGTGGGCACGGTGTGTCCGGCGCCGTTGATCACGCCGTTGCTCACAAAGAGAACGGCGTAGAGGGTGTAGGTGATGCCCACGATGCGGAGGTAGTGCACGCCGATCTCGAGCACCTGCGGGTCATTGAGGAACGCCCGGAGAAAGAGCTGGGGAAAAGACATAGTCGCGATGGAAATGGCAAGCGAGATGCCGCCGCTGATCAGTATGCCCCACCAAAAAATCCCCCGCACCCTCTCGATCTTCATCGCGCCGATGTTCTGTCCGGAGAGCGTGGACACCGCGCTGCCGATGGTGAGCGCGGGAAGGAACGCCACCTGGTCAATCCGGAGCGCGGCCCCGAACGCGGCGTCCGCTTCCGCGCCGAACGCGCTGACAAAGCGCACGATAAAAAACATGCTGACCGAAACCACGGACTGCTGGATCATGGCCGGGAAACCGATGCGCACGAGCAGCCAAGCGGTCCGCAAATCAAAATGCGGATGCCGGAAGTCCGGGCTGACCAGGGGCCGGAAATAGGGAACATAAATAATCAGGCCGAGCACGCCCGCGGCTTGAACCAGGATTGACGCATAAGCGGTTCCGTTCAAGCCGAGTTTGGGAAATCCGAGCAGGCCGAAAATCAATAGCGGGTCGAGAATGGCGTTCAGCACAACGGTCGCGGCCTGGAAATAAAGCGGGGTGCGCGAATCGCCGATCCCGCGAAGCATGGCTCCAATCAGGAAAATGCCGAATCCCAGGGGAATCGTCCACAGAAAAATCCGGAGGTAATGCAATGCCGGTTGAAAAATTTCCGCAGGAGTGCCCATCAGGCGCAGGATGGCCGGAGTCAGGGCCAAACCGCAGGCGACAAAGACCAAGCTCAAGCACCCGACCAGGAGCGAGGAGGTCTGCACCACATTTTTCAGCTTGTCCCATTCTTTCGCGCCCACATACTGCGCAATCAGGATGTTGGTGGCAATGGTCAGGCCTATGCCCAAGGCGATGAACACGAAAACCACGGGAAAACTGACCGTGACCGCGGCCAGGGCGTCAGCGCCCAGATATTTGCCGACCCAGAAGGCGTTGACCAGGCTGTACGCAGTCTGCAGCACGCTTCCCAGAAGCATGGGCAGGGAGAAGACAATCAGGTTCCTGGGAATGGACCCAACCGTCAGGTCCATGCCGCCGTGTTTAAGATGATTGTTTACTCGCTTCTCTTCGGAACCCAAAAGCACCGCCTGATTCTATTAGAATCATGCCGCGGTGTCGAGCCGTCCCGGTCCCTGTTCTTAACCGGCTTCAATATCCGATTTCGCCTTCGATCCGGTTGTATCTCTCCAGCACGAAGAAGCTGGGGAAGACGCGGAGCGGTCCGATGGCGAAGAAGGCTCTGCCCAGGTAAAGGTCAATGTTTTGCGGGTCGGGCTGGACCAGGTAGTCGCGCAGCAGCCGCGCGGGATGGACTCCGTTGCGCGCGATGCCGTAATTGAGGAGCAGGGCGTTGGCATATTGGTTGTCGCGCTCGTAAGGCCTGACCTCGTAGACCCGGTAGAAGCCGTAGCGCTTGGGAGACATCTCCGAGGGGAGCGCCAGCCATTTCCCGTAAAGGCCGTTCTGAACCACCAGCACATTGAAGCCCATAATCTCCAGGCCGTCCTGGCTCTGGCCCTGGGCCGGGAAAAATCCCTTTTTGAATTTGCGAAATCCCAAAAGCTCGGTGATGAACGGGGTATTGTACCCCCGGAATTCATAGCCGGCCAGGTTCTTCTTCTCCGGGATTTTCCCGGCGCGGAATATGGACTCAAGCTCCGAGTCCCGCATCCGGCATAACTCCTCATAGTTGAAACCGGCCATCACCCACCTCCCAGCCTAAAAATTAGCGCAAGTGCATCATAAAAGCAAGCTTCCTTCAATTTTTGCGGCAAAGCGACCGCCAAGGTTGACAAATCTATTTTCAGCAAATGCTGAAGAAAACTTTAATAATAAATCGTGGCAGAGGCCGCGACTTGGAGAAAGAAGCCGCCGCAATTTTTTCAAAGGTTATGCAAGAGGTGCCTTTTGTCAGGCTTGAGCGGTTGGAGCGTGGAAAAAAATTACGGCCGGGAACTGTTTTCCACCCAGACTTTTTCGCGCCGCTTTGGATAACTGGCCGAAGAAAAATAATAATAGTTGAGGTCAAGAACAACGGCCAGCCAAGGTTTGCACGGGACGCCGCTAATAGTCTCTACCGGCTTTGCCAATTTGAACCGGGTGCCTATGGGATTTTCATGGCGCCTTATATAAGCCCGGTGTCAGCGCAGATTTTGAAAGCCCAAGGGTTTGGATACCTCGATTTTTCGGGTAATTGTTTCATCAGCTTTGACGGGGTCTTCATAAAAAGGGACAGCGTCCCCAATCTTTTCTACCAGAAACGCGAATTGCGAAAGTTGTATACAGAATCAGCCCCCGGCCTCTGCTTTTAGTCCACGGCGAAAAAGACGAGCTAGTCCCGCTCGGCCAGGCACGAAGACTTTACGCTCAAGCCGGCCAGCCCAAGGAATTGTTCGTGGTCAAAAACGCACCGCACCGGCTGCGGCTTGAGCCTGAAGCCATCACGCGAATCAAGCTCTGGCTCCTCGCCCGAATGCAGCCGCGCGAGTGAAATTAAAGCATAATGACTATATAATGAAAGGTCTGCGGCCAAAGCCGGAAGAAGGATGCAAAAGCTGAACAATGAAAGTGGTCAAAAATTTTGAGCGGGTCATAACCGTGCCGCCCGAGGGCGCCGCGCTCTCGCCGCGAGACCGCGAGACCATCCGGCCGGAAATGAAAAACCGAATCGAGCGCGTGCTCATCACGCGCAAGTTGATTCGGAAGCGCGTCAAGGCCCTGGCGCGCGAGATAAGCGCGTTCTATCGCGGCGAGGGCCGTCTGGAAATGCTTTTCATCCTGGAGGGCGCAAGCATTTTCGCCGCGGAGCTGGCCCAGGAAATTTACAGCGCAGCCGGTCCCGAGGTAAGAAGCCAGTCCCTCAAGGCCCGCGCCTACGGCCCGGGGCTCAAGGATGAGGGAGAGATTTCCCGGCCGGTGAAAATTCTTTACGCTCCGAGCGGGCTGGAGGGCAAGCGTTTGCTGTTGGTGGAAGACATTGTTGACCAGGGCTTCACCTTGCATACGGTCAGTAATTGGCTGGAAAGCGAGGCTGGGGCGGAGGAGGTCAGAATCTGCGCCCTGCTTGACAAGCAATTGCGGAACCCGAGTCCGGCGGTCAAAAAAATGCGGGAACGGCTGACGCTGGACTGGGTGGGATTTCAAATTCCGGACCGCTGGGTGGCCGGGTACGGCATTGACGCGGGAGAGGATTTCCGCTTTCTGCCTTTTGTGGTGATAATCAGGGAAGATTATTACCGGCAGGGAGGATGAAGATGGGCCGTCTTTTGCTCAAAAGCGGCATCGTGCTGGACCCGGCGCGAGGGGAGATTTTTGAAGGAGACATCCTGGTGGAGGGCGAGGTAATCACCAGGGTCGCGGGTTCGGGAGATATTGACGATTCGGAGTTTGCTCCGGAGGAAGTGATTGACGCCTGGGGAAGATATATCGCGCCCGGACTGGTTGACGCGCATCTCCACATCGAGAGCAGCATGCTCACTCCCACGGAGTTTGCCAAGGCCGCGCTCGTGCACGGCACCACCTCGCTTTTCGTTGACCCGCACGAGATTGCGAATGTTCGGAAGGACGGCATTGACCTGTTCCTCAAAGTGGCGGAAAAACTGCCTCTGGATATGTATGTGGGCATTCCGAGCTGCGTGCCGGCCACCCATCTGGAGGATGCGGGCGCAGAGGTTACGCTGGAAGACATCAAAGCACTCATCGATCACCCGCGGGTTTACGGTCTCGCGGAGATGATGAATTTTCCGGGCGTGATTCATGGCTTCGGGGATGCGCGGGCCAAGGTGGACCTGGTCTATGAAAAGGGCAAAATCGTTGACGGCCACGCGCCCCGCGTCTCGGGCGAGGACCTTGTAAGCTACATTACAAACGGCAAGAATGACGGCGTGATAAGAATTATGTCCGACCACGAGAGCACGACTTACGAGGAAGCGCTGGAGAAATCCGAGGCCGGGATGTATGTGGCGCTGCGCTACGGCAGCGCGAGCAAGGACCTGGAGCGGATTCTGCCGCCGGTAATCAAGAACAAGAACAGCCTTCACCGCTTCATGCTTTGCTCGGACGACCTCGAAGCCGAGGAGCTGGTCCACAGCGGCCACCTGGACCGGACGCTGCGCCGGGTGCGGCAGATTGTGATGGAAAATTCCAACCTGGCCATTGACCTGGCCACGCTGGTGGCGCTCAAGCTCGCGTCGCACAATCCCGGTAAATATTTTGAGCGCTTCTTCTCGGCCGCGGGCGAGCCGGGTATAGGAGAGATTTCCGAGGGCCGGCGCGCCAACCTCATCGTGCTCAATGACCTGGAGAACCTCCTGGTCAACGAGGTGGTGGTTCGCGGGAACCTGGCTGCGCGCGCCGGCAAACTGCTCATCCCGGTGCCGGATTATAATTATCTCCCCTTCACCAAGACCGTGAACCTGGACCGGACTTTCAAGTTCGTGGATTTCACCATCCCCTGCCCCTCGGCCTCGGCCAAAGTCAATGTGATTGGCGCGATTGCTGACAGCGTGCTCACTAAAAAGCTTGAGCTCGAGATGAAGGCGAGCGGCGGCGAGCTTAAGGCCGACCCGGCAAGAGACATCGCCAAGATTGCGGTAATCGAGCGGCACAAGGCCACCGGCAAATTCGCGCTCGGCTTTGTCCAGGGACTTGGCATCCAGAAACCGGGCGCGGTCGCCAGCACGGTGGCGCACGATTCCCACAATCTGATTGTGGTGGGAACCGATGACTCGATGATGGCCGAGGCCGTGAACCGGCTGGCCAACACCGGCGGCGGAATGATCGCCCTGGCCCAGGGCCAGGGCGCGTTTCATCCCCTGGAAATCTGCGGCCTGATGAGCATGAGGAGCGTGATTGAGATCGGGGAAACTTACCAGGAGGTCAAAAAAGTGGCCCAAGCCCTCGGAGCCAAGATGGACAATGTCTTCATGACCCTGTCCTTCCTCGCCCTCCCGGTCATACCCGAACTCAAAATCACCAACCGCGGAATCGTGGATGTCAACTCCTTTTCAATCATACCCTTGATCACAAAGTAATCCAAAGCCCAAGCCCTGTTTTCCTCGAGATAGGGCCATGCAAAAAATTGATCAAACCGGACCGACATCTTGAGAGCAGGTGAGATATTGGCCACGGTTTAGCTGACGGAAACTGCTAACAATAATTTCCAGTGCATCAAATAAATCGTCGTGCTCGGCTTGGGGGAAGAGGAGCAGTTCCTGGAGCAGGTCCTGGCAGGAACGGGGCGGGAAGAGGATTTCCGAGTTCTCGAACCGGGCTTGAAGCTGATAGGCGCGGGAAATCTTGTCCTTCACCCGCGTTACCGACTTCACCGGCAGGCCGGCCTCGCGCAACTTCTGGCCGAACGCCTCCTGGTATGCGTTCGCCTCCACGCAAACCCGGAGCACAGGCGAGTCCGGAGAATTATGCTTCCTGAAAAAATTGAGCGCGGTCTCGACCTGGCGGGAAAAGCTCAACCGGTCATGAACCGCGTCCAGGACAAAAATTTTTCCGGAATTCCTTTCCCGACCCGCGACCACCAGCGCGAAATAATCCGCGCTGTCCTTCTGGCTGATCGCCAAATCGGTGCCGAGCATTTTTTCCAGGCGCAAAGGCGGTGAGGAATAATATTGAATCCACTCCGGCTTGAAAATCGCGCCTTTCATCAGCTCCACATCGTTCTGGTATTGCGAGTTGAAGATAACCGTGCCCGCCTCTTTCCGCTTTTCCTTTAAAAGTTCCAGTGGAAATTTTTCCTCCCAGAGCGCAGCCTCGCAGCCTCTGACATCGCGGATGGCGCGATAAATTCGGTGATGATTTTTATATTCGCCCGAGAGCAGACGGCCGTAAAGGTCAAGATAGTGGTAGCGGGTGCCCACGATATGAATTTCTCCCCCAGGCTCCAGGCAGGGCAGAAGCGTCTTATAATACCACTGCCCAAGCCTTTCCCTCTGCGCCTGGCTTGCGGAGTTTTGCTCGTCAACCACATCGTCCAGGATAATCATGTCATAATGCTTTGAGATAATCGGCCCGAACACGCCCATGGCCGTGAGGTTCGCCTCCTTGCTTGCGCCCCGGCGGATGCAAAGGTTGAGCTGACTCTCGCTCCACGGCCTGCCCGCCATATTGCCGAATTGGGCGCGCATCCGGGGATTGGACTCGAGGTGGGAGCGAATCTCGCGCAGGAACGAGCAGGCCTGGTCGCTGGTGTTGGAAACGATGAGGATACGCAGGGCCGGGTCCTGGACCAGGCGCCAGAGCGGATAGGATATGGTGCAGATAGTGCTCTTGCCGTGGCCGCGCGGAGCAAGGATCAGGCTCTGCCGGTTTAGCATCTGAAATTCCAGCCACTGCTTGTGAAACCATAGCAGCTCATACCCGAGCACTTTGTTGACGAAAATTTCAGGGTCAGAAAGCTCTTGCGGCTCATCAACAGCTCTCTCTTCCAGGACTTGCAAGAATTCTTCGAGCAAATTCCTTCGCAATTGATTCATTTTATTTCCTGGCTTGAGCCATCCACCCAAGTGCTTCGCCGGTCACGCCGTGGCGGTCGCAGGCCGGACTGCCGGATTTGAGATAGGCCCGGTTTGCGCCGATTATTTCAGCAATCTCGCAAACATGGTGCGCGCCATCGATATAGAAAATGGTCACATCCTCTCCGGTTTCAGGGGCGATGATACGCCTCTTTCCGTCAAGAACTTCTGCGCCCGAGCCTTGGAGCCTTTCGCTGGTCCTCGGCGTCGTCATTCCGCCGAGCTGCTCTGGGCATATTGGCACCAACACAAATTTCTGCTTGAGCTTTTCAATTAGCCGCTCCCTTTTGGCCGGCCTTCTTCCATGCCAGCGGGTTGGAATTCCCAGCAAACATGCGCTGACCAACACCGGCTCCAAATATGCGCGACATTCTTTTTCGGGAAACAGGTATCTATCCTGACCTTTAATCTTGGACATAGCGATCTCCTTCCACAATAATTCCCCTCCAGAATCGATTTTGCCCTCCCATGCAATGTTTAAAGCGAAGACATTCGCCACATTGTATACAACCGCGGATCGAAAGACTATTCGTCTCGCGATCAAAATGCTGCCATTAAACTTAGACTTTAATAAATTTTTGGCAAATCATTGCAAGTGCCGTCCCAGGCCTGGGATTTGAGTTCGTTTGATGGCTGAAATAACAGATTGCTTGCTCTATTGTTGCTTTTTCGGACTCGGAGACGACTATGGAAAAAATCCGGTCCTTAATCATCTCCTGCATCTCCCGCTCCAGCCTCTTTCTCGACTCCTCGCTCTCTTTGATTTCCAGCAGCTCGATGCTCTGCTCGATCTCGACCTTGTCAAAAGGCAGCCGGCTTTCGAGCTGCTCAATGCCCAGCTCAACATTCAATTCACGAAGCAGGCGCGCGAGCAGTTCCGGCTCGTCCTCCCCGCGCAGGCGGTTGAGCTGGAGCGTTTTCAGCCGCGCCTCGTTGTCGTCCATCTCGACCACAATGCAGGGAAGCAGAGCTACGCCTATTTTTTGGGCCGCCTGCCAGCGGTGCTCGCCGTCAATGAGCTGGAAATGGCCTTGATGCGGCCTGACCACGAGGGGAAGGATTATGCCCTTGCGCCGTATTTCCGCGGAGAGCCGGGCCGCGATTTCCGGCTTCATCCGGTTGGGATTCCAGGGATTGGGCCGGAGCTTTTCCGGCTCTAGCCATTGCAGCTCGATTTCAGCGCGGTTCGATGAGCAGTCCATAATACGCCACCTGTTTCCTTTTTTTCCATAAGATTTTGAAAAGCGCGATGCGGAAATTATACAGCTTTGCAAGTTCTTGCCAGAAAGACCTGACCAGGAGCTCGAAATTGCGGTTGAGCACCGGGTCGTGACCGCCGGCGCATTTTGAGTCCGGGCCGGCAAGGTAAAGCTCTGGGGCAAAGCCCAGGCCGCGCACGCGGGCGAGTATGAACCCATCCGTGGCGAAAACCAGGATCGGGCTTTTTAGTTGCCAATTGGCGAAGAAAAGCTGGATTGGGCGGTTGGGTGAGCCGTAGGCGTCAAAGTCAACCACGCTCAAGTGCGGGAGGGCGCGGAGCTTTTGCTGAAGGAACTCGCGGTTATCCGCGTTCCAGAGCCGGGCATTTTTGCGGTTCAGGAATTTTTGCTCCAGCCTTCTGAATTTTTTCTCGTCTTGCTCAACCAGATGAATTTCCTGAAAATCGAGATAGAGGCGGGAAGCGATCTCGCCCGCGCCGGCAAACAGGTCCAACGCGCCGCTGCGCTCAACTGCTCCCAGGTCAAGCAGGCTTTGGCGGAGGAGCAGCTTAATCAAAAGGCTGGAATTATCCCTGGGTCTGGTTGCAAACATCGGGTTTGACCGCTTCTGGTTTGAGCTTTAATATAGAATGTGGATATGCAATGCTGAAAGAGCCTGACAAGGATAAATTTGACGACACCGAGCTGGAGCTGGAACGCGAGCGCGCGCGGGTCGAGCTGGAGGAAAATCTTCGCAGCCAGGCGGGCCGGGATTACCAGCGGATGGTTGCGGGCATGCGCGAGCAGGTGCTGAATTACATGGCCGAGAACCCGGGGATGAGCGTGAGCGAGGTTGCGAGCCAGTTCGGCATCCGGGAGCATACCATCCGGGCGTGGAAGGCTCACCGCACCATGGGCACCTACCAGAAAAAGAAAGGCGCGGAGCTTTCGGACCAGGAGGACGAGCCGCTCTTCAGCCTGAACAAGAAGAAGCAGCGCAAGGCCGGGTTTGTGCTGCGCAAGCGCCAGACCGCTTTCATCCACTATTTTGACAAGACGCCGGAGGGAATCATCTGCCCGCATTTTTATATTCTGGCCTTTGCCAACGGCTGCCCGTTTGAATGCCAGTATTGCTACCTCAACCTCACGCTCCGGCATTGGCCGGATCCCACGGTCTTTTCCAACACCGCGCGCATGTTCCAGGAAATACGGGACTGGCTTTACACGACGCAAAAGCCGTCGGTGCTCAACACCGGGGAATTGAGCGACAGCCTGGTGTGGGACGGCGAGATCAAGCTGACCGAGAACCTGGTGCCTCTTTTTGCGGAGCAGTCTCGGCACAAGCTGCTTCTGCTTAGCAAGTCGGCGAACATATTCGAGCTGCTCAAGCAGGAGCCGAGTCCGCAGGTCATAGTCAGCTTCTCGGTGAACGCTCCCGAGGTCTCGGCTCAATTCGAGAAGAAGGCGCCCCGGCCGGAGAAGCGCCTGGCTGCGGCCAAAGCTCTCAAGCTGCAAGGCTGGCAGGTCCGGCTGCGTCTGGACCCGCTGGTTCCGGTGGCGAACTGGAAGGAGGCCTACGAGCCTTTGATTGATGAGATAAATGCGCTTTCGCCGGAGACGGTCACTGTCGGCTCGCTCCGCTTTTTCGCCAACCTCCGCAACCACGCCCGGTCGGGCGATGAAGTTTTCCGCTATGGCGTTGACGAGCATGACCCGGACGGGAGGTGGCGCGTCCCGTTCGACCTGCGTTTGGAGATGTATGAGCATTTTCTCCGGCGCTTGAGCACGCCCAAGGTGGGACCGCGTTTGGGTCTTTGCAAGGAAACGGTGAAGATGCACCGGCTTCTGGGGATTCCGGGGGAAAAGCAATCCTGCAATTGCAGCTATGATTGAATCGGTCATTCGCTCTGCTTCAGCCTTTTTTTCACCTGCGCTAGAATTTTTGACCTGACCTTGCGGTCCGCGAGCAGGGGCTTAAGCTCCGGGAGCTCTCCCAGCACTTCCCAGAGCAGACGAAAGGCCGGACTGTGCTGGAGCGTTGCGTCTTTTTTGCGGAGATGCGTCAGGCGAATCAGCTTTTCAACCACTTTGAGATAGGCCGCGCTCTGCTTGAGCAGTTCCGAGTCCATATTTCCGGCCTGGCTTGCCGCGATGAGCGCTCGAAGATGAATGCGCTTGACCATTTCCAACTCCTGGTCCAACTGCTTGAGCCAGTCGCGCTCTTCCCCCGAAACATCAGCTTCGGTTTTGCTTTCCATTTACTGAAAACATCTCCAGCTCGAAGCGCAGAAACCATCCCGGAGGTTCAAGCTCGAGCAAGAGCCACCATTCGCCGAAACTCAACTGCCGGCTCAACCGGTATTCGTCCCATAACTCCTTGACCTTTCCCCGCGGCAAATCAAATAGGTGAGTCCTTTTCATCGATATTCCCCAACCGAATTTGCGCAATCAGCCTTGGCCGAGGTTCATTATTGCAGGAGAGACTTTGGCTGCAATTTTTTACCAGCAATCCGGCCTCCAACCCTTTCTCTTGCGCAGACCCCTCTATCTATGTAAAAATCAATCAGGGGAAAAATTGTGGAAAATGTGCGCAACAATTTGAATTTTTGGATAAATTTCAATTAGAGAGCTGACTCGGCTATTTCCATCCAGGCAAAACAATTTTTGCTGAATTTTATAACCTGTTGATTTTTCAGCTTATTTTCGGCTCGGACGAGCGTTTCAGCCAGTGTATAAATTCGTGGAAAAATGCATCCCGGTTTTCCTCTGTGAACTGCGCCTTCCAGCGGAAGAACAATCCGGAGTCTGTGGTCAGGTAGTCTCCGACTTCCAGGGAAATTTTGGCAAGTCGCTTTTGAATGAGCGGCTTGATGCCGTCCTTTATGAATTTTTCGTGCCATTCTCTGGTGAACCGGAAGGAGATGTGTCCGGGATAACCATGGCCTGCGCATGACCGAACCGTGGCGATGAAGGGGAACCGGTTAATCTCTTTGACATAGTCGGCAATCGGCTGGTCCAGGGCGGTTCCCTGCTCTTCTTCGAGCTGGCGGTCAATGATTGCCTTCTCCTCCGCACTCAAATACATGGGGTCCAGCTTTATTTCGTCAAGCTTGGGCAATCCGTCCTCCTTAAAAAATCCCTCATAATTTCAGGCAACGGACAATGCCGCCAACGCCTCTGAAGACCTGGCTTTCTTGCTGATAGCTTTTGAGGTTAGCACCAATTTTTATCTTGGGCAAAACCGGGTACAATTTTGCAAAGA
>Ga0315282_10011209_pt1 | contig 13930 bp, 12 predicted proteins | sample YL17G07_20_MG_FD_203693 | JGI IMG/M metagenome (GOLD analysis project Ga0315282, IMG submission 203693) | Sediment microbial communities from Yellowstone Lake, YNP, Wyoming, USA - YL17G07_20 | ecosystem: Environmental > Aquatic > Freshwater > Lake > Sediment | place: USA: Wyoming | collected... | reverse complement strand
CCCTTGTCCCTTTTCCTGGTCATCCATCGTGCTCCGGTTCTCATATCTCATTCCCTACTTTTCATAAAAGTTTTGACAATACCTAAAGGTTATCCGTGTCAGTGTCAGAATATCCCGGTGGGCAATGCCCACCTTACGAGGTCGTTAATGTCTTCCAGAATCTTGTAAGGATCGACACGCTCCGCTTTGTCCACATTTTTTTCATGGTGAACGAATTCGGACAAGTCCTTCTTCTTCGGAGCACCTCCTTCATCCTCCCTGTTACTGATTCCCCCTCCCCCTCTCCATTCCATCCCGGCTTTAGCTCTTATTGAAACAGGGAGTCCCGCCATTCCAGAGCGGCTTTCAGTCCTTTTTCCGTCCGGATCTCCCTGAACTTCTTTCGTTCCTCTGTATCGGTGACGATCAAGAGCGAAATGCTTTCAAGGGACTGGGCCATGGCATTGCGCATTCCCATCATCTCAAAGGCCTTGTTAAGGGTTGCCTTATTCATCCGAAGGGCAAAGGCAGGCACGTTGGCAAGTTTTCTTGACAATTTTCCCACTTCTTCTTCGAGTCGATCAAGGGAAACCACCTTGTTGGCAATCCCAATCCGCTCCGCCTCCCTGGCATCAATCGTATCTCCTGTCAGAATGAGCTCTTTGGCTTTCTTCATGCCCACGGCCCATGGAAGCAAGGGGAATTCGGAACCTGAGCTTGCCCTGATCTCGGGCTCCCCAAATGTGGCCACGTCTGCGGCAATCGTCAAATCGCACGCCAGGGCCAGATCACAGGCGATCCCCAGGCAGTGTCCGTTGACCTGGGCGATCACAGGTTTCCCCATATCCCATAGGGTGAACATGAGATTCCAGATCTCCACATGGAGCTTTCTCGCGTCTTCCGGACCGGCGATGGCCTCTTTCAGGTCATGCCCCGTTGAGAAGGCTCGCCCCATTCCGGTCAGGACCACGACCCTTACTTCATCGTCTTTCGCAGCTTGCTCAAAAGCCGCCTTGAGTTCTGCAATCGCCACCCTGTTGAGGGCATTCAGTACGTTAGGTCGATTCATCGTGATTTTCACAATTCTGCCACTCTTTTCGTAAATCACCGTTTCGTAGTTCATTTAATTTTGTCCCTCCTCATTGAATTAACGTTCCCTCCTCAGATCTGCGAGGATAGCGCGTAGATCTCTTTCAGGATGGCTTCTCCCCCCGATTGAAGAAGTTTTTCAGCAAGCGTTCTACCGAGGGATTCCGGTTCGTCCGGGTTACCAGAGGCCTCATCTTTGATCAGATCTTTCCCATCCAGACTTGAAATCAAACCCCTGAGTCGCAGCGTTCCATCCGAAAGTCCCCCGTACACAGCGATGGGAACCTGGCATCCTCCCTCCAACTTCTCCAGGAAGGCCCTCTCTGCCCGGACAGCCCGGGAGACATCAGGATCGTTGAGGGCATTCAGGATCTCGTTGATCTCGGGGGCCTCTTTCCGACATTCAAGCCCAAAGGTTCCCTGACCCATCGGTGGCAAGCAGAGGTCATAGTCCAGATACTCAGCGATCAGATGCTGTTCGCCCATTCGAATCACACCGGCTGCAGCAACAATGACGGCATCGAGCGCTTCTTGTTTCAACTTTTTTATACGGGTATCAAGATTTCCCCTCAGAACCTCCATCTTCAAATCGGGCCTTGCATGAAGAAGTTGGGCTTGCCGGCGGAGGCTGCTGGTTCCTACCCTGGCCCCTTTTGGCAATTCATCAAAGCGCTTCCATCGATCGGAAATCATGACATCCCTCGGGTCTTCCCGCTCTGTAATCGCCCCAATGTGAAGCGACTCAGGTAGTTTCGTGGGAACGTCCTTCATGCTGTGAACCGCAAGATCGATTCGTCGCTTGAGAAGGGCATCTTCGATCTCTTTGACAAAGAGCCCTTTCCCTCCCACCCTGGCCAGGGCCACGTCGCGGATCTTATCCCCTTTCGTCCTGATCTTGACCAACCTGCAGACCGCCGAAGGAAATCGTCCTTCAATGCGATCCTTCACCCAGTTTGCCTGCCACAGCGCCAGCTTGCTGCCTCTCGTCCCAATGCGAATTTCCATCGTCCTCTCTTCAACTCCTCCCTGATTACTTAGAAAATAACGTGTCCGTGTCCGTGTCCGTGATCCGTGTCCGTGATCCGTGTCTGTGATCCGTGTCCGCAAAACGCCGATTTTCATAGTTCGAAGGTGCCCTCCTGGGTAAGGGTTAGGGTAAAGATGCCGGTTTTGTTAAGAGGTCAGGTCAATGGGCTTTAAATCTTTAGCCCATTATCCTTGGCCTTCGCCCAAAGAGGCCTCCTAACCTTATCCATAACCCAAAGGATTGTTTCCAGTTCGAAGGTCCCCCATGGGGTTTTCGTGCTCCTCAAGGACGCCGGTACTTCCGGACGATCCCTTCGTTCAACTCAACGCCCAATCCCGGCTTCCGTGGAACAGGCAGGTAACCCTCCTTATCGATCCGAATCTCTTCTGTCAGAAGCATCTGCCAAACATCGATCGTGTAAGAAGGGGGATCACATGGGTATTCGATATAAGGGCAGTTCGGAATGGACCCGGCCAACTGGAGGCTTGCAGCAAACCCCGGTCCAGGGATCCAAGCATGGGGAACGTACGGTTTATAACACATCTCCGCAAGAGCTGCGACTTTTCGAAGCTGAAACATTCCTTCCGAGAGGGTGCAATTTGCCTGGATTACATCATAGGCATCGCCGAGGATAAGAGCCTTGAACTCGTTCAAGCCCCGGTTCATCTCTCCTCCGGCGATCCAGATATCCACCGAGGAAGCCAGTCTCCTCAACCCCTCCAGGTTGTAGCGGTCAAGAGGTTCTTCCAACCACAGCACGTTCAGTTTCTCCAACTCCTTTCCCATGAAGATGGCCCCTTCAACCGACCATACGCTGTAGAGATGTTCATCCTCCCGGGTCCGGGGTGGTCGATGGGCCACCGAGGCCTGGTTGGCATCGACCATAATCTCCAGTTTATCTCCGACAGCCTTCCGAACCGCTTCCACGAGGGCAAGATCGTCTTTGGGATCCTTGAAATGGAGCTTCACTTTAACTGCTTTGTATCCCTGTTCAACCAAGGCCAGGGCATCCTCAGCACGGCGCTCGGGTGTCCTGAGCTCTCCCCAGCTCGCGTAGGCGAGAACCCGATCCTGGGCTGCGCCCCAGAGCTTGTAAACCGGCTGATTGGCTGCCTTCCCAACGATGTCCCAAAGGGCGTTTTCAACGAGCCAGGGCCGGCCACCGTAGTTGGCTCCGTCACGAACGATCTTGATCAGCTGTTCGACGGCAAAGGGATCTTTTCCAACAAACAATGGACCGATCGTACTGTCAATCGTTGCCTTCTGAGTTTCTCCCCATCCGAAGCAGGCTTCGGCAGAGGCAACTCCCGTAATCCCTTCATCCGTATGGATCTTGACCACTGTAACCGCCAGGGTCTTCTCCTCGAATCCCGGCCTCCAGGAGGCCCGAAATGGAACCTTGAAAGGAAGATCGACAATCATGCATTCAACCTTTGTAATTTTCATATTCTGATTCACTCCCATCGATAGTTTGGATTCTCACATTAAAACCGGAAAAATGAAACCCCCTCTCCCGCCTTGGCGGGAGAGGGAGGCGGTGACGAAAAAAGCAACCACGCCCTCAGCCGATTTCCCGTGAGCCGGCTACTTCTTATCCGTGGTGGCAAATTGTTTCTGCCAGAGGGTTGGCGACCAGATGTGGCCCGAGATATTACTCCTTGTGGCCATCATGTTTTTCATCTGGTAAAGATGAACATAGACCGCGTTTTCGACGCCGATCTGTTCCACCTCCTGATACATTTTCTCCCGTTCCTTTCTATCCATGACCTGTTCTGCCTTCTCCGTCAGCTCCGTGGTCTTCGCATTGTCCCAGAAGGAAAAGTTCCAGCCTTTTGCCTTGAAGACCGTGGAATTGTAGAAATACCACAGGAACTCTGCCGGATCGGGATAATAAGGAGTCCAGGTCTGAAGGGCCAGGTCGAAATTGGCTGCCCGCATCGTATCGAGCTGCGTGGGCCAGGCTACCTTCGTCAGTTTCGTCTTAATCCCAACCTGATCCAGATAGGCCTGAATATAGACCGAAGCCTGCTCAAAAGGCATATACCTTTCTGCAGAATAGAGGAGCGTCGTCTCAAATCCGTTGGGATACCCTGCCTCTTTCAAGAGCTCCTTTGCCTTCTTGGGGTCGTAGTTGTATTTAGGCACGTTGTAGTTCTTCCCCCACATCCCCTCAGGCAGTGTGCTATGAAGCCGAATGGCATTCCCCTGTTCCACATACTTGATCAGCTCATCATAATTGATCGCATAGTTCAAGGCCTGACGCACCTTGACATTGTCAAAAGGTTTCCGCGATGTATTGATCTGGATAAAAGAGATGTAAAAGGCTGGGAACCCCAGCACTTTCATGTTCGGATCCGTTTTTAACCTTTCGTACTGGTCCGCGCCCAGCCCGGTTGCCATATCCACATCCCCTTTCTGAAGCATCATGACGGTCGTGGACGGGTCCTTAATGATGGGAATGGTAATAGTATCCACTTTGGGAATCTGGGCGCATTCCGTATTGTCTCCCCAGTACCCCTTAAACCGTTTGTACACAAGCTTCTCGTTGGGAGTCCATTGAACGAGCTCCCATGGCCCGCTTCCGCATTCATGATTATACATCCGCTTAAGTGCCAGTGGATCTTCCTTCGTCGCATACTTGGTGACGTAGTCTTTGCTCATAATTCCGAACCATGGAGCGGTCAGGATACCGAAGATGATAGGAGACCTCTTATGGAGTCTCATTCGGAACGTATGGGCATCCACTGCCTCCATCATATCTTCTGCCGTCCTCTTTGCCAAAAGGGTTGACGGACCTGTCACCTTGGCCTTGAGGAGCCGTGTAAAGGTGAACTTGACATCCTCCGCCGTTAGAGGCTTCCCATCATGAAACTTCACATTTTTTCTCAGCTTAAAAGTGATCGCTGTCCCATCCGGGGAAACATCCCATGATTCTGCCAGGCCGGGACAGAGTTCTGTTGTCCCTCCCTTTAGGGTAACCAGCGTGTCATAGAATGGATGCACACCCATCATGGAAAGGTGTCCGCTTGCCTGATGGGGGTCCACCGATGTGATATCTGTCTGGGTCGCAAAAATCAGGTTTTTCTCAGCGGCGAACACACTTCCTCCCGCCGATAGCAGGCCCATCGATAATATCGATACGATCAATGCCAGGACAAACGTATTCTTCTTCATGTGTCATCTCTCCTTTCAAAGGTTTTGTCTTTTTTCCCGCGCTCTCTCTTCGTTGCCCCGACTCACCACCCCCTCTCTCTGATTCCTCGTAATAGTTAAGATTCTGACTCCGTGAAGTCCAAGAATTTATCTCTCAGACTTGAAGCAGCGGTTTGATCATTAACCTTGGAGTGCTGGAGCTTGCTCCAGCCTTTGAAGGCGCAAGTATGACTTGCGCACTCCAAGGAAAGCCGAAATGCCAGGAAAATTTCAAATGTGTTTGGTTAGGGTTTTGAAAAACAATTGTAGTGTAGGCCCTTGTGGCCGTTTATTACAGGCTGGAAGACCAAATTTCTTCCTTTTGGGTCTACGGGCATAAAGCCCTACACTACGGGTCCTGTTTATCCTTTTTTTAAGGAGCCAAGGTGGTACGATTCCTGATTTGTTTCTTCCTTCCTGTGAACCCGCCGACTAATTCAAAACTACCAGTGCATCCACCACCTTTACACCCTCCCCTTCGGGATAAACCGCGATGGGATTGATGTCGATCTCCTTGATCCTCTCCCTCAGATCAATGGAAAGCCTTGAGAGGATCGTCAGCACATCGGCGATCTTTTCGATATCCCCACGGGGCTTCCCGCGAAAACCTTGAAGGATTTGAAAACCTCGGATTTCTTCGATCATGTCCAGGGCATCCCTTTTCCCCAAAGGAGCAACTCGCATTGAAATGTCCTTCAAGACCTCGACAAGAATTCCGCCCAAACCGAAAACAAGACAGGGCCCGAACTGTTTGTCCGCCACCATCCCTGCCATGGCCTCTGTGCCTCCGGGTACCATCTCCTGCACGAGGATCCCATCTACGATGGCCACGGGATTGAATCGTTTTGCATTTGAAAGAACTTCTTCATAGGCTGTCAGAACTTCCCTGTCCTCCTTGAGGTTAAGCCGGATGACCTTGGCTTCGGTTTTATGGGCAATCTTTTCAGACTGAACCTTGAGAGCCACTGGGTATCCTATTTTTCTGGCGATCTCCAACGCCTCTTCCGGTGTATGGGCAAGCTCCTCCCTGGTGATCGGGATGCCATAAGCATCGAGCAGCTGCTTGCTCTGATATTCCGTAAGGACCTTTCCCGCCCTTCCCAGGATCGCCTTCACCTTTGAGAGATCCACGCTGCTTACGCCGACCGATGGAGTTTCAGAACTTCTTTTTTCAAGAAACTCGCTGAAATCAACGAGCGATTTAACTGCCCTGAGCCCCCGCTTTGGATCCTGGAGAATGGGGATGGTTGAATCCTGCCACATCTTTCTTTTTGCTTCAGTCATATTCTCAGAGGTAAGCCCGAAGATTGTCAGAAGCTTATCCGTCTTTGCGGCCAATTCCTGGGCCTTTGGGATGAGGGGCTCAATCCATGGAATATCCGGGTCAATGCAGAGGATATCGACGTCCTCCTTCAGGAGGATCTCCAGACACTGGTAGTACATCTCCGGATTCCGGTAAGCCGTCCCCGTAAGATCGAGTGGGTTCCCTACCCTTCCAAAGGCTGGCACAATCGGCGCGAGGGCCTGGCAGGTTGCATCGGAAAGCTCAGGGATTTCCAGCCCCAATTGGTGCGAAATGTCGGATACGATTCCACAGCCTCCCCCAGAGATCATCGTGAAGGCGATGCGGTTTCGTTTTGGAAGCTTCGACTTCAGGAACAATTCTGCCGTTTCGACAAGCTCTTCAATTTCGTCGACCCGGATGATCCCCTTCTGTTTGAAAAAGGCGTCCTGGACCGCATCGGAACCGGTCATGGAGCCCGTGTGCCCGAGGGCAGCCTCCTGGCCCTTGAGAGATCGTCCCACCTTGAGGATCACCATCGGTTTCCCTTTCTCCAGGGCGAGGTCAGCCACCGCCCTAAATTTATCAGGCTCCTTAAACCCTTCTATGAAGCATCCGATGACCCTGGTCGCCGGGTCGTCGAGCATAAATCGAATGTAGTCGGATGCCTCCAGAACAGCTTCGTTCCCGCTCGTAATGAGGTAACTGCATCCAATCCCCCGGGCATATGCCGCTGCAAGGGCGCACATGGTCATCGATCCACTCTGGCCGACAAAGCCCAGGCCTCCAGCCTTGATGTCTTCGGGAATATGGGCAGTGTAGACCATGACCCTCTCTCTCAAAGAAAGGGTTCCCATATTGTTTGGCCCACACAGGCGGATCTGGTTTTCTTCGCAGATCTTGACCAACTCCACCTGCAACTGCCTGCCCTTCTCACCCGTCTCAGAAAAGCCACTCGTATAGATGGTTGCCGCTTTCGCCTTCTTTGCGGCTGCTTCGCACATGACGGGAAGAACGGCCTCTGCAGGAACGGCAACGACCACCAGGTCTACCTCCGCCGGGATATCCAGGAGGCTCTTATAGCTCTTGAGTCCCAGGATCTCATCGTACTTCGGATTGACAGCAAGGATCTGCCCTTTATAGCCAAATTTTTGGAGGTTCTTAGCCGTACTACCTCCCATGCCCGTGCCACCGCCCGAGATCCCGACAATGGCAATCGTTTGAGGTTTCAGGAGGGGGGCTAAGTTCCTCTTCCATTGATCGTCTCTTTTCTCCATCTGTTTTTCCCCTATCGCTTCATTCGAGTTAGATTGATCTACCTTCTTACAGAAAACAGGAAACAAAGTGATTCTTTCCTACCTCCATCAAGGAAGGTTTGTCTTTATCGCATGATTCCTTTCGATACCTGCAGCGGGGATGAAATCGGCAGCCCGGAGGCGGAGCGCTCGCACTCGGAATTTCCCCCTCCAGGAGGATCTCGTCCCGCTGCACGGAGGGATCAAGGATTGAAGAGAGGAGCGCCTGGGTATAAGGGTGTCCTGGCTCTGAGAACAACTCCCTGCAAGGGGACAACTCCACGATTTCTCCGAGGTACATCACCGCCACGCGAACGCACATATGTTTGATCACGCTGAGGTCGTGAGAGATGAATAGGTACGTCAGATTGAACTCTCGTTGGAGTTCCTTCAAAAGATTTAGTATCTGTGCCTGAACCGAGACATCGAGGGCTGAGGTCGGCTCATCCAGAATCATCAATTTAGGATTGAGGGCGAGGGCTCGGCAGATGGCAATCCGCTGCCGCTGTCCCCCGCTGAATTCGTGGGGGTACCAGTCGAGATGCCTCCGCGTGAGACCTACAATCTCCATTAAATCGACCAGCCTCTTTTCAAGGTCATTTCCCTTCGCTCTTCGGTGAATCAGGAACGGCTCTCTCAAAATCGCACGAACCGTCCACCGGGGATCGAGGGACGAGAAAGGATCTTGAAAGACCATCTGGAGATTCCAGCGGGCCCTCCTCAATTCTTTCCCCTTCAAGCTCAGGAGATCCATTCCCTCAAAGGCCACCTTGCCGGCTGTCGGCTCTTCGAAACGGAGTATGGTCTTCCCAACGGTCGTCTTACCGCATCCGGATTCGCCGACGAGACCCAGGGTCTCCCCTTGTTCAATCTGAAAAGTGACACCATCAACCGCCTTGACAAACTCAACCCTTCCCGGCAGGAAGTGCCGACGGATCGGGAAATACTTTTTCAGTCCTTCCACGCTAAGCAGTGGTTCGATCATTTCAGAAGCCTTTAGTGAAGCCCCGCATGAACACAGGCCACCCAATGGCCTGGCTTTGCCTCAAGGAGCCTGGGTTTTTCTTCGGAACATCGCGGACCCGCCTCCTTACACCGGGGATGAAATTTACATCCCGGTGGAGGATTGATGATGTCAGGGATTCGGCCCGCAATGACAGGCAGGGTCTCCCTTTCCGCATTCACTCTGGGAATCGCTTCGATCAGCCCTTTTGTATAAGGATGCGACGGCTCGGAGAAGACCTCGGACACGTCGCAAACCTCTACCAGGCTGCCGGCATACATGACCCCGACTCGATCGCAGTATTTGGAGACCAGCCCCAGGTTGTGGGTGATCATCAGCATCGAAGATCCGAAGTCATGCTTCAGATCACGAATGAGACGAAGGATCTGTGCCTGAATCGTCACATCCAGAGCTGTTGTGGGCTCGTCTGCAATAATCAGCTTCGGATGGCAGCAGAGGGCAATCCCGATCATGACGCGCTGCTGCATTCCTCCGCTCAACTCATGGGGGAAACGTTTCATCACTTTCGAAGGATCGGGGATACGAACCTGTTCCAGCATCTCGATCGCCAAACGTTCTGCCTTCTTCTCCCTCAATCCTTTGTGGAGCCGGATCGACTCCTTCAGTTGGAACCCTACCGTCATGACCGGGTTCAGTGAGGACATCGGATCCTGAAAAATCATTCCGATTTTGTCTCCCCGGACCTTCTGCATCTCCCTTTCCTTCATCCTGAGCAGGTCTTTTCCTTCAAACAGGATTTCGCCACTGACGATTCTCCCGGGAGGGTCAACCAGGCGGAGCACCGAGAGAGCGGTCACCGACTTTCCGCAACCGGTCTCTCCCACCAGCCCAAAAGTCTCTCCTTCAGCGATCTCGAAGTTTACCCCGTCAACCGCCTTTGCCACACCATCAAAGGTGAAAAAATAGGTCTTCAAATCTCCCTGGATCTTCAAGATCACTCGCCTTTCGTTCACGGTTATCTCCTCAGGCGAGGGTCGAGGATGTCCCGTAACCCGTCTCCCATCAGATTGAACCCCAGGATCGTCACCATAATCGCCAGCCCAGGAAACGTGGGATACCACCAGGCCTGCTCAAGAAAAGCGCGACCGTCACTGATCATGGCTCCCCATTCTGGAGTGGGAGGCTGAGCCCCCAAACCGATGAAACTCAATGAAGCGGCGTACATAATGACCCTCCCGAAGTCAAGGCTGGACTGCACGACCACGGGCATCCAGCTGTTCGGAAAGATATGCCGTAAAATAATAAAAAGGTTGGTCGCCCCCAGTCCTTTGGACGCATAGATGAAGGCACGTCCGCGCAGTTTGAGGACCTCACCCCGAACGAGGCGGGCGTAGGTCGGCCACCAGACAACGGCCATGGCCAGCATTGCATTCTGGATGCTTGGCCCCAGCGCCACCGTCAGACCCATTGCCAAAATCAGATAGGGAAAGGACATAAAAATGTCTGTTATCCTCATGAAAAGCTCATCGACAGCACCTCCAAAAAATCCGGCCATGATTCCGAAGATGTATCCGATCAGCAAAGCGAGAACAATGACGGTGATGCCGATCTGAAGGGTGATCCTCGCGCCATAGACAATCCGGCTGAAGATATCTCTTCCCGCCACGTCCGTCCCAAGAAGATGGGTGGTGCTGGGAGGTTTGAGCCGTTGTGGCGGATTGATCTTAAATGGGTCATGGGGCGAAATCAGGGGGGCAAAGATCGCCATCAGAAAAAGGAGACAGACGACTGCCAACCCGACCACCATCAGGGGATTCTTCCAGATCAGATGGAGGGTAAATCTCCAATCCCTTGAACGACGCTCTGTTTGATCTTCAACCAATGCCATCTCTCTTCAGTACTTGATTCTCGGGTCAATGACTACATAGATCACATCAACGATCAAGTTGAGAAATACATAGATGAGCGTGGCCACCAGAGTAAAACCCATGATGGCATCTAAATCGAGAAACGTAATGGCTTTGACCGCGTATCGTCCCAATCCGGGCCATGAAAAGATCGACTCCGTCAGAACGGCTCCCGCCAGGCAGACACCATACATGACACCAATGATGGTCACCACCGGTATTAAAGAGTTTGTGAGCGCATGACGATAGATGACGATCCGCTCTGAAAGGCCTTTGGCACGGGCTGCTTTGATATAGTTCTCTGTCATCACTTCAAGCATGGAAGCTCGCGTCATCCGGGAGATCGTGGCCATGATCACGCACGAAAGCGAAAATGCCGGGAGGAGAATGTGTTTAAGGGCATTGAAGAAGACTTCCCAGTTTGCGGTGAACAGGCTGTCCACCAGATAGAGGCCCGTGATGGAAGTCGGAGGGGAGAGGTGCGGATCAAGGCGTCCAACCCCTGGAAGCCACCCGAGCTTGAAATAGAACACGAGCAGCAAAAGCAGACCGAGCCAGAAGACGGGCATGCTGACCCCGGCCAGGGCATAGAGCCTCGTCACGAAATCCGGCCATCGATTCTTTCTTACAGCGGCAATGATCCCGATAGGAATGCCAAATAGGATACTGATGAGCATCGAGGCCGTCGTCAGCTCAAACGTCGCCGGAAAGAAGTCTTTCAGGTCATCGAGAACTGCCCTCTTGGAGTGGATCGAAACGCCCAGATCTCCCTTCGAGAGGTTCCTCAAATAGAGGAGATACTGAATGTACAGGGGCTTATCCAGCCCCCATTTCGCCCGCATGAGCTGGATCTGCTCCCGGGAGGCGTAAGGCCCCAATGAGACAGCAATGGGATCACCTGGAATGAGACGTGAAATCGTAAAGGTGATCACCGTCACCCCGACCAGGGTGGGAAGGATGAGAACGAGCCGCCTGACGATGTACGCCCAGAGCCTCATGGGAATCACCTGAGAGGGATTTTAGCGCATTTCCAAATAGTCAGAATACTGACTTCAATACCTTTGAATCGCCCTGATTAAGGGCGGTACGATCTCCTTGAAATCTCCCACCAATCCTAAGTCGCACTGTTCGAAGATGGGGGCTTGAGGATCTTGATTTATCGACACCACCACCTCTGCCCCTTTAATGCCTACCATATGGTGCATCTGCCCCGAAATGGCAACTCCGATATACAATTTAGGGTGGACGGTTCTACCGCTCTGACCGATTATCTGGTCCTCTCTCGCCCAACCTTCGTCCACAGGCGGCCGTGTTGCTCCAACAGCCCCATTTAATGCCGAAGCCAGTTCTTCCAGCCATTGCCAATCCTCTCTACTGCCAATCCCCCACCCCCCAGCAATAACTACCTCTGCCTTTTCCAAAGAGGATTCCTGGACTTCTTCTTTTTCTACCTTTAGAATTTCATAGGAGAGATCCTCGGGAGTGACTTTTACCTCGAGGGGGATAATTTCGACTTGAGGGTCTTTCTCTTTGGGCATGTCAAAGACGCCCGGCATGACCGTGGCCATCTGAGGTTTTGCGTGCGGACAGTGGATCGTTGCCAAAACATTTCCTCCCCATCCGGGAACCACAGCCCGGAGCTCTCCTTCGGGCGAAAGTCGAAGATCAATGCAATGGGCAGAAAGGCCGGTTCTTAACCTGGCTGCCAGCCGCGCACCTAAATCGGTCCCCATGGCCGTGGCTCCGAGAAGAAATGTCTCCGGTTGATATTGCCGGATAGCAGCCTCCAGGACTTTAACATACGTTTGATTACAGTAAGCACTCAACAGGGGATGGTCAGCGATAAAAACTTCATCAGCGCCGAATTTCGACAGTTCTTCGCAAAGCGCTTTTAGTTGGTAGCCAATCAAAACGGCAGCTACTTTTCGGCCCGTCGGATAAGCTAATGCGAGAGCCTTCCCCAAAAGCTCTAATCCAACCTCAGCCAATTGTCCCTGGCGCTGTTCACAAAAGATCCATATCTTGCTTTGAGCCATTTCCACGGACATCCTTTTTCTAACAGTACCCCCAACGGTGAAGCCGGTCGGCGAGTGTTTCCGCCATTCTCACGGGTTCCCCTTCCAGCATTTCTCTTTTCCTTGTGATCTCAGGAATCAACAGATCGGCCATCTGGCTGGGAGACCCCTTTAATCCAACCCATGGTTCATTCAAAGCAAGATCCCTGCAGGACCAGATCTGTATCTCTTTTTTCTCGCTCTCCAGGATATTCATCAAAGTGATGTACCTGGGCTCATTGATCTCTTTGGCGACAGAGAAAACAGCAGGGGATTTCATCCCAATCCACATGTATCCGTGTTCGATCTGAGATCGGACGCGGAAAAGCCCATCCTGAAACATCTCAATGGCGCTCACGTGCATCGCGTTGGGAACATTCAGAAACTCGGCTATCTGGGCACTCACCTGTCCTGTCCCCCCATCGAGTGTCTCATCGCCACAGAGAATAAGATCGTACAGGGCTATTTTTTTGATCGCCGCGGCCATGATGTAAGAAGTGGCCAGGGTATCTGACCCCGCGAAGGCGACATCGGATAATAAGATCGATCGATCAGCCCCCATCGCCAGGGCTTCCCGCAAGACAGGGGTGGTAAAAGGGGGAGCCATGCTCAGAAGAATAACCTCTCCCCCCTCTTTCTCACGCAGCTGCAAGGCCGCCTCAAGGGCTTTCCTGTCTAAAGGATTAATAATGTTCGGGATTCCTTCCCGTATCAGAGTCTTTGTCTCCGGGTTCAACCGCAGACGACTCCAATGCTTTGGATCCGGAACGGGTTTCAGGCAGACAATGATGCGCATTTTCTCACCATTTAGAAGATAACGTGTCCGTGTCCGTGGTCCGTGTCCGCAAAACGCGTTCAAAAGTGCCTTCCGTGCATGGGAGATTACTTAAACATATTCAGGGCATGGCGGGCCATGACGAGCTTTGCAATTTCCCCGGTCCCCCCTGCTGGGATTGTCACCAGCGCATCTCGGAGCAATCTTTGAACGGGGTACTCCTTCATGATGCCGTAAGAGCCATGAATCTCAATTGCCTTTCGAGCGGATCGTGCGGCTGCCTCACAGGCGAACTGCTTGGCCAGGGCCGACTCCGTGTCACATCGAAGGTTATTGTCTCGCATCCAGCCAACCCGGTATACGAGC
>Ga0315282_10011207_pt1 | contig 13931 bp, 16 predicted proteins | sample YL17G07_20_MG_FD_203693 | JGI IMG/M metagenome (GOLD analysis project Ga0315282, IMG submission 203693) | Sediment microbial communities from Yellowstone Lake, YNP, Wyoming, USA - YL17G07_20 | ecosystem: Environmental > Aquatic > Freshwater > Lake > Sediment | place: USA: Wyoming | collected... | reverse complement strand
AGTTGCGCGGGCCTTTAAGGATACAGGCTTAGATGGGGAACAGATAATGAAAGAGTATGTTAAGCTAAAATATATCGCGCAAGACGCCACATAACTGACGTAGCAAAGGGTTCGCCTTTTTCAAGGCGTCTTACGACCCTCACTGAAGTCAAGTATAGATCGCTGTCCAGACTTCATTGTGAGTAGCTTTCGTTTCTTTCCCTTCGACATCTTTTGCAGAATGCTCTTTAGAAGGCTGCAATTCCTCGCTCTTCTGCTTATCGATGCATGCATGCAGACAAATGCCGGTTGGGCATGATTCCGTGAATGAAATACTAATTCTCATGCATGTGTTGTGGCAAATTGCAATGAGCGAATCATTGAGTAGTATAATTTATAAAGGGGATAGGAATAAGAATATGAATGGTGAGCGGTTGCCGAGCGACGGTGAAACGCAAGATGTTTTAGCAAAAGAAGTCAATAAGCCAAAAAACGTGCCTTTTCCAAGTTCTATTTTGAAAGATTTTGTTGATAGGCATGTAATCAGAAGGGAAACACAGGTGTCTCAGGATGCCTTGGATTTATTGAATCGCGTGTTCGATGAAGTCGGTGGTTGGATTGTTAGGGAGTCGGAGAAAATGGCGGCGTGTGGTGGAAGAACCAGGATAACAGCGGACCATATTCGTGGCGCAGTGAAGCTTTACCTGGGTTGGGAGGAAGAAAAGTAAATGGCCACGTATTTTGATCGTATATATTGGAAAGAATGTTGGCCTACTGCACTTCGTGACGTTCTTAGAGATTTTATGGTGTCGGGTGATGCGTCCGGAGTGTCGGGGCTTTTATGTCTTTCTGTCTGCCACCGAGGAACTGCGACAAATGCCTACGAATGCGCCATTGCAGCTTTGGTGCGACAAATCCTAGATGGATTTATTGAGGCTGAAGAGATTAAACAACGATTGGTTCAAGAAGAACTCCAATTGAAAGCTGAAGGAGTTTACGAAAGCCAGAAAAAGATTGCGGAACTTAAGTCTCGTGGTTTAGTGCCTCTTATTAGATTGCACTACGAAATAGAGGGATACAGAAGGAGTGCCCGAGAGATTTACACTGCTTTGAAAGAAGCTGGGTTCTTAGTAGTAGAGGAACATGCAGTGGGAAGAAGAAAAAGCGAATGGGTCGGCCTTAACGCCAACTGGAACGGATTAATTGGTGACATCAAGGAAAGTGGGGCAAGCAAGAATATGTGGGCTTCTTCGGCTGGTGTAATGCTTTCTATGGCAGTGACCGGTCGCGGGATAACAACTGTTCAGCCTATGTACGTTGGCATACTGGCAGCAGCTAATCAAGATGGTAAGATTGGGTATCGCGAACTTCTCCAAAGAGCATATGCCAACGTTCATCAGGGAAAAAAGGCTTTGGACATAATTCTTGAGAGACAGCGCGAGAAAACTGATGCTTTAAAAATATGGCCACATGATGATGGCGAAAGACTTATTGTAAACCCGAACACGGTATATGCTGTAAACGCGTGGCGTGATCAGACGAACAACATTGCAAGACGTCGGGGGTTAGGAATATAGCTTGAAACCACCTTATACTGCAGAACAGCGGGTTTTCAGAATCATAAAACCAGAAGAAAATCCTGTAACCAAACGACAACTTCGAGGAAAAGAATATCAAAATATCTTGGAGAAAGTAGTCCGCATAGCTCATCATCAGCAACTTTACTCTGTTCGCGAAGGGATTAAAGGGTTTATTTTCCATGGAGATGTTGGCATCGGGAAGACAATGTGCGCAAAAGCAGTAGCTTCAACACTTGGTGCTCCACTGATATTCATTGATGGTGCCGATATAGCCCGCCCTCTATATGGCCAGTCTGAGATGCAAGTGTCAAATGTTTTCGAGGAATCAAGGAAACATCGATACTCTGTTATCGTCATTGACGATTGCGAGTCTGTTTTTCCAACGAGAGATTGGGCAAAGGCTGAATCTTGGCATATTGCCCAGAACAACGTATTCTTTCATGAACTTGACAATGTTGACACAAGCAAAACACTCGTCATGCTTACAACAAACCGCTATGACCTGCTGGACAAAGCCGTAAAAGACCGCCTCTATAGCATCGAATTTCCACTACCATCAAGCGAGGCTCTTAGGGAAATTGCCGAGTTTAAATGCGCTCAACTTAGAATGGAGCCAGACAGCGTATTTACACAAATTGAAAAAGGCTCCTTTAAGACTGTAAGGGAACTCGAGATCTTTATTATGGAACGCTACATTGAAGAGGTGTTACGGAAGAAATGATTACACGTCCCTGGGACGTGTATTGTCAAATGTAAAGGTGACTCGTTATGGTCTTTGTCATTGTTAACTCAGCAAATACAGAAGTGGAAAAGCTGTTGAGGGAATGGGCAAACCCCAGGAGTAATGCTCGAAAGAGTGCTCAGAAATATTTTATCCGACAACTCGGCCCTGGCAGCTATCTTATGGAGGCCAATGCCGCAGTGTTGGCACTTCTATACGACATGAAACTTAGGCATGATGGCGATGTCTATATATATATAGCCAAGCCTTTAGTAGTAAGACCTGAATTTCCGAAAGAAGTAATAGAGGTTGTTGACCAATGTCAAAAACTGAAAAGGGACATATTGGAGAAAGACCTAAAACCGCTCGAGAAGATAGAGATAAACTGTTCGGTGAGATGGAAACGAGGCTCCTCGCAGTAGCGAGATCAGCTGGTGGACTTAGTCTTTCGTCCAGAGCTGCGAAGGAAATAGAGACAATCATAGACGATTACTTTAAGAGGTGGAAGGCATGAGTCTGACCTTGGAAGTTGAAAACGTAGCTGGGTTCGTCGGTAAGAAACACTTCAAGGGGCTTGAACCAGGACTCAACCGGATTCGAGCGCCGAACGCCCAGGGAAAAACAAGCGTAATCAAAGCCCTTGAACTTCTTACATTGTCAGAGCGCGAACTATCAGGCAAAGGGCACTACAGCAATTTGTATGTAGGTTCCGAAGAGCCAATAGTTGTGAAGCTATCAGGCGCTATTTCTCATGAACGTAGATTTCGGCGCATCGGCACAGAAGATCTTCACTTGACTGAAGGTGAACCTCTCTTAGGATACGATGGAACGAGGATTTTGACAGCTTGCTTTGCTGTTCCTGGCAATCAGTTAATAGAAGATGTTCTCCAAGGCAAACCAATAGGAGAATACGTGCGAACTTTCGCAGGAAGCGAGAATTACGACAAAATCGCCTCAGTTCTAGAAGATATTTCTACCAATATTTCTGCTAAGTTACAGCATTACCAAGATGCTTTAATTCGTCTGGAAGAAATGGAGAAGTTAAAGGCAGAGACGGAAAAAGAACTTGGAGAGCATCGAAAGAAGCTTGCAAGAATGCCGATTCTCGATGATAGAGCAATTTTTGAAGACTTTGGTCTTTACAACAAGAAGTCGCAGGAACTCCAAAGGAAAACGGCCGACATTGCAGAGGTTCGTTCCCTCATCGCTGAATTAGAAGATAACATTCATGAGCTTCAAGACGACATAAAAAGTCTTGAAGAGAGCATTGAACTCATAAAAAGACATCACCCAAAGATGGAAGCTAGACTTAGTGAGATTGGCGAAGTCCTTCCGAAAAGTGAAGGAGAACTAAAGAAGATAAGGGCGCAAAAAGCCAAGGCTGAAGAGAAACTAACAAGCGCCCAGCGCAATGAACTTGATATGAAAAGATATGGAGAAGATGTATGTTACGCATGCGGAAGAAGGATGACTAGAGCAGAACTTGAATCATGGCTGACTAAGGTTCGTGCCGAAATCGATGATTTGAACAAAGCCGAGAAAAAATTGAACCGCGAAATAGAAGACTTGGAAGAGGAGCGGACTAGACTTGAAAAAGATCTAGAAGAGCTTGGAAGAGCTCAGAAAGAATTATTCCAAAAGCAAAAGTCATTGGCCAATAGGGAGAACGATAGGAGACAACGTCGTAAAGTATTGGAGACAATGGAAGGAGAACACAAGGACTTGCTAAAAGAAATTGCTCAGCTGTCGTCTTCTGAAACAATGTATCAAGAATTTGAGAGAAGACAAGAATCGATCGCATCCATACAGCAGAGAGAGGCAGACACTGATCGTCTGAAAGATAGGATTGAAAAACTGAGACAAGAAACGTTAGGTGTTGAAGAATACCAAACAAAGAATGAATTTGTGAAGGAACTTGGGACCTATTTGGAAGGAAGGAAGAATAAAGTTGAAGAAGAGATTCGAACCACTTTCAATACTCAGGTTAATGCACTATACAAGAAACTAGGCTTCAGAGATTTTGAAGATATAGAAATAGGCCCAGATTTCCGCATCAGTGTGATAAGGAAAAAAGACGGCAAAATCGTCGAGAACTTTCCACTTGATGCTTTGGCAGCGAGTGAACGCATAACGATTGCCATCGCTTTGCTACTAGCTGCAAAACAAACCTACGTCAAAGATTTCCCGTTCTTCGTGTTGGACGAGCTGATAACTAGCTATGACCCGACACGATTCGAAGCAGTAAAGGATTACCTAAAGCAAAGCAATGACTACGTCCTCATAACTGAGCTCAGCTCCCAAGCTAGAGAGGTAGAAGTCATTCATGAAGCCTAGGGTCGTCAAGACGTTCAAGCATGGAGACAGCATCGTAATGTCTATCCCAGCCGCGTTCGCTGATGTTTTAGGCATCGACGCTGGAGACTTCTTACAAGTGACCTTAAGAAAAGACTTCTTAGTTGTCAAGAAGGCTCCAACACTGGCAGACCTTGAATAATACCGTAAAGCTATTTATTCAGTGAATCTTAAAGAACGCTTAGTCGGTGTGAAAATGAAAAGATACAAAATAAAAGCGGTAGTGGAGACATTGACTGAAGATTAGGAGGTATTAAATGGTTAGGGGAATATGGGTTGAGCAATTAGATGCGATAAAGCGGACTGAAATTCTTAAAACCGAATTAAGAAGCCACGGGTATAAATTATCGGCAACCGAACTTGTTAATCTACTGAAAAGAAAGGTGGAGGAAAAAATAATCAATAAAATAACCAGTCGCAAAGTTTGTGTTATCGGGTCACATCAAACCCCGACGATGATAGCAATCGGCATGATGAGATTAAACAGTGAATACGGATTCTATTTTAGCATCTTAAAGATGAGACCCGGGGAATATCCTGAAATGAGACTAATTATCGAAAATGAACAAGAATTTGAAAGCTGGTTTGAGTGCTTTGTCAAAGAACTTTCGCATCATCCGTTTGAAGTCCACCCATAAAGGTTCATTAAATGCTGCTGAGCAAGGTGTAAAAATCTTAAGGTTGAAACCTCAACTCCCATTCTTGTAGAACTCCTTTTCATACAACCCATTTTCCATAAAACCTCAAAAGGCTGGCTCTCTGAACATAGATTCAACTTATTTTGGGAAGACTAATGCATCAATCTCTTCTCTGAATTGCCTAGCTCTTTGGTAAAGGCCAATGAGTTGTTCTCCATTTGTCTCTTTTTGTTTCAGTCTTGCTATTATACCGATTGGCACTACACCTAGTTCCTCAATCGCCCTATAGAGATCTCTATTTAGAATGTTAATGCTTGGGTATTGTGGTTTGCCGTCTAGGAATCCGTATGGCATCACAGATGCTTTCGTAACATTATGGCGAGTGATGCCATTTTCCGTTATGGAACCCCATTCATGTGTCTTTAGGGGAGTATCGCTAAGTGCTTGCATTTCAGCGTCCGTTATAGACATCACTATTGGTGCGAGATGATACGTGCAGTTCAGCAAACCATCATGATGTGAAATTCTTTTTTAGCCGAGATGAACAGGGTCGGAGACGTCCTAGGTCACTCAGCACTTTTCCGCCGCTTAATAAGCCTTTCTTTCCAAGGCTTCCACAAACTGTCAAATGGGCTTGACTCAAAAATCTCCTCCCAACGACCAGCTCGATAAACAAGGTGAAGAAGCCTTACCCATTTACCATGATCACAAACTAAAACTCTCTTCTTTTCAAGTTCAGTCATTTTCTTGCCACAAATATCGCACTTCTCGATTATCGTCGGAGAGTGAACCGTAGCGGGCAATGGAAGCCCTAGAACTTTTATTAACTGGTAGTATTCCCTTGTTACTTTATCGCCAGGAAGGTTTTTTCTTCTTTCATATTCTTGGCAACCTTTAGCTAAAGGGTTGACAACGGTTTTTGTAACAGTGCAATATTTCGCTGCTGGCTTCCACATGCGGAAATGTTTGCAGTCGCAACATGTTTCTCTCATTTGGCGACCTGCCCCATTTTAGTAGTTTGCATCTGCTTTTCAACTTTCCCTATTTTCGCACTCAAGAGATGCCCATATTTCCCGCACTTAAGTAGATCGCTGTTTAGAACTTTTGCCATATACCTGTTACCCGACGGTTGACGAATCACCCTTAGTGACTATATTTACTAAGGGCTGGTGTAATAGCCTCATAATTTATCAAGGAAAGCTGATGAAGCGCGCGCGAAAAATGGGGGTCCCCACCCGATTTTACCGGTAACGATGTCACGATAGGTCTTCAAGTTCCCATATCCGAAGCGGGCGCACGGCAAACGGGTTCAAGTCCACCTTGAGTTATGCTTGAGGTCAAGACTCTGCGTTCATTAACGTAGAGGATAGGGAGCCAACAGAGTTTACCAGTTTGATCATCATCTTGATTACGACCATGCTTAGCAGAGCTAAACAACGTTATCCCTTTCGTCACATTCGCTGAGAAGGATAGAGGAGAAATCGCAAAAGGAGGCATTAGACCTCGGTGCCGACCATGTCAACTTGACGGGTGATGTTTCTCCCCGTTAACACTCTGGTGATGTGACAAGTAGAACAATCTTCTACAATCTTTAATAGTCACATTTTGTCACATATTTGGCCTTCCGACGAACCCTTTCTTCTAGATCGTTTGACAACGAAACGCTAATTTTGCCCATGACAATGCCCCAGTTAACGAGTAAACATAAAATAAACAAAGTTCCCATTCCCTTGTCTCTTTGTCCTCTTGTGCTACAATAACGATTCCTAAGCTTTCAATGTCCATGTTTTTCTTGTCCCTTCCACTTAGCTTGTATTGTCCGCCCAAAACATTCTCCTCCGGATGCGCAAGCGCGGTCTATCAATACTACATCTATGATGAAAGAAGCAGAAAACAATAAAACAAAAAGACCGTAGGCAAGAGTGCTAGTAAATGGAACTAGAAGATTAGCATAAACTGTTGCCACTAAGTAGCCCTCCAACAATGTTGAGGAGTGCCCAAGCCCATGGCAAGGCGCGCTGCCTTGTCCCGAAATTGGTGTAAAATGGTTATAATTCTTATTTTCGGGTTTGGGGGCAGTTTTGAGGTGTGCATCTATTTTCAACCCTCTTGCGTGCCTTGAAGTTCCAAACGGGCTAGGTGCAGCCTCAACGTGTTATGGAAAAACTCAACTTCCTTCAGGATTTGTTGGAACCCGTTGATTTGCCATCTTAGCGCGCGGCCAAGATTTGCCCAGAAAACAAGCCCATATTAAACGCGAAAAGACAAAAGAAGACTTAAAACCATTTTTAACCATTTTAGGGACAAGCCAGCGCGCTAATTAACTACATTTGGATCTACTTGGTTCCAAGTAACTTCTCTTTCTTTTCGCTCCAAACTTTCGTTTCTTCTTCTGAGTATGGATATGATTTAAGAACGAAAAATAACCTTTCTAAAGCCCAGAAAAATCCCTGAAAAAAGGGCATATTTTGGTGCTCATACTTCCAATCCAAAGCTGTAAACAAATCACATAAAACACTGAGGTCTTTCTTGGAAGTTATTTTTTCTGCTAACTCTAGTGAAAGCAATTGCACTATTTCATCGTTTTTTATATCCCTTGAAGCTAACTGAGTAACAACTGGAACAGTTGTTTTAGCTTTTTCAATCCATTTTCTTTCGCTCACATTTAACCTTCCCTAACAAGTTTTGTGCGCCCGCGATGCTTTTCGGTCTCGACTTCTACCATCGATTTTCAAAAACAGTTTGATATGTGGTATAAGAGGGGGCAAGGATCGGATTATACCAGCTATATACTAGAATACCTTAGGTCACAATCTCTCTGAGGTTTCTCGAGAGAAAGAATATAAACTGACAAGAACTGAAAAGAGTGTTAGGGCTGAAATATGGGTCTCTTAAAAGGTGATTTAGAGAAAGTTCCAAAGGGGTTGTCACCGGAGGAATACTATGGACGCATTTATGACTGGCATAAGAAAAATCAGCGCAACATCTTTGCGAAATTATCCAAGCGGAATAAAGAAGATCCTTATATTCTCTGCTATCAAGAATTGATGGAGGTCTTACCTCAGCCAAAATCTGTTACCAATGAGGACATAGCGTTTGTGTGTCGAGAAGTTATAAGTGGATTAATGGAATGGGCATACCACGAAAAAGATGCTTATGGTGTCAAAACTGCTGCCTATGCTCACTATGTTCTGGATAATTTCTTTGACGGATTTCACGGTGAAAAGACGATGAAGAGTGCCCGTTCCTCTAAACTATATACGCAACACAATATGTCTGCTTGCCTTGATAGACACAAATCCTAGGGAAGCATTGAATTTCAAAAAACTGGTGCCAGAACTCTCGTTCATAAGAAAAAAGAAAAACTGGGGTCGCTACATGCAAAGGTCAATGGGTATTATCCCTGAAGAAGATGCAGCTACAATAATCTTCCATCTAGAACACAATATGTAGACCGCGAGTACATTTCAAACTTGCCGTTCCTGCCTAAGCCAGATAATTTCTGTGGCTTTTGAAATGTGAGAAGTATAATGGTTTGCATTTGTTCAATAAGCTATTAATACATTCTAAACAAGAAATTGCTTTTTCAAGGTTCTATTTATTTCCTTACTTGTCGACGAAAGTCAAGTGGATGAGCTCATTTCTGTTGATTTCTGCAAGAAGATAATCTAAGGTATTTCTCTTCTTCTCATCGCAGATATACGTAATATCTCTTATATGACAAAGACTGTCTGCTCTTGGGACGCTCTTGCGGTTCATCTCAAATACTACCTAAATCTTATTAATAGTCCTCTTGTTACTGGAAAAACCTTGCGCTCTACTTGCCTGAACTTCTAATTGTAGCACAAGTTCATCAAAGTAACGAAAATACCCCATAGATATGGGGTACATAAATATGGGTTTAGCCGCTAGTTCGATCCAAAATAGTTCCTCTTCGTCTTCAGCCCCTGCCAAACCTGTTGGTGTAATAAGCACAGGGGTAACTCCACCTTCACACTAATAATCCAGATTGTGCCTTATTTTGCCAAGATAAGCTCAATCAGGTCGTTTTTCGCAAAATGACCTTAACATGTGAAAGGAATAGGGACGCACACTGGTAGGTTCTCAGCCTAGAGATCCAACTGCAATTCCGCGAACAGTCTTCCTGATCGCTTTACTTCTTTCAACGGTAGCTTCTACATTTTCCTTGGTGACCCATATTACCTCGGGAAGCTTGGTTTGACTGGAAGATTCCAAGGATTCAATGTACTTTCTGTAAATCAACGGGTCAATATCACGTGAGCGAACTAAATCCTTAATGGACTTGGTGTTCCAGTTTTCTGCGAGTTCGCTAAGACGGTCGATCCCCCGCTTTTCAAACAAGTCAACAATGATAGGCGTTATCATACAGTTGTCGGAAAGGACCGCGAGGTTTGCATTCCTTACAGCATAATCGTTACCATTGAATGCGACAGCAAGCCCGCCAGCATCTCTTGTTTCTCTTAACATCACCCAATCAGTTATGCTGTCACCAATGACCACTGCCTCATGCAATTCTTTGCCTTCCTCATCGAGCATTTCTCTCACGGCATTGAATTTCCTTCGTCCTCCAAGGGGTTTAAGCTCTCTTAGCATTTGTCCGAAACTAGTCTTCGGAAGCTCTGTCCAAAAGAAATTGTCTAGTTTCTCTATTGCTTTCAAAGCTTCGGGAGAAAGATCCTCTATGCTTGTCGAGGCAGAGATTCCGAGCTTTGGTAAGTTTGCTACGTCTTGGGACTTGCGTCTGACATACTCTTTATCCTGTTCGATAGCCCTTTCTGAGTAGGTGTCGATCGGAAATAGCGTGCATTTAGTATTCTTTCTCGGTATCCCTGTTAAGGATGTCGTATAATGAACATATTGGCAGTAACTTGTGCTTATTATCTTCAAGGTGTATTTTGACTTGCTTAGCAATTTTATTGCTTCAAATGCGCCTTTGATAAAGTTGGCGTTATCTCGTGCAATGCGGAGAAGAAATTGCTCATCTACACCGAACGCTATCAGAAAGGGCGCTACTAAACCTAGGGTATCACCAGATTCATAATTCTCCTTCTTTCGCACATAGGCCAAGTAATCATCGTATTCGCTTATGCCCGCAAAGAGTCTGTCGCCATTAGCGATACCCCTTTTTGTTACTTCGTAAGCGTGATCGGCAACAACCCAAGGACCTTCCCAATCAGATACAACCATATTTTCACTCGTCTCAGAGGAATTTATGGATTCAGTCTCTTATTATTTTCTCAAAATCATCGTATATTTCTATCTCTTTGGTTTAGACATCCTAAGATAATCAGTTAGTTGTCTTAAGGACTCCTCTGATAACCCGAGATCCGATTTATGCATAGTTAATATGTGCATTCCTTGATCTTCATCTTCTTGAGCCTTGTGATGCCATTGGTAGCCTATTATTCGTCTGTAAATCTCTTCACCCAAAGCTTTCACATAAAATTTAAACTTGAAGTGATCCTGTATGCGTCCTGAGTCGGTTTCATATTTAAGGTAGTCTTCATCAAATTTGAATTTTTCGCAGAGTATCAATGTTTTGCATATCCAGTTATCTTCTGGTTCTAAATATACAGTTTGTCTATTTCTCTCTTTACCATAAAACAGATTTTCCAAACTTTCGATAAATAAGCCAAATTGATCTTTGCCATGTGATATGAGTGTAATAAACCCAGCGTCATCGGGACGACAAGAAATCTCATTTATGTATATTTTAGGGTCACCATGCGCCTTTGAACTCTCGCCATCTATTAAAAGCTCTATGTAAAGAAAAGGAACAAGTAAGTTTTCACGGATTTTCTTGATAATATCAGGTACAAGTCTCAGTAATATTTGAGAAATTTCTTTTCTAGATTCAGAACATAACAATCTCGTTTGCCCCTGGAATCCACCTTTATTAAATTCTTCCATGTCGTATTTTTCATAATAAATGCTGTGTAGCCCTATGCTTCCCTCTTTAGTTTCGGCTATTATTACACATGTTTCAGTTCTGTTTTTTAAATATCTCTCTATAAGGTATCTTTTATTAGGTATTCTATGATCCCTAACAAGTTTTATCTGTTCATCTAAATATGCCGGAGTTAACTGAGATGTGCTTGAAAGAATAAACTGCCCATGCCCCGAGGACGTACTTTCAGGTTTCAGCACTATTTTCTTATATCGGCTTAAGGCATCTCTTATTTTTCCGTACTCTTTACCAAGTCCATGCGATAGTTCACTCTTTAGTTCTTCAATGTTTATTTCTAGTTTTTCTAATTCCTTATCGTATTCGCTGCCTAGAACATGATCTTCCAGACCTATGGTGGATAAGAACTTCTTCATTATTATCTTGCTTAGGAAGACGTCACTATAGCGATTGCTTATGTCTTTGAGTTTATCGATTGTATGAGTTGGAGAGGGCATGAAAAGAGGTTTCTTCTCCAATGACGGGTCTTCCAAAGTAAGTTGACAGAGGTCATTCCACTCTTCTGGGGTCATAAACATATCTTCTAGCAAAACAATATCAGGCTTCATCCTGATTATCAATTCTTTTATGTCTTTGACTGCTTCATAACCTCGAAGGCTTGGCAAATAACGAAACTGGAAATCTAACAGGGGATCTTCATTTAGAGCTATGATTTCAAAATCCTCAATTCGGAGCCCATGTAGATTTTCTGCGTAAAATGGTAAAAACATTATTGGAGAAGGTTTCTCTTGAATTATGGCTCGAATATACCATCGTTTTGTATTATAAGCGGCTATCCCTATCTCTGTACCAATTTCGCCTCCACCAATAAGTAATATTTTTCTCCTTTTTTCAGTTTCGCTTTTTATTATTTCTATTATTTTTTTTATACCAGAACGAGCTAACTTGTAAGCATCGTATAAGTTTTTAATATCTTGAAAAACGTCATACGCTTTTTTTAGATGCGCGGGTAGGGAATACTCAGTAGTCAAGGTTCAAAACCTTCGAAACTGGAAATGGCTTATTCCACTGCATAAAGCGTAGCCGATTCGACTATTTTCCTCAGGTCTTCATAATCCTTGTACTTTGGATTTTTTCCAAGTTCCTCCACGAGAGGTACGATAAGATTATCCTCGAATATTTTAATGAATTCTATTGTCTTTGCAAAAGTAGGACCTAAAAAGTAGTTTGGTCTACTTCCGGTTCTTATTGTTACGTATCCTCTTTTTTTAAGTTCTGTAAGCTCCTTATCTAAGTCTAGATCGCTTATATTATTCTGGTACATGAATGGCTCTATCTTTTCTCTTAGTTTGAATTTATCAACTTCCTCAGTGATGGGAAAAGAGTTTAATGTCTTTCCAATTTCAACCCATAAGGTACCCTGAGAAGACTCTCTCACCTCTCTAATAACTTCCCTGACATCCGTAGGTATTAGTCCACTTAGGCCGTTCTTAATGTCAAGGTAAAGGTCAGTTTCTTCAAATTTACCTTTATGCTTCATGCTTATCACCTTCTTCAACAAATTTCAGTTGAGGGGGTAAACGCCCTTTACTTTTAGTTGAGCGCTCCATTATGATTTAACCTCTCATTTTCCATTTTGGGATAGTAGAACAATTCACGGCTCAGTAAAAAGGTTTCGATCTTGCCGTAAGCCATAATCTTAATTAGAGAGTTTTTGCTTTTAAGATTTATGCTACACAAAGTGTAACAAGAAGTCCACATTGGCATTTGAGACACTTAGGAAGAAGAGAGCTGTAGAAATTGCTCTTACATTATCTGGTGGAGCTAAATGCGTAAGGGAAATACGCGAAGCGATAGAGGGAAGTTTTACAACAATCGGCAAGCGACTTGAGGAACTTGTAAGAGTAAACATCGTACAGGAGGTTTATCCGCGAGGCATTCAGAATTATAAAAGACCTTTTCCTAGACGCGTGATGCGATTGACAGATGAAGGGCAGAAACTTGTGGATTCTTTGATTCAATCTGGTTTCCTTAATGTCTTACCACTAAAGAAAGATCGGCAAAAATGGGTTTTGCTTGCCCTGCAAGTTCTAGGTGTTGTGAGGGGCAGAACTCGATTTATTAAGTTGCTATTTCTGCTAAAATTCAAGTTTGATCTTAAACGAATGTCATTCAAGTTCAGACCGTGGATCTATGGACCATATTCCAAAGATGCAGTTCAAGATTTGGAAGAACTCCAAAAGGATGGTCTCATTTGCGAGAGACCGGAGTTCTATAGGAGGAGAGATTTCAAGGAAGAAAAGGTATGTTATGTTTATACCCTAACGCCAAAAGGAGCAAAACTGGCTCGAGAGTTCTTGGCACAAGTATCGCGTGATGTGATCAAGAAATTAGAAAATCTAAGGATGTTCAACGAGATGACGCTCGAAAGGTTGCTTGAATACATATACTACAATTACCAAGAGTTTATAACACGCTCGGAAATAGTGGAGAGGGTACTAGATTCTTTCAGGGTTTGAAAACTGAAAGGTTGACTATTACGCCATATAGTAACATTCGTAACGTGAATGTTATATGTACGAATCTTTTTTACTGGTAAATTGGGGTTCGAATCCCGCCCGGAGCACTACTCTCACTCCTTTATCTATCATTTGCAAAAACTCATATACAAGCTGCTCCTATCCAATACTCTTCACTCTTCAAGGCGAATGAGTTATGACGGAGAGAGTTTTTTC
>Ga0315282_10011206_pt1 | contig 13933 bp, 12 predicted proteins | sample YL17G07_20_MG_FD_203693 | JGI IMG/M metagenome (GOLD analysis project Ga0315282, IMG submission 203693) | Sediment microbial communities from Yellowstone Lake, YNP, Wyoming, USA - YL17G07_20 | ecosystem: Environmental > Aquatic > Freshwater > Lake > Sediment | place: USA: Wyoming | collected... | reverse complement strand
GCTCGGCCGCGATCAGCATGCGCCAAGCGAAGGCCCAGCCGATCTTCAGGCCGGTGAGAATGCTGGGGAACGCCGCCGGGATGAGGATCTTGTAATGCGGGACGTTGCAACCTTATTAACTTTGTTTTCTTCACCTCGGCCGAGTAATCGGGGGCCCGGCCGTTTCTCCGTTGTGAATATAAATCCCTCCTCTCGACGTCGGCGCATCCCCCCTCCCCCGCGTTCGCTCGCTTGCTGGGGGGCCTCTCCCGGCGAGTTGCCTCTGCGCCCCATCGTAGTGGTGCTATGCGGCGCTGTTGCCGCGCGCGCCCTGCCGGCCTCTGTTCCCGGGAGCAGCTACGATTCGGCGAATGAGCAGTTGGCCTTGAGATGGTGGACGTAGCGCCGGTAGCAAGCTTCTTTTGGCTGGCCGCTCGCGCCCGCGGTCTCGTGTCGGAGCTGACGGGGGAATCCGGATAGGGGAGGGCTTGGGTGGGACGAGGCAGCCTTCCGATGCTGCCGCCTTGGGGGGGCGTGGTGCCGGGGGCCCGGCACTGAGGGTATTTTTACGGGCCAGGCAGAGCTGCTGATGCCCTTTACCGGGCAGTGGGTTGCATAAGAACATTCCCCCTCTGGTGAGCAGTTCAACTTCTGATAGGCCTATGCACTTCACTCAACCAACCCCAACATCGTGGGGTTAAATCAGCCCGCGGGTCACAAGGTCTTGCGATAGGTTGCGTCAAGTACATAGGCCTGACTTCTGATGGCCTCTCTTCCGGAGGGACGGACCCATAATTGTGCAATGGATCACCTCTTCCGCCGGCCGACGGTAGAGACTCACGGTACCCGCAGCCGTGTAGCTCATGGAGAGAGGGCATCCGCACTGGTGATCTGGGCTCGATGCAGGCCGGTATACGAATTGGCAGCGAAGGGTCGGAGGAGCGACTCCCAGCGACGCGGATGCCGATGGAGCGAACCTTCCGATCCATCGCTGGCAGGCAATGGAAGGTGATCGGCACTGGTTAGGGTACCGGAGGGGATGGATGGGTCCCCTGCTACTTTACCACTGGACCAATTTCCGGGGGGCAGGTCACCCGAGCAGGGGGCCGTCTTCGCGGTCCCGGAAGTGGGTGGGTTGCATCACCACTACGAACGGCGGGTTGCTTGAGGTCCGGCATGAGATGGGTTTTCGGGAACGACAGGCTTCGTCTCCGCTCTGCCGGAATGGCGGCTCACACACGATCCCAGTCTTGACTCGCTCCTTGCTCAGCGAAACACTCGCCCTGAATCAACAACGAGTGTCTGTCCCGTTATGCTGTCGGTGCGGCAAAATTCTGCGACGATCTCCGCGACATCGTCCTTGTCTGCCGGACGCTTCAAGAGAGCGCTTTGGCGGGCCTTCTCCTGGAATTCGGGCGACAAATTGTCGCTCATACGGGTGCCCTCCATAAATCCGGGGGCAACGCAGTTCACGAGAACTTCCGGGGCTAGCGCCACGGCCAAGCACCGGGTGAGGTGGATCAAAGCCGCCTTGGACACCGCGTACGCGATGGACGACCCGTGTGGACTGAAGCCTGCGATTGAGGCGACATTTATGATCCGTCCTTGCCCCTGCTGCTTCATGAAAGGTGCGACTGCCTTGCCGCAAATGAAGGGCCCGGTCAGGTTCACCTCCAAGATCTTGGTCCAGTCTTCCAGATGTAGTTCTTGCAATTGTGAAAACGGAATCCACTTGTTGTAGGCGGCGTCGTTCACCAGGATGTCGATCCGTCCAAACTCCTGGTGGACCTCCTCTACCATGCGCTGAACCGCCCTCGGATCGCGCACGTCTGCTCCGAGCGCAATTGCATGCCAGCCGCCAGTCCGCAGCTCCTGGACGACCGCCTCTCCCTCGGCTCGCCGCTGGCCATATCCGACCACCACCCGCGCTCCCCCTAATGCCAATCGGTGACAGATCCGACGGCCCAACCCGCCGGTGCCGCCCGTCACGATGGCGACCGCCTTTTCGAGCTCCATCGGCTTCGCTCCTTCGCCTGATTATTTCGCGTTTCTTCCTGAGGCCTGACCTTCCTATTTCTCGACACTCCGTAAACGAGAGACGTAGCCTCCGTCCCACAATTCTCTCATCGCCACGAGCCCCTCCCGAATCCGTGGCAGGGGTGTCGCCAGCAGGCTTTTCGCTCTGGTGACGTCTAGGGTCTGATGCCTGGGCACTTGCACGCCGAAGTATTTGTCCGAAAGGACGACCGGTCTCACACGATCTGGCTTCAGCCCAAAGACCTCCGCGGCCGTGCGGCAAAACCCATATCGGCTGCATGCTTCGGACCCCGTCACATGCAGCACGCCGGCAATGCCCTTGTCATAGATTTCAAACAATGCCTCCGCCAGAGAATTGACCAGGATTGGGGCAAAGTACTGGTCGGTTGGGGCAGGAAACTCTTCGCCCTTTCGCACGATCTCGAGGGCCGCCTCCAGGTAACAGACTTTCCCGGGTCGCAGATTCCATCCGTAAATCGATGTCCGGACGATACAATGGTCTACCCCCGACTCCTGAATGATCCGCTCACCCTGTAATTTGCTTCGCCCGTACTCGTTAATGGGATCAGTCCGATCTCCCTCGCTGTACCGCTCTGCCACGCCATCAAAGACCCAGTCCGTCGAAATGTGGATCAGTTTCGCCCCGACTGCCTTTGCGGATTCACATACGTGCCGAACGCCGTCGATGTTGATGTTCCGAGCCAGTGCCGGATTCTCCTCACACAACTTGGCGGGCAGCAGTGCGGCGGTATTGATGACGAGATTCGGCCGATATGTCTCGATCGCTCGCTTCACCGCGATGCGATCTCGAAGATTGAGCTCGACGCCGGAGCACTTCGGAATACTCACGGGGTGAGAACAGAATGTAAATCGTGTCGCGAATCTATCTCGTGCCAAATACGCAACGTTGCTCCCCAGCATCCCGCTGCCCCCGGTCACCAGTAATCTGTCCATCCTCACCCCCATGAAACCTTCAGCCCAAGTCCCCCACAAGGCGGCCCAGCTAATCGCTCCGATATCGACAAATACCTGAGCAGCTGCGGCATCATAGACCGCTGCCCGCTCTCGGATCTACAGTCTTGGGGCGCCCGGCGCGATTAGGACTCGGCCGTCAACCTCAATCGTTGGCTCGAAGAACACCAAATCCAGGTGGATCGGCGCGGGGTTTGTACCTCCGTGCGCGGTATTGTTACCCAGGGCGATATGGCCGGTGCCGAAAGTGGACTCGTCCTCTATGATGTTGCCGGTAACCTTTCCCTCTGGATTGAGACCGATCCCAATTTCCGCAACCGCGTATGCGCGAGGATCATGCCTGCCAGCGATCAACTGTGACAGTCGCTCGGCCTGGGGTCCGCCCTCGAACTCTGTCACGCGGCCCTGCTCGACGGTGAGCCGGATCGGCTGCTGCATCAGGCCAATGCTGGCGACGCTGGCATCCACCACCAGGACGCCCGCGGCTGTTCCCTCCAAGGGAGGAATATTGACCTCGATACTGGGTGCCCCGGAACTCTGTCCCCGCTCCCGCGACCAAATCTCGCGATTTGCCCGGCGCCCTTCGATGGACGCGGTCAGATCCGTGCCGGCCGGGGACGTGATGCGTATTTGTCTCCCCATTGTGAGCCGATCGGCGATTTCGTCCACAATAGGCTTAAGGCGGAAGAAATCAGCCTCGATCAATCCTCCCACCAGCGTTTCCTCCACGATCCCGGTAGCCGAGATCATGCGTGCGCCTTGGCTGGAGGCCGCCTGGCGGGCACGTGTATGAAACACTGATTTACTGAGAAAACCGAATATAACGTCTGCCCCCTTCATGGCTGCGGCAACGGTTGCCGGGCGCTCAGAATTTGGTACAGGCAATACGTCGATGAGCATAATCACCGGCACGGCACCCCTCTCGCGCACCGCCGCCGCAACGGCTTCGGCGATCCGGAACGAGCGTTCGGGGTCGGTGAGGATGAGGGCTTGCTCGCCTCGCTTCACATCTGTCAGCGTGTCGGCCAGCACGCGTCCACCCCGTAACATCGCCGTAAAGTCCGCCATGGACTCCCTCCTCGATGCTACCACCGAAAAGCCCCGCACCGTCGGAGTGGCATCAGCCCATACTGTCCCGTGGCTCGTACCCGCTCCGGGGATTCTTGCTGCCCTATTTCAGACATACCGGTCATCCGGCGGGCCGGGCATGGCCCCGATGCTCGGCCCGCTGCTGCCCTCTGCATGCCTTCAAGGCAGCTAGATGACGATCAACTTCTCCTGAGGTGTCGTCATAAGCTTATGCCCGCGCCTGGTGATGATGACCTGGTCTTCCGGCGCGAAGCCCCCTACGCCGTACAGGTAGTACGGGGTCTCCACACACACAACCATCCCTTCTTTGAGCTCCTGCTCGTTCCAGGGTGCGAGGAAGGGCCGCTCGTGGGATGACAGACCCAAACCGTGGCCGATATGGTGCCGCCGGTAGTCAGAAATCCCTCGGCTCTGCGGGACCTTCATTGCCGCATGGAACATATCTGAGATCTTGACACCAGGCTTCGCCATATTGACAGCCGCCATTTCCGCGTCAAACATCGCTGCATACGCGTGCTCCATCACCTTGGTAGGTTTGCCTACTACCGCAATCCGGCAAATATCCGATACGTAGTACTGGTAGCAGGCAGAGGCGTCAATACGTATAACGTCCCCTTTCTTAATCTTTGTGTCGCTAGGGTAAACTGCACCGAAGGCCCCCCGCGAGCCTGCACCCACTTGAACGTAGTTCGTCGTGCAGCCCTCGTCCAGTACCCTACGACGTATGATCCACTCCAAATCGCGTTCCGTCATTCCGGGCTTGGCCTTGGCGTACGCTGCGGCAATCGCCTTTTCGATGGCGTCGCCCGCTTTTTTCAATCGCGCCATTTCTTCCCGGGTCTTAACCTCGCGCACCCCCAGGAGCACGTCCGTGCCATCTACGAACTGCACATCCGGCAGCTCCTTCTTCAAGCGCTCATAGGCAGCCGCCGGCAGCCGATGGTACTCGACGCCCACGCGAGCCTTCGTCAACCCCATCTCGGCCAACGCACGCCCGAATGCCTCGTAGACGGTGTCTACACGGAAACCCGGGATCTCCGGGCCGTTTGTGATGGTGAAGTTCCCGAAGAAACCTACTCGCGGAATCCAGGTCTGGAACTGAAGGAGGCTAAGCCGGCTATTGTGGGGAAGGAGCAAGTACGGATCGATCTTCGGGTCAGCAGGGATCAGCGAAAAGGCAACTGTCTCCGGCTCAAACGTGAACTCATAGCACGGAAACTCCGATGTGTAATAGATATGCGCTTCTGTACTCGGCGCCAGCACATCGATTCCCTGCTGCTGCATGAGCGATTGGCACCGGCCGAGATCCATGAGTTTTGGTTTCTTCATTGCTGCACCTCCCAAGTAGTTTGCAGGTTCATTCGCCGCAGTGAATCGGGCGCACAGGGAACTGTCGCGGCTGTGATCGCGGTCGGGAGGGCAAGACTCTACCCGACCCTACACCTGTTGCCGCCCGTGATCAGCGCGGTCCCGGATTACGAGCCCGTGGCTCGGAGTGCATCGGCAAAACCGGCGAGCGTGCTGTCGATATCAGCATCCGAGTGCGCGAGCGAGATGTACATTTTGGCGCCGGGGACGACGAAGACCCCCCGTTTGATCAATTCGAGTCCCAGGCGCTTCGCGCGATTGCCGTCTGCGGCGCGGAGATCGTGTTCGGAAGCGATCGGGTGGCCCGGATCGATGAAGAACGGCTGGGCGATGGGCCCCTCGCCGAGGGCCTGCAAAGGAACCCCTTGTTTCCTGGCGATAGATACCATGCCCTCCCGTAGGCGCCGACCGAGAGCTGCCAATCGGCCGTACACGCCTGGTCGTCGCAGTTCTTCGAGGGCAGCGACACCGGCGGCGCAGGCGAGCGGGTTCCCGCTCAACGTTCCGCTGATGCAGGCATAGTCCATGCGGCCCTTTCGCGCCGGATTCGCGGTCTCCATGATCTCGGCCTTGCCGCAGATGGCACCCAGAGGGAAGCCGCAGGTGAGCGCCTTGCCGTAAGTCGCCAAATCAGCGGTTACGCCATAGAACTCCTGCGCGCCTCCGTAGGCGAGCCGGAATCCTGTCACCACCTCGTCGAACAGAAGCACGATTCCGTGCCGACGCGTCAGGTCCCGCAATCCTTGAAGGAAGCCCGGCTTGGGAGAAATGGCCCGCTGGAGCGGCTCTACGATGACCGCGGCAATCTCCTTTCCGTATCGGGCCAAGACATCCTCGGCGATCGTCAGATCATTGAATGGGGTGATCAGGACCGTGTCGAGGACACCTTTCGGGATCCCCCCGGTGTCCGGGATCGGTGTGGGGTAGGGCGCCTTCGCCACATTCCAGTTCCCGATCATGCCGTAGTCGTGCAGGCCGTGCCAGCCGCCCTCGAACTTCAGCACCTTTTCCCGACCGGTAGCGGCGCGCGCCATGCGGATGGCGAGCATGGTTGCCTCGGTCCCGGTGCTCGTGAACCGAACTTTCTCCCCGCAGGGCACGGCCTGGCAGGTGAGGGCGGCGAGGCGGATCGTCGGCTCGCTCAACCAATGGTAGAGGGAGCCTTTCGCCATTTGCGACTGGACGGCTCGGACAATCGCGGGATGGGCGTGGCCCAAAAGGAGCGGCCCCGAGCCCATCACGTAGTCAATGTACGCCCGACCGTGGGTGTCGTACACGCGGCTCCCCTCTCCTCGCTCCACGATGAAGGCGATGTCTGGCGGGAGGGTCCACTGCCAGACGGACGCTCCCGGCAGGTACTTCGCGGCGCTGGCCAGCAGGTCGCTGGGGTTTGGATCCGGTGAAGATTTCTCTGTACTCATGGGACCTCCTTTCGTGGCAATCCATTTAAGAGCCGGAAAAAGCTAGGTCACGCGGCTCGTGCCTTCGAGCCCCATATACACCCGATGGAGGCGTTCATCCCGTAGCAACTCGGTGGCGGGCCCGGCCAGTGCCATCCGCCCGCTTTCCAGGATATATCCCCGGTGCGAGATGGAGAGCGACTGTTGGATGTTCTGCTCGGCGAACAGCACCGTCACGCCCTCACGATTGATCCGCTGGATGGTCTCCGACATTCTCACAACCAGCCGCGGCGCGAGACCCAGAAATGGCTCGTCCAGCATCAGGAACCGCGGCCGAGCCATGAGGGCCCGGGCGATGGCGACCATCTGTTGCTCTCCGCCCGAGAGAGTCGAAGCCAGTTGCCTGCTCCGCTCTTTCAGCTCCGGGAACAGGGCGTAGACACGGTCCAGCGCCTCGGCGCGGTGCGGCCGCAATGGCGGCAGGTAGGCCCCCAACAGCAAGTTCTCCAGAACCGTCATGTAGGGAAAGAGGCGCCGGCGCTCCAGAACGTGGGCCAGACCCATACCCAGGCGCAGGTATGTCGGCACATCATTGATGACCGCACCGTCGAAGAGGACCTTGCCCCCCGCTGGCGGGACCAGGCCCGACACCGCATTGAGGAGCGAGCTCTTCCCGGACCCGTTCGCCCCCATCAGGCACGCCACCTCTCCCGTGCCCACCTCTAGTGTCACATCGGCCAGGGCCAGGTAACCTCCGTACCGGACCTCGAGATCCCTAACGGTGAGCACCGGCACCTCCCACGTAGATCTCCACAACCTGCGGGTCATGCACGACCGCCTCCGGCGTGCCTTCCGCGATCTTCTCCCCTAGGTGCAGCATGACTAGGCGGTCCGCGACCATCGTCACCACCCGCAGATTGTGCTCGATGAGAACCAGCGTCACCCCCTCCTTCTTGACCTTCTCGATGAGGGCCACGAGGCCTGGCAGACTGCGCTGATCCACACCACCGGTGACCTCGTCCAAGAGGAGAAGCCGAGGCCGCGTGGCCAGCGCGCGCGCCAGTTCGAGGCGCTTCCGCTCTCCGGTGCTCAAGCCGTCGGCCAGCACCCCAGCGCGATGGGACAAGCCTACGAAGGCCAGGTAGCGCTCCGCCTCCTTCCGTGCATCCGCCACCCTTCCTACTCGGGGCAGAATGGCCACCATTACATTCTCGAGAGCGGTCAACTTGAGGAAGGGGCGCACAATCTGAAACGTGCGCGCGACTCCCAGTCGGTTGATGGCGTCGGGCCGGAGGCGGGTCAGGTCAATCCCGGTGAACTGGATCTCCCCCCTGTCGGGCCCCAGGCACCCCGTGACGAGATTAAAGACAGTGGTCTTTCCCGCCCCATTGGGGCCGATGAGACCGACGACCTCTCCGGCCCTGACCTCCAGTGTCAGGTCGCGCACGCCGATTGCCCCGCCGAATCGCCGACTCACATTCCGCAGAACCAGAAGCGGCTGACCATCGCCGGACGCTACCCGCTCGGGCAGTAAGGATCCCTCCGGGAGAACGATCGTCGAGGCATTGGCCGCGGTCGGGGCTAAGAGTGCCGCTTTAGGGGAGGTCCAGCTCACAACCCAATCAACCAGGTCAGCGATCCGGGGACGCAGCCACCCTTCGATGCCCTGCGGCCAGTAAAGGATCACGGCCATGAGCAGCGCCCCATATATGATGAGGTGGACGCCCTGGAGACTGCCACCCCAGATGGCCCGGGTGATTTCCCCAATAGGAACCAAGAGGGCGGCCCCGTAGACAGGCCCCAGGACGGTTCCCATGCCCCCTAGGACGTTCACGACCACCATTTGTATCGAGAAGTCCAGACTCATGGTCCGTGTGGGCGTGATGAAGAGGATGAACTGCGCGTAAAAGGTCCCACCGATGGCCGTGAAGAATGCGCTGATGATCATGGCCAGAAGCTTGATCCGAGCCGGATTGGTCCCCAAGCTGGCGACCGCCTCCTCGTCATCACCGATGGCTGCCAAGTAGTACCCGAGCCGGGAGCGCTTTACGCTCCATCCCACGATCAGGATCACTAAGAGAAATGCAAGGATGATGTAGTAGTAGTACCGCTTATCGACAAACTGGAACTCCCACGGCCGGTATCCGCGCACCGGGAGTAGAAGCCCCCGGACTCCGTTGACCTTGATTCCGAAGATGGAGTCGGTCAGCTCGGTCCCCACGCGGAGCATCTCGGCGAAGGCGATAGTCACAAGGGCGAAGAAGGTGCCTCGAAGTCGGAAACAGGGGTAGCCGATCACCCCGCCGACGACGGCCGCAACCACGCCGCCCACCAGCATTCCCAGCCACGGGGTTAGCCCGGCATTGATGTAGAGCAGGGAAGAGGTGTAGGCACCGATGCCAATCAGCCCGGCGTGTCCGATCGATATCTGCCGGGCAAAGCCGCCAATTAGGTTCCATGACGCCCCAAGGTAGGCGAAGAACAGGACCCAGATGAAGATCTGGAGCCAGTAGTTGTCGTCGGGCAACAGCCAGCGGCTGGCCACGGGCACCAACGCCAGTACGACAATGACGATGCCACCCAAGATCCAGCCGATCAGCTTCACGGAGCGATTCATGCTTTCTCCATCGACCACAGAATCTCATTCGACGTCCGAGGCCCGCAGCCCCCCCAAGTCATCGACGCTCAACTCCGAGAAGCCCCGCAGGGCGGGCAAACAGGATCCCTACAAACAGGGCGAACAGCACGATCTGCGCTACGGTCAGCTGTACGTACACTCCCAGGATGCCTTCGATCACGCCGACGATCAGTCCGCCCAACGCCGCTCCCGGCATGCTGCCCATGCCTCCAAGGATGACGACAATGAAAGCCTTGAGCAGAAATGACGTTCCCACGGAAGGGTGCACGTAGTAAAACGGCATGAGGGCAGCGCCGGCGATGCCCATTATCCCAGCGCTTAGCCCAAAGGCGACATTGTAGATCCTGGAATCGTCGATCCCCATCAGGCGGGCGACTTCCCGGTCCTGGCCGGTCGCGCGGATGGCGCGTCCCAAGTCTGTTCGCGTGAAGAAAACGAACAGGCCCGCGCACGTGGCGCCTGCAGCCACCAGTCCGATCAGGCGGGAAATGCTGATGATGATCCCGGCCACTTTGAACGTCTGCATCCCCAGATCGATCGGGATGGTCTTGTAGTCGGCCGCGAACAGCAACAGGGCCACGTTCTCCAAGAGCAGCGCCAGTCCGAGCGTCAGGAGAAGCGCACTCATCGGCTCGCGTTCTCGCTCTCGGAGGAATAGCGGCGCCACTAACCACTTCTGGATGAGGTAGCCAAACCCGAATAGAAGTGGGACGCTGATCAGCGGGGATAGGTAGGGATGGAGGCCGCCCAAAGCCCACAGCCAATAGGTGATGAACATCGCAACCATCAGCAGGGTTCCCTGCGCGAAATTGACCACGCGCATCGTGCCGAAAATGATGTTCAGCCCAAGGGCAATGAGCCCGTAGGCGCCTCCGATGAGGAGGCCACCCACCGTGGCTTGCACGAGTGTCAGCATAGGAGACCACTCTTCGGGGGTGACCCCCTCTCCGGGGTGACCCGCCAGGCGGTACAAACCTGATACATAGGTAACACATTATCCGAACACATGGGTGACACTCTAAGCTAGGCCAGCAAGGAGGTGGGCATGGCCTGGCAGGAGGTGGCACCTATGGAAGAGCGGATCCGATTCGTGTTGAAGGCGACACGGGAAGCAGTGGGGTTTGCCGAGCTGTGTCACCAGTTCGGGATCAGTCGGAAGACGGGCTACAAATGGCTGGCCCGGTACCAGGCGCACGGGCTCGCGGGCGTCCGGGAGTGGAGTCGCCGGCCGCACCGCAGTCCGACGCGCCTGCCCGCCGAGGTGGTGGAGCTCGTGCTTCGGGAGCGGCACCGGCATACAAGCTGGGGCCCCAAGAAGCTCCGGGCGCTCCTGGCTACGAAGTACGGGATCACCCCCGTTCCGGCCGCGAGCACCCTCGGGCGGCTGCTCCAGCGCCACGGCCTGACCCGGCAACCCCGACGGCGCCGGCCGGTGAGCCAGCCCGACCGGACGACGCGTACCCCCGCGACCCGGCCCAACGCGGTCTGGGCCACGGATTTCAAGGGCTGGTTCCGGACCCAGGACGGCCAGCGGTGCGACCCGTTGACCATCAGCGATCTCTATAGCCGCTACGTGCTCGGCTGCCGGATCGTCCCCGGGCAGCGGATGGAGGACGTCCGGCCGGTCTTCCGGCGGGTCTTCCGCTGGTTCGGCCTCCCCGAGCTGCTGCGGGTCGACAACGGCCTCCCGTTCGGCTCCCACGGCGTCGCGGGCCTGTCGCAGTTGAGGGCGTGGTGGCTGCACCTCGGGATCTGTGAGTGCCGATTGTATATTCCCCAGTTGTGCCGGTTGAAAATTCCTCACTGAACGGATGACGGGTGCCTGACGCATCGGGTATGGTTCCCTCCTGATGCTGCCCATAGTGGCAGTCAGGGAGGGCCGATGATCGCTCAGGAGGACTACCTCGTGATCCACAAGCTGCACAGCCTCGGCTATACCATCACGCAGATCGCCCGCGAGTTGGGCCTGGACCGAAAGACGGTGCGGAGCCACCTGGGGCAGAAGCACCCGCCGCGGTACCACTGCGGGACGCGGCCCTCGAAGCTGGGTCCCTACCGCACCTGGATCCGGACCCGCCTGGCGGCGGCGCCCCTCACGGCGAAGCGCCGCCTCCGGGAGCTCCGGCCCCTCGGCTACACCGGGAGTTATACCATCCTGAAGAGCTTCGTCGCCCAGATCCGGCCCAAGCCGCCAGTCCCCGTGCTGGTCCGCTTCGAGACGCCGCCCGGCGATCAAGGGCAGGCCGACTTCGCCCGGTTCGTGGTGACCTGGGCGGCGACGGGCGTCACACAAGCCGTGTGGCTCTTCCTGGTCACCTTGGGCTACTCGCGGCTCCTCACCGGCACCTGGAATCTCCAGGGCGACCTCGTCGCCGTCCTGCAGGGCCACGCGGCGGCGTTCACCGCGCTCAGCGGGGTCCCGCGCCCCATGCTCTACGATCGCATGAAGACGGTGGTGACCGATCAGGACGCGCAGGGCCGCCCGGTCTTCCACCCGGCTCTCCTGGCCCTCGCGCCCCACTACGGCTTCACCCCCGAGGCCTGCCGCCCGCACCGGGCGCAAACCAAGGGGAAGATCGAGCGCCCCGTGAGCTACATCCGCGAGGACTTCTGGCTCGGCCGCACCTTACAGCCGGATCCCACATGGTGGCGACGGCGCGCCTTTCCCCAAGCTTCCCCGTCGCTTTCAGGAAATCAGGCTGTAGATGCCCTCCGCCACCGCGCCCACACTCGATCGGCCGGAGCTCCTGCTCGCCCATCCGGCGCGTGATCAAGATGGAATCACGGAGCCAGGAGTTTGCGATGACCAGATCCGGGGCAAATCCCTTGGCCTTCACCACCATCGAGGTGAGGTCCGGCAAGGCATTGGGGTAGTGCTCTACCGCGTAGACCTTGACCCCGTACCCCTCCAGGAAGTTCTCTTGCTTCTCGCCGACGGACCTGCCCCACTCCGTTGGTTCGCTGAAGGTCATGGCGGTCTTGAGCGGGGTGAAAGGCCGGCCCAAGGCCACCAACCCCTTACCTGGACTGCGGATACGGCCACATCACCTTGACGCCTGGTTCGGCGACGGACTCCGGGTAGACGAGGCGGAAGTCGCCCCCCTGGATTTGAACTAGCATCGCGGTGGCGAAGGGGTTTTGGCCGGTCTCATCGAACTTCAACTCCTTACATGGCACCATCATGGCCCGGTTATTGGGGTCGGTGATGTCCGTGGCGGCAATAGCGTCCCGCAATTCCTTGGGGGATGTCGTCTTTGCTCGTTCCAAGGCATCCACCAGGACAAAGAACAACTGGTACTCCCGAGCAGCGTCCTCCGTAATTGGCACCCCAAATCGCGCAATATGACTGTCGTTCACCGTCTTGATCCACGGTACTCTTTTGCCGACGTCTGCCACCCAGTGCGTGGCGACTATGATCCCATCGGTCAGTTTCCCCGCTGCTTTCAAGAAATCCGGCTGAAAGAAGCCGCCCCCGCCCGACGCGTACACACGCGGCCGGAACTCCTGCTCGCTCATCTGCCTGGTGATCAAGATGGCGTCCCCGAGGTAGGAATTGGCGATCAGGAGATCCGGATTCAGCCCCTTTGCCTTGACGATCATGGACGTGAGGTCAGCCGAGGCGTAGGGATAGGCCTCAGTGGAGAGCACTTGGATCCCCTGCGCTTCTAGAAAATTCTTCTGCTTTTGGCTGACGGAATTCCCCCATTCCGTGTTCTCGCTGAAGATCACGGCGGTCTTGATGGGAGCGAAGTTGCGACTCATGGCCACGAGTCCATCGATCAGGGTCTTGGCCTTCTGGGTGTCATTGCCCTCGGCTCGAAAGACGTACTTGAACCCACGCTCAGTAATCTTGTCCACCGTCCCGTCATTCAGCCATGGGATTTGATACCGCTCCGCAACCGCGGAGGCCGGAAATGCAACGCCGCTCTGAAACGCGCCGATGATGGCGTGAACCTTCTCTCTCGTAATGAGCCGCTCGGTCTCTGTGACCCCGATGTCGGCCTCGCCGCGGCTGTCGCCGATGATCAGGCGGATTTTCGCGCCTCCAAGCGACTTGATGCCGCCCCCGTTATTGACCTTCTCCATTGCCATGGTGAGAGTGCTCTTCTGAATTTGACCGAACTTCGCAGCCGGACCGGTCATCGGCGCGACGAGACCGACCCTGACCTCCTCGGCGGCAGCGGCTGCCGAAGCCAATCCGGAAACGGCGATCAATGCCATGACCATCGCTACCAGCGCCACGCCTAATCCCACACTTAAACTCTGCTTGTTCATACTTCCCTCCCATAGAGCACCCAAATGCTGTTTGCTCCGTTCGACGCTCTATTGACTTCTGCATAAATAATGCAATAATAGTGGCTGTCCCCACTGTCCAACGAGGAGGGCAGCCATCATGCGTCCGCGAGGCTCGGCAGCGGTACTGGAAGCACGCCGACGGGTAGCCCTGACG
>Ga0315282_10011204_pt1 | contig 13934 bp, 10 predicted proteins | sample YL17G07_20_MG_FD_203693 | JGI IMG/M metagenome (GOLD analysis project Ga0315282, IMG submission 203693) | Sediment microbial communities from Yellowstone Lake, YNP, Wyoming, USA - YL17G07_20 | ecosystem: Environmental > Aquatic > Freshwater > Lake > Sediment | place: USA: Wyoming | collected... | reverse complement strand
GAACGCGTCCAGCTGGTCGCTCTGCACGTCGAGCACGCCCAACACCCGGTCGCCGATCTTGAGCGGCAGGGCTACCTCGGAGCGGGTCTCGGACAGCGATTCCTCGTGGCGGTAGCGCGGCTCGCGGCTGACGTCGGCGGCCACCACTTCGGCGCCGTGCTGCGCCGCCCAGCCGATCATCCCTTCACCCAGGCGCAGTCGAATATCCAGCGAGACGGGCGGCAGACCGGGCCGGGCGACCGGCCCCGCGCTGGCCCTGAAACGCAGCCCATCCTGGCCCGGTTCCAGGGTGAAGAGCGCCACGAAGTAGTAATTGAAGGTGTGGAGAATGAGGTCGGCGATCCGGCGCAGTTTGTCGTCCAGGTCGGGAACGCCGGCCACCTGGGCGCTCACCTGGCGCACCAGCGACAGCTGATCGGCCAGGGCGAGCACCTGTCGCCACCCCGTGCCTTCGGCCGACTGCGGCATGTCACTCAACCGGTCGTCCCTCCGCGATTATGACATATCGGCGCGCCGCTACCGTAGCCAATGTGGTTTTCACGCAAAGGCGCAAAGGGAAAACCTCAGCTTCTGCGCCTTTTCTGGTGGCACACAGCTGTCAACGGATTTCTGGAGCGGATTGAACGGATTTCAGCCTTCATCGTTTCTCAAACGCGATCTCGACTCCTCTGCAAAAAGGGTCATTTTCACCGCAGAGGCGCAGAGTTCACAGAGTTATTGATAGGTTTTCTCGGCGTTCTCTGCGTCTCTGCGGTGAGTTTCGGCCTTTTTTCAGGGGAGTCGATCTCTTGATCGCAGCAAGGCCCAATCCGTTCAATCTGTTCCCCTAATCCGTTGACAGCTTGCGGCGCTTGATCATCGTCAGGGTGTTGCCCTGGTCGGGCGAAAACTGAAAACGGATTTCGTCCATCAGGTGGCGCATCAGGTACAGCCCCAGGCCGCCTTCCTGGCGGCACTCGAGCTGGCTGTGGAGGTCCGGATCGGGGACGCTGGCGGGATCGAAGGGGATGCCCCGGTCGCACAGGGTGATGGTGAGGCCGCTGCGGTCGACGGTGTAGGTGCACCGGATGCTGCCCAGGTCTTCGCCGCCGTAGGCGTGTTCGATGATGTTGGTGCACGCCTCGTCGACCGCCAGCTGGACGGCGTGGACGTCCGACGATTCCAGGCCGGCCAGCCGGGCCGCCTGGGTGACGAAGTCGACGATGGCCGACAGGCTGTCGAACCGCCCCGGAAATGCGGCGGCCTGATCCGCGCACAGGTCAGAGCAGGGTCTCATCCTGGCCCATGCGCTAGAAGCTGGCCACCGCGGTGGTCACGTTGTCGAAGCAGCGAAACAAGGGCACGAAGCCGACCAGATCCATAGTCTCCCGGATGTGGGCTGGCATGCCGGCCAGCAGCAGCTCCCCTCGCGTCCAGCGTTTGCAGGTCTTCTGGGTATCGATCATCGCCCGCAGGCCGGCGCTAGAGATGTACTCGACCGCTTCCATGTCGAACACGATCTTGAAGCGATTGGCGTTGATGATGGCGTTGAACGCGTCGGCCAGGCGCGGGGCGTTGTGACTGTCGATGCGACCGGTGGCTCTGACGACATCACACCGTTTGAATTGAGTGGTTGAGACTTCCACGCATCCATCTCCTATCTCTGTTTCGCCATCCAGCACCTGGCGCACCCGGCGCGCCAGCTCGTCGGGGAGAAACGGCTTGGGCAAGAATGCCACGCCCGAGACCGGCGGCTCCGCATCGAACTGCAACGAGAGCTCGTCCAACTCGGCCTCGTCGAGATAACCCGAAACGCACAGCGCCTTGACGGCCGGCGCCAGCCGCCTCAACCGTTCAACCAGCTCCAGGCCGTTCATATGGGGCATGGCCAGGTCGGTGACCAACAAGTGAATGCTGCCCTCCTGCCCGGCGCACAATGCCAAAGCCTGGCTGCCGGCCTCGGCCTCCAGCACGGCGTAGCCACACCTTCTGAGCACCATGGCGGTCACCCGGCGCACCTCCGGATCATCCTCGACCAACAGGATGGTTTCGGAGCCGGTCACCGGAGGGCTTGCCCCGCGCGGCGTGCGCGCGCCGAGCGCCCTGACCTGTGGTTCGTCCGAGACATGCATCGGCACACCCTGTTCCTGCACGACGCCTCTGGCGCAGATGTGAATGGAGATGGCAGATCACCTCAGCAGATCGGCGAGCTTCTCCCTATTGAAGTCTACCACAATCGTGCCATTTATGTCAAATGTGGGCGTGACCAGGTTGCCGTTGGCCCACTTGCGCACCTGTTTGGCGCCTTCCGGCACCGCGTTGACGTCGACCTCGACGAACGAGATGTTGCGCTCCTTGAGCCAGGCGCGCGCCCGCCGGCAGTCAGGGCACCAGCTGGTGCAGTACAGCACCACGCCGCCCTTGGGCAGTGCCACCACGCGGTCGGCGGATGAGGCGGCGGCACCGGCAGCCTGCGCCGCGCGCGGGTCGATCCGGCGCAGCTCGTCGAACAACACCTGATTGGAGGGCTGGTCGTCGATGTTGTGGACGTCTACGTAGCGGATGACGCCCTCCTTGTCGAGAATGAACAGGGCGCGCTCGCTGCGCCCGTCGGGGCGGAAGACACCGTACTCTCGTGCGACGGCGCCGTGCGGCCAGAAGTCGCTCAGCAGCGGATAATCAATTCCCCCCAGGCTCTCGGCCCACGCCGTCAAGCAGGGCGTATGGTCAACACTGATGCCCAGCACCTGGGCATTCAATGCCCCGAACTTGGCCAGGTCGGCCTCGTACGCGGGCATCTGATTCGTTCAGACCGGCGTCCAGGCGAGCGGGAAGAACGCCAGAACCACGTTCTTGCCCCGCAGGTGGCTGAGCGTGACCGGTTTGCCCAGATGACTGCGCAAGGTGAAATCCGGAGCTTGCTCCCCTATTTTCAGGCTCATCAGCTCATCCTCCAGTTCGCAGTGATATGGCTCGTCGAGAGACCGGCCTCACTATACCACCAAACTGGAATTGAGACAAACACGCGCCGCTCGATTTTTGCGCGTGTGGCATTTGTACTATAATGGCAGTGTTATGCCACCTGGCCTGGTCAGAGGTACCCGAGTGTGGAAGATGAACTTCAGGTAGCTGCGCACCCTGGCGGGTGCCGGGACGCCGGTGCGGCGCCGCAGCGCAGCGACGACGTCGCGGAAACGCCGGGGGAGGAGCGGGCGGGTGAGCTGAGCCAGGCCAACCGCGCGCTGCAGGCCGAAGTGCGCGCCCGCCAACAGGCCGAAGCCTCGCTGCGCGAGTTGTACGCCGACCTGGAGAAGCAGGTGCAGGTGCGGACGGCTGAACTGGCCCGCGCCAACCAATCGCTGCTCGAAACCCAACGGCAGCAGCGAGCGCTCCTCGACAGCATCCCCGACCTGGCGTGGCTCAAGGACCGCGACAGCCGCCTCATCGCCGTCAACGAGCCTTATGCCCGCGCCTGCGGTGTGCCGCGCGGCGAGCTGGCCGGCAAGACCGACTGGGATATCTGGCCGCGCGAGCTGGCCGAACGATACCGCGCCGACGACCAGCTGGTGATACGATCGGGCCGCATGCGGGTGGTGGAAGAACCGCTCGCCGATTTGCAGGGTCATTTCTCCTACATCGAAACCATCAAGGTGCCCATCCTGGACGACCAGGGGCAGGTGATCGGCACCGCGGGGATTGCCCGCGACGTCACCGACCGGCGGCGAGCCAGCGAAGCCCTGCGCCAGGCCCACGATCAGCTGGAAATGCGGGTGCAGGAGCGCACCGCAGAACTCGTGCGGGCGAACCAGGCGCTCCAGGCCGAGATCGGCGAACGGCGCCGCGCGGAAGAGGCGCTGCGCCAGAGCGAAGCCTTTCTGCACACCCTGATCGACCACCTGCCGGTGACCGTGTTTGCCAAGGACGCCGCCGGCCGCTTTGTCCTGTGGAACAAAGCGGCCGAGCGCCTGTTCGGCACGACCGAAGAACAGGCGTTGGGCAAGACCGATCACGACTTCTTCCCCGCCGAGGAAGCCGATTTCTTCCGAGAAAAAGACCTGGAAGCGTTCAGAGCGGGGACGGTGCAGGACATCGTCGAAGAGGACATCCACAGCCTGACGTTGGGCCCGCGCCAGCTGCATACCGTCAAAGTACCCATCTACGATGAACAGGGCGCGCCGCTCTACTCGTTGGGTATCTCGGAAGACATCACCGAGCACCAGCAGGACCAGGCTGAAAAGGCGAGCCTGCAGGCCCAGCTGCTTCAGGCACAGAAGATGGAGGCGGTGGGCCGGTTGACGGCCGGGATCGCCCACGATTTCAACAATCTGCTGACCGCCATCAACGGGTTCTCGGAACTGGCGCGCCTTCAGCTGCGGCCCGATGATCCATTGTGCGACCCGTTGGACAAGATCCTGGGGGCCGGCCAGCGCGCGGCCCATCTGGTGCGCCAGTTGATGGCTTTCAGTCGCAAGGAGGTGGGCCAGCCCCAGGTGTTAGACGTCAATGCCGTGATGTCGGACCTGGATACCATGCTGCGGCGCACCATCGGCGAAGACATCCGGCTGGAAGTCCGGTTGGTTCCCCAGGCGTGGCCGATCGTGATGGATCCGATCCACCTGGACCAGGTGGTGGTCAACCTGGTGGTCAATGCCCGGGACGCGATGGCGCGCGGGGGCGAGCTGCTCATCGAGACGGCCAACGTGGCGCTGGACGAGGCGTATGCGGCCGGGCACCTGGGCGCGCGGCCGGGCGAATACGTGCGGCTGACCATCCGCGACACCGGCACCGGCATGAGCCCAGAGGTGCAGGCGCACCTGTTCGAACCGTTCTTCACCACCAAGGGCGTCGGGCAGGGCACGGGGCTGGGGCTGGCGACGGTGTATGGCATCGTCAAGCAGAATGGCGGGCACATTTGGGTAGACAGCCAGGAAGGGCGGGGCACTGCCTTCCAGATCTACCTGCCGCGCGCAGCGGGCGCGCTTCGCCCGGCGTCGGCTCAATCCGGCCTGGCCGGCGGCGTGCCGGGCGGCAACGAGACCATCCTGTTGGCCGAGGATCACGAGAACGTGCGGGAAATGGCCCGCCGCGTGTTGCAGGATGCCGGCTACACCGTGTTGGAGGCTCGCGACGGCCGTGATGCGCTGCGCGTGGCTGCCAGCCACGCGGGCACGATTCACCTGCTGCTCACCGACATCGTCATGCCCGACCTGAGCGGCAACGAGCTGGCGGTGCGGCTCACGGGCCAGCTGCCCGGGCTGAAAGTCCTGTTCATGTCGGGCTACACCGACGATGCGGTCGTCCGGAACGGCGCATTGGAGGGCGACATCGCCTTCCTGCCCAAGCCTTTCGGCCCGCAGGAGCTGGCCCGCAAGGTGCGTGAGTCCCTGGGGGGAGTAGGGAGTAGGGAGTAGAGAAGTATCAAACCTCACGCAAAGACGCAAGGGCGCAAAGACGCAAAGGACGCCAGGTCGCTTTTCTCTTTGCGCCTTTGCGTTCTTGCCCCCCATTCGGGGGGTTTGCCCCCCATTCGGGGGGTTGCGTGAGAACATTCTTGTAGGAGTTTCCATGAGCGGCCGCTCACAGCCAAGCATGAAGATGTTGCTCCCGCCGGATGCGTCATCCGGCGGCTAGGCGGCGGGTGGCGCACCCGCCGCGAGCGCAGGCCCCCCAATGAACGCCAGGCTGACTGCTGAGTGCTGACTGCTCTTTTTTGAGGAGTGAGGAGAAGACGTCTATGATCGAAGTCCAAGATCTCGCCAAGTCGTACGGTCCGATCGAGGCGCTGCGGGGTGTCAGCTTTCAGGTGGCTCCCCGCGAGGTGGTGGGTCTGCTGGGCCCCAATGGCGCCGGCAAATCGACCACCATCAAGATCCTGACCGGATACTTGCAGCCCGATCGCGGCAGCGTCCAGGTCGATGGCCTGGACGTGCTGACGCAGACCCGCCAGGTCCAGGCGCGCATCGGCTACCTGCCGGAAAATGCGCCGCTCTACCCGGATCTCACGGTGCAGGGGTACCTGAGGCTGATCGCCGACCTGCGCCAGATCCCGGCCGACCAGCAACCCGCGGCCATGTCGCGGGCGGTGCGCTCAACCGGCCTGGTCGATCACCTGACCCGGCCCATCGGCCAGCTGAGCAAGGGATACCGGCAGCGCGTGGGGCTGGCCCAGGCGATCATGCACCAACCCCGGCTGCTCATCCTGGACGAGCCGACGCTGGGCCTGGACCCTACCCAGATCGTCGAAATCCGGCACCTGCTCCGGCGCCTGGCCGGCCGCAGCACCATCCTGTTCTCATCGCACATCCTTTCGGAAGTCGAGGCGGTCTGTGATCGGGTGATCATCATCATGAACGGCCAGGTGCGGGCCGATGCCCGGCTGGCCGACCTGGAGGCCACCCCGAATGCCATCCTGGTCTTGCAGGACGACGCGCCGGGTGTGGAACGGGCGCTCAAGGCGCTGAGCGAGGTGCGGCGGGTCGAAGCGATGCACTCGTCGGACGGCCATCCCGGCTTTCGGGTGACCGGCCAGGACGGGGCCGACCTGTGCCCGGCGATCTTCGCGCTGGCCCACCAGAACGGCTGGCCGGTGCGGGAACTCAGGCGCGACGTCCGCACGCTCGAGACGGTGTTTAACCAACTTGCGATGGGGGCTTGAGGTATGAAGCAGAGCATTTCCCTGGTGCGAAAGGAACTGAATTCCTATTTTGGCTCGCCGATGGCGATCATTTTTGTGGGTGCTTTCCTGGCAGCCACTCTGTTTACCTTCTTCTGGGCCGAGGCCTTCTTTGCGCGCGGCATTTCCGACGTGCGCCCCATGTTCAGCTGGATGCCGATCTTGATGATCTTCCTGGTGGCGGCGCTGACCATGCGCCAGTGGAGCGAGGAAGAGCAGACCGGCACCCTGGAGGTGCTCTTGACCATGCCGGCGCGCCTGATCCAGCTGGTGTGGAGCAAGTTCCTGGCTGCGATGATGCTGGTCTGCATTGCGCTGGCGCTCACCCTGTTCCTGCCGATCACCGTCGCCATCGTGGGCAACCTGGATTGGGGGCCGGTGGCGGGCGGCTACCTGGCGGCCATCCTCATGGCCTCGGCCTACGTGGCGATCGGCCTGTTTGTCTCGTCGCGCACCGACAACCAGATCGTCGCTCTCATCCTGACCGTGCTGGTGGGCGGCCTGTTCTACCTGGCCGGCTCGCAGGCGATCACCGGGTTTGCGGGCAGTGGCCTGTCTGAGGTGCTGCGCGCCATCGGTTCGGGCAGCCGCTTCGAGAGCATCGAACGCGGCGTGGTCGACCTGCGCGACCTGATCTACTACCTGTCGCTGACCGCGCTCTTCCTGACGCTCAACGTGGTGTCGCTCGACAGCAAGCGCTGGAGCACCGGCCAGCAGACGCGCGCCCACCGCCAGGGGCTGCTGCTCAGCGCCGGGCTGGTGGCCCTCAACGTGGCCATGCTGAACGTCTGGCTCTTCCCGTTGAGCGGCGTCCGGCTCGACCTGACCGCGCAGCGGGAGTACAGCCTGTCGCCGACCACGCGCGACCTGTTGAGCACCCTTCAGGAACCGCTGCTCATCCGCGGCTACTTCAGCGAAAAGACTCACCCGCTGCTGGCGCCGCTGGTGCCCACCGTGCGGGACCTGCTCCAGGAATACCAGATCGCCTCTAACGGCAAGGTGACCGTGGAGATCGTGGACCCCATCAAGGAGCCGGATAAGGAGACCGAGGCCAACCAGACCTACGGCATTCAACCCACCCCGCTGCAGACCTCGGATCGCTACGGCGCCTCGCTGGTGAACGCCTATTTCGACATCCTGGTGCGCTACGGCGACCAGAACGTGGTGCTCAACTTCCGGGATTTGATCGAAGTCCAGCAGTCGCGCAGCGGCTCGCCAGAGGTGCGCCTGCGCAACCTGGAATACGACCTGACGCGGGCCATCAAGAAAGTGGTCAGCGGCTTCCAGAACATCGATGCGGTGCTGGCGTCGATGCAAGAGCCGGTCAAGCTGACGCTGTACTACACTCGAGACACCCTGCCGCAGCCGTTCAGCACGGCGCCCGACACGATCCAAAAGGTGGCTGAGAAGATCCAGACCAGCTCTAAGGGCAAGTTCACCTTCGAGAAAGTGGACGTGGACGCGCCCAACAGCCCGGTGGACCGCAAGGCGCTCGTCGACAAGTACGGGCTGCAGCCCATCCCGGTTTCGTTTCTCTCCGACCAGAGCTACTACCTGCACATGGTGCTCGAGATCGGCGACAAGCCGCAGCTGCTCTACCCGCAGGGCGACCTGAGCGAAGCCAGCGTGCAGACGGCCATCGAGTCGGCGCTCAAGCGCGCTGCGGCCGGCTTCCTGAAGGTGGTCGGCATCTGGGCCCCTAACCCTGCGCCCACCCAGGACATGTTCGGGCAGCAGCAGCAATCCCTGAAGCAGTATACTACCATCGCCCAGCAGCTGCGCCAGGAGTACAACGTGCAGCCGGTCGAACTGTCCTCAGGCGAGGTGCCCAGCGGCATCGACGTGTTGTTCATCATCGCGCCGCAGGGCATGGGCGACAAGGAACGCTATGCCATCGACCAATACCTGATGCGCGGTGGATCGGTGGTGGTGGCGGCCGGGAACTACATCCTCAACCCCGACCAGATGACCGGCAGCCTGGGCGTGCAGCTGGTGGATGGCGGCCTGCAGGAAATGCTGGCCAGCTATGGCATCACGGTCGACAAGTCGCTGGTCATGGATACCCAGAATGAGCCGTTCCCGGTGCAGGTCAACCGCAACCTGAGCGGGGTGCAGGTGCGCGAAATCCAGCCGATCAACTACCCCTTCTTCGTGGATGTCCGGGCCAGCGGCATGGATCGCCAGAACCCCATCCTGGCCAGCCTGCCCATGGTGACGCTCAACTGGACCTCGCCGATCACCATAGACGTGCAGAAGAACGCCAATCGCCAGGTCACCATCCTGCTGAAATCGAGCCCCGGCTCGTGGCTGCGCACCGACACCAACATCCAGCCGGATCTGCAGAAATACCCCGAGCTGGGCTTCCCGGTCGAGGGCCAGCAGCAGTCGTATCCGGTGGCCGTGGCCGTCCAGGGTGTCTTCGACAGCTACTTCAAGGGCAAGCCCTCGCCGCTCGAGGCGACCCCCACGCCCGCTCCGGGCAGCCAGCCCACCCCGACGCCCCTGGCGCCGGTGGCTCAGCCGCAGCTGCCCAAGTCGGTGGGCACGCTGGAGAGTTCGCCGGCGACCGCTCGCCTGGTGGTGATCGGGAGCGCCGAGTTTCTGAACGACTTTGTGTTCCAGATGTCGTCGGTGTTGACCAGCGATCGCTACCAGAACAGCCTGCAATTTGCGCAGAACGCGGTGGACTGGTCGGTGGAGGATACCGACCTGCTGGCCATCCGTTCGCGCGGCACGACCGCGCACCTGCTCAACCCGCTGACCGAGAGCCAGCAGTCTCTTTGGGAGGGTTTGAACTATGCGGTTGCCCTGCTGGGCCTGGTGGCCATCGGCGGGGTGTGGCGCATCCGCCAGCGCAATGAGAAACCGATGGAACTTGTGGAGGGATCATGAACCTGCGCAATCAAATTCTCGCCGCCGTCCTGGCCGTCCAGGTGGTGATCGGCGTGGTGGTGTTCTGGCCGCGGCCGGCCACCTCGGGCGCGGCCGGGCCGCTGCTGGCCAACTTCAAAGCCGCCGATGTGGTGAGCATGGCGGTCGCCGACGACACCGGCCATCAGGTGGAGCTGAGCAAGCAAGGTGACGCCTGGGTGGTGGCGCAGGCCGACGGCTACCCGGCCGACGCCTCTAAGGTCACGCCGTTCCTGGACAAGCTACAGGGCATTCGCACCAACCGTCTGGTGACCCAGACCGAGGCGAGCCACAAGCAACTCAAGGTGGCCGACGACGATTTCACCCGCAAGGTGGACCTCAAGCTGGCCGACGGCTCGGGCCACACGGTGTATGTGGGCAGTTCGGCGGGCGCCGGGGCGACCCACGTGCGCGCCGACGGCCAACCCCAGGTGTACCTGACCGCCGACCTGAACAGCTGGGAGGTGGATGCGCAGGCCACCAGCTGGATCAACACCCAGTGGTTCACCGTCACCCAGACGGCGACGGTCGCCATCTCGCTGCAAAACGCCCAGGGCAGCTTCGACTTCACCAAGACCGGAGATGCCTGGACAATGCAAGGGTTGACCGCGACCGAGACGCTCAATCAAAACAACCTGACCGCGCTCCTGACGCAGGGCAGCTCGCTGAACATCGTGTCGCCGCTGGGCAAGACCGAGCAGGACTCGTATGGGTTGAAGACGCCCCTGGCCGTCGTCACGTTCACGACCCGGGACGACACGGGCGAGCAGACGCACACGCTCCGCTTCGGCGCCAAACAACAGGACCCGAACCAGAAGGATGGCAGCCCGGGGCTGACGTACTACGTAGCCAGCTCGTCGGATTCGCCGTACTACGTGCGGGTGGCTGACTACACGGCCAACACGTTCGTGAGCAAGATCCGCAACGACTTCGTGCAGGCGCCGCCCACGCCGCCCGAGGCCAGCCCTGCTGCGCCGGTCAGCCCGCCGGCCACGCCGACGGCGCCGTAGGGGGTCCCTCATCCCCCAGCCCTCCCGCCGGGCGGGACTGGCGCTCTCCCTTCTCCCCTTGGGAGAAGGGGGACAGGGGGATGAGGGAAAGAGTGTGCGCTCCCCGAATTGGCGCGCCCGTCGAGTTGTGGTATCATAGCCCCAGTTGGGGAGGGGGCTACGAATCGAGTCGTCTGCGGGGATGGTTGGCTCGGCTCGCATCATCACTACTTCAAGAAAGGAGCGTATCCCGTGAACCGACAAGTGTTGTCACTCCTGGCATTGTTCGCAGTGGTTGCGGCGCTGGTGGCTGCATGCGGCGGCGCGCCGACCGCCGCGCCGCCGGCGGCCACCCAGCCGCCGGCGGCTACACAGGCACCGGCTGCTACACAGGCACCGGCGGGTGCTACGCAGCCGGGGGCCGCTACGCAGGCGCCGGCCGGAACAGCATCCGGCTCAGCTGCGCAGGCCGAGGCCTTGGTCAATACCAAGTGCACCCAATGCCACAATTTGCAGCGAGTGGTCAACGCCAAGAAGACAGAAGCCGAATGGAAGACTACCGTAGACCGTATGATCAACGTGAATGGCGCACCGGTTACCGCTGCCGAAGAGGCAATCATCGTGCCTTATCTGGCCTCGAAGTATCACCCATAAGCCAGCGCGCAGCCGCATGCGGCAAACCGCCAGGACGCCGGGTGTTTCACGGGGTTGGGATAAGGCCCGGCGCCCTGGCGGTTTGCATTTTCCAAGGAGTGGGTCATTGCGGCGAGCCGCCACCATTGCCAGTGAAAGTGTCATGCTGAGCGCAGCGAAGCATCCGGCGGCGGCAGCCAGAGACCCTTCGCTGCGCTCAGGGTGACAGAACACGTATTTTCGTGGGAGGATCCGCGCGTGACAGAAGATCAAACTCAAGATATCGTGTACGCCGTTGCCGCCTCGCCCGATTTTGTGCGAGATCGGCTTTGCTTTGCCGCCCGGCGCAGCGGTTTGTTCCGCTCAGAGGATGGCGGCCTCAGCTGGGAGGACGCCTATCGCTCCCTGGAGCTGCCCGAAGCGCTGCTGACGCTTTGCGTGGCGGTCTCGCCGGACTTCGCGTCGGATCACAGCGTCTTTGCCGGCGCCAGCGGCGGCATCCTGCGCTCGGTGGACGGTGGGCGCAGCTGGCAGGCAGCCAGCCTGCCGGCCCCGCCGCCGGTGGTTTCGTGCATCTCCGCCTCGCCCAATTTCGTTCGCGACGGGGCGCTATTCGCCGGGACGATGGAGGACGGCGTGCTGCGCTCGACCGATCGCGGCGGCCGCTGGCAGCGCTGGAACTTCGGCCTGCTGGATCTGGCGGTGCTCTGCCTGGCCATCTCTCCGCAGTTCGCCGCCGACGATACGCTGTTCGCCGGCACCGAAACCGGCCTCTTTCGCAGCACCAACGGCGGCCGTGCCTGGCGCGAGGTGAGTTTCCCCAACGACCTGGCGCCGGTGCTCAGCCTGGCCGCCTCGCCGGACTATGCCCACGACGGCACGCTGTGGGCGGGCACCGAGTCGAACGGGCTTCATGTCACGACCGACCGGGGGAACAGCTGGCGGCGGGTGGCGGAGGATCTCATCACCGATACGGTCAACGCGGTGCTGCTCTCGCCTCAGTTTCCGGCCAAAGCGGACGTGCTCGCCATGCCGCCGGATCGCCTGCTCATCTCGCGCGACGGCGGAGGGCACTGGTCAACCTGGCCGGGCCGCCTGCCAGACGGGGCCGAGCTGTCGAGCGTGGTGGCTCCGCAGGGGCTGGACGCGGGCGCGCCGCTCCTGGTGGGCCTGACAGACGGGCAGGTAGTGCGGGTGTGAGCGGGAGTTGGTTCACCGCAGAGACGCAGAGAGCGCAGAGATATCCATAGGGTTCTCCGCGCTCTCTGCGTCTCTGCGGTGAAACAGGATTGAACTGCGTGGGTCCCGTCAGTTGCCCGCCGCTCCGGCCCTGAGCCGCGCCGCGATGGCCGCCTCCATCAGCTGCTGGATGCGGGGGGCCAGGTCGGCCGGGCTGGGCAGCATCCCGTCCAGCAGGCTGGCGGTGTCGAACAGCTGCTCGATGGCCAGCCCGACCAGGGCGTCGTCGGGGGCGGCGGCCGCCAGCCGGGCCAGGTCTTGGATCAGGCTGTGCCCCGGGTTCAGTTCCAGGATCTTGCTGGGCACCTCGTACCCCTGCTCGAACAGGCGCCGCACCCGCTGCAAATCGCGCTCCGGGCCGGTCTCGGCCGACGTCAGGCAACACGGGCTGCCGATCAGCCGCTTCGAGGGGCGCACGCCGGCCACTCGCTCCCCCAACTGCTCCTTGACGCGCTGCATCAATCGCTCCAACTCGCCTTCCGGCAGTGGGGGTGGAGCCGGCGCCTCGGGTGCCGCCGCTGTGGGCAGTTCCAGGCTGGCATCGTCCACGTTTTGGAGCGGCTTGCCGGCGTATTCCTTGAGCGTCAGCGTCATGAAGCTGTCCAGCGGGTCGAGCAGATACAGGACTTCGAGGCCGTGCGCCCGGAAGACATCCAGGTGTGGGCTGCGCGCCGCCGACTTGAGGGTGTCGCCCAGGATGTAGTAGATGGCCTTCTGGCCGGGCGCCATGCGGGCCAGGTATTCCTTAAACGAAACCCAATCGGCGTCGCCCTCGGCGCGGGTAGAATGGCAGCGCACCAGCTCGGGCAGCAGCTCCTGGTCGGCGGATTCGCCGGTGGCGATGCCCTCCTTGATGAACATGCCGAATTCACGCCAGAAAGCCCGGTAAGCCTCAGCGTTCTCCTCCGGCAGGGCCAGCAGCTGTCTTAGCAGGCGGTGGCTGAGCACCCGCCTGATCTGGCGCAGCGCGGGGTTGTTCTGGATGGCCTCGCGCGAGATGTTCAGCGGCAGATCCTCCGAGTCCACCACGCCCACCACAAACCGCAGGTAGCTGGGCAGCAGATCCTTGCAGTTCTCCTGGATGAGCACCTTGCGCGAGTACAGGTGCAGGCCGTGGTCGGCGCGCACCGCCGGGAACGCCGGCTCGCGGCGCGACGGCACGAACAGAATGGCGCGCAGGTCGACCGGCGCGTCGGTGACCACGTGCAGGTGCAAGAGCGGCCGGTCCGTGTCGCGGGTCAGGTGGGTGTAGAACTCGGCGTATTGCTCGTCGGTCACCGTCTGGGGCGACTGGCGCCAGAGAGCTGAGCGGCGGTTGATGACCTGCCCATCCAGGGTGATCGGGAAGGAAACGTAGTCCGAATGGGTCTGGACGACCTGCCGCAGCCGCCACGGGTCGGCGAATTCGGCCGCGTCCGGCTTGAGCTTGACCTGAACGGTGGTGCCGCGCCCGGCCCGCTCGGCCGGCGCCAGCGTGTAGCTGGCTTCGCCGCGTGAGGCCCAGGTGCAGG
>Ga0315282_10011203_pt1 | contig 13936 bp, 11 predicted proteins | sample YL17G07_20_MG_FD_203693 | JGI IMG/M metagenome (GOLD analysis project Ga0315282, IMG submission 203693) | Sediment microbial communities from Yellowstone Lake, YNP, Wyoming, USA - YL17G07_20 | ecosystem: Environmental > Aquatic > Freshwater > Lake > Sediment | place: USA: Wyoming | collected... | reverse complement strand
GCCACCGTGCGGCTCGCACCGGAGGAAGAAGGCAACTACGGGGCCTGGCATCGGCTTGCGCTCGCCAACGGCCACCTCGCCGACATCGTGGCGGACGATGTCCGCGAGGGCGACCTGTCGGTCGGCCTGCTCGCTAATTGCAGCTCTCTGCTCGGGATGCTGGGCGGCCTCCAGCGATCAGGCCCGTCGCGCCGGCCGTTGCGCGTCGGGCTCGTCTACCTCGATGCGCACGGCGACTTCAACACGCCGGAAACCACGCTGAGCGGCATGCTGGGTGGGATGGACGTGGCGGCGGCCGCGGGGCTGTGCCTGACCAACCTGCGGCGCACCTCGAAGCTCGACGTGCCGCTTCCTCCGCGCTCCATCGTCCTGGCCGGCGTGCGCGACACCGATCCGCTCGAGCAGGAGCTGATCGATCGCTCCGATGTCACCGTGTTGTCCGTGCAGGACCTGCGGGCGCGGTCGGCCGCGTTCCGCCAGGCGCTCGCCAGCCTGTCGGCGCGGGTCGATCGGCTCTACGTGCACATCGACATGGACGTGCTCGATCCGCGCGAGGTGCCGGGACACTCTCTCGGCGTGCCGAACGGGCCGACCAGCGTGGAGCTGGCCGCGGCCGTCGTCGAGATGTTCAAGGACCCGAAGGCGGCGGCAATCGGGATTGCGTCCACGCCGACCGGAGAACGGGACAAAGAGGGGCTCTCGGTGAAAGCCGCGTACGAGCTGATTCGGGCTGCGGTGAGAGGAGCCCAGCAGCGCCCGCGCGCTCAGCGGTAGGCCGGGCCTTCAGGCCTGGCGTCGGGGCCGGCGATTGGGCAGCCGGCAGCCCGTGTCGCTCGCAAACCCCGTCGCAACTGACGTGTCGGTCAGCGTCTCTTCGTCGTAGGGGCCGGGCCTTCAGGCCGGCCCGCCGCAGCCGTCTCGGTAGGCCGGGCCTTCAGGCCTGGCATCGGGGCCGGCGATCCGTCAACGCCGTCCGTCTCTAGACAGAACTGCCTGGAACACCCAGGCGACAATCGCGCGAGAATAGGTCGCGAGTCTGCCATGCGAGCCTGGGTCCCGATCTTCGTCGTCGCGGTCCTTCTTCGAGCCCTGCTGCTGGCCTCATGGATGGTCCCGCGCGCGTACGTCCTGGCGGGATATCACCTCGAGGTCGAGGCCGTGGCCCGCTCGCTGGCCTCGGGCGGCGGCTATGCCGACCCGTACCTGATCCCGACCGGCCCCACCGCCCACCCGCTTCCCATCCAGACCGGGCTGCAGGCGCTCTTGTACCTGCTGTTCGGCGTCACGCCAGCCGCGGCCTACGCCCGCAGCCTGGCGGGCATCGTCGCCTATGCGGCAACCTACGCGATGCTGCCGTGGCTGGCAGAACGGCTTGGTCTCGGTCGCCGAGCCGGAATCGTCGGCGGTATGGCGGCGGCCATCGTCCCGTGGCAGGGCCTTGGCGACGTGCTCGGCTGGTCGTGGAACGAGGCACACGCCGCGATGGCTCTTGGCGTGCTGCTGGCCCTGTATGTGCGGCGCTGGAAAGCCACTGACCGTCCATCCGTCGCCGGTTCGGTGGCGCTCGGCGCCTTCGCGGGGTTTGCCTTCCACCTGGCGCCGGCTCTGCTGCCGGTTGTGCTCGGGTGCGCAGCCTTCGAGTTGTGCTGGGTGAAGGACAGTTGGAGGTGGAGCCGCGCACTGGCGGTGGCCGTCGGAGCGCTCCTCGCGTGCGCGCTCTGGACCTGGCGCAACTACACCACGTTCGGCGAGGTCTTCTTCATCCGGAGCAACTTCGGGCTGGAACTGCGGCTCGCCAACCACGACGGGGCGCAAGCGGACATCTGGAGCATGAACGCCCCGCGTTTCCATCCAGGAAACGACGAAGGGGAGGCCCGTCGCGTGCAGGCACTGGGCAAGGTCGCCTACATGCGCCAGGCGCGAGACGAGGCCGTCCGGTGGATCCGGTCGCATCCGTCCGAATTCCTGGCCCTGACAGCCGCACGCGCCTGGCACGTGTGGTTCGGCCCGCCTGCGCGTCCGTTCGAGGCACTCCCGGTTGCTGGCCTCACGATCCTGGCGCTGCTCGGTCTCGGACGCGCCCTGCCGCGCCTCGCCCCACCCGAGCGCGCCGCGCTGGTGATCCCGCTGGTCACCTACCCCTCGTGTACTACCTCGTCGGCTACGTTCCCCGGTACACATTCCCGCTGACCGGCATCCTCCTCATGCTCGCCGGCGCGAACGTTGTCGGATGGACGAAGCAGCGTGTGGCGGCGTGAGTCCCTGCGCCAACATGTCGAGCTATGGTATATATGGTCGCGATATATAGTCAGCGAGGCGATCGATGACCATGACGGCAGACCTCAAACGGGGAAGCGCGGAACTGCTCATCCTGGCGCTGCTGGAGGACCGCCCGCGCCACGGTTACGAGATCGGCAAGCTCATCGAGCTTCGCTCGGACGGGCGCCTCACCTTCCGCATCCCGTCCCTCTACCCGGTGTTGTGCCGCCTCGAAGAACGCGGTCTCATCGCCGGCCGCTGGGTCGAGAAGGAAGGGCAGCGCCGCCGTCGTTTCTACCGGCTCACGCCGGCGGGCCGGAGCATCCTGGCCCGGGAGCGCACCCAGTGGCAGGACTTCATTGCGGCCCTCAGCGCCGTCGCGGGGTTGACCCATGCCTGACTGGCTCTCCTACGTGAAGCAGCACCTCGACGTCTCGAGCCTGACCCCCGCGCGCGAGGCCGAGATCGTCGAGGACCTGGCCAGGCAGCTCGAGGACGTCTACCTGGAGGCGCTCGCCCGCGGAGACACCGAGGACGCCGCGGCCGCCGCCGCACGCGGTCAGATCACCGACTGGGACTCGTTCGCCTGCGACATCTACCGCACGAACCGGCACTGCCTCCGGTCGAGGCTCGCGGGCTGGACGGACGCCGCCGAGTCCGCCGCCGTGGCGCCCGTCGGCCGGAGCCCGGCGCTGACCCGTATTGCCTCGGGCCTGGCGCTCGACCTCGTGCAGGCGCTCAGGGGCTTGTGGAAACAGCCTGCCTTCGCGGTGGTCGTCATCGCCACCCTCGCGCTCGGGGTGGGTGCGAACACCGCCATCTTCACGCTGCTGGACCAGGTGATGTTGCGCCAGCTCCCGGTCGAGAACCCGCAGGAGCTCGTGCTCTTCAACTACCAGGGGCCCAACCCGGGACGTCTGGTCGGCAACGGCCGCTACGCCTTCTCGTACCCGATGTACAAGGACTTCCGCGACCGGAACCCAGGGCTGGTCGCCGTTCTGGCGCGGTTTCAGACGGCCGTGACCATGCTGCACGGGGCGCGTGCGGAGCGCGTGCGGGCCGAACTCGTCTCGGGCAACTACTTCGCGGTCCTCGGTCTCGGTCCCTCGACCGCCCGACTCATCACCGCGGCAGACGACGTGATCCCGGGTGGTCACCCGGTGGCCGTGCTCTCGCATGGGCTGTGGACGCGGCGGTTCGGTGCCGATCCGGGAATCGTCGGTCAACCCATTCGGCTCAACGGGTATCCGATGACGGTGATTGGCGTGGCGCCATCCGGGTTCGCCGGGACCGAGGTTGGTGCCCCTCCGGATCTCTTCGTGGCAATCACCATGAAGGCGGTGATGACACCGACCTGGGACACGCTCGACAATCGCCGCAGTCAGTGGGTGCACGTGATGGGACGCCTCCGGCCGGACGTGTCGCGCGAGCAGGCCGAGGCCGGAATGAAGGTTGTGTTCCGGCAGGCCCGCGAGCGGGAGGTCCTGGAGCTCACCGCGGCCCCCGAGCGCCTCCGCAAGCGGTTCGTCGAGACGCCCCTCTCGTTGAGGCCCGGCGACAGGGGGCTGTCGCCGCTGCGCGATCAGTTCTCGACACCGCTCGTCGTCCTGATGGGCATGGTCGGCCTCGTGCTGCTCATCGCGTGCGCGAACGTCGCGAATCTGCTCATGGCACGTGCGCCGGCCCGGCAGCGAGAGGTCGCGATTCGGCTGGCCCTTGGCGCGTCGGCCGGCCGTATCGTGCGTCGGCTCCTGGCGGAGAGTCTGCTGCTGGCGTTGGCGGGTGGCGTCGCGGGCGTTGTCCTTGCGATGTGGACGGGCCGCCTGCTGCTTGGCGTGCTGCGCGGAGATGGGGCTCGCGCGTTGACGGCCACGCCCGATGCCCGCGTGCTCGGCTTTGCGGTGCTGGTCTCATTCGCCACGGCACTCCTGTTCGGCCTGGTGCCCGCGCTCCAGGTGGCGCGCCCGAGCCTGGTCGACTCGCTCAAGGAGGACGGCGGGCGAGTGGTACCGGCCGGGCACGTTCGCCTGCGCAAGAGCCTCGTCGTGGCGCAGGTCGCCCTGTCACTGTTGCTGCTGGTCGGAGCGGGCCTGTTCGCCCGCAGCCTCTGGAATCTTCGTTCGCTCGACACCGGTTTCGACGCCACCCGGGTGGTCACCTTCTCGGTCGATCCGGTACTCAGCGGGTATGACCGCACCCGGGCAATCGCGTTCTACCAGCGGCTCCACCAGGAGTTTCAGCGGATGCCCGGGGTCAGCGCGGCCTCGATGGCCACTGTGGCTCCGCTCACCGACACTTTCACCATGTCCACCGTCAGGGTCGAGGGCTATGAGCCGAGGGACGGGGAGGACATGAACTGTCATGTCAACCGTGTCGGGCCCGACTACTTCCGGACATTGGAAGTCGCGCTCGTGGCGGGCCGGGACTTCACGGAGCGTGACGGGGCGGACGCGCCGAGTGTGGCGATCGTCAGCGAGAAGATGGCGCGCGAGCTCTGCGGGAACCTGGACGCGGTCGGTCGCCGGATCGGCTTCTCGAGCCCCACCGACATCGAGATTGTCGGCGTCGTGAAAGACAGCAAGGACAACCTGCTGCGCGACGACATCGCGCGCGTCGTCTACATGCCCTACGCCCAGGACGACGAACTCGGCCAGATGACGTTCTTCGTGCGGTTGTCCCCCGGCGTCAGCGGGGAAGCCATCCGCCAGGTCGTGGAGCGAACCGACCCGACGATCCCGGTGTTCGATCTGAAGTCGATGGAGGCGCAGAAGAGCGAATCGCTCTTCGTCGAGCGGATGATCACGCTGCTGTCGATGGCGTTCGGGGCGTTGGCGACGCTGCTGGCTGCCGTTGGCATCTACGGCGTGATGGGCTACACGGTGGCGCGGCGGACGCGCGAGATTGGCCTGCGCATGGCGCTGGGCGCCGCGCGCGGACGCGTCCTGTGGCTCGTCATGCGCGAGGTGGTCGTGCTCACTGCCATCGGCGCGTGCATCGGCGTGCCGGTCGCGCTCGCCGCCGGCCGGCTCGTCGAATCACAGCTCTTCGGCATCTCGCCCACCGATCCCCTCACGCTCGTCGGGGCCGCGGTGATGCTGCTCGGTGTGGCCCTTTTCGCCGGATACGTGCCGGCCTCACAGGCGGCGCGCGTCGACCCGCTGCAGGCCCTGCGGCACGGATAGAAACGGTCTGGCCGGCGAACCTCACGGGGCCACGCCCCAGGTTCATCACGCCCTGCGCGCGCGCGTGAAGTCCAAGCCGTCGCCGCGGTGCGAGGCGCACCAGAAGGTGGTGCGTGGATGTCGTCCCCGTCATCCGCATGCCGCCCGTCGGTCAGGCCTGAAGAACCTGCGCCGCAGCCGGCGGGCAGCCGGGCGTCAGCGTGTACGCGTAGGCCTCCTTCAGACCGAGCTTCGCGCTGTCGGTCATGACGAGCAGCCGCTTGCCGTTGGTCCGGAGGCGGACCATTCCGTACTCGGTCCGGCTGAACCCGAAGAACGGCTCCTTCCCCTTCAACAACTTCGGCAGACCTTTGCTGAGGACGAGCTTGTTCGTCTTCGTCACCTGGTGGCGCTCGGGTTCCACCCATCCTTTGTTCTCGAAGAAGGCCACCAGCTCCGTCACGAAGATCAGCGGCTGTCCCGGCCGCGAGCACCTGCCGAGGGCGCCCATCAGCGACGCCCGCGGATCTCACTCGGATCCTGGTTGTTCTTCTTCGCGCGATCGGCGTACTCCTTCAGCGTCGCCTGCCACTCCGCGAAGTTCTCGTTCATCTCGGCCGTGTCGACCGCGAGCAGGTCGCTTTCGAGCCCGGTGATGATCGTCTCGCCGCCGCGCTTCACGGTCGCGCCGAACGCCTCGGCGTCGGGCCTCTTGGACGGCCGGCGGACGAGCCCGTTGTGGTACACGCGGCGCGGCTGGATGTACAGCCTCTTCTTCGCGTTCGTCTCGCGCTCGGACTCGAGGATCTTCGTGAAGCCGGCCAGGTGGTCCGAATCGCCGTGCGTGACGACGATGCAGGCGACATCGAGGGGCTGCTCTCTGGTCGTGCCCCGGTACCGGCTGGCCAGGTAGCGCGCGAACATCTGGTTGTCGCCGCCGTCCATGAGCGCGATCGTGCCCTTCGGCGTCTCGATGACGCACGCGTCGCCCTGTTGCACGTCCACGTAGTTGACCTTGAGCACGTCGCTCTGGCTTCGTGGCACGGCGAGGGGCTTGCCGTCCGATGTGCGGGCCGCGGCGAACCCGGTCATCGGCCGCGCCGTGACCTGGCCTTTCGACCGGGTGAAGTGCAGGAGCTCCGCCTTCACGGACGAATCGGTGACTTCGGCGTCGAAGTCGTCGCCCCAGCTCAGCGTGCACACTGGCTGCCGGTCCTCGCCGGACTGCGTGTCCCAGAACTTCAGAAGATCGACGTTGACGACGTGGCTGCCGGCCATGATCGGTCCTCCTTTGCGGGGACGCGGGGCTGTCGCAGCAAACGCTGCGTGGACGATGATGACGGGCCGTGACGCGCCGTGCGGCTCGCGCGCAGGCGGGGACGATCGTGACCCGCCGCGCGGCCACCGTCAAGCCGCCAGGATCAGCGCCACGGGGGCCCGCGCCACCGAAGACCCGGGTGTCAGCGCCCGCGGGCGCTCGGTTGGATGCCGCTGAGCACGCGGGCCTCATGAACGACGGCAAGAGACGCTTCGTCTAAGAGTCGACGGCGGAAAACGCACCTGTTCAGGAGGGAAGGCCGGAACATGGTTCAGCCAATTGCGAAGCGCACACTCGTCGTCCTGGGAGCCGCGCTGCTCCTGTCGGTGTCTGCCGCGGCGCAAGGCCGGTTGCGGCCGGAACAGATCTTCACCCATCCCAAACTCGACGTCGTCCTCCCGGACTTCCCAGCTCAGGGACTCATCCTGGACATCGGTGGCGGGGGAGAGGGCGTGATCGGCCAGCTCAAGGGAAAGCAGGTCGTGGCCATCGATCTGAGCAGGCAGGAGCTGGACGAAGCGCCGGGCGAGCCCCTGCTCAAGATCGTGATGGACGCCTACCCGTTGAGGGTGAAGCTGCCGAAGAACGAGATCAACACCGGCTACGGCGTGCGATTCCGCGAAGGACAGGGAGCCGATCACTTCGCGGGCCTGGCCGGCAAGGCCGGTTTCCAGGTGGTATCGCGCAAGAACGAGGCGGGCTGGTTCTTCCTCGAGCTGAAAAAGACGGAGTAGTGCCACACGGTGCACGCACTCGAAACCGAAATCCGAAGGGCCAGCACCGAACTCTGCGTGCGACCCGATGCCTGAACGACGTCGTCTGCGTGCTCTACGATCAGGTCTGGGATGCCAATCCCGACTGGATGTCCACGATACCGGTCGACGAACCGCTTCGCGCCTGGTTGAGAAGCGCCTGTTCCCGAAGCATCCTGCCGCGGTCGCCAGCCGCTGCGGCTGCGGACGCACGGCTCTCGTAGCAGGCCAAGGGCGGACAGTGGTTCATGAGCCCAGTCAGATTCGTTGTCGGCACAGCCGCGGGGGCGGCGTGCAAACACGCCCCGTACTCAACAACGTCGGGCACTACAATGAGCCGCTCGACGAGCCGGGCGGCCTTCGGAGGAGCGCGGTGTAGGTGGCGCGCCTTTGCCCGTGAAGACGCCGTCGCGAGTAGGGGGCAGGAGGAGGGCTGAATGAGTATCACGCGTTTGCACCCGACGGCCGCGTGACTGACGCAGAGCGGCCGCAGGTGAAGGCCAGTCGTTCGGCGGCTTGAGCCACGAGAAGGCGGCCATGAACAGCGGCTGGATTTTCATCCTCGGGCTGGCGGTGCTGTTCGTGCTGGCTGTGGTGATCGGGAGCCGGCTGGCGCGGGAGTACCGGAGTCGTCTGGGTGCCAGCATCCGGACGGTGGCGGCGGTGTGGGCTTTCACCGCGCTTCATTTCAGTCTGGTGGTCCTCGCTGCCGTCGAGTCGACATGGCACGTCAGCCTTCCCGCACCGGTGGCGGTTGGTGGTGGGACGGTGCTGGCCGCTGTCGGCGCCGCCATGTACCTGGGCGCGGTGTTCGCGTTTCGCTCTTTCAGGCGCATGAATTTCCTGGATACCGCGCGTTTGGTGACCGACGGAATCCACCGATGGAGCCGCAACCCGCAGGCCGTTGGCTGGACTCTTGTCCTGGTGGGTGTTGGGCTCGTCCGGCAGTCAGCAATGGTTCTACTCCTGGCGCTTGTCCTCTGGCTGAGTTTCCGACTCTACCTGCCGCTCGAAGAGGAACTTCTCCGACGCCTCTTCGGGGAAGCCTACGAGACGTACCTGCACCGCACGCATCGCTACTTCGGACCACCAAGGAGGGACGCCGCCGAGCACGCACGGCTCTCATGATCTCGGGGAGCAGCAGGCGGCGGGCCACGTCGTCCTACTTCAGCGGTTGCCGGCTACGTGATCGCCGTGTCCGTGGGAGTTGATCAGGTAGCGGACGCCCCAGGGCGAGAACCCGGCGATGGTCTTCTTCAGCTGGTTCAGCGCGCGTGTCGAGAATGCAGCGTCAGGCCGGCGAGATCTATGTCGTGCACGTCGTCGGCCGCGCCCCGTTCCAGGTAGACGGCGGCATCCGCGTAGTCGATCTCGAGCCGGAAGCCCTTGAACGCGTTGGGGCCCAGGAAACCGACGACCGGCGCGGCGGTCTTCTGCGAGTACCACATCGCTAGGTCCGCACCATCCCCGAACATGTTCGGGAGCCCGACCAGGCCGACCCCCGTGACCGTTGTGGCGCCGAGGCGGATCTCGGGCACGCGCAGGACCGGCCAGCGTTCCTCCTGCGGCCACAATCCCCAGATGTTCGCGCAGCCGAGCGCTCCCGCGACGAGCGGCCAGGCCGGGTGCTGCCCGGCGAGCCTCTGGAGCAGCCCGCCAGACACGAAGCTGTACGAAGCGCCGATGTCGATCGCGAGGCTGTGCCGCTCGCCAGCAATGGAGGCATCCACCTGGACGATTCCGGTCTGCCGGTGCACGCGCGCCCAGAGTCGGGCCTTGCGCCAGGTCCCGTCGCGTGCCTGTACCTCCGCGTCGACCAGCATTGGGTTGTGATCGAGCACGATTGCCACCGCGACGGACCTCTGCAGGTCTTCAGCTCGAGCCGCGTCGCGGGTGGCGTCGGCGGAGAAGGTCAGCGCCGTGAGCGATACGAGTACCGTCGCAACAAGGGACTTGAATGTCATCGGATTCGATTTCCCTTGTCATGTCGTGCGCGAGCCGCCGCGCGCCTGTCTCTTCCTCGGCACGCAGACGTAGATGTTGTCTTCCCGCATGGAGGTGTCAACCCCGATGAGGTCGAACCCGGCCATGCCCATCTGCCTGATGAAGTCGCCCTTGGTCGTGGCCTCGTCTTTCGTCGCGCTCCGGTCATGGTCGCGTTCGACGATGACCAGGCGGCCGCCGTCCTTGAGCGTCGGGAGGAGGTTGCGGACGAGCTCGATCGGCATCTCCAGACGATGGCACGTGTTCGTCATGAAGGCGACGTCCAGGGCCTTGAGTGGCAGCTTCGGATCGACGCCCCCTCTTCGACGAGGAGCGGGTCCGCCCAGGCGCGGGCGATCCTGCCCAAAGGCAGCCGGCCTGGCATGGCCGCGCCGTCTTGGTATTTGACGGCGTGCAGGGAAGAACGTGCCGACAATCTGTCCTCGATCGCGCCGCGGAAAACCCGCGGACCCTCGTCGTGACCTCGCGGACGGAACAACGAGACCCCCGCTGGACGAAGCGAAGGCGGAGTTGGCCATCGGGCGCGCGTTCCCGGGGCTGAACGACAAGCGGCGCGAGATCACGGGCCGGGACGGCGCGCCCGTCGACGCCCACGTGCAGGATATCGAGACCATGTGGCGGGGGCTCGACCGGCGGCCAAGAAGTCGGTCCTGAGGGCGCGCCAATTGGCTGGCGGGGCCGCAGTACCAGTCGCTCGCGCGGTAGGGGCCGGGCAGGTCGGGTCGCCGGCAGGCCGAGGGCGCCACCTGCCCAACCTGTTCTCAGGGACCAGTAGAGCCCGGCCCGGGCGCGCCGCCGGCGCCCCGGCGGCGGCTGGCGCCAGCGGCATCCCTGCAGTTCTCTCCGCGGCCCACTCGAGGCCACTCCAGGCCGGTCGTTCTCGTCTAAGAATCACAGGTGGCTACCGGCGGCGTCCAGGCCGGTGGCCGCTCTCCGTCCCCGCGGCCGTCGCGGGAGTTGTGCGAGAGAGAACGTCCATGTGGTCCAGACTGCGGTTCGACGTCACGGTGGCCCTCCGGTCCATGTTGCGGCAGCCCGCGTTCACCACGGTCGTCGTCGCGACGCTCGCCATCGGGATCGGCGCAAACACGGCCATGTTCGCCCTCATCCACGCCGCGCTGCTCAAGCCGTTGCCGTACAAGGATCCCGACCGGCTCGTGCTTGCGCGCCGCACGTTGCCCGGGGCCGTCTTGATGTGGAACTCGGCCCCCGACTACTACGACTACCAGGAGCAGACGACGGGGTTCGATGTGCTGGCGGCGTGCGGGATCGGGGCGTCCAAGGTGACCGTGACCGGAGGCGGGCGCCCGGAGCGCGTTCCGACGCTGGCGGTGTCCTACGACCTGCTACCCATGCTGGGCGTCAGCCCGGTCGCCGGCCGGCTGTTCACCTCGAACGAAGGCAGAGCCGGTGCCCCCTACGCCGCCATCGTCAGCGCACGCCTGGCGGAGCGACGGTTCGGCACCCCGGAAGCGGCGATCGGCAAGGCGCTGGCGGTGACGGGCATAGCCCGGGGAGACGTGCCGGCGACGATTGTCGGCGTGCTGCCCTCCACGTTCCGTTTCATCGACGCGGCAGACATGTGGATACCGATACGGCGTGGCGAGGACGACGGTCCCGAGACGCGCCGGTTCCACAACTGGATTCTCGTCGGCCGCCTGAAGCCGGGCGTTTCGATGGCCGCGGTCCAGGGCCAGATCGACGTTGTCTCGCGGCGGTTGCAGCAGCAGTACCCGGCCACGAACAAGGTCAAGGGCCTGCGGGTGGACCCGCTGCAGGCTACGCTGTTGCGGGCGCAGACGCCCCGGTTGATGGTGTTGATGGGCGCCGTCGGGCTCGTGCTGTTGATTGCCTGCGCCAATGTGGCCGGCATGCTGCTGGCGCGAGGCGTCGCCCGGCGGTCCGAGCTGGCGGTGCGCGCGGCGCTCGGCGCGTCTCGCGGCCGGATCGCGGCGCAATTGCTCACCGAAAGCCTGCTGCTGAGCACCGCGGCCGGAACTGTCGGGGTCGTGCTGGCCTTCTGGCTGCGGCGGCTACTGCCCATCGCGACCGGGCTCGCGGACGCAGGCGTTGTGGCGAGCGGTCTCGAAAGTCACGTGCTGCTGTTCGCCCTCGTCGCTTCGCTGCTGACCGGTGTGCTCTGCGGCGTGGCACCCGCGGCGCGCGCCTCCGCGCTGCGGGTGGTCGAGTACCTTGCGCCGGGCGTCCGCGCAACGGAGTCCCGGGGAGGTTCGCGCGTGCGCAGCGTCCTGGCGGGGGCACAGGTGGCGCTTTCGCTGATGCTGTTGGTGGGCGCGGGCCTGCTGGTTCGGAGCCTGGCCGCGTTGATGGCGACCGACCTCCGGTTCGACACCAGGAACCTCCTGGCGACGACGGTCGACGTGCCGTACGAAGACGCGAACCAACGTCTCCAGTTCCAGGCCGGCCTCCACGAGGACCTGGCGGCCATTCCCGGCGTCACGGCCGTGACCTTCACGAGCCATATGCCTATCCTGGAGCCCTGGAGCGATCCTCCCATGTATGCCGCGACACGTCCGCCGACGGACGCGTCGCAGGAGCGCACGGCCTTCAGGAGATGGGTGCCGCCGGGTTTCTTCAGGACGCTGGACATCCGCGCGCTGTCGGGGCGCGACCTGTCACCGGCCGACCGCGTCGGGACGCCACTCGTCATGGTCGTCAACGACGTCTTCGTGCGGGAGTTCTTCCCGGGCGAGAATCCGATCGGCCAGCTCGTCCTGATGCCGGGCGGCCAGAACCCGAAAGAGTACGAGATCGTGGGCGTCGTGGACAGCGCGCGAACCGAGTTGGTTGGCGGCGGGCCCTATCCCTCCGTGTACATCTCGGCGAATCAGGCGCCGCTGCTGCACCTGAAGATCCTGATGCGGTCGGCGCTGCCCCCGCAAGAGCTCACCGAAACGGTGCGCAAGCTGGTCGCCGCACGAAACTCCGAGATTCCCGTCGATCCGCTCGAGCGGATGGAGGACATCGTCGGGCAGTCGCTCGTACCTCAGCGCGTGACGACGGTGACGCTGACGACGTTCTCCGTCCTCGCGTTGCTCCTCTCCTCGCTCGGTCTCTACGGGGTGCTGACGCACTACGTCACCCAGCGCACGCACGAGATCGGCGTGCGCATGGCGCTGGGTGCCGGTGCCGGGTGTGTGGTGACGCACGTGTTGTGGCGGAGCGCGCTGATGGTGGTGCCGGGGCTGGTCGTGGGCCTGCTGGCGTCGCTGGCCGGTACGAAGCTGATCACGCGCTTCCTCTACGGCGTGCCGCCCACAGACCCGGTGACATTCGTCGCCGTGAGCGCGGGGCTCTCGCTGGTGGCGTTCGCGGCGAGCGCGTGGCCGGCGTGGCGCGCCGCGCGCATCGATCCGGTGGAAGCGCTGCGGGGAGAATGAGCGATCGAGGAGGGTGAGGCGGGGCGAGCCGAAGCGGCGGGAGTCTGAAGCCGCGCGGGTGCGCCGGGAGCCGGCTTCGTAGGATTGCCCGGGGAGGATCTCGCCAGAGCGCCCGCGCTGCAGCAGACCCGGGTGTCAGCGCCCGCGGGCGACGACCAGCGTCAGGTTGTCGTGCTGCTCGCGCGTGCTGAAGTCGAGGACCGCGGCCATCACGCCGTCGAGGACGGCTGACGCCGGCGCGCCCCGGTGGGCCTGGAGCGCCGCCAGCAGGCCCGCCTCGCCGAACTCCTCGCCGCTGGCGTCCATCGCCTCGGTCACGCCGTCGCTGTAGATCACGAGCAGATCGCCCGGCCCGAGGTCCAGCTCGCGAGTCTCACAGGCCCAGGGCTCGAACATCCCGACGGCGCTCGCTGTCACCAAGAGCCGCTCCACGTCGCCGCTGGCACGCAGCAGGAAGGGCGGGCAGTGGCCGCAGTTTGCGTAGCGCAAACGCCGCGTGCCATCGTTGTAGTGCCCGACAAACAGCGTCGCGTAGTGGTTTCCTGCCGTCGACTCGCAGAACGACCGGTTGACGCTCTCGAGCGCCGATACGAGGTCGGCGGCGGCGCGCGCCGAGAGGCTGCGCAGGTTGGCCTGATGGACGCCGCCTTCTGGGGCAGCAGCCTGCGCTGCACCTCGCCGGCGATCGCCACCTCCTGCGCCGCCCGGCGCTCGGCGTCGATCCGCTCGGCCATCTCCTCGGCGAGCATCAGGCTCTCGAGGGCGAGGCCCCCCTGGCCGGCCACCGACGCCAGCAGCCTCTTGTCGTCCCTCGAATAGGGCTCGCCGGACAGCCGCGGCCCGAGGGCGAGCAGGCCGATTATGTCCGCGCGACGGCTCAGCACGGGCACGAAGCACTCCGGCTCGAGCGCTCCGAGCGGCGAGGCAAGCTCCGTCGCCGAGCGCCTGGGGCGCCTGTTGCTCGCGTTCTGCCTCGCCTACTGCCTCGCGATCGTGTTAGGCGAGGGCCCCACGGGCCGCACAACCCGGCCGGCGCTGGAA
>Ga0315282_10011202_pt1 | contig 13936 bp, 15 predicted proteins | sample YL17G07_20_MG_FD_203693 | JGI IMG/M metagenome (GOLD analysis project Ga0315282, IMG submission 203693) | Sediment microbial communities from Yellowstone Lake, YNP, Wyoming, USA - YL17G07_20 | ecosystem: Environmental > Aquatic > Freshwater > Lake > Sediment | place: USA: Wyoming | collected... | reverse complement strand
CAATTTCATAACGAAAAGTACGGAACGAAACTGAATAAGAACCACTTTCACGTTTACGAATTTGAGAAGGTATTAGGCGGGACTGAAGAAAACGCCGCTGACAAGGCCTACGAATTTTTCGGAACTCATCATTTCAAAAATATACAGCCCACCGAAGGAGCCAGGAAGGCAATGGAAAAATTGGCGAAAGCAGGCCACGAACTTTTCGTCATTACCTCAAGGCAAAGCGAGGTTGTTGAAGATACAAAAAATTGGCTTGAAGCCAACTTCCCAAAAGTATTCAAGGAAATTCACTTCACAAGCAACAAATACGGACGAACAAATCCAAACATCAGCAAAACAGACGCCTGCAAAAAAATCGGCATTTCACTTTTGATTGAAGACAATCTTGAACATGCCTCAAGCTGCGCTGCCGAAGGAATCAACGTGCTGCTTCTTGACCGCCCATGGAACCAGGGCGAGCTGCCGAAAAACGTGAAACGTTTTTCACTATGGGAAGAAGTGCTGAAAGAAATTGAAAGGATTGGAGAAAAATAAGCTAGTGAGAAATTACTCCACGGCCCTCTTCTCTAAGGATTGCAGTTGAAGCTGTAGATTTAAAAGCTGCGCCTGAAGCGATTTTATTTGATCATTCAACAGTTGAACGGACTGCGTGGACGAAGCATTATTGTAAAGGCCGTTCAGAATGCCCCTTGTTCTTATGCCCACAGCGCCCCAACCGGTGCTCGCCGCCCCGCCGGAGCAGACGATTCCGTAATCGCACTGGAATTTCTTCACTGCCTGCAGAGTCAAGCTGCCGTAGAATCCGGTGGCATTCCCGGGCGCCAAATACCCCTGCTCTATAAGCAGCGATTGTAAATTCTTAACCTGGTTGCTGCGAACGCCGAAATAAAGATAAGTGGTGAATACATAATTGCCACCGGCCTGCTGCGCCAGCGCAAGCGGCAGTTGTGCCGGCAATGCTCCAGACTGGCCTAAAGTTACGTTTGCTGGGTATGACCGCGCCGAAACATTGCCCGCGGCGTCGTAGGCAGCGACGGTGTAAGCGTAGGAACCTGGCGGAAGATTTAAATCCATATAAGATGTCGAGCTGACGACATCGGAAATCCAGGTGCCATTTCTATAAATGCGGTAGCCGGCAGCCGCGACAGTCCCCGAGGAAGCACCCCAAGAAACGTAAACAGCCGACGAGGAGGTCGCTACGGCGTAGAGCGCGGTCGGGACGGAGGGCGGCGTTGTATTTAACACTGTCGCGCTCACCGCAGGAGACTTATCTGAAACATTGCCCGAAGCATCGTATGCGGCCACACTGTACGAGTAAACGCCGAACGAAGGACTTGAGTCTGTATAGTACGTACCACTGACGCTCGCAATTTGTGTTTCGCCCCTGTAAACATAGTAGCCAACGACCGCAAGATTATCATAGGAAGCGGTCCAGTAAATACGAACTTGAGAAGAAGAAGCGACAGCCAAATAAATTGTGGGGATGGATGGTGGTAAATTGTCCGATACTGCATTTACGTTTATTGAGTATGACTGCGCTGAAACATTGCCCGCTACGTCGTAGGCGGCGACGGTGTAACTATGGTTTCCTTGCGCGACGCCAGAATCAAGGCAGGGCGAAGAGCTAACGTTGGCAACTTGCGTTCCATCCCTGTAAACGTAGTATCCAACAACTCCGACATTGTCCGTAGAGCCAGCCCAGGAAACATAGATTTTCCCGGAAGACGTGGCAACGGCGGCTATGCCAGACGGCTGAGATGGAGCCAGCGAATCTGAAAATATCGTTACTGTCAGCTGGGGCGTCTGATTAGAGAAGTTACCCACAGCATCATAAGCCCTGACGGCGTAGTTGTAGGTTCCCGCAGGAACCCAGTCGGCGTACGAAGTTAAAGTAATGGGCGTACTCGTCGCAAGCGAAACACCATCCCTCAAAACGCTGTACCCGACAACGCCTATGTTATCTGTGGCCGCATTCCAGGATAGGTTAACCTGAACGAGGGAGGCGGTCGTGGTGGAAACCGGAACCGCAGAAAAACCAGTGGGCTGCGAAGGCGGCGTGCTGTCAAGTACTATGTTTACGTTCAACGGCTGGGATTGAATGGAAGTATTGCCAGCGGCGTCATAGGCGGCAACAGTGTAAGCGTACCCTCCCGGAGGTAAGCCAGAATCATAAAAAACGTTCGTCATCACAGTTGCAACCAAAGTGCCGCTGCGATAAATATGGTAACCGGCCACCCCAACGTTGTCCGTTGACGCGCTCCATGCCAGCTGAATCTGTACAGGATGATTCAATGTGGCAGTGAGACCGCCAGGAACGGATGGGGCAACAACATCCTCGGTTTGAGCAAATACCAACATCTCCGTCCCAAAAACAAAAACAAGCACTAAGATAGAAAGCAGAATTGCTGCAAAACCAACAATTAACTTTTTGCTCATAGCGCTTTAAGACGATTGTACCACAACTACAGATATTGAACTTTACAAACAGCAAGCAACCATGCCGAAGGCACGGTTAATTGGTTTACTGCGCCGGTGCATTCGGCCGGATTTGGATTGTTTCCGCGGTTATGCTGCCATCGGAGTTCGTGGTACCAACGATACTTACGTTAACTCCCACCGCGAGATCGTCGGCAGTGCCGCTGACCGACTTCGTAATGGGGGTCGAGTTCGAGAGGAATATTATTTTCGTTGAGCTCGCCGAGGCTGTTGAACTGCCATTGCGGAATTCGACGGTGATGCTTTGGCTGTCTTTCGAAATAATTTGTCCGGATATAAATCCGCCGCCGCCCGCGCCACCGTTCCTACCCATTGTTCCTCTTTGGAAATTCTGACCTCCGAAGTTCTGGCCTCCCGGGAGAGAATTTCGTGAAGTGCTCTGCGCGCTTGACCGCGATTTGCCATACATCATACCGCCGTAAAATGCCCCTATTCCCACCGCGAGAACGATGACAATCGCGGCGATGTATTTTTTCATGGCGTTATTTTTTTATCTTGATATTCAGCCGCCCGACTGCGCGGCTTAAATTTATTAATTTATTCGTACCTTAATGCCTCTATTGGATTCAGTCCTGCGGCGCGGCGGGCGGGGTAATATCCGAAAACTATTCCTATGAGTGCCGATACGCCAACTGCCAAAAAAACCGACCACAAAGAAATACTTGTGGTTATGCTCGCAAACTTAGTTATAAGCAAGGAAAACACCCAGCCGAGCGCCACGCCCACCACACCGCCAATAAACGTGAGCATTACGGACTCCAGTAAAAACTGGGTGCTGATGTCGCTTCTTTTGGCGCCGATCGCCTTGCGGAGCCCGATTTCCCTCGTGCGCTCGGTTACGGTCGTGAGCATCATGTTCATAATCCCTATTCCCCCAACCACAAGAGATATTCCCGCAATTGATGCGAGGAGTATGGTAAATGTATCGGTTACGCTCGACGCCGCGGCGACGATGTCAGATTGGGTTTGCACGGTAAAATCGGCTTGCGAGGAGTCGGAAATATCATGGCGGTTTAAGAGTAGGGAAGTAATCTCTTGCTGCACTTGACTCATTAACTCTTGACTTTGGGCTTCAACATCAATTTCGGAGACATAGGCTGTGCTCCCCAAGAGGAAGTGTTGGCCGGCTGTGAGCGGCACGTAAATGATATTGTCTTGGTTACCGAATCCGGTGCCGCCCTTTGATTTCGTGACGCCAACGATTCTAAAATTATTGCTTTTTATTCTGATAGTTTTTCCTATTGCTTCGTCGGGGGTGGCAGTGGCATTCCCGCCAAAGAGTTCCTGGAGGACGGTTGGGCCAATGACCGCAATCCTGTTTGAAGCGGTAACGTCCGATTCGTTAATGAAGCTACCTTGGTCAATCTCCACGTTGCGCACTTGGGCGTACGTTGGCAAAGTACCCACGACGTTCGTATTGGTATTGGTACCTTTATAAACGATTTGGTATCTGCCGCTAATTTCGGACGCTACCGCGGCGACGCCGTCCAGCTGCGCGACTGCGCTTGCATCGTCCGGCGTGAGCGTCTGCGCACTTCCCATGCCTCCTCTTACGCCGTAGCCGATATTTCTTTGTTGCCCCGGGGTTACCATAATGAGATTCGATCCGATTGACTGAATTCTCGAGTTTATGGAACTCTGCGCGCCCTGACCTACGGAAATCATGGCAATCACCGAACCGATGCCGATGACGATGCCAAGTATGGTTAGGCCCGACCGCACCTTGTTTACGGTTATTGCCGAAGAGGCCTCGTGAAAAAGTTCGGAGATTATCATGACGTTGTTGCGTGCGCGTGAATAAGGCGGCGACCGTGGTTTTTGCCGTCTTCAACTATCTCGCCGTCCCGGATATGGATAATGCGCTCGGCGTGTTCTGCGACGTATGATTCGTGCGTGATTAATACGATAGTGCGTCCTTCTTTGTGAAAATTTTGAAAGGTGAAAAGCACAATTTCACCGGTTTTGGAGTCCAGATTGCCAGTCGGCTCGTCTGCCAAAATGAGCGTCGGGTTGTTGACAAGTGCTCGCGCGATCGCCACTCTCTGCATTTCCCCTCCCGAAAGCTGGTTTGAGTGGTGCTGCCACCAGGCCTCAGGAAGTGCTGCCGCAGTGAGTGCCCCGCGCGCCGCTTGCTCGCGTTTTTCCTTGGCGACCCCCGCATAAATAAGCGGCAACATGACGTTGCGGAAGACGGTAGCGCGCGGCAGGAGATTGAATTGCTGGAAAACGAAACCTATTTTTTCGTTGCGGATATCGGCAAGTTCATTCTCCGTAAACTTTGAAACATCTTTACTGCCCAGGAAGTACTCGCCGCTTGTCGGCGTATCCAGCGCCCCGAGAATGTGCATGAGCGTTGATTTGCCGGAGCCCGACGGTCCCATGATAGAAATGAATTCGCCGTCTTTTATCGTGAAAGAAACATTTTTCAGAGCCGCTGTTTCAATGCCGTCGCCGAGTTTGTATATTTTTGTGATGTTGCGAAGTTCAATCATTACCCGGGATTAAGTGGGGTTAGAGCGGTGGTCCTCCACCTCCACCGAACAAACCTCGGCTGTTTGTTGTGGCAGTCGAAGCAGAAGATTTCGACGTGATGGTTTGTGTTACGACGGCGTCTCCTTCATTCAGGCCCGACACTATTTCCGTCATACTTTCATTTGATAAGCCGACCGTTACTTCTTGTTGTGTTAACTTGCCGTCGGATCCCAATACACTTACGTATGAAACTTCCTGTTTTGTCGTGACGGCGGAATTCGGCACGAGGAGCACGTCCGGTTTAACGGAGGTAATTATCGAAACCGTATCGCTCATACCGGGTTTTACGTCCGCATTCGGGGTGTCGAGCGCAACTTGTACGCTATAGCTCACAACTCCCTGGGATACGGTTCCTACCGGGTCCACTTCAGAAACTTTTCCCGTAAGCGCAAGGTCCGGGAGGGCGTCAAATGTGATTGTGGTCTTTTGGCCGACTTTGATATTGACCACGTCCGTTTCATTGAATGTTGCTTGCGCGAATTTCTGGTCCGAAACAATCGTCGCAACGGCGCCGCTTGCCGTGTCACCCTTTTTTACGCTGACCGAAGAAATGATGCCGTCAAATGGCGCGACAATCGTGTAGTCGCCGAGCGCATCCTGCAGCTGAACAAGATTTTGCTCCTGACTTATAAGGTTATTTTGGGAAATCTGAAGGCTTATTGGGCTGTCGCCGTTGGGATTGCCGACTTGAAGCAGTGCGATATTTTGCTTGTCGGCCGTAATTGTCTGCTTGCTTGTATCAATCGTATTTTTTTGCGAGAGCAGGGCGCTTAAATCGCTGTTTGCCGTCGAAAGATGATTCCGCGCATTTGTCTGCAGCGTCTTCACCGCCGTTGGAAGGGAACGATTATACTGATTCGCAAGATCGCTCACCGCTCCGAGTAAATTCAACTCGTCTTGCAACGTTTGCGCGATGGCGGTCACCGTATCGATTGATTGTTTAAGTATGGCTTCAATCTGGTCGCCGCTCGAAAATCGACTAGTCTGTTTATAGGCAAGAACGCTCGGGTCGTATTTTCCGGTTGCAATCGCGTAGTCGTTTTCTGCGCTTTTCGCAAACGCCTCGGTTTTCGTCGTGTCTTTGTCGCTGAATAAATTGATGAGCACATTTACGTTCCATTGGTTAGCCTTCGGATTGATGTCGGTGCCGTAGAGAATATTTTGCATGCCGGTCATGACGTCCGGCAGGTCTAGATAAGTGTTCGACAGCGTGTTGAATGCGTCGTTATATTTGGTTTGTAAACTATCTTCGGCGGAGGCGAGGGCATCAAGCGCTTTTTGGTAATCGATTGGGGCCTGAGCCGTGTCTTTCTGGAGTTGAAGCTTCGACGTCGCGAGGGATTGTTTAGCTTTTATAATTGCTTGCTGGGCATCGGTATCGTCCATTTTCATTATCGCCTGCCCGGCACGGACTGTATCGCCCGGGCTCACGTCTATCCAGGTAATCTCGCCGGAAACTTTTGGTTTTATATCAATTTTATACAATGCTGCAAGCTGTCCGCTGCCCGTAACCGAGACAACCAAGGTGCCTTTTCGGACTTTGGCCGTGACGTATTGCGGCGAAGTGCCGCCACTACTTTGGCTGGCCCGGTACCAAAAGTAGCCTCCAGCGGCAATGGCAACGACAATCAGGGTCGTCTAAATTTTATGCTTTAAAAAAAATCCCTTCATTTGCCTTAACTTCAATACATGACGCGAATGAAGCGCGCTTCAATTTGACCCTGACTGTTAGGCGAACCAATCACGACAACCGGGTCATTGACTTTAAGATCGGCCAGTTTAACGGCTTCTCGCCGCTCCTCTATCACGGTTGAGGAAGAAACAAGGACAACTTTTTCGGGGTTGTCGCGGCCACCTACGACGATACTTGAGCTGGCAATACTCAATATTGAACCGAAAGTGCCATGGGCACTCATGAAGGGCGGTGGAGATCCCGGAAATAGCTCCGACGGGGGAAAGCCAAATATGGCGTGCTTCGGCCCGCCGAAATTGCGGTCATAGTATTCGCTCCAGTCATACGAGAACCGGGCTTTACGATACCCCACAGCCACGCCAACCGTAAAAGAGAGCAAAACTAAAATGACCGCGGCGATAACTACCACTATCGCTTTAAAAGCTCTGGATTGGAAAAATTTATTAAAATCCATGCTGGTGTTTCCGTAAATATTTGGAAAGAGAAATCATTCTAGCGAGATACTTGACCGCATATTTGGCCAGTAAGAGAGAAATTAGAAGCGCTGAAAAGAAGAGAATAATAGAAAATGCCGGCAACGATTCAATGACAAATAGTCCAAAATCACTCCAATTCGAAATAATCATCTTTGGGTTGGAGACGACAAGCGACAAGATTCGCAGAAGTTCTGATTGAACCAAGGCGCTCTGAAGCACCGCGCAAGCCAAAAGAAAAGCAATAAAGGATCCGAAAAGTGCAACCGAAAAATAAATAACCCTGCGCCGTGATGCAGTAAACTTCTTTTCCGCGCTGATGCGCCCAAGAATAGTTCTAAAAAGCCAATCAAGCGGCTTTCTGGCCGCTTTGTCTTTAAATCCTTCCGCTTTCTGCCCCATCTTGATTAATACGGTGGCGGAGCCTCAGCGGGTGCACTATGTGGGATAAGCGTTACCGAGCCCTTTTTTAATGAGCTGCAACGCTCTCCGGTACCTACTTTTTAGGGTATTTACTGGCTCTTTGAGAACTTCGGTAATTTCCCTGAAGGTCAATTGTTCCTCATTATGTAAAGCGACGACTTGGCGGTAGTGCTCTGGGAGTTCTTTAACTGCCAGCCTGACTTTTTCTTCGGCGTATCTTTTATCTAATAGATCTTCCGTAGAAAAGCTCCCGGAGACATCGTGAAGCTGAATTTCTTCCGCAAGCCGACCATCAAGGAGCGAAAACGGAGTATCTTTGCTTTTCCTCAACCAATCAATTGCGGTGTTCTTAGCTATGGCGAAAATCCAAGATTTAAAGTTCTTTTTTACATCAAACTTTTCAATATTGCGCCAAGCCTTTACAAAAACTTCCTGGGTGATGTCAGCTGCTTTGTCTAAATCACCTACGTAAAGCCTAGAAAAACCATAAATCGTGGAAATGTATCTCCGGACAATCTCCTCGAGTGCTTGTTCGTCGCCTTTAATGTAGCCCTCAACAAGTTTCTCGTCAGATAAAGATTCCTTTAACATTATTTTTCTTAACGGCTGTTAAATACTTACCACTAAATTAATTCGTAAATATACGGAAAATGTTACAAAAGGCCTAATAATAAATCTACGCTTGCGGCGCTCCAGCGGGTGCAGAAACACCGATTCCACGCCCGTAGGGTTTAAGAAGAACGTGAATCAACCAGCCGGAGAGAAACCCGACCGCCGCGCCGCCCAAAATGTCGAGCGGCCAATGGACTCCAGCATAAATCCGCGCGAGACCAACAACCGCCGACAAAATGAAATACCAAATGCCCCATCTGCGGTCATAACAATAAACAATAAGCGCCAAGGCAAAGAAAAAGGCCATGTGCCCCGAAGGAAAAGAGTTTCCAGACTCCGATATCAACGGAGTGAAAGCGTAAACATCAAATGGACGCGCGTGGTTATATAAAAATCTGATTATTTCGGTTAAAATTCCTCTTCCTAAAATAACGGCTAAGGCGCCTTCAGCGAACAAGTAAACCCGCCGCCGCCAGCCGATTCCTTTGAGAACCAAATATAAAAATCCCAAAACCAAAAGATACGGCAAATACTGAGCTAAAAAAATTCCCACCCAGTCCAAAACAAAGTTTTGATGGCTCCAGCCGTAAACGATTTGGAAAAGAGCTTGATTGATGTTCCCCATTATTATCTTCTGACGTACGGCAAAAGCGCCATAAAACGCGCTCTTTTTACGGCCTCGGCTAGCCTCCTTTGATGCTTAGCACAGGTGCCGGTGTGCTTTGGGTCAATTATTTTCATTTGACCAGAAATAAAACGCCGGAGAAGTTCTGTTTCCTTGTAGTCAATGTATTTAAGATTCTGCGAGCAGAAAAAGCATTGTTGCTGAGCCATGGCAGAGATTTAAAAAGAAAAAATTATAAGATTTCTAGATTTTTTTAACCTGAAGCGAGTCAAGTTCGACGGCGGTTTCGCGCCCGAATATCGGCACCATCACCTTGATGCGGCCTTTCTCTTCGTCAATTTCAGAAATCTTGCCGTCATAATCCTTGAAAGGGCCATCAGTGACTTTTACCAAATCGCCTATTCGCAAGTCAAGATTGATGCGACTTTCCTCCTTGCCAGTCCTAGCAAGGAGTGCATCTATTTCCTCCTTCGATAAAGGCGTCGGACTTGTGCCGTCGGCACCAACAAAGCCGGTAACGCGAGGGGTGTTTCGCACCACGTACCAAGAATCTTCCAAAAGTATCATTTCAACCAAAACATAGCCGGGGTAAATCTTTTCCTCGACGGTCTGCCGCCGGCCGCCTTTAACCTTGATTTTCTTCTCTTTCGGCACGATGACATTAAAAATCTTGTCGCCCATTGCCAATGACTCCACACGCTGTTTTAGATACCGCGCAACGGCCTCTTCATAGCCGGAATAAGTCTGAATGGCGTACCACTGCCTCAATTTCGGTTTTTCACTCTTAAGCCCCGGGAATTGAATCATTTTTACATAAAATATATCAAATCCCCAAAATAAAAGTTCTCATAATGTATGAGAAAATGTAGTCAAAAAGCCCCAAAAACAGGGCGAGACCCAGGGACAAGCCGATTACAATGGCCGTGAGGCGCGTGGCTTCGCTCCTCGTTGGCCAGTTAACGTGCTTCAACTCTATCCTCGATTCTTCAAAAAACTTTTTAATGCGTGCGAGCATAAAATTGTATATCGTAATTTTGCACTCTTTTGCCTACACGTCAAGGTTTTGAACCGCGGCGGCGTGCGCTTGAATAAATTTCTTCCTCGGTTCAACTTCATCCCCCATTAAAATATCAAATAACTTGTCGGCTTCTTCGGCATCTTCAATGGTTACTTGTTTTAGTATTCTGTTTGCCGGATTCATCGTTGTCTCCCAAAGCTGCTGAGGACTCATTTCTCCCAAACCCTTGTAACGTTGGATGTTTACGCCAACTTGTTTAAGCCCGCCGTCGTCGCTTTCGCTTTCTCCCGTCGATTTAATGCTCTCCGTTTCCCTGGTTTTTTTACTCGAAAGCTTAATCCTTTGAATTTCGGCGACCACTTTGTCCTTTTCTGAATCCGAAAAAGCGTAGCGCACCTCCTTACCTGATTGAATGCGATAGAGCGGCGGTTGGGCAATGTAAAGATAGCCCCTGTCAATCACCGGCCTGAAGTAGCGGTAAAAGAAGGTCAAAAGCAACGTTCGGATGTGCGCGCCGTCAACATCGGCGTCGCTCATTATTATTATTTTGTGATAGCGCAGTTTTGTTAAATCAAATTCCTCCGCAATGGCTGTGCCAATGGCAATAACGAGCGATCTGATTTCAGCATTGGCAAGTATTTTATCCAACCGCGCCTTTTCAACATTTAAAATTTTCCCCTTCAACGGGAGGATGGCTTGAGTCTGCCGGTCGCGGCCCTGCTTGGCCGAGCCGCCAGCCGAATCACCCTCAACGATAAAAAGCTCGGAATTCGACGGGTCGCGCGAAGTGCAGTCAGCCAATTTACCCGGCAAAGTCAATCCCTCAAAAGCACCTTTGCGCAAAACTGTCTCGCGGGCAGCTTTGGCCGCCTGCCGCGCCTTAGCTGTCAGGAGCACTTTTTCTATGATTTTCCTCGCATCGGCAGGATGCCTTTCTAGATAATCTCTAAAAGCTTCATTTATGACGGCTTCGGTCGCCGTCCTCGCTTCAGGGTTGCCCAAGCGGGCTTTGGTTTGACCTTCAAATTGTGGTTCGCGGAGCTTCACAGAAACTACTGCAATCAGGCCTTCCCGAACATCATCACTTGTCAGGTTCTCATCCTTTTCCTTTAAGTACCCCTCACTTCTTGCGTAGCTATTTAGGGTTCTTGTCAGCGCCGACCTCATACCAGTCAGGTGCATGCCGCCGTCGGGGGTATAAATGTTATTGGCGAAGCTCAACTCTTCGGCTTTTACGTCGTCAACGTATAGAAAGGCGGACTCAATATCAATTTTTTCCTGAATTTTGTGAACATAGAAAATTCCCTCGTGAAGCGGCTTCCTTTTATCGGCCAAATACCTAACGAAGGCTAAAAGTCCGCCCTCAAAGTAAAAACCGTAAAAGTAAGGCGTTTTTGAACGGCGGTCAATAAAATTTATGCGGACGCCTTTGGTGAGGTATGCCTGCTGGCGTAAATGCTCAATGATTCTTTTGTCGTTGAACTGAATTTCAGAAAAAACACGCGGGTCAGGAGAAAAAACAACTTTGGTTCCGGTTTGTTTACATGCGCCGATTTTTTTAACTTTTGCCGACGGCTCGCCTCGTTCATACTCCTGGGCATAAAGACTGCCGCTGCGGCAAACCTCAACGCGGAGCCAGTCGGAGAGCGCATTAACCACCGAGACGCCGACGCCGTGAAGGCCGCCAGCCACTTTATACGACTCACCGCCGAACTTGCCGCCAGCATGAAGCGTGGTCATCACGGTTTGGAGCGCTGATTTTCTCGTTTGCTTGTGGGTTTCAACCGGAATGCCGCGCCCATCATCTATGACGCTGACTTTATTATCCAGAAGCAACTCAACTGTAATGTTTTTAGCGAAGCCGGCCATTGCCTCGTCAATTGAGTTATCCACCACCTCCCAAACTAGGTGATGCAAGCCGTCGGGTCCGGTCGAACCGATATACATTCCGGGACGCTTCTGCACCGGCTCCAGCCCTTCCAAAACGTAAATATCCTTGGCTTCATAAGAAGCCGAGGCTTTGTTGTTGCCTTCCTCTGGTACCGCCTTAGGTTCTCCTTTCTGTGTTTTTTTTGGCACTGGTAAAACAATTAATAATAAAAACGGCGCCTCGTCCAGCACTCTAATTTTACCACGTTTTACCTCACTTTCCAAATAAAAAACGCCCACCTTTTGGGAGGGGTTGGGTGGTGGACGGTGATTTGGCCGACCGACATTTAGCTCTAAATCTAGAGCCGGCTAGATTGATAAACTTGCTGATTTTCCCGTACTTCCCGGCGAATAAGCCGGGACGATAAACCACTGTCTGGCTACGACTTAAATCCAGCCACAAACGAGAAACCGCAGACGCAAGGAGCTTCGTGGCAAACATGGCAGTTCCTGTGGTAAATTTTTTCAAGCTCCCAGGCAATGTCAATCTTCGCCGAATTAGCTACGCCAAACAAGCAGGAAGTATAATCCGCTAACTCCTCGCCAACGCGACCAAACTGTTTCCACTTGTGTTCGCCTAAAAAGACGTGGACCATTTCACTTGCCTCTCCTGTTTCTTCCGCCAAGTGTACGCCAGCATCGGCTAAAGTTCTTGAATCGGGCGGATATATCTGCCGAAACATTCCCTGAAAGGCCGCGAGCGTCTTGGGTTTCAGCGAACGCCTTACTATCACCTTAACTCTCTTTTTAGGCCTGATCTTCTTACAGGCGCACGGCCGCTTCCCGCAATAAGAACAAAGCATGGGAAATCGCCTCCAAAGTTGAGCTTCAAGATTTATATGGAAGCGATTGGCAACTGCCATAAGCCAAGAAAAAGCAATAAGTAGGTTGTACTTCAGTTTTTTGCGATCGTCTTTCCTAATGCCCTTAAGTGCACGCATAGTGAATCGCTGTTGGTTGGAAAGAAGATCGGGTAATGAAAACAGCCGGTCATCAGCTAGGCCGTAAACGTTGTTTATAAATTCCTGAAACTGCGCGAGCGATTGATTTTTGGAAAATTTGTACATTGTGCGGTATGAGTCGGTCTAGAACTTACGGTATTCAAGTAGTATAAAGGTTTTTGGAGTCGTTCCAGAACCGTAACTGAGATGTCTCGGTCAGCCTGCTGATTATTGTCGTTGTTCGGTTTGCATCAAAATTCGAAGCGCGCGTTCATATTCAGGACCATATACATAAGGGATTCTAGGGATTCTTGTATTTTTTTCTTCTTCTATCACCTTTGCTACATATCTTTTGAATTGTTCTATATGTTCGTCCGTGATTTTCACGTCATTCCGAAATCGCTTCTCGTTGAGATATTTTATATTGGCGGCACGTTTCATTCCTTCTCCAAACCTACGCCCCTTTCCTTCGAGAGCAATAATTTCTTGGAGAGCAGCTGAAAATCTTCCTGGATTTACCATCGAATTACAACATTTGATCATTTCTTTCCATGTATCTTCGCTGATACGTACATCTCGGGCAAACTCGTCGGGGAGAAGCTCTTTAAAAAGAGAGGCTTCTTCGAGAAAGGTACTGCCAAGCCCATATCCTGTGTATCCTTTCTCGCCCGCCTCAAGGATGCCTTTTATTTTCCCCCAATCAAACTTTGGCTTATAGCGCGAATCAAATTCTGGAGGATTAATCTGCCTGAGATCAACGAGAGTTCCAAGAGCAGCACAATTTAGTGCCGGTTTTGTTTCCGAGGGATTTTTTCTATTGTAAGTTGATCGTTCATAAATGACTCCTGATAAAAGTTTTAAGATTACCTCATCGTCTTCCGGAGAAATTTCGCCGCGTTCTCTCGCCATCGCTTGATGGATCTTACCGATTTGTTCTTTTGTAAGTCGCAGTGTTCCACCTTCAAATCTAGCTCCCCCAGCTATTAATTCCGCATCGCTTAAGGTGCGCTGTTCTGAAAATTTATCTTGTTCCACTTGACTTATTTCTTTGTTTTCAAAACCCATTACTTTGGTTATACAATAAAAAGAACTAATTTGTAAGCCCCTCGGTCATACTACTGCCTTGAGTAAATCAATCTCTCGAACGATTACTCAATCAACGTTGCGGAGGGGGCGAGATTCTGCTCTCTC
>Ga0315282_10011201_pt1 | contig 13937 bp, 12 predicted proteins | sample YL17G07_20_MG_FD_203693 | JGI IMG/M metagenome (GOLD analysis project Ga0315282, IMG submission 203693) | Sediment microbial communities from Yellowstone Lake, YNP, Wyoming, USA - YL17G07_20 | ecosystem: Environmental > Aquatic > Freshwater > Lake > Sediment | place: USA: Wyoming | collected... | reverse complement strand
AAATCCGTTACAATAGAATGAAGAGGTCTTGTAGCAGCGGCGCGCGTGGAGAGTGCGAAAGTGGCCACAGAACAGGGGAGCGGAGGACGCGCAACCCATAAGCTGAGGAAACCGCTCAAGGTCGAGGACCACCCAGCGTTTGGCATCTGGGCGGACCGTGAGGACATTAAAGACGTTCACGCCTGACTGGGGAAGATTCGCGTGCCGAGATACGACTGTTTAGGAAGGCGCCGGCTGAAGCCTTAGCAGCAAAGAGGAACTGTCTTAATGGGTGATCAAGAACTATTCAGGCCGGCGCGGAAAGCACGAATTCGGGTCGGCGAAAAAGGGCGCCTGGTTATTCCCACCTCAATCCGCGAGGCGCTCGACATCAAGGTTGGCGATGAGGTTGAGCTGCGAATCGCCGACAACGAAGTGCGCCTCTCAACGCTGAAAAGCCGAATTGCGCGAGCGCAGCACCGTCTGGGGCGATTTATCAAAGCGGGACGATCGCTGTCGGACGAATTGATCGCTGAGCGACGGGAGGCGGCTAGGCAGCGATCCTAATTCATATCCTCGACTATGAGAAAAGCCATCCATGGGTGATCAGGAACTCTTCAAGCCGACGCGGGAAATCCCCGTCAACATCGAAGACGAGATGCGCAAGTCGTATCTCGACTACGCCATGAGTGTCATCATCGGCCGCGCCCTTCCGGACGTGCGCGACGGGCTCAAGCCGGTGCACCGGCGAATTCTTTACGCCATGTACAAAGAGGGGAACACTTCCGACAAGCGTTACATCAAGTGCGCCGGCGTGGTCGGGGAAGTGATCAAGAAATATCACCCCCACGGCGACGCGGCGGTTTACGACACTCTGGTGCGCATGGCGCAAGACTTCAACATGCGCTACCTCCTCATTGACGGGCAGGGCAACTTCGGCTCGGTGGATGGCGATCCCCCTGCGGCCTACCGCTATACCGAGTGCCGCTTGGCGCGCATCGCGGAAGAGATGCTCGAGGACATCGAGAAGGAGACGGTGGACTTCATCCCCAATTTTGACGAGTCCACGGAAGAGCCCACGGTCCTCCCTACCCGCATCCCCAATCTCTTGACCAGCGGCTCGGATGGGATCGCCGTGGGCATGGCGACCAAGATCCCTCCTCATAACCTCACGGAAATCATCGAGGCAACGATCCTCCTTATCAACAAGCCTACCGCTTCCATTGACGAAGTGCTCTCGCTCGTTCCGGGTCCTGATTTTCCGACGGGGGCTTACCTCTACGGCAAGAGTGGTATCAAATCAGCCTATGAGACAGGCCGCGGCCAGTTCACCATGCGCGCCAAGGCGGCCATCGAGCGGCCCACGAAGGAAAAGCAGCAGATCGTCATCACCGAGATCCCCTTCCAGGTGAACAAGTCAAAAGTCATCGAGCGCATCGCGCAGCTCGTTCAAGACAAGAAGATCGAGGGCATCTCCGACGTGCGCGACGAGTCTGACCGTGAAGGGATGCGCATGGTGGTGGAGTTGAAGCGGGGCGAGCAGCCGGAAGTTATCCTGAACAACCTTTACAAACATACCCAACTCCAGGAAACCTTCGGCATGATCATGCTGGCCATCGTCAACGGCCAGCCGCGCACCCTGCCGCTTATCGAAGCTCTCCAGCTTTTCATCGACCACCGCGTCAATGTGGTCCGGCGACGCACCGCCTACGATTTGCGCAAGGCCCAGGAGCGCGCGCACATCCTCGAGGGATTCCTCAAGGCGCTCCAACACCTCGATGCCATCATCAAACTCATTCGCGCCTCCAAGACGCCGCCCGAAGCGCGCCAAGGCTTGATCGCCCGGTTCGAGTTTACGGAGCGGCAGGCCCAGGCCATCCTCGAGTTGCAGTTGCAGCGCCTGACCGCGCTCGAGCGCGAGAAAATCCAGCAGGAATATGATGACCTTCAGAAGAAGATTGCTGAGTACCAGGAAATACTGGCCAGCGAAAAGGCGCTGAAGAAAGTCATTGTGAACGAGCTGAAAGAAATCCAGAAGGAATACGGGGACCTGCGGCGGACGGAGATCATCGAAGAGCAAGCGGAGATCAAGCTCGAGGATCTGATTGCGGTCGAGGATGTGGTGATCACGGTCTCGCACTCGGGCTACCTCAAGCGCACCCCGGTCAGCATGTATCGCCAACAAGGCCGCGGCGGCAAGGGGCGCCTGGGGATGAAGACGCGCGACGAGGATTTCGTCGAGCACCTTTTCATTGCTTCCACCCACAGCTACATCCTGGTTTTCACCAACACCGGCAAGATGTATTGGCTGAAGGTCTACGAAATCCCGGACGTGGGGGCGGCGGGGAAAGGCAAGAACATCGTCAATCTCGTGAACCTCGCCTCCGGTGAGAAAGTCGCGGCGATGGTGGCCGTCAGGGAGTTGCCGGACGAGCCGAAGGACGTGAGCGTCGAGGGCGAGACGTATGCAGCAGAGGGCTACGTGACCCTGGTGACGCGCCTCGGCCTCATCAAGAAGACGCGCCTGGCGGAATTCTCCAGCCCCAACTCGCGCGGCATTATCGCCATGAAAGTCGAGGAAGGCGACGCGCTGATCGGCGCCACGCTCACCTCCGGGCGGGATACTATTTTCCTGGCCACGCATGAGGGCATGGCTATTCGGTTCCCCGAGAGCGACGTGCGGGACATGGGCCGCGCGGCTTATGGCGTCTACGCCATGGACCTCGAGAAGGGCGACTACATCGTGGGCATGGAGATCGTGGGCGAGAAGGAGTTGATCCTCTCCGTCAGCGAGAAAGGGTACGGCAAGCGAACCCAGATCACAGAATATCGACTGCAGTCCCGCGCTGGCAAGGGCGTGATCAATCTGAAGACCGTTGAACGCAATGGCAAGGTTGTTGGCGTGCTGAGCGTGAGCGAAGAGTCGGAGGTTATGCTGATCAGCCAGCAGGGCAAGATTACCCGCCTCGATGCCAGCACCATCCGCGAATCGGGCCGCTCCGCGCAGGGCGTCAGGCTGATTAACCTCGAAGAAGGCGACCAGGTCGCCGCCGTCTGCCTGGTCAGCAGCGAAACCAACGGCGATGGGCCCACGCAAGGGACACTCGTCCAGTAAGTGAGTTATTCAGCGTGCCAACTCACCGGGAGCGCGCGGCAAGGCTCGTGTCAAGACCTCAAGCGTCCAAAATTCTAGATACCCCTCTGAAAAGAGAAGAAAAAAGCCCCTCTCGCCGGCCAGGCTTGCAATGGGATACGAATGAGTGGGAATGCCGACGCGCCATCCGAGGCCTTGCGTAAAGGAGAGCTTGACGCGGAGCGCGAGCGCGCCCACCGCTGCCGACTCGGAACCCTCTGCCTCAAAGGGGTCCTCGTTTGGGTAAGGGCGCTCAGCGTCACTCATTCTCTGGATCGCCCTCTTTAGCGCGTTGCTCCGCTGCGCGTCTGCCTCACACAAGAGTCTATAGCGCCCTGGTTCGACCACGTAGAGCCAGGCTGGTACTTGCTGTGCATTCAGCAACCAGGGCAGGGCTTCGGCGAAACCTGCCGGTAGGCGTAGTCTCCCGTATTTATCCACAACTGCAAATGTCGGCTCGACAGGCACTACCGCATCTTACCACAGCAATAGAAGTTGGAGTAATCGCCAAACGCCGAGCTTCACGAAGAAAAGGCTTGACACCTACCGTACATTACCGTACATTACCGACTGCACATAGAGGGTCCGGGCGAGACCGGTCAATAAGATCCGACCCTCTGAGAGGAGGCTGCCACATGCGGACGACCCAAACGCTGGCTACCTCGGCCGCCGCCGGCAAGCAGACCGAGGCGCACAATAGTCTTTTCGGGCAGCAGCCTGAAGAGTATGCTAGCAGGTTGATGAAAAAGTCGAAAAGACGCCTACTTTGCCGTACTGCAGCAATCGTAAGCTCCTTGTTTTCAGCCTAGGCTATATTCCTAGCAACCCGAAAAAGGGTTTTTCATCATCCTGTTAGAATGGTGTATCGTTTTTCGAGTGTAAAGATGAACTATCATGCACAGCTGAAAGCCTGTTTGCGGCGAAAATCGGTTTTTCGTGGTTTCTACAACCTGTCGTCTGGCCTGACGAGCAACTATTACCTCGACTGTAAGCTGACGACGCTCGATCCTCAAGGCTCGGTTCTAACGGGACACGCCATCTTGGAGCTTCTCAGAGAACACGGGTTGCGTCCTCACGCGATTGGAGGGCCGACAATCGGGGCCGACCCGATCGTCACTGGAACGGCTGCGGTGAGCTACCTCGTGGGGGATCCGATCCCCGGATTCCTGATCAGGAAAGAGCGGAAGAGCCACGGTCGCGAAAAGAAGATTGAAGGCATCGAACCCAAGCCAGGACTTCGGGTCGTTATTGTAGATGAAGTCTGCACAACCGGCGGCTCAACCCTCGATGCCATAGCTGCAGCAGAAAGCGAGGGACTTGAAATCATTGCGGTCCTCAGCTTGGTTGATCGAGAAGAGGGCGGCTCAGAAAAGATAAGGGAAAAATACCCGTACTTTCCTGTTTTCACTGCGAAAGAGCTGCTTGAGGATGACGGTGAGGAATCTGGAGCAGATAGAGAAGCTACGCGAGATACTGGATCGCCGCCTGCGGGCAACGAAAGATCTGGGTGATGCTGTCTTACTCTGCCGTGAGCTGGTTTTGTCTGACCTCGACGGGGCGGGGGTATTCCTTCTTCTCGCATTGTATTTCGAAGACCTGCGGAGGCGGCGAGAAGGCATGCCGGTTGACGCGGGCGAGTACGAATGCGCGATCTCTGAATTGCTGCCTTTCATCACCTCCTGCCTAGACGCTATCGAAGCCCTGGACCCACCAGCTATGATGGCGACGATGGATTCACTTGCGCGAACCGTAGTCCGCAAGGCCTTCCGCTAAAGAAAGCGCGCTCTCGAACCCAAATGGTTTGCCGGCACCCGGCCCAGGCCAGGGTGCATTGTGCCCTTTTGTCTGGGGGTGGGTTGAAAGTTCGTCGTGCTCGCGCTATTCTGGAAAGCGGGTTGTCGCTATGGGCGAACTGGAAAGGAAACAACAGCGATTGGAAGAGCAACTGCGGCAGGTGCCGTCGCTGGTGGTTGCCTACTCAGGCGGGGTAGACTCGGCGTACCTCGCTTATGCGGCGCATCAGGCGCTGGGCGAGCGCATGCTGGCCGTTACGGCGTTGAGCGCCAGCTACTCCGAGCGCGACCGGCAAGAGGCGCAGGCGGTGGTGGCGCGCTTCAAGCTGCCGCACGAATTCATCACCACCGACGAGCTCTCGAACCCTGCCTACCGCGCCAACAATCCCGACCGCTGCTACTTCTGCAAGGACGAACTGTTTGACAAGCTCGATGAACTGGTCGCCAAGCGTGGCTTCACTGCGGTGGCTTACGGCATTAACGTGGACGATCAGGGTGACTGGCGCCCCGGCCAGCGCGCCGCTCGCGAGCACAAGGTGCTGACTCCGCTCCTGGATGCGGGTCTCACCAAGGCCGACATCCGTGAACTCTCCCGCCGCGCCGCCGTGCCGGTGTGGAATCGCCCTGCTTCCGCGTGTCTTTCCTCGCGCATTGCTTACGGCATCGAGGTGACCCCGGAACGCCTGGCGATTGTGGAAAAAGGCGAAGAGGCTCTGCGCGCGCTCGGCTTCCGGCAGTTCCGAGTGCGCTACCACGAGAAGTTGGTGCGCCTTGAAATCGCTCCGGAGGAGTTGCCTCGCGCCTTGAACCCGGAGATGGCCCGCCGCTTTGTCGAAATCTTCAAGGCTTTGGGATTTACCTACGTCACGCTGGATCTTGAGGGCTATCGCACCGGCTCGCTCAACACCCACCTCGTTAAAATTGGCTCATAACTGAATGGGGAAACAATGAGGGGTAGGACAGCAGTTCCATTTCGGAAATGACTGAGACAAAATTCAGGGCTGGAGCGAGGGGCTGCGCTAGCTTGCCGCCGAGTAGATCGAGGATCGCGTTAGTATCGAGGACTCTCTTCAAGACCAATCGTTCCGGACACGAGCTTGGTAACCCAGCGGCTCCTCCGTAAGAGATATCACTCCACAGAACCGGGAGAGGTCGGTCGCCTCGTTTTCGTCCAGTAAATTGAGGGAGCGCTCGATTTTCAGCCAATCGCCGTAGCCGATCTGTACTGCGATTGGCTGCCTTGCCTCGTCCGTGACGATTCTCTTTCGAATTCTTTGCATGGTTTGCCTTGGCATGACCTTACTTATCAACTCGCCGTGACCACAACACCATTATATCCCATTAGCTCGAACCTTCCCGTTTCGGTAATTCCCCGGAGAAAGCTTGCGTGTCTACTTCGCAAACTCTTTAGCCACGCGGACGGTGTTGGCGTGGATTTGAATCGTGTCCTCGAGGCGGCGGGCGTAGCCGCCCGCCAGGGTGACGGCGACGGGTATCTGCTTGGCTCTTGCTTTTTCAAAAACCAGGCGGTCGCGTTTTTCGAGGCCTTCGAGAGAGAGTTTCAATCCCCCCAGTTGATCGTCGCGGTAGGGATCGGCGCCGGCGATGTAGAAGATCAGGTGGGGGCTGAATTCCGCCAGCGCGCGATCGAGTCCCTGGGCAAGTTCGCGCAAGTACTCTTCATCCCCCACGCCGTCGCGCAGGTTGATGTCGAGCGAACTGGGCGGTTTGGGGTAGGGATAGTTGTTCAACTGGTGAATCGACAAAGTGAAGACGCTGGGATCGCCGCCAAAGATCGCCGCCGTGCCGTTACCCTGATGGACGTCGCAATCAACAGTCATGGCGCGCTCGATGGTCCCATCCTTTTGCAGGCGGCGAATGGCCACGGCAAAATCATTCAGCACGCAGAAACCCTCGCCGTGGTCAGGATAAGCGTGGTGAAAGCCGCCGCCCACGTTGACGGCCGCTCCATCCTCGAGCGCCAAGCGTCCGGCTAGAATCGACCCGCCCGTGCAAAGCCAAACCGCCCGGACCAGTTGGGGGGAATAAGGGATCTCCAGACGCAGGATCTCCAGGTAGGAGAGTTTGCCAGCCTGGAGCTTGCTCAAGTATTCGCGGTGATGAACCAAGGCGATATCGTCCTCCGAAGCGGGGGGCGGCTCGATGAAATCTCCCGCCGTGGCGATGTGCTCGTGCAGCAACTTTTCTTTCACCAGACGATACTTGATGGACGGGAACACGTGGTTCCCAAGGTTTAAGTCATATTGATCCGAGTAAACGAGTTTCACCTGGATGCCCCCGAGAGCACGCTGTCATTCCGAGTGGACATGGGCCTTTGCCCCACCCACGGAAATGAAAATCGTCGTCACCCCCGCGAAAGCGGGGAGCCACGTCCGGTCGCAAAGCTGGATTCCCGCTTTCGCGGAAATGACGTGGCTTACGACGGAGCGGAGCGACGCGCTGCGCTCCGAATAACAGGAATGACACCAGCACCTAAACTCATTCAACGGTAACCGACTTGGCGAGATTCCTCGGCTGGTCCACGTCGCAACCGCGAAGCACCCCGATGTGATAAGCGAGGAGCTGAAGCGGGACCGCTTCCAGTATGGTCGAGAGCGTCCCGCTGGTGTGAGGCAGAACCACCAAGTGGTCGGCCATGGCGCGCACTTCGCGGTCGCCTTCAGTCACCAAGGCGATGATCGCGGCGCCGCGCGCTTTGGCCTCCTTGATGTTGGAGATGGTCCGCTCGTAACGCTGCCGGGAAAAGGGGGAGTCCCAGTTGCAGGTGGCAATCACCACCACCGGCAGGCCGTCGGAGATCAGAGCGATGGGGCCGTGTTTCATCTCCCCTGCCGGATAGGCTTCGGCGTGAATGTACGACACCTTCTTCATCTTGAGTGCGCCTTCGAGCGCCACGGGGAAGTGCACGCCGCGGCCGAGGAAAAGGAAATCCGAAGACCTGTAGAAGCGTTGAGCCAGTTCGGCGATCTCATCGTCCCTCTGGAGGACGGACTCCAGTTGTTTCGGCAACCCCGCCAAAGCCTTCAACCAGGACTTGCTGGCTTCATAAGAGAGGCAGCCGCGCGCCTGAGCCAAGTAGAGCGCGAAGAGATAAAGAGCAGTCAACTGGGCGGTAAACGTCTTAGTCGAGCCCACGCCGATCTCGGGGCCGGCGTGGGTGTAAATCGTGCCGTGCGCCTCGCGCGAGACCATGCTCCCCAACACGTTGCAGATGGCGAGCGTCTTCGCGCCCTTGGCCTGTGCCTCGCGTTGCGCGGCGATGGTGTCTGCCGTCTCGCCCGACTGAGTGATGAACACGGCCAGGGTTTGCGAGTCTACCAGGGGATCGCGGTAACGAAACTCCGAGGCGTAGTCCACCTCGACGGGAACGCGAGCCACCCGCTCGATCATGATTTTTCCCGCCAGGCCCGCGTGGCGTGAGGTTCCGGCCGCCACAATTTTAATGTCGCGGAAGGAGCGGAATTCCTCCTCACGGATTTCCATCTCATCCAGAAACACCTGGCCGGTTTCCAGCGAGAATCGGCCCAGCGCGGTATCGCGAACGGCGCGCGGCTGCTCGTAGATTTCCTTGATCGTGAAGTGCTTGAAGCCGCCTTTTTCGGCGAGGATGGGATCCCAAGTGATGTGCTGAACGCGGCGCGAGACGGGGTGGCCGTCAAAGCCGCTCAGCTTCACGCCGTTGGGCGTCAGCACGGCCAAATCGTGGTCGGCGAGAAAGAAGAGGTCGCGGGTGTGATAAAGTATGGCGGGAACGTCACTGGCCACAAAGTATTCGTCCTTGCCCAGGCCGATCACTACGGGCGGCCCCTGGCGCACGGCGATAATCTTGTTGAGGTCACGAGTGGAAATAATCGCCAGGGCAAAGACGCCTCGAAGTTGGTGCACGGCGGAGCGCACGGCTTCCTCGAGATTGTTCGATTCTGAGGCCCCCGCTGTCCCGGCGCCGCCCCCCAGGTACTTCTCCACCAGGTGGGCAATGACCTCAGTATCAACTTCTGTGGCGAACTTGTGCCCCTCCGCCACCAGCCCCTTCTTCAGCTCCAGGTAGTTTTCGATGATTCCATTGTGAACCACGACCACCGTCCCGTTGCAGTCGCGGTGCGGATGGGCATTCTCTTCCGTAGGGGCGCCGTGGGTGGCCCAGCGCGTATGTCCCACGCCGTAAGCGCCATCCACCGGGTTCAGGCGGACCACTTCTTCCAGGTTGTGCAGTTTGCCCGTGGCGCGGCGCACGTGCAAGTTGTTGCCCTCAATCACGGCAATACCTGCCGAGTCGTAGCCGCGGTATTGCAAGCGCTGCAATCCTTCCAGCAATACGGGCACCACGCGTTTGTTTCCGATGTAACCGATGATTCCTGACATGAGATCCTTGCCTCAGGTTCTATACGACGCGTTGATGGTGATGTAGTCGTGGGTCAGGTCGCAAGTCCAGATATGGGCAGAGGCGCTGCCTTGGTGGAAGTCGAGCCGGAGGGTCATTTCCTTCCCCTCAAGCTCTTTCCGCGCGGCGGCCTCGTCGAAGCCCGCATCCGCACCGTCCCGACAGACCAACAAGCTGTTGATATGGATATCCACTTTGTTGGGGTCAAAGAGCGCGCCGGAATAGCCCGCCGCGCAAAGTATCCGGCCCCAGTTCGGATCGCTTCCCGCGATGGCCGTTTTGACCAGCGGGGAGTTCGCGATGGCGCGCGCCACACGTTCCGCATCGGAGGGTTTCCTGGCTCCTTGCACTTCGACGATGACCAGTTTCTTTGCCCCCTCGCCGTCCCGGGCTATCATCTTGGCCAGGCGCTGGCAGAGCTCGGTGAGCCCCTCCAGGAACCAAGCCCAACTTGTGTTGCCTGGGCGTACGCCCACCCCAGCGACGCCACTGGCCCAGGCCAGCACGGTATCATTCGTGGATGTATCTCCATCCACAGTGAGGCGATTGAAAGAAACATCCACGGCCGCCCGCAGCAAATTCTGAAGTGTGCGCGGGCCGATGAGCGCATCGGTGGTCAGAAAAGAAAGCAGGGTAGCCATGCGCGGATGGATCATCCCCGCGCCCTTGGCGATACCCGCTAAGTACACGGTCTTTCCGCCTACCTCCGAGCGGAGGACGCACGACTTGGGGAATGTGTCGGTAGTCATGATGGCGCGCGCGAGCAACGACGCGTTTTCAACGGAAAGATTTTCGACGAGGGCGGGAAGCTGGCTGGTGACAAGCCCAAGCTCGAGCCCGACTCCGATGACGCCTGTCGAGGCTACCAGGACCTGCTCGGGCCGGAGGTTCAGAAGTTTAGCCGCCTCCCGTGCGCTCTCCTTTGCCGTTTGGAGGCCCTTGCGGCCCGTGCAAGCATTGGCATTGCCGGAGTTCACTACCAGTGCGCGGCAGCGCCCGCGGCTTTCCGCAAGGTTCTGCCGCGAGAGAATTACCGGGGCCGCCGCCACCAAGTTGGTAGTAAACAGGCCGGCGGCGGTGGTGGCTGGGGCGTCGCAGGCGAGCAAGGCCAAGTCAAGATCTCCCGGCCTCTTCTTGATCGTCGCGGCAACCGCAGCCCCGCGAAAGCCTCTTGCAGAAGCGAGATTGCCTTCCACAACTTCCCACTTTGGCATGCTTACTCTCTCCTAAGAATCAGCCCACGCGGGTCATTCCCGTCAGCCGACGGGAATGCGGTGACTTTCATTTCCTCGGGTGGGCCACAGGCTCACGGATACTCTGTCTGGTGACAAGCCTGTCATTTTACCCTTACAGCCGGCGAGAGCTCCACCACGCCGGGCGCGCGGGATGGTGGCGGCTCAGCCCCAGCCACTTTTATGCTGCGTAACGTCTCGTCGCATGCCTGCATGTAGAGAACCTCATCTTCCGCGCCGGGGGAGCAATCGGCCTCGATGATGCGTTCGCGGCAGATGATTCTGGCCGTCAAGTGCAAATAGCGGCCCTTGAGCTCGCGAATCAGCATAGCGTCACGGCTGTTAATCTTCGTATGCTCGACATGGTAGAGCGCCAAGTCTTCCACCGCCCCCCTTGATTCCCATTTCGCCAGAACTTCTGGAGAGAACTCCCAGGTCTGATCAGGGTTGGGCTGCGAAGTAATCGTCAGCGAGGGGCCGATGCTCCAGAACTTCGAGCGACTGATCTTCACTCCGCCCGGGAAAGTCTCCGCAGTCCCATACAGTCCGTTCGCCAATTGCATATCAATTCCAAGCGCATCGTTGTGGTAGGGACGCTGCTCCAAGGTCTCATCACTAACCCTCTGACGGTGGCCTGGTAGCCACCTCACCAGCAGGTATTCGCCCCCTACCAGGCCTGCCCCAACGATCAGGATTGAAACGGCAAGGGTCAACTGACTTGGTATGGGCTTCTTCATGGCAGCCATCTTAACCTGTGTCTCCCAGCGGCGCAACGGTGCTGTAGAGGCGGCTTCAGGCCGCCACCTGGTCCGTCAGTTGACGGATAAACTCGCCGCGCATTTACCGAAAGGCCTATCCCCGGCGCAGTTTCGACACGAGTTTCAACTCCGTGGTCAGGCTACTTAACCAGAATGAGCGGATGCGTCTTCTTGATGACTTCGCCAACCGCCTGCGCGGGGGTGGTTAGCGCTCGGAGGGCCTCCAGGAGCCTAGGAGCGTCCTGGGCAGCGACGGAAAACAACAGTCCTCCCGAGGTCTGAGGGTCGAACAGCAGGTTTCGGACCTCTTCCGGGACGTGGCTCGCGAATTCCACGCAGCCCCCGATGAAGTCCATGTTCCTCTTCAGGCCGCCGGGCAGAAAACCACCCCGCGAATACTCCTCGGCCTCCGCCAGGAATTCAATCTTATTCGAGTCAATCACCAGGCGCACCTTGCTACGGACCGCCATCTCGCGGGCGTGGCCCAGCAAGCCGAAGCCGGTAATATCAGTCGCCGAATGCACGTCAAATTTCAGGGCCGCTTCACTGGCGGCGCCATTCAGCGCGCACATAGATTCGCTTGCCGCCTTCACTGCGGTATTGCTGGCCTGTCCTTTTTTCAGCGCCGTGCTGATGATTCCGGTGCCCAGGCGCTTGGTCAACACCAGTTGGTCGCCGGGGCGCGCGGCAGAATTGGTGAGAATGCGTTGCGGGTGGACCAGGCCGGTGACAGCATAGCCAAACTTGATTTCCTCGTCGCCGATCGAGTGGCCGCCGATCACCGCGCAGCCGGCCTCCTGCATCTTGGCGTGCCCGCCTGCAAGGATCTTCTCCAGTATCTCGAGACCTTCTTCTTTGTTGGGAAATCCCACAATGGAGAGCGCGGAGATGGGCCGGCCGCCCATGGCGTAAACGTCGCTCAGCGCATTGGCCGCCGCGATTTGGCCGAAGGTGTAAGGGTCATCAACGATCGGTGTGAAGAAATCCACGGTCTGAACCAGCGCCAGGTCCGGAGCGAGTTGATACACTCCCGCGTCGTCATTGGTGTCGAACCCCACCAGGACATTGGCATCGGATTGTGGCGGCAGCTTGGCCAGCACCCGGTCCAAAATACTTGGACTCAGTTTGGCCGCTCAACCCGCCGCTTTCACCATAGTGGTCAGGCGAACTGAAGGCACAGTCAGAACCCCTATCGACGCAGCGGGTTGAGTTGCGGAAATCCTCGCAAGCCGCCCCGCCGCGCCCCAGATTGAAATCACCACCGCAGTATAACAGAGCGCACGCTGTGACGGCAGCGATGTGCGCGAAGCTGGGCGAAGCCTTTTGGAGTGCGGCAGCCTGCTACCGCTTTTGCGTCTCGAGCTCGCTCGAGCCGACGCCGTAGCGCTGACCTTCAGGTCAGCACCGTGTAAGACAGAGAATGCCGACCTAAAGGTCGGCGCTACAAAGGCGGTGCAAAACGGCAGGCCGTCGGTTGGCGGGCCGCACCTGAGAGCGCCTCCGGCGCACCTAATCGGGCGTCTATCTTCATGGTAACGAGGAATCGCCAACCGTCCAACCGCCTTTCTTTTCAACAAAATTCCCGGATTTAACTACTAAGTGCCTCTGTTTTCATACACATTCCCGCTTGGCCCCCAACTTTGCCGCAGCGCTCCTTTGTTTTCAATGACATTCCCGCTTCGTTCCATCATTTCATAAAATTACTTCCGTCGTAGCAACGGGCAGGTAATGACATGTTGTCGGTTTGGAAAGAAGGACGAGCGAGCCATCCGTGCGGTGTCAACGGTCGTGGCAGAACAACCAGGCATCATTTCCTAGCCTATCATATTGAACACAGCGTGGCAAGAGTTTTTTCCTTGTATGAAGCAGGCGGCGTTCTTGACCAGTTCAAGCCAGTGCACGCTTATTCAGCAGATGAAGCCATTCGGGCACCAGAGGTTATCCGATCGACAGAAAGCCGGCGAAGCTGCCTCATCGGAAGCTCGATGAAGTCGTGACGGAGTCGGTCAATATCGGAGAGCATGGCGCGACGACGGGCGCTGGTGGTGATAGAGTGCGGCTACGCTGAAACGCAGAGCTGCGCTCTGCGCCAGCCGGCGTAATCCCAGGGCAGGCCCCTAGAGCACCCTTCTTGTACTCCATACCTCCCTTAGATGCAATTCGGAATTTGCCCGACAGTTTCCAACCGTGATAAACCATACTGCCGATGGTGCTTGAGACGATTCCAACGAGAATTCGGGATAAGTACCGCATTGAGGAACGCTGGCTGCGCTGCGGCAATTTTAGCGGAGACCACCCCAACGAGCTTGCGGACCCGATGGAGCGGGGACCTTGCGGTCGCTTTCCTCCGAGCCCTCAATCTTTGGACACAGTTCGCTTCAGGATTTTCTTAACATACTCAGGCATTGATTCTTTCGAAGCGGTCGCGCTGTTTTGGAGGCGGTCGAACACATCGGTTTCCTTTGCGGTCCACATCAGGTCAAGCCTCCGCGCCTCAACTAACGCGATATGCTTGTAGGATTCAGGCGAGGCCCAGTAACATTCCTGGCAGGTTTTAGGTGATTTCGTCTCCTTCCAGTTGCGGCAATGTTCACAAGACCACGACTTCGCACGATTACATGAGCCACACACGAGCATGTA
>Ga0315282_10011200_pt1 | contig 13937 bp, 18 predicted proteins | sample YL17G07_20_MG_FD_203693 | JGI IMG/M metagenome (GOLD analysis project Ga0315282, IMG submission 203693) | Sediment microbial communities from Yellowstone Lake, YNP, Wyoming, USA - YL17G07_20 | ecosystem: Environmental > Aquatic > Freshwater > Lake > Sediment | place: USA: Wyoming | collected... | reverse complement strand
ACCGCGAGATTGCCGCCATCCAGAGCAGGGGAGATCTCCTCTGCCGCCAAAAACCGGAATGGCAGAAGGCATTTGTTGCCCTCTTTGTCAAATGCAGCACGCTTGCCGGGGTGCACAGATGATCCGGCTCGCGGTTATCAGCGGGAAGGGGGGGACGGGAAAGACTATGATCACCGCTGCGCTCGCCCAGCTGCTTCCCAAAAGCCTCGTGCTTGCCGACTGTGATGTGGATGCAGCGAATCTCGAACTCCTCCTTGACCCGAAACTGATCCGTACCGAACCGTTCATGGGGATGAAATCTGCGGTCATCGATCCTACGCTCTGCGTACAGTGCGGGGAATGCAAAGAGCACTGCCGGTTTGGGGCGGTTGAATGTGACGGGAATGGAGGATACCATGTGAGCCCGCTCCGCTGTGAAGGGTGTGCCGTCTGCACCCATATCTGCCCTGCTGCCGCAGTCACTATGCAGCCGCGACAGACTGGCGAGATCATGTATTCGGAGACGGAATGGGGACACCTCGTGCATGCCCGGCTTGTACCGGGCGCGGGCAACTCCGGGCTGCTTGTGTATGCGGTGAAAAAAACCGCACTGGAGTATGACCGGGCCTGCGACATCTTCCTGATCGATGGTCCGCCCGGAACCGGCTGCCCGCTCATCTCCACGATCAGCGGCGCAGATGTTGTACTGGTCGTCACCGAATCGAGCGTTTCCGGTCTCCATGATCTCAAACGGGTGGTGGCAGTCTGCCGGCTGTTCAGACCACGGATCCTTGTTGCTATCAACCGGTTCGATCTGGAGCAGGCCCTCACTGAAACAATACAGTTCTGGTGCAGTGAAGAGAATATTCCCGTGATCGGGAAGATCCCCTTTGATCCAGCGGTCATTGACTCGGTGAGAAACGGAGTTCCCGTTACTCGGACGGGTACATCCCCCGCAGCACAAGCCATTCAAATACTGGAGTCCAATCTTGAACAGGAGTTGAAGCACTATAGAGACCAGCGGAAATGAGGGGGGATGCTGCCGCAGGCGGGGACGACCCCGCATGAACCGCACTATCGAAGGGGGGGCATCGGCATCACCGCGTTGCTATGCTCCGCAGTGCAACCCCAACGAACATGAAGATGTGGTCTCGCTGCTGCCCGAAGAGATGGCAGTGCTGGATCTGGTCGATCTGCAGGATTTTGAACAGGAGCAGGCAGCAGCAGTTCTTGGCGTCTCCCGCAAGACCGTCTGGCGGGACATTCACGAGGCACACCGCAAGATCGCTGATGCCCTCGTGAATGGCAAATCCCTTGAGATGGGTGGATGCCTTCGCAGGCAAAAGGGGATCTGCCCGCGGCGGAATGCGGGTGCCTGCCCGAAGGTGTCGGGCATCAACAGCACCATCCTGACAGGGAGTACCGATGACCCGTCACCTGACGATCCCGGCGCTGAATAACGACCGTGCAACGGGAACGAGAGGATACCGGTAATGGTTTTTCTCTTTACACGCAGCGGGACAATGGAGTAATCCTGATGATCCAGAGGCATATCTTCGGACCGGTCCTCTCCCGCAGGCTCGGGCTTTCCCTTGGGATTGACCTGATTCCATTCAAGACCTGCCCGTATAACTGCGTCTATTGTGAATGCGGACCCACAACGGTCAGGACCATCACGCGGCAGGATTTTTTCCCCGCTCGTGATGTGACCACCGAGCTCCACAACGTGCTCGCTTCCCGCCCGCATCTCGATTCGATCACGCTCGCAGGTTCCGGTGAACCGACGCTCTCCCGGTCGCTTGGGCAAGTGATCACGTTCGTGAAACACAATTACCCGGAATATACCATGAGTGTCCTTACAAACGGGAGTCTTATGACCGACCGGAGCGTGCGGGAGAAACTGGCTTTGGCAGACCGGGTAATCCCTACCCTGACCTCGGCATCCCAGAAGACCTTTGAGCGTATCCACCGCCCCCACCCTTCGCTCAGGATAGATGCGATCATCACGGGGATGGTGCAGTTCCAAAAGACGTATTCCGGTGCAGTCTGGCTCGAAGTGTTCATCATCCCCGGCGTGAATACCACCGCAGAGGAACTGGCTGGTCTGAAAGTGGCGATTGAACAGATCAATCCGGATCAGGTCCAGCTGAATACTCTTGACCGACCTCCCGCAGAGGGTTGGGTACAGGCAGCAACAGATACTGAACTGGAACGGATCCGTGCAGTGCTTGGACGATCAGGTATCGAAATTGTCAGCCGGAAACCTCCCGTTTCGCATGTAACACAGGCGATGACGGAAGTAAGCGATCTGATCCAGGCAACCCTCTGCCGGAGACCATCCACCGTAAAAGACCTTGTCCGCACGACCGGCCGGAGCGGAGGGGAAGTGGTAAAAATTCTCGGTGTGCTTGAACGGGCAGGATTGGTCACTTCGCAGCGGGGGACCCGTGGAGTTTTTTATGCATGCTGCCAGAAAAATACCACCACTGAGGATTCCTAAAATGAACGTGACAATTCTTGTGGACAATACTGCGCTCTTCGACCGGTTCTTTACCGCAGAGCACGGGTTTTCTGCATATATCGAAGCGGAAGGGTGCAGGGTATTGTTTGATACCGGCTATTCTGATGCTGTACTGAAAAATGCGCAGAAGATGAAGATCGACCTTCTCGGTCTCGATTATATCGTCCTCTCGCACGGGCACTTCGATCACACCGGCGGGCTCTGGCACCTGATCCGGCTCTTCACGGAAGCAATTCTGGAAGATACTCCCTGCCACCTGCCCACGCTGATCGCTCACCCCGGTTGTTTTTACCCCCGCCCGAAACCACCCCTGCCTGACATCGGGGCAGTCCTCACCGCTGACGAGGTGCAGAGGATCATGCCGCTCGATCTGTCAAAAGACCCGGTCAGTCTCACGCCAAATTTGTTTTTTCTGGGCGAGATCGAGCGGAAATTCTCCTTTGAAACGACCCTACCCGGGCCACGGCGTATCGTGATGCCGGACGGGAGTGTGCAGGAGGATTTCCTGATCGATGACACCTCCCTCGCTTATCGCAGTCGTGAGGGGCTTGTCATCATCACCGGGTGCGCCCATGCGGGGATATGCAATACGGGGGAATATGCCAAAAAGATCTGCGGGGAACGCCGGGTACTCGACATCATCGGCGGGCTCCATCTCCGGGGGGCTGGCCCGCAGCTTGACGGGACACTTGATTACCTGAAAGGGCTTAACCTAGCCGCTCTCCATGCCTGCCACTGCACCGCACTCGCTGCAAAAGTGGCGTTGGCGCAGGTCACCGCGTTACAGGAGACCGGTGTGGGGTTGCGGCTGGAGTACGGGGGCCGGTGAAATCAGGAGGAGCCCCCATGACCGGCAATCACGAAGTTTTCCCTGTATCCCGCGCCAGTTACCTTGACCGGTGGTGGCGACGGCTCAAGTTACAACCAGGCCGGCTTATTGACCGGTATGTCCGCCCGGGCGATACTGTCCTTGATATCGGGTGCGGGCCGGGTCTCTTTACCCTGCCCATCGCGCGGCGTGTCGGAGAAAACGGGCAGGTGATCGCGGTGGATGTCCAGGAGGGGATGCTGGAGATCCTGAAGGAAAAGGCCACTCCGGAAGGACTTCTTGCCCGCATCCGGCTCCACAAGGCCGAACCGCAATCGCTGGTGCTCGAATATCCGGGGCGTATTGATGTTGCACTTGGTGTCTATGTCGTCCATGAAGTCCCCGATGCAGACCGGCTCATGCAGGAGGTATTTTCCCTCCTGGTCCCGGGCGGGACGTTTCTCATCGCTGAACCGAAGCATGAGGTTTCTGCTGCGGAGTTTGAAACGACTCTTGCGATGGCAGCATCGGCCGGATTCCGCAGCATCGGTACCCCATTCGTTTTGCGGAGCCGGACGGCGCTGCTCAGGAAGGATAGGATCCTTGTACCTGAGTAATAGTAATTAAACGATCTAAAAATGTGGATGGTTGTTTCTTCAATGGAAACATCCATTATCACATCCGGAAAGTATCAGGACATCACTTCATCAAGCTGTGCCTTGCCGTATACATACGCGGGCATTCCGGATAGCAGGAAGGTGACGCGGAGTGCCTCTTCAACTTCCGCTTTGGTGACGCCAAGTTTTGCCGCTCCTGCCATCTGGGCATGAACTGCATGCTGATCGCGGAGAGCTGCAGCAATGGCAATTGCAATTAACTTCTTGGTTTTTCGTGTCAGGGCTCCGTCATCCCAGACGTGTCCCTCAAATTTCATCACGAGTTCATACATCCTGGGTTCTTTTTCGGTCAGTTCTTTGAAAAATTTGGGTACTTTTCCAATCTTCTGTCCCAGCTCTTTGAGTTCTTTTTCTGTTTTCTTATTAACCATACTCAATCCCTCTTCATGTATATTGGTTTGCCGCAGCCGGCAATCCATGTGGGGCATGATGAATATTCATCATACTTCACATTTCCAGAAGACCCGCATCCTCTTGGGATATATCCCGGCTCTTCTATTTTCTGGCCATGCAGCGGCGATGAATGCGGGTGTGATACCCGGCTTTCGATACAATGACATCAACCAGGAACCGGGTTAACCCCCATCACCCTTTCAGATTCTTTAATGACGGGCTAATCTCCCTATTATCACTCATATGAGCACAATATGTTAAACCTTCTCATCAAACCATAACCCTTCACGTAACCATACCGGGAAGATTATCGTGCAGGAACACGAAACTTTCTTTACCAATTCCCTGCCAGTAGAAATCTGATACCAAAAAATGATGCGGGAACAGGAAACCAATCACGAACTTCCATGAGGTGTTAAGAGTGGATTTTTTACCTTGTCCCTTTTGTTCTCCGGATAAAAAAGACATCGTTTTTAAAAATGCGTTGTGGTATGCACGGTGGAATTCATTCCCGGCTACCCGGGGGCACTTGCTGGTGATCCCGTTTCGCCACTTAACCGGGTGTTTTGATACCACTGCGGAAGAGCAAGCCTCATTACCGGAGATGCTTATCGAATGCAAAAAAATCCTGGATACAAAATTCTCACCAGCGGGATACAATATTGTCATCAACATTGGAGAAGCGGCAGACCAGAAAGTGATGCATTGCCATGTCCATATGATCCCCCGTTATTCCAATGATACTGACAATCCACCGGGGGGTATACGGGGCATCGTTCTTAAAGAACCAGAGCGTGTGGTTTAGAACCAATACCGAATGTTTTTTCAGGAATGTTTTTGAGGGTTTATGGTCTTCAGGGAGTTTTTTCCCATATTCGTTAAAAGAAGAGCATTACCTGACAAAAAATGCTGACTGCTTCCCGGTTCAGAACCGGTAATTGCAGCCCTCGATTTTTATCGTCTTTCCATGAGTCAGCGCATCGACAATCTTTCTTCGTGCAGAGACCAACAGCCGGTGGGTACCAACAGATAGAGAACCATCTGATTTTTTCCCCGCATCGATCAGATCAGCACAGCATATTTCTCTCGTGAATTCTATAATTACATTATAACCATCTTATATCAGGAGATCTAACAATGGGAGACGCCATAAAACTGGGAATCATCATCTGCGACCGGTACCGGACCTGTTCCGGCGGCAAGTGCCTGCGGGCTCTTCGCAACCGTGAAGGCGCTTTTGAGCGGTATAAAGGAAAAGACGTGGATCTTGTCGGGTTTGCTACCTGCAACGGGTGCCCCGGCGGGAATGTCGAGTACGTGCCGCAGGAGATGAAGAACAACGGTGCCGACGTCGTCCACCTTGCCACCGGCATGCTCGTCGGGTATCCTCCCTGCCCGAGGATTTCCTATTTTGCCCGGTTTATCAAGGAAAAATACGGGATGGACGTGGTTGTCGGGACGCACCCAATCCCCCAGAAATATTTCACAACCCACCAGAATCTCGGCTCATGGGATTCAGGTGCATGGAAAGATTTGATTGCACCGACACTCACGGATGAGGAAACCCGGCTAGATTACGATTAGGTGATTGTTCCGTTGCACGTCTTAATAGAAGATATTGAGCGGATGTTTATTGCATAGTGAAACGATCTTTTCTGTACTATACGGAAACTACCATGGAACCGGGACAGCAGAACGAACGTGAAGGGCTCATCTACCTGAACAATGCGGCAACGTCATGGCCGAAGCCCCCCGGGGTCATAGCCGAAGTTACCAAATCCCTGCAGAACCCGTACTTCGAACAGGGCAGGACAACCGCTGGTGGCGCAATTGATTACCCGGTTGCTGCCCGGGAAACACTTGCCGGTTTTTTCCACGCCGAAAAACCCGATCACATTATCTTCACCCAGAATGCAACCGATTCCCTTAACCTGTTGATCCATGGTTTCACCCGGAATGCAACCGTCCCCTTTCATACCATCACTACGGAACTTGAGCACAACTCCGTGCTCCGCCCGCTGCACGCGCTGGAGATGGATGGCGCAATCACCCTCACAACAGTTCCTTTTACGGATAACCGCGTCAGTCTCACAACAATCAAAGAGGCGATACGAGCGGATACGCGCCTTGTCGTGATGACGCATGGGAGCAACGTGCTCGGCTCAGTGCAGGACATAAAACCTATCGCCGAGTATCTCCGGGCTAACGATATCTTCTTCATCGTCGATGGTGCCCAGACAGCCGGGCATATCCTCATCGATCTTTCCCACATGCCTGTCGATGCGTTCGTTTTTACCGGGCACAAAGCGCTCTTCGGCATTCCGGGCATCGGCGGTTTTTATCTGTCTGACCCGGCGGCAATCGCCATCACAAAACAGGGAGGAACCGGATCGGATTCTGCATCGCTCCGTCACCCCCTGGATATGCCAACGAGGTTTGAGTCCGGCACGCACAATTATCCCGGTATCGCATCGCTCTACGCAGGAGTCAGGTTCATTGAAGGGATTAGCCTTACCACAATCGAACGAAAAGGTCGCGAGCTGACGGCATCGTTCATACGGGCGCTGAAAAAAACGAACACGATTACCATCTATAATGAATCACCGGATCTTCCGATCGTGTCATTCAACATCGCCGGTCTTGACAACCATGAGACCGGATTCATCCTTGCACGGGCGTATCAGTTAATCACCAGAACCGGACTTCACTGTGCCCCGCTCATCCACCAGCGCATCGATGGGGGTAGCGGGTGCGTCCGCGCAAGTCTCTCCTGGTTCACTACTCCCGATGAATGCCAGGTTGCAGCCGAAGCGATCCGTGAGGTGGCAGAGAGTGCGCATCGTTAAATCCGTCCAGACGAAGATCTGCGTTGACGGCTCGCTCATGAAAGAGTACGTGCTCGATAAACCGCTGACTGAAGGGTTTCTGAAATTTCTTGGGCAGTCCGGCACGGTCAGGTATCTTGACAACCTGAAAAAACCCTATTTCTCGTTTGAAAAAGAGCAGTTCATCTCAATCAAAGGATTTGTTGGGGATGAGAGTGTTGAGGTACGTTACAAAAATGAGTTCCGGGATCTCATGGGGGATTATTTCCAACTGCTCCTGTATTATTACCAGCAGGGGATACCCGGGAGAGAGAAACTGAAGGGGATCGACGAGAGTCTGAAAGAAAAGATCGAGATACGGTTGGACACTTAGGGAGCGGGGAACAGATGAGCGCAAAGCGCCGCGTCTTTGAGGATTTTACAGCAGACTATGACCGCTGGTTCGATGACCATACGGAGGTCTACCGCGCACAACTGCGGTTGCTCGGCAGGGTAGTTCCGTCACAGGGGCTCGGTCTTGAAGTAGGTATCGGATCAGGGCGCTTTGCCGCACCGCTGGATATCTGCTGCGGTATCGATCCCTCTCTCCCCCTTACAGAAATTGCGAAGAGCCGGGGTGTTGAGGTTGCCATCGGTGTTGGTGAACACCTGCCGTACCGCTCAGGATCGTTTGATTATGCCTTGATGATGACGGTCATCTGCTTCCTTGACGATATGCCCGGGGTCTTGCTGGAAGTGTTCCGGGTTCTCGCACCGTCGGGCATTATCGTGCTGGGATTCATAGAACGGGACGGGGAGATCTTCCGGCATTATTATGCAGAGCCCGAAAAAGGGAGATTCCTGCGCCACGCACGGTTTTATTCCATTGATGAGGTAATTCAGGAACTCCGTGAAGCAGGATTTTCAATAGTTGAAGTCACCGCCCGGGAACACGGGTTCTGTATCCTGACTGGGAAAAAGAAGATTTCCCGCATTCCATGAACACTATATCAATCATGAATGTCCGTTTTTTTTAAGATGAGCGCTTTGGGAAGCATTTTTTCCCGCAGAATCAGATGGGTGACTGGCATCGAGCAGGATAATCCGGTTATTTTTATCATATGCGCACACCAACAGTCAACGGATGACAGCCCGATCCAGCATGACCATTCCGGAAGCTGCCGAAGTGCTTGGCATTACCGGCAGGGCGAACCTGAACGGGATACATACCCGGTTCCGTGAGCTGGTCAAAGAGTGGCACCCGGATGTCTCGCAACACGATCCTGATCTTTCCCATGTCACGTTCATCCGGATAAAAGAGGCCTACGACATCCTGGTGGAGTACGGCATGAACTATGAATTGTCGTTCCGGGCAGAAGATATCAGGAACGGCACTGACTATGACTCAAGGGAATTCTGGATGACTCATTTTGGTGATGACCCGATCTGGGGCTGAATAATCCCATTAACCCAATTGGAATACCGGCATATCTCCACGCTTGCCCAACTCCTTTTACCGTAAGGGATAATCCCTCACTATACGTATTGGTGTCCCACCCCTTTGATGTTATAGCGTGAGTATCGAATCCGATACCGGAATGATCCCGCTCCTCGGGGGGTTGCCTTGACGAAAGGTTTTAAGCATTTATGCGCATATGAGTAATTATGGTACCTGAAGCGGTGCCAGGAAGATATAATGCCAGGATTAAATGGAACGGGACCACAGGGAAGTGGTCCGATACGTGGCAGGGGATTTGGCAGGTGCCGTACAGTACCTGTACCTGCACAGGAACCTGTAGCATCGGAACAGCCGGTTTTCAATGAGAACGGGCCCGCGATGTTACAGGATTCAGTACAGAATATTCCGGTCTATGGTCGTGGGCGCGGGGGAATCCCCTGCGGGTGCGGACAGGGCTTTGGATTCGGTGGCGGCAGACGCCTCCGGGGATAAGAACTCAATATTTTTTGAGGTTTTTTCATGAAAGTTGCAATCGCAAAAGACGGAGATTTCGTCTCAGAGCATTTCGGGCACTGTGAAGAATATGAACTGTTCGTTGTCGAAGATTCTATGATGGCCTCACGGGAGAATCTTGTAAATCCCGGGCACGAACCAGGAAAACTGCCGGCATTACTTGCCGAGCATAAGGTTACGCACGTCCTCGCAGGTGGAATGGGGCCAAAAGCAGTGGATCTGTTCTGCGCACATAATATCGAAGTATTCCTTGGAGTACGGGGTCCAATCGAGACCGTCATTAAGGATTTTTTGGCAGGAAACATTGCACAGGGTGAGAGCAGCTGCACTCACGGTCCCGATCACGAAGAGTGCGGGCACTAACGTCCAAGGATTATCGCACCTTCCTGATGAGATGATGATCACGTCCCGTTTTGTGATGATGAGAAGCCAAACATTCGCGCAATATTGTAAAACGGCCCCACAACGGGAAATTGTTTTTGATACTGAAGATTATGACAAAAAATACTCATGAACCCACTAACCCGAAGGAAGACTCCCATGCCCCGAAAGGGCTGCCACCGAAATCAAAGATCGACGTTAAGCACGTAATCCTTGTGCTCAGCGGGAAAGGCGGCGTCGGCAAGTCAACTGTTTCCGTCAACCTCGCATCTGCGTTATCAGCCCACGGCAGGATGGTCGGGCTGCTCGATCTCGACATTCACGGTCCCAACATCCCCAAGATGCTGGGCATCGAAGACCAGAGACCGGCGGTTCTCGCAAAGACCTTAGAACCAGTCCACGTTACCGGAAACCTTGCGGTCATGTCGATGGCATTTCTCCTGCCCGATACGAGCACCCCGGTGGTGTGGCGCGGACCAATGAAGATGGCGGTGATCCAGCAGTTCCTTGATGAAGTGAACTGGGGCTCACTTGATTACCTGGTGGTCGATCTGCCACCCGGGACGGGAGACGAAGCGCTCAGCATCGCGCAACAGGCACCGAACCTGCGGGGGGCAGTCATCGTAACCACACCGCAGGATGTGGCCGTGCTCGATGCGGTCAAAGCGATCAAATTCATTGAGAAACTGGAGATACCGGTAATCGGGATCATCGAGAATATGAGCGGCATGATCTGTCCACACTGCGGGGATACCATAGACCTGTTTGGCAGGGGTGGTGGAGAGAAAGCCGCACAGGATCTGGGCGTACCTTATCTGGGCTCCATTCCGCTTGATCCCGAGATGGTGAAAGCCTGCGACGAGGGGCGCCCGTTCATTCTTCGCCATGCCGATTCACCGACATGGAGAGCCGTGGACGCAGTGATGGAAAAACTGGTCAAAGTAGTTGAGTCCTAAAAGGGGATCTTTTTTTTACGAACCCCTGACAAGAATCGCCGAAAAGTGCAATATGAGAAGATATCCCAGGATTCCTGAACTGCTTGAGCAGTATATGGAGGAGAATAGTGTCGATGAGCGGTGGATTACCGTGCAGGAACTCCGCGACCAGTTCGGCCTGACCCGCTACCAGTGCAACACGGTATCCGCGTTCCTGCGGCGGCTCAGGTTCGGGCCGTTTGGGCAGTTCCCCTTCATCGTTGCGAAGATCGAACGACCGGATGGGAAAAATCCGTCCCATCCGAAGAAGTGCCGGTATCTGCTGAAACTGCGACGTGGACTCTCTCACGAGCCGGGCATTCATGCGAGCAGGAAGAGAACAACCATTGTCGTAAACCGGTAATATTTGCACATTTCCCATTTCCCGTTGCATTATCTGAGGCAGAAAATTCATTGTATAGGGAGAAAATCCATCTTGACGAACCATGATTGTATCCCGGATCTTCTCGAACAATATATGAGGGAGACCGGAAGCACCGAACGTTGGGTTACCGTCTGGGAACTCCGGGAACGGTTTGGATTTGCACGGCAACAGTGCACGAGCGTTTCAAGGTTTTTACGGCGTTTACATGAAGGAGCATTTCGCGAGTTTCCTTTTATTGTTCTTAAAATCGAACGTGCCCCTCCATGCACACCACGGGATATGGGGGTATGCCGGTATCTCATCAAACGCCGGGAAAATTGCTCTGTACAACAAAAGCGAACCGAATGGCCGGAGACTATTCATGGCACGCAATAGCGACATCCCGGAACTTCTTGAAAAATTCATGGCGGATACCGGGAAGACTGAACAATGGATCACGGTACAAGACATCCGCACCTATTTTCACCTTGATGCTTCACGAGGTCCTGCAATCTCCGGGTTCCTCTATAAACTCTATCACGGTGCGTTCTTTGCCTGCCGGTATAAAGTGGCACGAATTGAAAAATACCGGGAGTCTGTCCCGCCGTACCGGATCATCAAGAGGTATCTTGTCCAGAAACGACAGATCTACAAGAACCATGCATCATTCTGATCCGGTCCAGACACGCGAGACACATCCGATAAAAAACGGTAAACCCGTCACATCGGTGCTGTTGAGTTTACGGTGGTGACCACTATTTCACCTCGTTAATATTCTCCAGTCAGCCGCCAACGCATCAGAACCGAAATTCTTTTCCCCGCAGCCCGGTGGTCTGGTTCATGTGCAATTCATCCCCACGGATGTGGGGAATTTAACTCTCGCACCTTATCCCCTGTATACCTCTCTCGGTTCATCCCCACGGATGTGGGGAACTTGATATACAAAGTTCGAGGACTTTGGCGATCATCAATTCATCCCCCGGGTATGGGGTACTTAATGATAGTTTCTGCGTTCTATTGCTTTTTTCGGTTCGCCCCTCCATGCATATTGTGAACTCTTCTTTTCGGGGTCGAGCTCGAATTCATCGCTCTGTTCATTCTCCCGGATGTAGAGAATCCTTTACACCCTTTTGATCATCATCATCCCGCATCCAAATCCTTTCGCAGGTCCGATACCGGTAAAGAGCGCACGGACAAACTGATCAGGATCAGTAACCGTGAGAAGCCCGGTAAAATCGAGGGTGCTGATCCTGATCTCATGATTTCCCCTGGTTTTTTTGAACCGGTGCTGGAGATACCCGTCTGCCCGGATATCTTCGGCACGTATGGAAAAGCCGTGTGCTTCGCCTTTTTGCGCCAGCCAGACAAAACCTGCCTGCTGCACGATATCTGCTTTTTGGGGAAGCACTCCCGGTTTTTCCCTGAGACGGGTCTTTGCCTCCATTATAACATCGTGACGGTGTTGTTTGTGTTCATCATCGCGTTTTGCCCGGATAGGATTTGCCCGCAGGACAAACGAAAACACCTGATCCTTTTTCACAACGGGAGCATACGGTTTTGACTCCACCAGCCAGATCCCTTTCCGATCATTTGGTGCCCGGTCCGAAACGCAGAAGAATGCGGGAAGTCCATGCACCATATCCTGCCGATAAATAAAATCCCGTTTCCGGTCCGGTGCATCGGCAAACAGGTCCCAGACCAGGGAGTGCATGTGATAGGCGCTGTCAACGGCCTCCCAGAATTCTTTTTTTTCTGCCGCATCAGGCCGCAGCCGTATCCTGCTGATCAGCATCGTCAGCCCCTCCGTGGTATCTTAATAATTGCATAATGTTCTTCACGGTCGCCGAACTGCCAGCGTTTCCGGCTGGAAGGATCATCGCGGCGTATCACGGTGTGTTCCCGTTCAAACCCGGTTTTTTCATCGCCTTCCCAGAAAATCCGGATATCATTCCGGCAGAGCAGTGGTGAAATAAACTGATAGTCCGGAAAACGAACAGCCCCCAGCGCTTCTGCCAGATTCTCGGCATTCACGATCTGTGCGTGAACCGGAAGAGAGAGCGGACATGATTTCCGCCCCAGATAGAGAACAAACGCGGGGTTATCCAGATGTTTTTTTATCGCTTCAAGTGAGTAAGGAGGAAATGCAGTACGGCCCCACAGACAGATCGTGTAAACCGTATCGCACCGGTAATCCCGTGATGAGACGATGGTATTGAGTTCATCTCTTGGTACCGCGAGTTCATCTTTTCTCGTGGTAAAAAGATATTTCTTCTCCCCTTTACTTGTCGGTGGAACCTGTATAGTGTGATAATCCCTCAGCAAGGTACCCGGGCTATCAATTCTGATCGCCATAAGATACCCGCGAGCAAGTTCTCGCTGTCGCTCTTCCTCATCACGCCGTATTCCCATGGCTGCTGCGATGAGACCCAGGACTGCTGATTTTGACGGGTGATCAAACGTCGGGCGGAACTCCCCCACTGCAATATCACCCCATGAAGCCATTGGACCATAGAGGCGAAAGATCAGGAATTCCCACATATTAACCAGCAACAAACGTAAGGAGTTCGGAGAGTTTTCCCGTGCCGGCACATGCATTCATCTCATACTTATCCTTCCAGCATTTTCCGTACACATCATCCATCTTTTTTTGCGTATCAATCAGAGCGGTTATTGCAGCACCGAGCAGATTCTTCTCTTTGAGCGCTTCAAGAAATGCAACCGATAACGATCGCGGCTGCTGGGAACCCTTTTCCGCGAGCAGGTACGATGCGTATGCACGCGAGGCAAATGAGTTTTGTTTGCCTGATGGCGCAATCTTTGCTGCCGATTCCACGAGTGCCTGTATAGCTGCTGCTGCAAGTTTTTTGCTGTCACTTTTTTTGTCGCCGCCAAGGTTCTCTTCAAGAAGCGTTTTGTTGATACAGACGTACTCATAGAACAATCCGGATGCAAATTCCATCTCCCCAAGGTGTCCGGCACCGGCATCGTCCTCGCCTTTGTTGAGATCATCAACTGCCGTGAAATAATCGTCTTCGACCGCGACTTCATGTACGGTCACGGCATG
>Ga0315282_10011199_pt1 | contig 13938 bp, 13 predicted proteins | sample YL17G07_20_MG_FD_203693 | JGI IMG/M metagenome (GOLD analysis project Ga0315282, IMG submission 203693) | Sediment microbial communities from Yellowstone Lake, YNP, Wyoming, USA - YL17G07_20 | ecosystem: Environmental > Aquatic > Freshwater > Lake > Sediment | place: USA: Wyoming | collected... | reverse complement strand
AATGTTAATAATTCCTCATAATGCCTGACTATACCGCCCACGGACATAATCATAATATCTTTACCTAAAGCAATTGTTTTTTTAACAACATCAAAAACAGAATCAACTTTTGTCGCTTCAATAACTAAATCTACTTTATTTATTAAGTCCTCCAAATTTAGGGCAGCTAATTTCCTGTTAAACTTGCCGGATAAGTTGTAGGCCTTTTGGACATCAATATCATATAAACTAGTTAACTCGGTCTTATCAGAAAATTTGGATACAATGGCCTCTGCTAAAGAAGAACCTATAGCGCCACAACCTACGATACCAATCTTTAATAACTTAGACATGGTTATCTTTTAAGAAAACGTAAAGTGTAAAGCGAAAAACGTAAAGCCAAAACTTAAAACTAAAAGCTTTAAACTTTACACTTCAACTTTACGCTTTGCGCTTTATGTTTTGCGCTAAAAACGTCATTTCATAATTTTTGGGTTTACTATTATATTATCTATCAACCTCGTCTTGCCTATCCACACTGCTAATGCAATTAACACCCTATCTTTTATCTTACCCACCGGCCTTAAGTCTTTTAAATCTACAATAGAGATATATTGTAGCCTGGCACTTTTTTTCTGATTTATTAACTGCCTCGTCTTTCCAATAATATCTAAGGAATTTTTATTCCCCCGTTTAATTAATTTTCTAGCTAACCGCAGAGCCTCGTATAAAACGCAAGCTTCTCTTCTTTCGTCTTGATTTAGATAAATGTTTCTTGAACTCAAGGCCAAGCCGTCTTTTTCGCGCAGCGTAGGCATAATCTTTATCTTCATCGGTAGATTTAAATCCTCAACCATTTTCCGGATAATTATTGCCTGCTGGGCATCCTTTTGGCCAAAATAGGCAAAATCAGGGCTAACAATATTAAAAAGTTTCGTTACTACGGTGACAACGCCTTTAAAATGTCCTGGCCTAAACCTTTCGCATAGTACATCGCTTAAATCAACGACGCAAACGTATGTCTTATAACTATCTGGATACATCTGTGTTACGTCAGGATAAAAAATGACATCTACGCCCGCACTCCTACATAATCGGGCATCCCGTCCTAAATTTCTGGGGTAACGCTTGTAATCTTCTTGAGGACCGAATTGAATGGGATTAACAAAAATACTGACTACCACTTTATCATTATCTTGACGCGCTCTTCGTATCAGGCTAAGATGCCCCTGATGCAATGCCCCCATGGTCGGCACAAACCCTATGGTTTTACCTTTACGATGCATCGCTTTTGAAAAACTCTGCATTTCTTTTATACGGCGCACAATCCTCATACAATCTCTCTCAATGGCTTCAAAACAAATTCCCTCTCAAACATCCGAGGGTGAGGAACTACAAGCTTCTTTGTATTTATCATCTCATTTCCATAAAGTAAAATGTCCAAATCAATCTGGCGCGGTCCAAAACGCACGGTCTTCTTTCGGCCTAAATCCTTCTCTATTTTCTTTAAGGTTTCCAAAAGCAAAAGAGGGGTAAGTGAAGTTTTAATTTTTATGGCCGCGTTTAAGAATTTGCCTTGAGGGGGGCCGCCTGAGGCTTGAGTTTCATATATACGGGAAGTCTTTTCTATTTTTATACCTTTAGTTTGCTCTAAGTAATTCACTGCCTTCTTAATATTCCCTCTCCTATTTCCTAAATTAGAACCTACTCCTAAATAACAGGTTATCATCGAAAAAACTATCTTAAAATATTTTTTTCAAACGCTCAATCGCTTCTTTTATCCTGTCTTTAGATACGGTAAGCGCTATCCGAACGTAACCTTCTCCATATTTCCCGAAACCCACGCCCGGAGTAACTACAATATCTGCCTTATCCAGTATTAATTTAGAAAATTTGACGGAATCCATCTTTTTAGGAACTCCCAGCCATACATAAAAAGTAGCTTTGGGTGGGATTATTTTCCACCCCAAGGAACTCAATCCCTGGATTAAAGTATTGCGTCTTTCCTGATAGAGATTACACATGTCTCTAATATGCTCCTGGGGTCCTTCTAAGGCAGCTATACCGGCTAACTGGATAGCCGAAAAAATCCCGGAATCGATATTGGATTTAATCTTTGCTAAGCTAGATACCAATTTAGCATTACCGCAGGCCCAGCCTATCCGCCAACCTGTCATATTGTATGTCTTAGACAAGGAATGAAACTCTATGGCTATCTCTTTTGCACCCTCGACTTCCAAAAAACTGCTCGGTCTATATCCATCGTAGGCAATTTCAGAATAAGCTAAATCCGAAACAACGATAATATTATTTCTGCATGCGAAATTAATTACGTCTTGATAAAAACCTTTTTCTGCTGTGGTAGCGGTGGGATTATTGGGATAATTTATATACATCAACTTTGCTTTTTTACGCATAGCAAGAGGTATTTTTTCAAGGGCAGGCAAAAATGCATTCGATGCATAAAGTGGCATAAGATAGGGTTTTCCGCCGGCAATAATCGTGCCGCCTTTATAAGGCGGATAACAGGGGTCGGGTATCAATGAATATTCGTCTGCATTTAAAAACGCTAAAGGAAAATGGGCAATGCCTTCTTTTGAACCGATTAAAGGCAAAATCTCGGTTTCGGGATCAAGTGCTACGCTAAAACGATTTTTATACCAAACTGCTATTGCACGACGCAAGGCCGGCATACCAAGGTCTAAGGCATAACGATGCGTTGCAGGATCGCGCGCTGCCTGATACAGCTTTTCAATGATATGAGCAGGAGTGGGTTGGTCGGGATCGCCAATCCCTAAATCAATAATATCACGTCCTTCCTGTTTAGCTTTTCTTTTTGCCTGATCAATCTCCACAAACAGGTAAGGCGGGAGTTGCTTAAGCCTCTTAGACAACCTGAACATCGCACTTCTCCTCTAAGTAAATAATCTTAAGATATAGACATTTTACGCTTACCTACTCTATAGCCCATGAACCATGAACTATGAACTATGGACTATGAACTATGAACTATTTAATACATCCTGCATCGAATATAAACCTGCAGGCTTATTTATAACCCATTTTGCTGCCTTTAATGCACCTTGGGCAAATAATTCGCGCGAGTGCGCCTGATGTTTTATCTCAATACGTTCGGAGTTTCCGCAGAATATAATGGTGTGGTCGCCTACGATATCGCCTAACCTTACAGCGTGAATAGGTATTTCCTTCTTGGTTATATCTGCTAAAATCTGACCGAATTTTTTAGCTGTTCCTGAAGGCGCATCTTTTTTGGCTTTGTGGTGTGCCTCTATTATTTCGATATTATAATCCGGTCCTAACCTATTGGCTATCTCCGGCAGAATTCCAAACAGGACATTTACGCCTATGGACATATTAGGCGAAAATATTATAGGAACGACCTTGGAGACCTCTTCTACTCTTTTAAATTGGACTTCGTTTAACCCCGTTGTCCCTAAAACTAATGGTTTTTTAAACCTCGCCACATAATCTAAATTAGTCACTGTCGCTTCGGGTGTCGTAAAGTCCACAAACACATCTACCAAAAATAAGCCTTCGGGACTAGAGGATATCTTTATCTTGCCTAATTCCCTCCCAATCACGGATGTGCCTTTTTTTTCTAAAGCCAAGTTTACTTCAAAATTTTTATCAGCGCAGGCTAATTCATAAATACGCCTGCCCATTCTACCGCACGCACCCGCGATACCGAGCTTAATCATATTACCTCCGAATATAGCAGTTAAATACGTATTGGTTACTATCAGTTACTATTCCTGCCTGCCGGCAGGCAGGGGTTACTAATACAAGTTAAAAACAACCCCTTAGTTACTAAAAGTTGCTCTTTTTGAAACTGATAGTAACTGCTAGTAACAAACTTTTCGTTTTACTTATCATTTAGTAACTGTTAGTAACTCAACTTATAATAATCCGTATTCTTTTAAAGCTGCCTTTAACTTCCCTAAGTTTTCCGGCGACATCGCACAAAGAGGAAGCCTTAAATCCGGCTCGCACATACCCAAAAGCCCCATCGCGGTTTTAACCGGTATGGGATTAGTCTCGATAAAAACCGCCTTTATCAAGGGGAGTAATTTATAGTGTAAGTCTTGGGCTTTTTTCAGATTTCCTTTTTCAAATTCACTCACCATATCTGCAACATCTTTAGGCACAATATTGGCAACCACCGAGATAATTCCTGTTCCTCCGATACTTAACAGGGGCAGGGTTAAACTATCGTCTCCGGAAATTAAATCAAATTTTTCACCCGCCAATGCTTTTATGCGCGACATCTGGTCTAGATTACCTGAGGCCTCTTTTACGCCTACTATATTTTCACAATCACGCGCTAATTTCGCTATGGTTTCTGGCTCTATATTTACCCCTGTGCGCGAGGCAATATTGTAAAGTATAATCGGTATGTCAACAGAATTGGCAACTGCCTTAAAATGTTCATAAAGGCCTTTTTGTGTAGGGCGGTTATAATAAGGTGAGACCTGTAAAGACGCATCAGCTCCTGCCTTGGCAGCATGCTTTGTCAACATCACTGCTTCTTCGGTAGAATTTGAACCTGTGCCGGCAATAACCGGCACTCTTTTTTTGGTCTGCTCGATGGTAATTTCAATCACGCGGTCGTGTTCATCAAAGGATAAAGTTGCGGATTCACCCGTAGTTCCGCAAGGCACAATTCCGGAAGTTCCATTTTTAATCTGGAATTCTATCAAATTCCGTAATTTCTTTTCGTCAACAACTAAATTTTTTCCGCCAGAGGCGGAAAATGGCGTCACTATGGCTACCATAGACCCCCTGAACATTTTATTCCTCCATTTCCTAACTTACATAAGCCATCTGTTTTAGCGCCTCGATGCGCTTTTTTATGGGAGGATGGGTAGCAAACAAATCTGCGCTCCATCCTTCCTTCATCCCTATTGCCCTGCCTTTGGGGTCGCATATACAAAGATGCGCTGTCCCCTGATTAATAGAACGCGTGGGCTCTGCTTGAGAATCTATCTTTTCCAAAGCACTAGCCAATGCCAGAGGATTGCGTGTTAACTCTGCGCCTGAGGCATCCGCAAGGTATTCGCGTTTACGCGAAACAAACATCGCCATAATCTGTGCTAAGATAGGTGCGAGTATTACCGTAACCAGCCAGATTACTAATATAATTAAAGCGGCGCTGCCACCGCCTTCCCTGCGGCTGCTGCGTCTGTCGCTGCCGCGAAAAAGCCCGCGCCTTGCCCAATCCGAAACCAAGGCTACTGCCCCTACCAAAACCGCTAATACCAACATCAACCTGATATCGAAATTCCTGATATGGCTCATCTCATGAGATGCCACTGCCTGAAGTTCATCGCGGTTTAGGGTATCCAATAAACCTTTGGTGACTACAATAGAAGAATTCTTAGGGTCTGGCCCCGTAGCAAAGGCATTAGGGTCATCATCGGCTATAATATAGGATTTAGGCAGAGGAATCCCTGCGGCTATACTCATCTCCTCTACCACATTCTGCCATTGCTTTTGTTTGGGGTCATTTAAGTCTAACTCTTTGGCATGCGTCGAAGAAAGGATAAATTTATCCCCATACCTAAAACTGGCGTAGCTTGAAATCGCCCCAAATAAAAAGGCCACAATAGTAAAAATAGGCACCTGAGAGCCTAAGCCAAAATAAAAATCAAACCCTACACCAACAAATAAAAAGAACAGGATGAATATGCCTACAATAATCCATGTGCCCTTACGATTATTCAGGGCCTGTTCATAGATATTCATTTAAGATTCAAATCTACTTTCGGCGTCTCTCTTTCAGAGGCATCGCTTACTTCAAAAAGTTCCGCAGGCTTAAAACCAAACATGCCCACGATGATATTAGTCGGAAACACCTGCTGCGCTATATTAAATTTAGTCGCAATATCATTATAGAATTGTCTGGCAAAGCCGATGCGGTTTTCCGTAGAAACTAATTCCTCTTGCAATTTTGAGACATTTTCATTAGATTTCAAATTAGGATAATTCTCAACCAAGGCAAATAACTGACGCAGGGCGCCGGAAAGGACATTTTCTTCAGCCGCCTTTTCAGCTATCCCCTGTGCCGCGATAGCTCTGTTCCGTGCCTCGATTACCTGAGTTAAGGTAGTCTGTTCAAATTTCATCGCGCCTTTGACCGTTTCTACTAAGTTTGGTATAAGATCGTGCCTTCTTTTTAATTGCACATCAATCTGCTTCCAGCCGTTAAGTGCCTGATTTTTTAAAGATACTAAGCCATTATACGAGGTCATCAGCCATATACCTAATATAATCAATACCGCTAAAACTATCCATAACGCCATCATTTCCCTCCTTTTAAAATGATTACACAGATTCAAATACTGATTACACAGATTGAAGTTTTAATCTGTGTAATCAAATTTTCTTTTTTATAGTGTGTCTTTTCGAAATCTAAATTCTCCTTTAAATACCAGCCGCACTCGACCTTCCAACCAAACATTACTAAATTTACTGTCTTGCTTTTTAAAATAAACCCCCAATATCTCTTTACTCTTAGTATAGACATTAATTTTATCCCGCGTATTATTTTTTAAGGCAAAAACGAGTACGGAAGCGACAGCTCCCGTGCCACAGGCTAAGGTTTCATCTTCAACGCCTCTTTCATACGTGCGGATTTTAACGGATTCCCTACTTGAAACTTCTACAAAATTAACATTGGTTCCCGACGGTGAAAACTTCTTATGATAACGTATTGATCTTCCTATCCCACAAACATCTATTTCATCAATCCCCTCTACAAATATTACCGTATGAGGAACGCCGGTATTGATAAAATTCACATGCAAAGTTCTATTGCTAAGCCTGATAGGTATATCTAGTTTTAAATCTTTGGGCTCGGTTAATTTTATTCTCGTGTTATCGCCATTTACTCGAGATTCAATTATACCTGCTTTGGTTTCTATCTTTGGTTTTGCGCTTTGCATTTTACGTTTTAAGCTTGTAAATAATGCAACGCATCTTGCGCCGTTGCCGCACATCTGGGCCTCTGAGCCGTCGGGATTAAAGATGCGCATTTTTATATCGGCAATCTTAGATTTCTCTAAAATGAGTAAACCGTCAGCTCCAATCCCGTATTTCCTGTCACAGATCATTTTAGATAAAGACCGATAGCTCATAGCTGATAGCTCATAGCTCTTTTCTACAACTACAAAGTCATTCCCCGAAGCAACCATTTTGGTAAAATTTATTCTCAAGCTTTCTCCCATCCCTAAAATAAAATATAACAAGGACAGTCCTTTATAACTTATTGAAAAATAATAAATTATAATCTTTAAAAGGACAGTCCTTTATAAAAATGATGGCATTACTTCATTACGCACCAAGTCTGAATAAGCGTCTCTTTTTCTAATCACAAATACTTTATCTTTAACTACCATAACTTCTTCCGGCTTGCGCCGAGAATTGTAATTGGAAGACATACTGAATCCGTAGGCGCCTGCACCCATTATCGCTAAATAATCCCCTTCTTTTAAGTTAGCTATTTTCCTGTCTTTGGCAAAGAAATCTGCGCTTTCACAGATAGGACCGGCAACATCTACTTTTTCCGTAGCTCGTAGCTCATAGCTCATAGCTCGTAAGGGAAGAATATTGTGGTATGCTCCATAAAGGGCCGGCCGGATTAAATCATTCATACCCGCATCTACAATCACAAATTTTTTCCTGGGAGTAGTTTTTATATATAAAACTTTTGTCACTAAAATACCGGCGTTGCCCACTATAAATCTACCTGGCTCCAAGATAATTTTCAGTCCTGTCTGTTTTAATAAAGGTAAGACTCGTCGGGCAAATTTCCGGGCAGTCTGGGGCGTTTCTTTATCATAAATAATCCCTAAGCCGCCTCCGATATTCAGATATTCTAAATCCATATCTTCTCTTTTTAGCTGAGTAATAAATTTGACCATTTTGCTTATCGCCGCTACAAAAGGCGCGGATTCCGTTATCTGAGAGCCGATATGTATATGCAAGCCGGAAATTTTGATATGGGAAAATCTTTCACGCAGCGATAAAATTTTATAGGCGCTCTTAAAATCTATGCCGAATTTATTGGTGAGCTTTCCGGTAGTGATAAATTTGTGAGTCTTTGGCTCTACATCCGGATTTATGCGGATGGCTACATCGGTAATTTTATTAAGTTTCCTGGCAATGCGGTTGATATTTTCTAACTCCGGTTGAGACTCAACATTAAAAAACAGAATCGTGCTTCTTATTGCCTCCTCTATCTCTTTATCTGTTTTGCCCACTGAGGCATAAACAATTTTTTGTGCAGGACACCCAATTTTCCTGGCCAGGAAGAGTTCACCACCGGAGACAATATCCAAACCCGCGCCTTTATCTACCAAGGCTTTGAGAATTGCCAAATTAGAATTCGCTTTCACCGAATAGCAGATCAGCGGTTGAATCGAGCTGAAGGCATTTTTTAGTTTAATATAATGGTCGATAAGCGTACGGTAGCTGTAGACATAAAGGGGCGTGCCAAAACGCTCTGTTACACTTTGGACTTTTATATTCTCGCAATAGAGATTATTTTTCCTATATTTAAATTCGTGCATGGTTTAGCTCTTAGCTCGGAGCTCCTGCCTGACCGGCAGGCAGGCATAGCTCAAAGCGTAATTATCTCGTTAATGGCTTTCTTTTAATTGACTTTTTAGACTTAACTGAGACTAAAGGGTCGAATAATTTAACCACCTCTTTTTTGACAAACTTATCAGAAAGCTTCTTCAGTAAGTTTTCCGGCATATCTTTTATCTTAATCTCATTCTCAATAGAATATTTTACAAGCTTACCAACAATATTGTGAGCTAGCGTAAAAGGAATTTTTTTATCCACTAAATAATAGACTAAGTCCGTGGCATATAATGATTCGTCTGCTAAACTCTCTTTTATCTTCGCTTTATTAAATTTAAGCGTCTTAATAAGCCCGGTTAATACTTTCAGCTCCGAAGATACTATTTCAAAAGAATTAAACAAAGGCTCTTTATCCAATTGCATATCTCTATTATAGGTCAAGGGCAAGCCTTTCATCATTGTCAATACGCTAACTAAATTGCCATATAATCTTCCAGCGTATCCTCTTATCAATTCTAACACATCGGGATTTTTCTTCTGTGGCATAAGAGAGCTGCCAGTACAAAAAGATTCATCTATTTCAATAAAACCGAACTCTTTTGTCGACCAAATAATCAAATCTTCTGCCAGCCGGGATAAATGCATTGCCAGAATAGCTAAAGCGCTGATTATCTCGATAACAAAGTCTCTGTCGCTTACCGTATCTAATGAATTGGTGGTGGGCTTGATAAAGAAAGACTGGGATAAGCCTTTATATTCCTTTAAAAATTTAGAAGTAGCCACGCCATATCTCGAAGAATCAATGGGCGTCCCTGCTAACGCTCCAGCCCCCATAGTTATATTCAAGTTCTCAGAAATATATTCTAATCTATTACTATCCCTCGCCATCATTTCTAAGTAAACGCCAAGATGATCTTTTAAATAAACTGGTTGAGCATGCTGCATATGCGTAAACCCTGGAATAACCATACCTTTATTATTTATAGATAAATTTTTTATTGAAATTGACAATTCATTAATAACATCACAAAGATTTTTTATGTTATCTTTGCAATATAATTTAGTCGCAAATACCACCTGGTCATTTCTAGACCTCGCAGTATGTAATTTTAAAACTAAATCTCCTACTTTTACCCGCAATATATTCTGAATATTCGTATGGATATCTTCCGTAGTTTTATCAAACTTAAGATTTCCGTTTTTTAATCTTGAGATAATCTCGAGCAACTCCTTTATAAGCTTCCCTGATTCACTTAAAGTCAACTTCCCACTTCTCTGTAATATGAGAACATGGAATATAGAGCCCACTAAATCATACTCGGCAATCTTATAGTCATAATGAATTGACTTGGTAAATTCCTCAACTAATGGGTCTGTCTTTTTACTAAATCTCCCTCCCCACAACTTCTTCGACATTCTTACCTCTCTTTAGTTTTTGAAATTTGGATTTTGCCTGCCTGTCCCTGCCTGCCGGTAGGCAAGGACAGGCAGGGATTTATTTTGAATTTTGGATTTTGATATTTGGATTTACCTTTGGTATGGCATCCCCCATATCCTAATAAAACCCTCGGCTAATTTCTGGTTGAACTTGTCTTCCTTACCGTAGGTGCTTAATTCTTTTTTATATAGCGCATGCGCAGATTTTCTGGCTACTGCAGCACAGCAGCCTTTAAATAATTTTAATTTTATGGAACCGCTCACATACCTTTGAGTAGAATTAACAAAACTATCCAGCGCCTCCTTTAAAGGAGAATACCAAAGGCCATAGTAGACTAATTCCGCATATTTAAGGGAAATTAGCTCTTTAAAATGCGCCAGTTCTCTATCCAGCACTAAACTTTCTAATTCTTTATGCGCCGTATAAAGTATCGTTGCTGCCGGCGCTTCATAAATCTCCCGAGATTTAATACCCACGAGTCTATTTTCAATTAGGTCGGCCCTACCTATGCCATAAAGCCCGCCGATAGCATTTAATTGGTTAATTAAAGCTTTTAGTTTATACATTTTACCGTCGAGCTTTTTGGGTATGCCTTTCTCAAAATAAATCTCAATATATTTAGGATAAGTGGATATGTGCGTAGGGCTTTTAGTAATCAAATACGCATCCTCAGGCGGTTCCTGCTCTAAATTTTCTAACACACCTGCTTCAATACTTACCCCCCAGATATTTCGGTCAATGCTGTATGGTTTCTTCTTGGTCACATCAATAGGGATATTATACAGCTGAGCGTATTCTATTTCTTCTTCACGCGATTTAAATTCCCACTCTCTTACCGGAGCGATAATCTCTAACTTTGGGTCTAATATACCGGTGGTAACCTCAAATCTCACCTGGTCATTACCCTTGCCTGTGCAACCGTGAGCCACTGCGCTGGCTTTTTCTTTATGGGCTATCTCCACAAGATATTTAGCAATCAAAGGCCTGCCCAAAGCAGTTGCAAGAAAATATTTTCCTTCATATACTGCATTTGCCTTCAATGCAGGCGTAATAAAATCTTCGATAAATTCATCTTGCAGGTCCTTAATATACACTTTAGAGACGCCGGCAACCAGAGCCCTGTTTTCTATTGCCTGAAAATCTTCGCCCTGTCCTAAATCAGCGATAAAACATACGACTTCAAGCCCTCGCTCTTTTAGCCATCTTATCGCGCAGGAAGTATCCAAACCACCAGAGTATGCTAATACGACTTTCTTCATTTTCTCTCCATCTGTGTAATGTTTTAAGTGTAATGTGTAACGCAGGTGTAATGATTCAATGTGGAACACAAAAATAAAAAGATGATTTTTTGCATTATACAATCGACCATTACATTAACATTACACGTTACACTTTACACATTACACAAGAGCTTTATAAGGATTGCCTTCTGCACATGCATTCTGTTCTCCGCCTGGTCAAAAACGATAGAATTTTGGCTATCCATAACCTCATCGGTTATTTCATCGCCTCGATGCGCAGGCAAACAATGCATAATCAGCGCTTTCTTCCTCGCCAATTTAACTAAATTTTTATTGACCTGGAATGGCCTAAATATTTTCTTCCTCATTCTTGCTTCCTTCTCCTGCCCCATACTTGTCCAGACATCAGTGTAAATAACATCCGCTCCTTGCGCTGCATCCTGAGGCTTCCTGAATAAGTTAATACTTACCTTATTTGTTTTAGCCATTGCCTTAGCTTCTTTTAAAACTGAACTATCAGCCTCATACCCCTTTGGTTGAGCCACGTTCATATTTATACCTATCTTAGCACAGGCGTGTAATAAAGAATTACATACATTATTACCATCGCCAATATAGGCAAGAGTTACTCCTTTTATATTCTTTCCCGCTTTTTTCGGGATCCCGCTTTTGCGGAACAATTTCTCTCTTATGGTATAAACATCTGCTAATGCCTGACAAGGATGCAGTAAATCTGATAGACCGTTTATTACTGGGACGGTAGAGAATTTCGCCATTTCTAAAACATTTTTGTGCTCAAAAGTTCTCAATACTATCCCGTCAACATATCTAGAAAGAGTCTTAGCCACATCTTTTATGGACTCTCTCACGCCCAGATTAATCTCACCAAAACCTAAGTATATAGAATGTCCTCCCAACTGAAACATCCCCACTTCAAAAGAAACCCTGGTTCGGTTTGACGGCTTTTGAAATACTAAAGCCAAAGTCTTACCCTCAAGGACTTTACTGAATCCGGCCTTATCTTTTTTTAGTTTATCAGTTAAACTAAAAATTTCTTCGATATCCTTAAGACTTAAATCTTTAATGGCTATAAAATCTTTTTTCATCTTTTATCCGTGTCCTTTAATACGCTATCCAAAATTCCTATTGCTTTATCAATTTCTTTTTTAGTTATATTTAAAGCCGGCATAATTCTTAAGACCTTATCGTGTGTGCAATTAATCAAAAGTCCTTTTTCCATACATTTTTCAACTATTGCTTTGCCTTCAATACTTAACTCTATGCCTGCCATTAAGCCCAAACCCCTCGCCTCTTTTATTATTCCGTATTTATTCTTTAGCTCATCGAGTTTTAAAAATAAATATTCACTCATCTCCTGCGTATTTGCGATTAACTTTTCCTTTTGTATTGCTTTTAAAACCGCAAAAGCCGCTTTAGAAACCAAAGGGCTTCCTCCGAATGTTGAAGCATGCATACCCGGACCTAATATATCGGCGATTTCCTTTTTTACCACCATAACTCCAATAGGCAGGCCTCCGCCCAGGGCTTTGGCAAGGGTCATTACGTCCGGAATTATACCGTAGTGCTGGTAACAAAACATTTTTCCGGTTCGGCCGACGCCGGTTTGAACCTCATCAATTATCAGTAGTAATTTTTTCTCATCGCAAATATTTCTTAAGGCCAGAACAAAATCCTCGCCAGCAACATTAACTCCGCCTTCGCCTTGAATTAACTCTAACATCACTGCTACGGTTTTATCTGTAATCGCTTTTTTGACTTCATCTATATCATTAAATTTAACGGCCTTAAACCCTTCGGGTAAAGGCGCAAAACCATCCTGATATTTCTTTTGAGCCGTGGCAGCTAATGCAGCGAGCGTCCTTCCATGGAATGAATTTTCAAAGGTAATGATTTCGTATCTACCCTGGCCAAATTTTCGGCTGAACTTTATGGCTGCCTCGTTTGCCTCGGCTCCGGAATTGCAGAAAAAAACTTTTCCCGGATATGACCAATAAACTATCTCCTTGGCTAATTTTGCTTGGGGCAAATGGTAATAATTATTGGGAATAAAAATTAGCTTTGAGACTTGGTCCCGCACTGCCTGCATCACCTTAGGATGACAATGTCCCAGATTACCTACCCCCCACCCCGGGAAAAAATCCAGATATCGCTTCCCGTGAATATCCCAGAGATAGCTACCTTTTCCTTTTGCAAAGACCAAAGGTACTTTACTATAGGTAGGAAGAATATATTCTTTATAACTATCAAATACTTCCTTGAGTTTCATCGTTAATGCTCTATCTCCGTGCCGATACCCTCGTCTGTAAAAATCTCAAGCAGCAGGCCATGCGGAATGCGCGCGTCGATAATATGCGTCTTTTTTACACCCATATCTAATGCATTAATGCAAGCCATTACCTTGGGGATCATGCCCTGCTGAATAATATTATCCTGCATTAACCCCCTGGCTTCTTCTTTGGTTAAAGTCGAGAGAAAAGAATTGGGGTCTTCGGGATTACGCATAATACCTTTGACATTAGTAAGCAAAACTAATTTTTCCGCCTTCAGGCTAGATGCAATATGCGAGGCTGCCTCATCGGCATTCACATTATATGTCTTCTTATCTTTACCTTTTCCCACAGGTAAAATCACCACCACCCGATCTGTCTTTAATTC
>Ga0315282_10011198_pt1 | contig 13939 bp, 10 predicted proteins | sample YL17G07_20_MG_FD_203693 | JGI IMG/M metagenome (GOLD analysis project Ga0315282, IMG submission 203693) | Sediment microbial communities from Yellowstone Lake, YNP, Wyoming, USA - YL17G07_20 | ecosystem: Environmental > Aquatic > Freshwater > Lake > Sediment | place: USA: Wyoming | collected... | reverse complement strand
GCCAACCCGATCCGCTATCTTGGCGCCGAGCCGGTCTTCCTCGACAGCAACTGCGCAAGCTGGAACCTCGACCCGAATCTGCTGAAGGAAGCGCTGCGGGACCGCGCGGCGCGCGGCCGGCTGCCCCGCGCCGTCATTGTCGTGCACCTGTTCGGGCAGTGCGCCGACATGGACCCGATCGTGAGAATCTGCCGGCGCTATGAAGTGCCGATCCTGGAAGACGCGGCCGAAGCGCTGGGCGGCCTCTACCGCGGCAAGCCGGCCGGGACGCTGGGGCAGGTGGGCGTGTTCTCCTTCAATGGGAACAAGGTCATCACCACGACCGGGGGCGGCATGCTGGTCTCGCCGAACCGGGAGTGGGTGGCGAAAGCCTGCTTCTGGTCCACGCAGGCGCGCGACCCGGGCTTGGTCTACGAGCACTCGGAGATGGGCTACAACTACCGGATGAGCAACGTGCTGGCGGGGATCGGGCGCGGCCAGCTCGAGGTGCTGGACCTGCGGGTAAGCCAGCGCCGCGCAGTCAACGCCGCCTACCGCTCCGCCTTCGCGGACCTGCCGGGCATCACGCCCATGCCCGAGCTGCCCGGCTCGCTGCACACCCACTGGCTGAGCTGCTTGCTGATCGACGAAGACAAGTTCGGGTACACGCGCGACGACGTGATCGGCGCGCTGGACGTTGCCAACATCGAGTCGCGGCCCGTCTGGAAGCCGATGCACCTGCAACCGCTCTACGCCGGGGCGGAGCGCTACGGCGGGGAGGTGGCCGAGGACCTGTTCCGCCGCGGCATCTGCCTGCCCAGCTCCAGCAGCCTCACGGTGGAAGAGCAACTGTACGTGGTCAACCAGGTGCGCCGGCTGGCGGGAGCGCCCAGGTTGACCGAACCTTGTGAGACCCTGACCCCGGCCCGCTGATCTGCTCCGATTTCAAGAGGACACCTATGTCGGCCAATAATTTCGTGCTGCGTTCGCACGGACTCGTCCACCGGATACTCCGCCTGCACCGCTGGGTGGTTTTCGCCGTCCAGGTGAGCGTGATCCTGGCTGCGGGGCTGACGGCCTTTCTGCTGCGGTTTGACTTCAGCATCCCGTTCTATTACGTCCCCCACATGCTGGCGGCGGCGGGCATCTGGCTGCTGGTGAAGTACGTCACGTTTGGCGCCATGGGGCTGGATCGCGGATGGTGGCGCTACGTCTCGATCCATGACGCGATGCGGCTGGCGCTGGGCAACGCCATCGGCTCGGCCATCAGCGTGCCCGCAATCTTGCTCCTGGCCCCGCCCGGCTTCCCCCGCTCCATCTACCTGATCGACCTGCTGGTTTGCTTCCTGCTGACCAGCGGCGTCCGCGTGACCGCGCGCGTGGTTGGGGAAATCTCACACTTGCAGACCACTGGCAAGGGCCAGAAGCGCACGCTGATTTACGGTGCGGGCGATGCGGGCGTGGCCCTGCTGCGCGAGATCCGCCAGAACCCGGCCTTGCTTTACGACGTGGCGGGCTTCCTGGACGACGACCGGCGGAAGGCCGGGCTGATCATCCAGGGAAGCAAGGTGCTGGGCGACGGCGAGGCCTTGCCGGCCCTGGCCCAAAAGCACGCCATCGAGATGGTGCTGATCGCCATCCCTTCAGCTTCCGGCTCGCAGATGACGCAAATCCTGCGGCGCTGCCACCAGGCCGGCGTGGCCTGCAAGACCGTCCCCGGGCTGGCCGAGATCATGGAGGAGAACAACCTCGCCCGGCAGATCCGCGACGTGGCCGTGGAAGACCTGCTGGGGCGCACGCCGGTACGCCTGGACGAGGACCGCATCCGGGCCAGGCTCGAGGGCAAAACGGTGCTGGTGACCGGGGCGGCCGGCTCCATCGGGACGGAACTGTGCCGGCAGATCGCGCGGTTCGGGCCGAAGGCCATTGTGGGCTTCGAAATCGCCGAAACACCGCTGTTTTACCTGGAGCGCGAAATGCGCGCGCGCTTCTCTTTGGTTCCGTTTACCGCGGAAATCGGCAGCATCCAGAACACCGCCCGGCTTCAGGAGGTGTTCGCGGCCTACAAGCCCGACGTGGTCTACCACGCCGCCGCCTACAAGCATGTGCCAATGATGGAGGCGCACGTGTTCGAGGCCGTCGAGAACAACGTCCTGGGCACGCGCAACGTGGCGGTGGCGGCCATCGAGAGCGGGGCCTCGGACTTCGTGCTGATTTCCTCCGACAAGGCGGTGCGGCCGACAAGCATCATGGGAGCTACCAAGCGCGCAGCCGAGTTGCTGATTCAGGCCTTGCCCTCCGGCGCAACGAAATTCGTCTCCGTTCGTTTTGGCAATGTGCTTGGCTCCAGCGGCAGCGTGATCCCGATTTTCAAGCAGCAGATCGCCGCCGGCGGCCCCGTTACCGTGACCGATCGGGAGATGCGCCGATACTTCATGACCATTCCCGAGTCCGCGCAGCTTGTGATCCAGGCCGCCTCGATGGGCAAGGGTGGGGAGATCTTCGTCCTGGACATGGGAGAACCGGTGAAGATTATCGACCTGGCGCGAAACCTCATCCTGCTTTCCGGGCTTCGCCCGGACGAGGACATCAAGATCCAGTTCACCGGCGTCCGCCCGGGCGAGAAGCTGTACGAAGAAATCAACATGCAGGACGAGGCGCTGGCGCCCACCTACCACGGGAAGATCAGGATTTTTACCGGCAATGGCGTTGCTCCCCAGGGCATGGCGGAGTGGGTGCGCCGCCTGGAGATTGTCTCCGCTCAGCGAAACCTGGGCGAAATGGTGCTGATGCTGAAGGAACTAGCGCCGGAGTACAACCCGAGCCCCGCGACGCTCAGGCGGCTGGTTTATACCGCGCGCGCCATGGCCGCCACGGCATAGCTTCCCGACATTTCAACTTGCTGACTTTCTTGTAGCGCCGGCGGCGCTGTGCCGGCGTGCAAGCGCACTAGGGCGGAAAAGCATGAGCGACGGAGCGGTTCCCATGACGGACAATTGGACGCAAACGGCCGTGTCGCTGGCTAAATTGGGGTCCGACATTCGCCCGTTGCTGACTTACGTTCCGGGACTTGAACCACTGGCATCGGCGGGGCGAGAACTGATCGGCCATGCCGAAGGCCTGATGGATCAGGCGCCCAGCGAAGCCGCCAGTTGCTACTTTCAAGCCGGGCTTTTCCTGGCTCGCGCCGGCCTGGCAGAAGAAGCCGAACGCGCGCGCGAGAACGCGTTCCTGGCGGTGCAACACGCGGTGGGCGCCGGCGTCCACGCCAACCCGTTCGAGGCCGCTAAGCGTACCTGGTGCGTCGACACGGTAACGGTCTCTGCTCCACCCCGCGTGGATTTCGGCGGTGGGTGGTCTGACACGCCGCCCTTCTGCCTGGACTGGGGCGGCACGGTCCTTAATGTGGCCGTCAGCATCAATGGCCGCTACCCGATCCGCACGCGGTTTCGCAGGCTCGATCTCCCCGTCGTGCGATGCATTTCAGAGGAAACGCAGGAGGCGGTCGAGTACCGCTCCACAGAGGAGCTGTTAGCGCCCGCGGTGCCGGGATGCCCCTTCTCGATTCTGCGCGTTGCGCTTCAACTCGCCGGGATCGTCCGGAAGGGCGAAAGATTATCCACGACGCTGGAGGCGTACGGAGGTGGCCTGGAGATCAGCACGGCCGTCGATCTCCCAATGGGGTCCGGTCTGGGCACGAGCAGCATTCTGGGCGCAACGCTACTGCAGGCGCTGGCCGGGATGCTCGGGTTGCCGCTTGGCGCACATGCCCTCAGCGATCTGGTGATGCTGCTCGAACAGCGCATGACCACGGGCGGCGGATGGCAGGACCAGGTGGGCGGCATCTTCCCCGGCGCCAAGCTGATTCTTTCCGGCCCCGGGCTGCGGCAGCGGGTGCGCGTCGAACCCGTCACGTGGTCCCAGGAACGGCAGGCCGATTTCTGCCGCCGCTTCCTTCTCTACTACACCGGAATCCGGCGCGTTGCGAAGGACCTGTTGCGGCAGGTGGTTGGAAGCTACCTGGCCCGGGAGCTGGCCACAGTCCAGGTGCTACACAGCATCAAGACGCTGGCGCTTGAAATGGCATATGCAATGAGGGAAGGGGAGTGGGACTACCTTGGCCAGCTCATGGACCGCCATTGGAGACTGAACCAAGCCCTGGACCCGCATACCACTTCTGCGGCGATCGAGGCGTTGCTCGAGGAGGTGCGGCCGTACTTGGCGGGCGCCAAGCTCGCCGGCGCCGGCGGCGGAGGAGTCCTGATGCTGCTGGCGAAGAGCGCCGAAGCCGCTCGGGAACTGCGCGCGCGTTTGTCTTCTGGCGCTCAATCAGGCCAGCTCTACCAGTTCGAGATTGCAGCGGAGGGCCTGCGGGTGGAGATCGACAAGTGAGGCGCGCGGCGGCTTGCTATGCGCCCGGCCGGAGTGCAGCCCCAACCCCGGATGCTGAAGCGGCTGGTTCATACCGCGCACGCCATGGCCGCCCACGCCTAGCTTCCTGACATTTCAACTTGCTGACTTTTTTGTAGCGCCGGCAGCGCTGTGCCGGCGCTACAAGTGTTTTTGGGCGGTTGCTCAAAGCAAAGGAGCGGGGCCCGCCGCCAATCAGGGGATTGGCAGCGGGCCTTTTCCATTTCAGGGCCGCGGACCTTCCGCATCCCTCAATGGGCACTCAGAACAGTCGCATTGGATGGCGCGACGCTCTAAACTAGTCTTGGCCACCCAGCCCGACGGGGCGATAAGCCGGGGACCCTGCCCGGTTGGCGGCTACACCAAATCAGGGGTCGCAGAGGGAACGATGACTGATCTTGCCTCCTGGCGCGACCTTGAAACCCGGTTTAGGGCGCTGCAACCACAAGATCGAGAAAAAGTGTTCGCGGAATGGGTTTCCATCCCTTTCCATGAGCAAGGCGACCAATGGAGTGTGCGTGGCGCGGACGAGCGTGTGCGCACGAATTTCAAATGGTGTGCCGAACGGGCGGCTGCCAAACTCGGCCATCCCGGAGGTTCCTCGGCCGTCTGCTACTGGCTTGATCTTCTGAGGCGCGATAGCCCCCACTACCGTGGCGGCATGGAGATGGTTGGGGACGGTGCCGCAAGATCGGGCGGAACAATCGATCACGTCTGCGAAGCTTCCGCCGACTACTGTCTCAAGCTCGAAGCGCTGCCGGCCTTGCCCCGCGGAGCGTTCCAAAGGATTGAGACGGCCGCGCGCGAGGCGCGCGAACGGTACGAGCGGGACAAGGCGCCGTGCTTCCCCTTGAGTGAGGATTTTTCCTTCCTTGAGCAGGACATTTTCCGAGCGGCCGGCCGCATTCTCGAATTGCTTCGGTTGTTCACGGAACAAGTGCTCGATGCTCACCTGAAGGAATACCTGCAAAGTGCGCCTTCCGAGGTCGCGGCGAACCAGACGCTTCTGGAATGGGTCAGCGGCAACGTCCGGACGCTGGCCGGTGACCTTTGGCAGGGGTTCGGTCTAGCGCTCAAGTACGCGCCCGTCCTATCGCAAGTACCGGAATCCGAGCAGTGGGCGGACTTCTGGCGACGCATGGCGGAACCGGACTCCGAACTAGCGAAGCTGAACGAACGGTACGAAAACAGCATCGGCGACGCGATCAAGAACCGCATCGAGCATTACCGGAAGGAGGCCGCTTCCCGCATCGCGGGCGAAGCGCAGCCAGCGCAGGGCGAACCGGCCAGCGTCCACGCGCAGCAACCGGAATCGAGCGGCGGGGGCGCCTCTTCGAGGCAGGAAACGGCAACCGAGGCAGTAACTACCAAGGCACCAACCGAACGGCATCGCACCCGGCGGCCACGCCGCAAGAAGGCGGCCAAACGGAAGGCCGGCAAGCAAGGTCCGAAGACCAACCGAGAAAAGGTCAAGGACTTCATTGCACGGATGGCAGCAGCAGGAATAAAGATCACCAAAAAAGACATCTGGACGGTCGCGGGCTACAAGTCCCGGCGCGATTTTGAGCAATTCCAAGCCGATAAGAAAGCGACCGCCGCCGCCCGTCATAACTTTACCCGCGTCCTGAGCATGAAGCCGGGAGCCTTCAGTAAGCTCCTGCAAGAGAAGCGCGCGCCAGTTTTCCCTTCCCCGCTCAGTTACGATTGATTTTTTCCCGCATTTTCCCGCATTTCCCGGCATTGACTCCCGCTATGCGGGAATCGGCATGCTTCGTACACGCGAGCAAAGAGCCCGCGCAGAAGGAGCACCGATGGTAACCGTAAACAATGAACTTGAAACGTTCTTCAACGAGTACGAGGTGGCGAAGCTAGTTCACCTGTCAGTGGCCACAGTCCGGAGATGGAGGTTGATGTCCCAGGGGCCGCGCTATCTCAAAATCGGCGCGGCTGTGCGCTATCGGCCGGCAGATGTGATCGCCTGGCTGGAAACGCGGCCGAGCGGTGGCGGGCAGAACCCGGCGGAGGCGGCGCGATGAACCTCGGATGTGAAGAAGTCGCCCGCGCCATGCTGGGCGGACCGGCGAAGCGCCAGGGGGCGGAGCTGCTGTGGCGATGTCCGCGCCACGACGACAAGCACCCGTCCTTGCAAGTGAACACGAACAAGAACGTGTGGATCTGCGGGCCATGCGGACAAAGTGGCAATGCTTGGCGACTGGCCGCCTTCCTGGCCGGTATCTCGCCAGACGACAAGGCGGCGGTCACTGCCTGGCTGTGCGAGCGCGGGTTGCTCGAAGCCGATGGCCGCGGCGGCGGGCGGCGAATCGTGGCGACATACGACTACCGCGACGAAAGCGGCAAGCTGCTATTCCAGACGGTGAGGTACCAGCCGAAGGACTTCCGGCAACGGCGACCAAACGGCAAGGGCGGCTGGATCTGGAATCTGGAAGGCGTGACCCTGGTGCCTTATCGCCTACCCGAGTGGAAGGACAAGCCCGTCGTCTACATCGTCGAGGGCGAGAAAGACGCGGACGCGTTGTGGCGGCTGGGCCTGCCGGCTACCTGCAATCCGATGGCTGCCGGGAAATGGCGCGATCAATATAATCCGTGGTTCAAGGGCAAGTGCGTGGTGAACTTCCCCGACAACGACCCGCTCGGCGAAGCGCACATGCTGGATGTGGCGCGGCGGCTGCTCCCCGTCGCGGCGGCGGTGGAGATCGTGCGGTTGCCGGGGCTACCGCCAAAGGGCGACGTGAGCGATTGGATTGCGGCGGGCGGGACCCGAGAGAAGCTGGGCGAGCTGGTGAAGGCGGCGACGGTGGTAACTGCCGCGGACCTGGCCGAACAGGAACCGGGTGGAAGTGGAACGGACGCCAATAGCAGCGCCCGCGCCAGCGGTTTCAGGCTGACGAAGCTGGGCGACCTGCTGCAGGAACCGGAAGAACGGACACGCTGGCTACTGGAGGGCATTCTGCCGGCGGCTGGGGTGTCGCTGCTGGCCGCCAAACCGAAGACGGGGAAAAGCACATGGGCGCGCTGTCTGGCGCTGGCCGTGGCGCGGGGCGAGCCGTTTTTGGGCAGAGTGACCACAGCCGGCTCCGTGCTCTACCTGGCGTTGGAGGAAAAGCGTAACGAGGTCAAAAATCACTTCGCTGCGCTTGGCGCGCGAGGTGACGAACCGCTGCATGCGCACATCGATCGGGCGCCCGCCGGGGCGGTCGCGGCAGCGGCCCTGATTATTGCAGAACACAAGCCCGTGCTGGTGATCGTAGACCCGCTGCTGAAGTTCACGCGCGTCAGGGACGCCAACGACTACGCCGAAATCACGGCGAAGCTGGAGCCGCTGATGGTGTTGGCGCGGGAGAGCGGCGCGCATTTGCTGCTGGTGTACCACGCCGGCAAGAGCGTGCGGTCAGACCCGGTAGACGCGGCGCTGGGTTCCACGGCATTCGCGGCGGCGGTGGATACCGTGCTGGTCATGAAGCGGACGGAGCGGTACAGAACCATTCAGACAATTCAACGGTACGGTGACGACCTGCCCGAGACGGTGCTGGACTTTGACCCACAGAGGAAAGCGGTATCGTTGGGCGCCGAGAAGTCCGAGGCGGAAGAGAAGCGCGTTGCGGACGCCATTGTTGACCACCTGGGCGCCTGCGGAGGAGAGCCGACCGAACCGGAGATTTGCCAAATGGTAGAGGGCAAGGTAGGAGTGAAGCGGGCGGCGCTGCGGGAGTTGGTCAGCAACGGCCGAATCAACCGGACGGGTGGTGGCAAGAAGGGCGACCCCTACCACTATCGGCTTGCCGCAGGATTCTCGTTTTCTTGTTCCCCACGTATAGAGGGAACGAGGAAACAAGAATCGAAAAACGCGGGCTATCCCACTGAAACAGAAGCACAGATGCTTGTTCCCGACGTTCCGGCGGAAAACGCGGAAAACCGGGAATGCGGGGAACAAGAAATTGGCGTGGTGCGAACCGCCGAGTTGGAACTATGACCGTGCGGACTGAAGCCGTCGAACTACTGGAGGAGCTGACACGGCTGGGCGCTGTCCTGGAACCACGGGACGGACGGCTGCGGCTTCGCTTCCCGGAAGACCGCCGGCCGGAAGTCGAACGGTTGCGCCCGCGGTTGGAAGCGGTGAAGCCGGAACTCATGACCGTGCTGGCCGGCGAGCAGGCGCGGCCGTCGGTGCGCGAGGAATATCATCGCCGGGCCGACGGGGCGTTGCGCGAGATCGGGCGGCTTGGCGGTGCGCGGTTGCGTGACACCTTGGCGTGGCTGGAGCAGACGCAACCTGCCCGCTGGCGGTGGCTTCTGTACGCGCTGCCGGACCACCTGGACATGATATGGGAGGCCGGCGCCCGGCTGGACCAGTTTCAGCAGGTGCTTGACACCTGGGTGGCCGCACATCGGCAGGCGGTTCAAGAGCACGCGAGGAGGGGACCTGTCGAATGAAGGCGAACCCCGATGGTGCCAGCCGGTTGACAGAATAAAGCCCCTCGCGCGCGGGGGCGCAGAACGGTTATTGAAAGTCAGGAAACGACCTTACCCCTCGCGCGCGCGGCACCGCCATGACCCCAACCCTGTCTCGCCCCTCACCAATGCAACCTGGCCCGATTCTAGGGCGAGAATGCCCGGTTCTCAAGGGGATGCGGCCAGCGGACGAGTCGTTTGCCTGTTAGTAATTGTTAAGGTTTTGCGGTTTTTTGAACGACGCAATTGCGGCAGGTCACATCCAGCGAAGCGTGCCTGGCCGCAGACCCGACAGCCGAATAAAGGGTAGCGATACTTGATGCACACATAATAATGCTTGACAATGCTTAGCGCCATGTATTAAAGTAGGTCGCCATGAAGAAACCGATCACGGTTGCCGAGGCAGGCCGGCGCGGCGGGAAGGCACGGGCGGCCAGGTATTCCAAGAAGCAACTCAGCGATTGGGGCGCGCTAGGCGGATGGCCGAAAGGCCGGCCCCGTAAACCCAAGAAGCAGGCGAAAGGCAGGCAGTCATGAGCATCTACAAGCGCGGCGATGTTTACTGGTACAAGTTCATGTGGCACGGCGAGCTGATCCGCGAATCCACGAAGGTGGGGAACCCGCGAGTGGCGCGGCAGATGGAAGCGGCGCACAGGACCAGCTTGGCGAAGGGCGAGGTGGGCATTCGCGAGAGGAAGCCGATTCCGACGCTGAGCCAGTTTTGCACCGAGCGGTTCAAGCCGTGGGCGAAGGCGACGTTTGAAGAGGCTTCGCCCAGGTCCTGGGAGTGGTACCGGGTCGGTTTGAAGGCAATCGAAGGGTACAAGCCGTTGTGGGATGCCCGGCTTTCCGAAGTGAACGGCGAATTGATTGCCGACTTCGCCGCCCATCGGCAAGGCATGAATCACAAAGTCAGCAGCATTAACAGCGTGCTGCGCGTGCTTCGCCGGGCGCTACGGCTCGCAGTGGAATGGGGCGCGGCGGACAAGTCGCCGAAGGTGAAGCTCCTGCCAGGCGAGCGGCACCGTGAGCACGTGGTGACAGCCCAGGAGGAAGGGAGCTACCTGAAGGCGGCCGAAGCCATGGGCACGCAGTACATCGAAGATTACAGACAGGCGCTCGGGGGAATCCGCGCGACCCAGCGGGGTGAGCAACCAATCGAGCCACGCGACCCGTACCTGCTGCGGGATGTCGCTACCGTCTTGCTCGACAGCGGACTCCGGCCGGAAGAGTGCTCCCGGCTTCGATGGGAAGCAATCAACTGGCAGGCGGCTGGCAAGGCCGGGAATGGAACGATGCTGGTCACGCACGGCAAGACGGCCGCGGCCCGCCGACTGCTGCCGATGACTCCGCGTGTCCGTTTCTTGCTTGAGACGCGCTGGGAAGTGGCTGGCAAGCCAGAGGAAGGCTGGGTGTGGCCGGCGCTCACCAAGAGCGGCCACATCGAACCGGGCACGTTGAAGAGGCAGCATCGTAAAGCGGTCAAAGACTCCAAGGTGCGGCCATTCGTGCTCTACAGCCTGCGGCACACTTTCCTGACGCGGTTGGGCGAGAGCGGCTGTGACGTTTGGACGCTCGCCCGAATCGCGGGACATAGCTCCATAGCGATCTCCGCCCGCTACGTCCATCCTTCCGAAGATGCGGTGCTCAACGCGATGGCGCGCCTGGGTGGGCACAAAATTGGGCACAGTGAAGAAAAGCAGGTTTCGGAAGCCGAGCAGCCGAAGCAGCTAACAAGCGGCGAATCAGTGGAATGGATGGCGCGCCCGGAAGGAATCGAACCTTCGACCCCCTGCTTAGAAGGCAGGTGCTCTCTCCCCTGAGCTACGGGCGCTCTGGATGATTTTAGCACGCGGCGGTCAGTTCCGATGCCGCGGCGATCACAATCCGTGCAGCAATCAGCAAGAATGTTGTTTTTCGAGCACTATTTCTCACGGGCGGCTCCGCCGCTTTGCTGTGCGGAATGGCTTTGCCTTTCCGAACCCGTGCTCCTATTCTTCAGAGGCTGCGCCTCCAGTCGCGCTCCGAAGGCGTAGCCTTCAAAAGAGCGGGGCCTGATCGGAAAGGCAAAGCCATTCCGCACAGCCGGGCGGCAAAGCCGCTGTTGGTTCCGGCTATGCTGGTCCGTGTTCATCCGTGTTCATCCGTGGTGAATTCCGCTAAGCTCTGCATCATGGAAACTGCGACCGGAGCGGAGTTGTTCGTCGGCGCCATGCTGAAGCTGGGGATGCGGCAGGCGTTCACGCTGGTCGGCGATCACCTGAACGAGGTGCTGGCGGTGATGCGGCGCGACGGCGTCGGCATCCTGGACATGCGGCACGAGTCGGCGGTCGCGCACGCCGCCGACGCCTGGGCGCGCATTCACCGGCGGCCGGCGCTGGCGCTGGTCACCGGCGGCCCCGGCCACACCAACGCGCTCACCGGGATCGCCACCGCCGCGCTGGCCGCCAGCCCCCTGATCGCCGTCAGCGGCAGCCGGGCCTCCACGCTGGCCGACCGGCAGTCGTTCCAGGACATTGACCAGGTGGGGATAGCGCGCCCCGTGGTGAAATGGGCCGCGCAGCCTGCCGACGGCGCGCAGATTCCTTTCTATCTGGCCCGCGCCTTCCGCGAAGCGAATACGGGTCGGCGCGGCGCCGTGCACCTCACCATTCCTGTGGACCTGTTCACCAAGCGCGTGCCGGCGCCCGCCGACATGCCGCTGCCCGCGGAGCCTTCGAGGCCCGCCCCCGATCCGCGCGACGTGGAACGGGCGCTGGCTCTGCTCGGTGACGCCGAGCGTCCCGTGGTGATCGCGGGCAGCGGCGTATGGTGGTCCGGCGCGGAGCAGGAACTGCTTCAGTTCGTCGAGGCGGCGCAACTTCCGCTCTACGCCATCACCATGGCCCGCTGCGCCATCCCCGACGCGCACCCGCTTTCGATGGGCTATGCCGATCCGGCGCTGAACCGCGCCGCTTGGCGGGTCTTTCAGGAAGCGGATCTCTTCCTGGTGCTCGGCAAGCGAATCGACTACCGCCTGGCGCTGGGCACGACGCGGCTGTTCCCCGCCGCGGCCCGCTTCATTCAGGTCGATATTCACCCGCCGGAGCTGGGTATGAATCGGAAGCTCGACGTAGCCATCTGCGCCGACCTGAAGGCGGCGCTGCGGGCGCTTCAGGATCGCCTGGAATGCAACGTAGCGGCGACCCCGCCTGCGGGGTCGCCATCTCAAGCGATTACCGACGCACGTGGCGGTCTAAAGACCGCCGCTACACCTCTGGGGCGCGGAAAAACCGCGGAGTGGTTGCGGCGTGTGCGGGCGCTGCGCGATGAGTGGCAAGCCTGGCTGGCCGAGCAGGCGCGCGATGGTTCGGCGCCCATTCATCCCGCGGCGTTCTTCCGCGCGCTGGAAAGCGCCTTGCCCCCCGACGTTCTGTATTCTTGGGATGGCGGCGACTTCACGCACTGGGGCCGCGCCATGCTGCCCGCGCGGCATGCGGGCGGCTGGCTGCGGCTCGGCCCGCTCGGTACCATCGGCGCCTCGCTGCCCAACGGCCTCGCTTTGCAACTGGCTCACCCCGGACGCCCCGTCGCCGTCATCACCGGCGACGGCGCGCTGGGCTTCTACATCGCCGAGATGGACACCGCCGTGCGGCATCGCCTGCCGATTGTGCTCATCGTGGGCAACGACGCTGGCTGGGGTCTGGAACGCGAATTGCAGCGCGAGATGAGCGGCAGCAGCGAGACGGTCGGTTGCGAACTGCGCCCCACCCGATACGATTTGGTGATGAAGGGCTTCGGCGGCGACGGCGAGACCATCGATTCGCTGGAGCAGGTGCGTCCGGCGGTGGAGCGCGCCTTTTCCGCCGGCGTCCCATATTGCCTGAACGTGAACGTCCGCGGCGCACGATCGCCGTTTACCGAATGGCAGATCCTGGGGAAGAGGCTGTAGGCTGTGGGCTGCGCGCTGACGGCCGACTGCGGGCGCATACGTGGGTGCGCCCCTACATGCGAACACGGCCCGGCGTAGTAAGCTGATATACTCGCCTGCGGCGCGCCATGGAAACCCCGACCGAAACCGTTCCGCTGGAAAGGTACGCCCGCACGGTCGAGGCCTCGTCGCTCGCCGCCAGCGTGGTGCCCAGCATCCGCTACCTGTTCAGCATCGAGGTCCACGTCTACGCCTTTTCCATTGCCGCCAACGTGCTGCTCTCGTCGATCCCCTTTGCCGTGCTGCTGCTGACGTTCTGCGACGGCGTGCTGCACTCCCAGGCGGCGGTGGACGCCATCCTGGCGCTGATCCGCGATTCTCTACCCAGCAACCACGACTTCATCATGCGCAACCTGCGGCTGCTGGCGCGCTCGCGCAAGAACCAGATCGCCTCGCTGGGCATGCTGCTGTTCACCGCCAGCGGCGTGATGCTGCCGCTGGAAGTGGCGCTGAACAAGGTCTGGGGAATCCAGAAGAACCGCAGCTTCCTGTGGAACCAACTCGTCGCCTACCTGCTGGCCTTCGTGTGCGGCCTGGCGGCGCTGGCCTCGGTGATGGTGACGGCCGCCAACCAGAGGGCCATTGCCGCCTCCCTCGGCCGGCTGGGCTGGGAGCGGCTGGCGCAGGCGGCAACCTACTTGACCTTGAAACTCACGACGCTGCCCGCCATCATCGGCGCCTTATTCCTGCTGTTTTACGTGTTGCCCAACGGCAAAGTGCCCGTGCGGCCGGTGCTGATGGCCGCCATCTTCTGCGGCGTGGCCTGCGAGGTGGCCAAGCACGTGTTCATCTGGGTACTGCCATTGCTCAATTTCCGCGAGGTCTACGGCCCCTTTTTCGTTTCGGTGACGCTGCTGATGTGGGCCTTCGTATCGGCCATGGTGACGCTGGCTGGCGCGCACCTGTCGGCCCGGCCGTTGGCAGGTTCAAGGTCCGAGGTCCAAGGTCCAAGGTCACATCCCGCTAGTCCCTGACCCTCGACTTTGGACTTTGGACCTTGGACTTTGGACCTTGGACTTTGGACCTTGGACTTTGGACCTTGGACTTTGGACCTTGGACTTTGGACCTTGGACTTTGGACCTTGGACTTTGGACCTTGGACTTTGGACCT